>ERZ1673701.2935-NODE-2935-length-12319-cov-5.654925_pt1 | contig 12319 bp, 9 predicted proteins | sample MGYA00580231_ERZ1673701 | MGnify/ENA primary metagenome ERZ1673701 (study PRJEB41218, sample SAMN15661798) | gut metagenome | host: Homo sapiens | place: Canada: London | collected 2015-08-20/2019-03-30 | study: EMG produced TPA metagenomics assembly of...
GGAGCTTACCTCGACTGTTGTGATGTCGTTGGAAAATGTATAGGTCTGCTTGTCTGCCATGATGATTACTCCTTTCAGAATGTGTTATTCGTTTTCTTCTGCTATTGCGGTTTCTTCCAGTGTGAATGTGGTCGTGATATTGCGGGCTGAGTTTTCCGCTGCGCTGACGACTGCCGTGCCTATCTCCACTGCAGAACTGGTGGAATTTAAGACCTTGATATCGCCTGCGGAAACCGAGAGGTTCACTGTGGTTCCGCCGCCGTTTATGGAGATGATGTCGCCGTCGTCGGCGTGCCTGTTTTCGCCGCCGACCATTATGCGGATATCGCCTGCGCTCTTGTCGCAGATGAATTTAGCGGAGGAGTCCTCCGGGATATCGAGGGTCACGTCGCCGGCGCTGACGTCTACATTGCATTCCTCGTTAAGCTCGGCAAACTGGAGCCTTGCATTGCCTGCGGAGACATCGGCGCTGCCGCTGCCGGTAAGCCCGTAAATGTTTGCGCTGCCTGCGCTTACATCGACTTCGTAGTTACCCGCCGCCATGTTTTTAGCAATGAGTGAACCCGCCGAAATATCGGCAGAAATATGATCGGCGCGGAATCCGGCTGGCTGAGTGTAGGTCATCGAGCCTGCGCCAACGTTCAGGTAGATGTCTTTCGCCTGAATTCCGTCGGAGACCAGCGAGCCAGCTCCGACATACATCATAACCTGCTCGTAGGTCTTGTCGGGGACCTTCAGAAGCACTTCGGTGCTGAACGCCGAGCCGTTGAAAATATTCCGGAACATGCTCCAGTTCCAGTTTTCGCCCCAGCTCCAGTCGGATTCAATGGTCAGCCTGTCTCCGGATACGCCTGCCTTTATGCGGCTGGATTTATCGCCGGAAACCGTCACCTGCGTCTTGTTCTCCGACCACGGCTTTATCGTGAGCTTGTATGCTCCGATATCAGCCCTTATGCTTGTGAAGCTGTCTGTTATGTCGTAGGTGTTTGCGCCGCTGTCGCTGATGGTAAGCTCGCTTATCGCTGCATCAGCGGTAATGGGCTGAGTTCCGAGGAACATCACCGATATCCCGAATGCGATGAACGAGAATATGCACAGCGGGATAAATATTCTGAGTACAACTTTCATGCCAACGCCTCCTTAAAGTCCGTAGATAGCCTTGACATGATCCATGACTATCGCCTTAACCCAGTGGAACACAGCCTTGAAAAGCCCGCATATTCCACAGCCGACCAGCACAGCGCCGCTGATCATTCCTGTGCCGAGGAATATCCTGCTCAGCGGGTGGAACTGCGAAACACCGAATATTTGGTCGAATCCTCCGTTCAAAAGACCCATCGCCATGGAGCCAAGACCGCCGAAGATCATTGAAATCACCAGCGGAATAAGCCACGACCACAGGAGCACGTCAAGGACTATGCAGGTTATCAGCTTTCCGGCGTTGCAGTTGGGCTTCATGCCCTTGACGTCGCTGAACTTAAAGCCGCCGTCCTTCGCGTGCTTTCCCACCGGGGGAACGCACTGCGGAGGAACCTCGCCCTGTCTGCTCGTGGAGTTGTACTGATACCGCTCGTCGGTCTGCTTCGGTATGGAGCCGGAAGCGCCCTGCGCGTCGGGAGCAGGCTGCTCGGGAGCGATGTGCTGCGGAGTGTACTCCGGCAGCGGCTGAGAAGGCTGTGTGGACGGTGCAGACTGTGCGGGAGCCTCCGGTTCGCAGGCTATGTGCTCCGGAGTGTACTCCCGGGGCGCTTCTGCGGGAGCTTCGGGCTTTACAAGGTTTATTCTCGGGGAAGCCGGAACGGTCTCCTCTGCGATATGCTCGGGGGTGTACTCCCTGATGGCGGGAGTTTCCGCCGGTGCGGCGTCTGCCTGCCCTCCGACGAGGGAAAGGTCTGCCGGGAGTTTCTCGCCGGGCTTCGTGAGGGATACGCGGCGCTGATTCTCAAGAGCGCCTGCAACTATGGAATTTATGCGGGTGCTCTGGATATCAAGGTAGTTCCGCGCTATCTCCTTTACGTCGCCGAGTTTTTCGCAGGTCTCCTCCTCGGTGAAGCCTTCCTCCTGGCTTGCCTTGAAGTGCTCCTCAAAGTCGGCGAATATCTCCTCGTCGTCGTCGATTCCTATTCTGTGTAACTCGTTATGGAGATTATACAGAAAGTCTCCCTTATTTTTTGCTATCATTTACTCGTCCCCTTTCAGCAGCGCGTTTATGCTGTCTACAAACTCAAACCATTCTTTCAGCAGCGTTTCCTTTTCCGCCCTGCCGCTGTCAGTTATCTTATAGTATTTCCTGGGCGGTCCCTCCTGCGATTCCACTATGTAGGAATCGATCATGCCGTTGTCTTTCAGCCGCTTCATCAGCGGATATATCGTGCCCTCCGTTATCTGCATGCACTCGGATATCCGGTTGACCAGCTCGTAGCCGTAACAGTCGCTTCTGCACAATATCGAAAGAACGCACAGCTCCAGAGTTCCTCGTTTTAGCTGAGAGTTCATTTTTCACCTCCGATGTATGCCACCTGACCTTCAACAGTGCCTTTGTGTTTCAAGGTACTTTGTTTCACATGGTAGCGCCATCAAAAAAATCGGAACTTTCCTGTTCCATGCTCTTATTTTACCACAAGGTATTATGTTTTGCAAGGTACTAAATGTACAAATTCTGCGCGATTTTACAACCGATTTATGTGCATGTTGAACAATAAGGCGTTCTGCTCCGATATCCGGGAGCCTTACGTACCCGTGCCGCCTGTTTATTATATGCAGAATGAAGTGCAAAAAATGCGTGCCGGAAGCGTTTTTATGCAAAAAACTCTTGTATAAATCGACGTTTTGTGCTAAAATAAAATAGTATTTTATACTTTATAAACCACATAAGGAGAAAAACAATGTCAAGAGATTATTCCACCTATGAAAGCCCGTTCTGCACACGCTATGCAAGCAAGGAGATGCAGTACATCTTCTCCGCAGACAAGAAGTTTTCCACATGGCGCCGTCTGTGGGTCGCTCTCGCAAGGGCAGAGATGAACCTCGGCATAGACAAGATCACACAGGAAATGGTAGACGAACTGGAATCCCACATCACCGACATCAACTATGAGGTCGCTGAGGAGCGCGAGAAGCTGGTACGCCACGACGTAATGTCCCATGTATACGCATACGGAAAGCAGTGCCCCAAGGCGGCAGGAATAATCCACCTTGGTGCGACCTCCTGCTACGTTGGCGACAACACCGACGTCATCATCATGCGCGACGCGCTCCAGCTTGTAAAGAAGAAGCTCGTGAACGTCATCAACAACCTCGCGAAGTTCGCCGACGAGCACAAGAGCCAGCCCTGCCTCGCTTATACGCACCTCCAGCCCGCTCAGCTCACCACCGTCGGCAAGCGCGCTTCCCTGTGGATAAACGAGCTGCTGATGGACTACGAGGAGGTCGAGTACCGTATATCCACGCTGAAGCTGCTCGGTCAGAAGGGCACCACCGGAACCCAGGCAAGCTTCGTTGAGCTTTTCGGCGGCGACAGCGCAAAGATAAAGGCTCTGGAGAAGTCCATCGCAAACGAGATGGGCTTTGACGCATGCGTACCGGTAAGCGGTCAGACCTACTCCAGAAAGATGGACAGCATGGTCCTCGCCACCCTCGGCGGGATCGCACAGAGCTGCTCCAAGTTCAGCAACGACCTGCGTATCCTGGCAAACTTCAAGGAGATGGAAGAGCCGTTCGAGAAGAACCAGATCGGTTCCTCCGCAATGCCCTACAAGCGCAATCCTATGCGCGCTGAGCGTATCACCTCCCTTGCGAGATATGTGATGATCGACACGCTGAACCCCGCATTCACCGCAGGCACACAGTGGTTCGAGAGAACCCTCGACGACAGCGCTAACAAGCGTATCTCGGTTGCTGAGGCGTTCCTCGGCATCGACGCTATCCTGAACATCATGATAAACATAACCGACGGCCTCGTAGTATATCCGAAGGTCATCGAGCAGAGAGTAATGCGCGAGCTTCCGTTCATGGCTACCGAGAACATCATGATGAGAGCGGTAGAAAAGGGCGGCAACCGTCAGGAGCTTCACGAGGCTCTGCGCGGTCACAGCATGGCTGCGGCAGACGTTGTAAAGAAGGAAGGCGGAGAGAACGACCTCGTTAAGCGCATCGCAGCAGACCCGATCTTCCAGATCACCGAAGAGGAGATCAGATCCGTGCTCAAGCCGGAGAACTACACCGGCCGCGCGCCCGAGCAGGTGGAGGAATTCCTGCGCGGCTTCGTCCGCCCCGTCCTTGAGAAGAACAAGGAGCTTCTCGGCGAGCACGTGGAGCTTAGCGTATAACAGGCAATAAGCAAAAGGAGCAGCAAGGTTGAAAAAGTGGCTATGTGCGGCGTCACCCGCAGCAGATAATGAAATAACGCAGCAGTTCGGGGAACTCCTCGGCGGAGTAATGCTCAGCCGGGGGATAACCTCGCTTGACCGCGCCCGGGAATTTTTCGGGTGCAGCAGCCTGTCAGACCCGCTGCTGATAAAGGATATGGAAGCGGCTGTGGAGGTCATTCGCGGCGCGCTTGACGAGGGAAAGAAGATCACCGTTTTCGGCGATTACGACTGCGACGGCATAACCTCCACGGCTATGCTGTACGGCTACCTCAACGCGATGGGCGCCGAGGCTGATTACTACATACCCGACCGCAGCGAGGGCTACGGAATGAATCTGGAAGCGCTGAAGCACATTCTCGATTCCGGCACCGAGCTTATCATCACGGTCGACAACGGGATTTCCGCCGTTGAGGAAGCAAAGTACATCGCAGAGCGGGGCGCTCAGCTGGTCATTACAGACCACCATCAGCCACCGCAGGAGCTTCCGGTATGCGAAGCGTGCGTCGACCCGCACCGTGCCGACGACAACTCCCCGTTCAAGGAGCTTTGCGGCGCGGGAGTTGTCCTGAAACTGCTCTGCGCACTTGAGGAGGACGAGGATTTCGTACTCGAGCAGTACGCGGACCTCGCCGCAGTCGGCACCGTGGCGGACGTAATGCCGCTTATCGGAGAGAACCGGTTCATTGTCCGCAGGGGACTTGAAAATATCCACAGCAGCCAGAACCAGGGGCTTGACAAGCTGATAAGGAGCGCGGGTATCGAACCGGTCAGGGTGGATTCCACAAGCATTGCGTTTTCGATCGCTCCGCGCATAAACGCCGTTGGGCGTATCGCAAGGGCTGACCGCGCGGTGGAGCTGCTGCTCACCGAAAGCCCGGAGCAGGCGGGGCTTATCAGCGAGGAGCTTGCATTGTGCAACTCCCAGCGCACCGCGGAGGAGACCCGCATAATGGAGGAAGCAGCGCAGCAGATAGAGCAGCGCCCGGAGCTTCTCAGGGAGCGGGTTCTCGTGGTATCCGGCGAGGGCTGGAAGCATGGAGTTATAGGTCTGGTATGCGCAAAGCTGCTTAATAAGTATGGCAAGCCGGTGCTTGTCATATCAGTCGAAAACGGGGAGGCAAGAGGTTCCGCAAGAGGCATCGACGGCTTCTCTATATATAAGCTGCTGGAAGGGTGCAGCCGCGTGCTGACGAAATTCGGCGGCCACCCGAAGGCGGGAGGATTCTCCCTCAGGCCGGAGGACGTGGAAACATTCCGGCAGATGGTTTACGCCTACTGCCGCGAGTGCTATCCTAAAATGCCGGAGTACTCCGTCAGCGCAGACATGGAGATAACCGGCGACTGCCTGACCGTGGAGCAGGTCACCGAGCTGATGAAGCTCGAGCCCTGCGGCGAGGGCAACCGCAAGCCGGTGTTCCTGCTCAGGAACTGCACGGTGCAGTCAAAGCGCGCGCTCAAGGAGGGGAAGTTCACCTCGATGGAGCTTCGGACAGGCGGCGCAGTTCTGAAGGCGATAAGCTTTGCAATGCCGTTTGCGAAATGCTTCGCAGATATCGGCAGCAGCGTGGACGTCCTCGCGACGGTGGAACTGAACGAGTTCCGCGGGAACACCTCGGCGGAGCTGCGGATCATTGAAATGCGCCCCGCAGGATTCCGGGAGGACAGGTTCTTCGCGGCGCTTCGCACATATGAGGAGATATCCCGCGGCGAGGGCTGCGACAAGCGGCTCGCTCCGCGCGTGATACCCGACAGACCGGCGCTGATGTCCGTGTACGACCTGATACGCGCACACGGCGGCAGTATGTCCGCAGAGGAGATGTGCGTCTATGGCGGCGGGGATCTTAATTACTGCATGCTGCGCATTGCGCTTGACGCGTTCAGCGAAGCGGGAATGGCTCAGGTGTCCGCTGACGGCGGGAGCGTCACGCTCATTCCGGTAAATACAAAAACGGATCTGATGGCGACGGGGGTCATCTCGCGGCTGCGTCAGAGTCTTACGGCGTAAAACGGCGAAAAAGGGAACAAAGGGGAACACTAAACAGAATGAAGGGTGGCATTCAGCATGACTAGTCAGACAGGCGCCGCGGGTACGGCGGTAAAGACATTCGAGCAGCTTGTGGAGAAAATCAGGGCAAGCGAGAAACCCTACGACCTTGAGAAGATAACACAGGCGTATAAGGTGGCTGAAAAGGCGCACGAGGGACAGCTCCGCACCTCAGGCGACCCGTATATAACGCACCCGCTGGCTGTGGCGGCTATCCTGCTGGATTACTGCATGGATACCGATACCATCTGTGCGGCGCTGCTCCACGACACCGTGGAGGACACCGATGTCACCCTTGACGAGCTCCGCAAGAAGTTCGGAGAAGATGTTGCGCTGATGGTCGACGGCGTTACAAAGATAGGACTTGTCCCGCTGGTTTCCAAGGAGGAGCAGCAGGCGGAGAATATCCGGAAGATACTCATGGCTATGTCGAAGGATATCCGGGTAATAATCATCAAGCTTGCCGACCGCCTCCACAACATGAGAACTCTCGCGGCGCGTCCGCCGGAGAAGCAGCGCAAGACCTCCCTTGAAACGATGAACTTCTACGCCCCCATCGCCCACCGCTTAGGTATGAGCGATGTCAAGGAGGAGATGGAGGATATCGCTATCCACTATCTCGACCCCTACGGCTGTAAGGAAGTCGAGGAGCAGATAGCCCTCCACAAAGAGGAGCGCGACGCATTCATCGACAGCATTAAAAAGCGCATCAGAGAGCGCATTTCGGATATCAAGCCGGAACCCATCATCGAGGGCAGGGTAAAGTCTATCTACAGCATATACAAGAAGGTGTATGTGAAGAACAAGCGCTTCGACGAGATATACGACATTTACGCGGTTCGCGTTATAGTGCAGTCGGTCATCGAGTGCTACAACGTGCTCGGCGTTATCCACGATATGTTCCGGCCTATTCCGTACCGCTTCAAGGACTATATCGCTACTCCGAAGCCTAACCGCTATCAGTCGCTGCACACCACAGTTATCGGGCGCGAGGGTATCCCGTTCGAGGTGCAGATACGCACGGTGGAAATGCACAATACCGCGCAGTACGGCGTTGCGGCTCACTGGAAGTACAAGGCGGGCATATCCGGCAACGTATCCGGCGAGAAGCGCTTCGACTGGATAAGGCAGCTACTTGAGCGCCAGCAGGAGGCAGACGACGTAGAAGCCATCGCTGACGCAATAAAGACCGACCTCTCCCCGGACGAGGTGTTCGTGTTCACTCCGAAGGGCGACGTTGTTGCGCTCCCCACCGGGGCTACGGTGCTGGATTTCGCATACCATATCCACACGCAGGTCGGCAATAAAATGACCGGCGCGAAGGTCGGAGGCAGAATGGTCAGCTTCGATTATGTTGTGCATACCGGCGAGATCGTGGAGATACTCACTTCCGGTTCGCCTAACTACGGTCCGAACCGCAACTGGATAGAGATCGCAAAGACCACCGAGGCAAAGAGCAAAATAAGAAGCTGGTTCAAGAAGGAGTGCCGCGAGGAGAACATCGAACGCGGCAGGGAGGAACTCGAGCGCGAGTTCAAGCGAAACAATATCGCGATAACTCCGGAGCTGCTCCAGACCTCCGCGTCGCGCCAGCGGCTGGACTCCGTGGACGACCTGTACGCTGCGATAGGCTACGGCGGCGTTTCCATGGCGAAGATAGTCCAGCGCATAAAGGAAGATCAGCTCCGCAACCATAAGGAGCAGCAGGCTATCCAGGCGGCGGCTGAAAATCCGATGGAGAGCATAAGCGAAAACAACCGCCGCAGCCGCAAGAAGGGCATCATAATCGAGGGCATGGAAAACTGCCTCGTGAAGTTCGCGCAGTGCTGCAACCCGCTTCCCGGCGACCCGATAATCGGCTTTGTAACCAGGGGATTCGGCGTATCTATCCACAAGCAGGACTGCGTGAACGTTGTGAACAACCGCGACGACCCTGATAACAAGGATCGCTGGCTCAAGGCGACATGGGCTGGCGTTGAGGATTCCACCTACCGCGCGACCATCGACGTTATCGCAGAGGATCGCATTACGATTTTCGCGGATATCACCACTGCGATAGCCGCCAACCATATCCCGCTCCAGGAAATGAACGGACATCACCTGAAAAACGGCAACCTCGACCTGGTGGTAACTGTCGAGATAGCCGGCGTGGAGCAGCTTTCCAACGTAATGGGCAGGATACAGAAGATACCCGGAGTTATCTCAGTTGAGCGTACCGGTAAGCAGTAAAAAGGAGAACGACATGCCGCAGATATATCAGCTCCCGCTGGGAGCGCTCGGAACCAACTGCTATATTATCCCCGGCGAGGATTCCCGGGCGGTGGTCATAGACCCCGCGTCTGCCGCAGAAGTGGAGATGTTTCTCAACACCCACGGTCTGAAGCTCGGGACGATCATTGTGACGCATGGACATTACGACCACTTCGCGGGCGCGGCTCAGCTCATGGAAAGCACCGGAGCGTCGCTGCTGGCAAGCGCGCCGGACGAGGCTATGTACTCCAGCGCGGCGAAATGCTGGGCGGATTTTATGCCGGTGGAGTTCAGACCAATAAAGCCGGATAAGCTGTTCTCGGACGGTGAGGAGTTCACCGCCGAGGGGCTGAAATTCCGCGTGATGGGCGCTCCCGGTCATACCGCGGGAAGCTGTCTGCTGTTCACTGAGATTGGCGGCGAGCCTTCGGCATTCTGCGGAGACGTGGTGTTCTGCATGGGCGTAGGAAGAACGGACGGCTATTCCGGCAGCACCCGGGATATGCTGGACAGCCTCGAGAAAATAGCGAAACTGCCCGGCGACTTCAAGCTGTATCCCGGTCACGGAAGCACCACAACGCTTGACTACGAACGCCAGAACAATCCGTACCTCGGCAGGTACGCCTGAATACAGCATTAAGGGGGAGCGAACATGATAACCGAACAGAACTGCACCATGCTGTGCGATTTTTATCAGCTCACCATGGGCAACGGCTACTACAACACAAGGCACGCTGACCGCATCGCCTATTTCGACGTATTTTTCCGCAAAGTTCCCGACGGCGGCGGCTACGCCGTCTGCGCCGGGCTGGAGCAGGTGATAAACTACATTCAGGGGCTGCATTTCACCGACGACGATATACAGTACCTCCGCGGGAAGAAGATATTCAGCGAGGGATTCCTCGAATATCTGCGGGATTTCAAGTTTACCGGCGATATCTGGGCTGTCCCGGAGGGCACGCCTGTGTTCCCGTCGGAGCCGCTGCTGACTGTGCGCGCTCCCGCGATACAGGCTCAGCTCATCGAGACCATGCTGCTGCTTCTGATCAACCATCAGTCGCTTATTGCAACTAAGGCTAACCGTATCGTTCGTGCGGCTCAGGGGCGCGCTATATCGGAGTTCGGCTCCCGCAGGGCGCAGGGCGCGAGCGGCGCGGTGCTCGGAGCCCGTGCTGCGTACATCGGCGGCTGCGCAGGCACTGCCTGCGTTATCGCGGACGAACTTTACGGAGTTCCCGCCACCGGTACGATGGCGCATAGCTGGGTTCAGATGTTCGACAGCGAGCTTGAAGCGTTCGAAAGCTATTGCAGGACGTACCCCGATACCTCCACTCTGCTGGTGGACACCTACAACGTTTTAAAGAGCGGTGTCCCCAATGCGATAAAGGCGTTCGACAACGTTCTCAAGCCGCTTGGAAAGCGCCCGTGCGGTATCCGGCTGGATTCCGGAGACATCGCGTATCTTTCCAGGGAAGCTCGCAAAATGCTCGACGAGGCGGGCTACCCCGACTGCAAGATAGTCGCTTCCAACAGCCTTGATGAGCGGATCATTTCCGACCTGCTGAGGCAGGGAGCTGCGATCGACCTTTTCGGCGTAGGAGAGCGGCTTATAACTGCGAGCAGCGAGCCGGTATTCGGCGGAGTTTACAAGCTGGCCGCGGTGGAAGAAAACGGCGTGATAACCCCGAAAATCAAGATATCCGAGAACGTTTCGAAGATAACCAACCCGCATTTCAAGAAGCTCTACCGGATATACGAGAGCAACGGCAAGGCTATCGCGGATCAGCTCTGCGTGTATGACGAAACTATCGACCAGTCAAAGCCGCTGACCCTGTTCGACCCGGATTTCACATGGAAGAAAAAGACACTCACTGATTTCACGGTGCGGGAACTCCAGGTGCCGGTATTTAAAAGCGGCGAGCTGGTGTATGATAAGCCGTCTCTCCAGGATATACGCAGCTACTGCAAGCAGCAGATAGACACTCTGTGGGACGAGGTGCTGCGTTTTGAGAATCCGCACAATTATTACGTCGATCTTTCCCGGAAGCTGTGGGACATCAAGCACGAACTTCTTGACAACGGCGGAGTTCTGCGCGCACGCGACGGGAGGGAGAGATCGTGACGCTCCTGGACGCTGTAAAGAGTTTCGGTCCAAAGATCACAGAAAACTACCGCGAAACGCGTTTCTGCGACTTCGCACCGCCAGATGAAACAGTCGGCGTGATAGACGTTTCGGCTTCCGGGAACGGCAGCCGGGGCATTGCGTTCCTTATCGACAGCATGATAGTCAAGCTGGACGGCGCCGCACGTCGGATAGACTACCGGGATATCCGCGTTATGGAGACGCTTCCGAGCTATGAAACTCCGTTCGAGGACGAGCTGCTGATAGCTTCTCCGGCGGGGGATATACGTATCTCGGACTGTTCGATGAACAAGTTTTTCCTGCGGCAGCTCATCAGCAATATGAGCCGTATCAGCCTGAGAATGACCGATTCCGACCGCGAAGCGCTCAGCGAGGTGCTGACCTCCGACGCGCTCGATCACTATGCGGAGCAGTTATTTTCAGAGCCTGAGCCTCCCCGCACCGAGGTGCGAGTAGAAGCTGCCGCTGCCGTTCCGGAGATAGCCAGGGCAAAAAAGGCGGCGCTGGCTGACCTACAGCCGAAGCCCATCGACATTCCGGAGGAGGTCGAGTGGCTGAGCACCCCGCATGTCAGCAGGCAGAGCGAAACGTTGGATCCTGCGGAGTCGGAAGAGCCGGAGGAAACTCCCGCGCCTGAGCCGCAAAATCAGCCCGAGCCGGTAACGCCAGCCGCCGAGCCGGTCAGCCTGACTGAGCCGCGCCAGCGTGACGAGGATATTTCCGATATGTCACACGAGGAGACGATGAGTTACCTCCTGGATTCCATTGCGGAGATAAACTCCACTCCAGAGCCTGAAAATGCGGCGCAGCCCGCAGGAGTTCCCGCAGCGCCGGCACAGCCGGAGGAGAGCCGGGCTGTTTCCGGTGAACCTGCTAAAACTGAAGCGGTGCAGTCCGAGACGTCGGAACCGCCTGAGCCAGTGGAGATTCCGGCAATTCCTCCGCTTACTAAGGAGCCTGACAGCCCCGATATCTACATACAGGCAAGCAGCCGGATACGCGGTCTTATCGAGGACGGAAGGCTCACGATGGAGCAGGTGAGCACTGCGGTGCGCGAACAGCTTGTCGAGGCTTCGGAGGTATATTCCGGGCTGGATATTGAGAACGCTCAGCTCCCGGAAGCGGTGAAAAAACGCGCGCGTCAGCTTGACTCGGCTGCGGATCGTCTGCCGGAGTATTTCACGCTGGGCGAGGATATCGCGGCGCGTGTGATGTTTTTCATGCTGTATCAGATGCTGTCCTACACCGACAGGGTAGTGCAGTCCGACGTGACAAAGCAAAAGCTGAACTATTTCTTTGTACGCTTCGGCGCGGCGGGAATTGTACTTTCCATGCTGGACGCAAATAATTAAAAAAGGGAACGCGGTGAGCGTTCCCTTTCTGCTTGTCGAAAAAGTGTCTTTTACCCGCGAAGCGGGCATTTGAAATCCGTTTTTTGCCTCAGCTCTGCCGAGGCAAAAAAACACTTCTATCCCAGCAAGTGTGCGGGTTGGCGGCAAAGCCGCCAAGACG
>ERZ1673701.2940-NODE-2940-length-12296-cov-7.297035_pt1 | contig 12296 bp, 14 predicted proteins | sample MGYA00580231_ERZ1673701 | MGnify/ENA primary metagenome ERZ1673701 (study PRJEB41218, sample SAMN15661798) | gut metagenome | host: Homo sapiens | place: Canada: London | collected 2015-08-20/2019-03-30 | study: EMG produced TPA metagenomics assembly of...
TTGCGGTGCTGCAGGCGGTCATCATGGGGGTCTGTACCTGGGTGCTGTGCTTTGCATTGCTGCAGCTCAGCATGAAGGCTTACAAAAAACGCCACGCTGAGTTGGAAAACCCAAAGGAGGACGACGATGAAAACGAATAAAAAAGAGCTGACTGTCTTTGCGCTCTGTGCTTACGCAATTCCGTTTCTGATGATGCCGCTTTTGTACATCTGCCTGCAAAACGGGCGGGATACCTCGATTTTTGCCAACGCCCAGATGTTCTACCCGGCGGCGGGCGTTATGCTGGCGTTTTTGCTGGCAAGACGGCCGGATATGCCTATGCGGTTTTACATCCTGCATATCACGGCCACTGCACTGATGCTCGCCATGAGCGTTCTGTCTGCGTTCCTGCCGCAGGAGGGCTGGCTGAATATTGCAAACTTTGTCATCATTATCGCGTCGGTGCTGGGCTGGATCTTCCTGCTGACCGAGAAAAAGACAAAGCGCGAGGCATGCGGCCTGCGCCTGCACGGCAAGCTGCTGACGGCTCTTGTCATCTGCGTCTATTTCCTTGCGGTCAAGACCGCTATGGTCTTTCTTTCGATGGCGATGCAGGGCGGTGATAGCTGGGCTGAATATCTGGCCTACTGGCGCACATCTGCACCGTGGGTTATGGCAGTGGTGCTTGTACCGAACTTCTTTTTGAGCTTTCTGCCGTTTTTTGGCGAGGAATACGGTTGGCGCTACTACCTGACGCCAGCCCTGCAAGGCCGCTTCGGCGCACGGCGCGGCGCACTGGCGGTAGGCGTGCTGTGGGGGCTGTGGCATCTGCCGCTGAATCTTTTCTTCTACAGTCCCGATACATCACTGCAGAGCATTGCCGCACAGCTTGTTGTCTGCGTGACGCTCGGTGTGTTTTTCACCTTTGCGTATGAGAAGTGCGGCAAAAATATCTGGCTCCCCGTGGTGCTGCACTACCTCAACAACAGCATGGTCTTAGTCTGGACCGGTACGGCGGATATTTCAAATCAGATCATCAGCTGGACAGATGTGGCAATCAGTGCCATCATGTATGGGGTTGTATTCCTGCCATTTCTGGCAGCAAAGTGCTACCGCAAGAATAAATAAAAAACAGGTGCAGCCCTTTAAATGGGGTTGCACCTGTTTTTTGATTGCCGTCAGACCTCAAACGCCTTATGCAGGGCATCGAGGGCGGTGTCCTCGTCCTGCTGGCGGATCAGCAGGGAGATGTCAAGATCGCTCGTTGTGATGAGCACGATTTCAATACCTGCACCGGCCAGTGCGGCCAGCGCACGGGCGGCGACGCCGCAGCTGGTGACCATCTCCTCACCAAAGAGGTTGATCTTGCTGTAGCCGCCGGAGACTAGCGGGGGATTGGCCTTGGCTGCGGCGGGCAGAGCCTTCATAACGGCGGCAAAGTTGTCATAGCTCGTCGTAAAGCTGAAATCCACCGCGGAGCCGCGGGGCGCGCTCTGGCAGATCATATCGACCACAATACCGGCCTTGGCAAAAACGTCCAGGTGCTCGGCCAGGCTCTGTGCGCTGTACTGGGCACCGGGGAAGGTGGTGAGCATAATGTTCTGCTCGCTGCTGATCTTGCTGACACCGTACATAAAAATCATCCTTTCATTCAATCTAACGTGAGGAACTCCTCGTCAATCGTGTTGCGGAGCATACTCTCTATGTATTCGCGGGAGAGGGTGAACTCTCCGTGTGCTGCACCCAGTTCGTCTGTGTACTGGCTGTAGGGGATGACCCGGATATTCTTGTACCCGGCCTCATACTGGCTGATAACGCAGTGCAGCTTCGGGTCACGGATGGCAATGCTCACACTGCCGTCAGGCTGGGTCGTCTTATCAAAATACACGTCTAGAATCGCGCCGATGACATTATCGCGCGAGGACTGCGCGTTGATGAAGTTGCCCAGGCTGTAGACGATGAAGGTCGTGTTGCCGTTTGCGCCGGTCAGCCATGCGGCGTTTTGTACTACATGCGGGTGGGTGCCGATGATGACATCGACGCCCTGGTCGGCCAGCCACTGAGCAGTCTCCCTTTGAAAGTCGTTGACCTCGTGCGTGCCCTCGGTGCCCATGTGGGCGCTGACGATAAGAACATCGCAGTTCGGGCGCATATCGGCGATCTGTTTGGCAATCGTTTCATGGTCGTCCAGATACACAACGCCATAGTCTGTGCCGGACGGCGTGGGCAGGCCGTTGGTGTGCTCCGTATAGGAGAGATAGCCGAACGTGATGCCGTTGACGGTCTGGTAGGCGTAGTTGTCATAGGTCTCCAGATTGTAAAAGCCCATTGTGACCACATCGTCCGGCATGGCAGCCCAGTGTGCCATGGATGCCTCAATGCCCGCCGCCCCCTTGTCGTAGCTGTGATTGTTGGAGAGACTGAACACGCGGAAGCCCAAATTATACAGCGTGTCGGTGATCTCGCCGGGGGTGGAGAACATCGGATAGCCGCTGGCGGCGAACTCGTCGTTGACGAGCGTCTCCTGATTGATCCAGTTCACATCAAACTGGTCGTAGTAGCCCTGCATGGCTGCGTAGGCGGCGTCAAAATCGTAGTGGTCGCCGCCGCGCGCCTTAGCCTGCAAAAAGATACCATCGTGAATCAGGTCGTCGCCCGTGGCGGAAAAGTGCACGGTCTCGACGGTTGGCGTCGGCTCGGGGGTCGGCTCCGGTGTAGCGGTTGGTTCCGGCTCTGCCGGCATATCCACGACTACGGGCTGTGGATTGACCGCGGGCAGGGTCACAGCCTGATTGCCGACGCCCAGCAGAGAGCCGACAACTACGCCGCCGACGCCCAGTGCGATGACCGCGCAGGCGGCAAGGTCGTTGCCGTTCATTCGCATATCAGTTTACCTCGCAGCAGGTCGGTCATCGTGTAATAGCCGGGGGCCAGCGCAGCAATATAGAGCGCTGCCTGTACGGCACCGTCGGCAAAGACGCCGCGGCTGCCCGCGCTGTGGCTCAGCGTCACGACCTCGTCGGGGCCGCAGAACAGCACATCGTGCTCGCCTACAATGCCGCCGCCGCGGATGGAGCTGATACCCAGCTCCTGTGCGCCGCGCTTCTGGCGAACCTGTGTGCGGTCATAGACGTACTTATATTTGCCGTTCGCCTCGGTGTTGATGGCGTCGGCAATCATCAGCGCTGTGCCGCTGGGCGCGTCCAGCTTGTTATGATGGTGCTTCTCGATGATCTCAATGTCAAACTCGCCGCCCAGGATCTTCGTAGCCTGGCGGGCCAGCTCGATCAGCACGTTGACACCCACCGACATGTTTGCGCTGCGGAAGATCGGCGTCCTGGTGCTGGCAGCCTCCAGTGCAGCCTCATCCTCCCTGGAAAGGCCGGTGGAGCAGATGACGCAGGGCAGACCGTTGGCGGCACCGTACTGCGCTGCTGCAACCGCCCCGGCGGGTGAGGAAAAATCGATGATGACGCCCTTGCAGGGCAGTGCGTCAAACCCGGCGTAAACGGGGATTTCGCCGATCCGCCCGGCTTCGCGATCCACACCGGCGACGATGCGGCAATCCTCGCGCGCACCAATCTTCTCGACCAGTGCGCGGCCCATACGGCCATAGATGCCCTGAATGATAATATCCGTCATGTGTTATTGTTCCTTTCATGCAAAAGTCGTGCAAAAGCAAAAAGCCGACCCGCGGCATGGCAGTGGGTCGGCTGTGAAATTATTTCAGCAGGCCGAACTCCTGCATGGCAGTCTCCAACTGCGCCTGGACTGCGGCGGAGGGCGCAACGAGCGGCAGACGGCAGTCGCCGGCATTCCAGCCAAGGCGGTTCATGGCCCACTTGACCGGGATGGGGTTGACGTCGGCAAACAGTGCCTTGATAAGAGGCACCGCCTTGAGCTGCATGGACAGGCTCTCGGCAGTCTCACCGGCAAACCATTTGGCGCAGATGTCATGGGTGTACTGCGGGGCTACGTTGGACAGCACGCTGATCACGCCCTTGCCGCCCAGAGCCAGCAGCGGCACGATCTGGTCATCGTTGCCGGAGTAGATGTTCAGGCTGTCACCGCAGGCCGCTGCGATCTCGGCCACGTGGCTGATGTTGCCGCTGGCCTCCTTGACGGCGTTGATGTTCGGGTGCTTCGCAAGCTCGGCCAGCGTGGCAGGCGTCAGGTTGCAGCCCGTGCGGCTGGGCACATTATACAGGATGCAGGGGATATGCACGGCGTCCGCAATGGCTGTGTAGTGGGCCAGCAGGCCCGCCTGGCTCGTCTTGTTGTAGTAGGGCGTGACCAGCAGCAGTGCGTCGGCACCGTCGGCCTCAGCCTGCTGGGACAGCCAGATGGCGTACTTCGTGTCGTTGGAGCCGGTACCCGCAATCACCGGGACGCGACCTGCCACCTTTTTGACGGTATAGCGGATGCACTCGGTGTGCTCCTCGTCGGTCAGCGTCGGGGACTCACCCGTCGTGCCGCAGATGACAATGGCATCCGTGCTGTGGGCAATCTGGCCGTCGATGATGCGGCCAAGCTCGTCATAGTTGACGCTGCCGTCGGTGTTCATCGGGGTGATGATCGCCACGGCGGCACCGGTAAATACGGGTCTCTTCATACGAATTCTCCTTACACCAAGGCTGCCATGCGCAGCCGATCAGTCAAAATAGCCCTTGGCAGCCAGCAGCTCGGCCAGCAGCACCGCGCCGCCGGCAGCGCCGCGCAGCGTGTTGTGGGACAGGCAGACGAACTTGTAGTCGTACTGGTTATCCTCACGCAGACGGCCAATGCTGACAGCCATGCCGTTTTCCAGCATACGGTCCAGCTTGGGCTGCGGGCGGTCATTTTCCTCAAAGTAATGCAGGAACTGCTTCGGGGCGCTGGGCAGCTCCAGATCCTGTGCGGGACCATGGAATTCCTTCCAGGCCTGCAGAATTTCTTCCTTAGAAGGCTTATTCTCAAAGCGCACGAACACCGCGCCCATGTGGCCGTCAGAGACAGGCACACGCAGGCACTGGGCCGTAAAGCGGGGAGACTCGGCCGAAACGATCTTGTCGCCCTCGATGTGGCCCCACAGCTTCAGCGGCTCCTGCTCGCTCTTTTCCTCCTCGCCGCCGATGTAGGGAATGACGTTGTCGAGGATGTCGGGGAAGGTCTCAAACGTCTTGCCTGCGCCGGAGATGGCCTGATAGGTGCAGACGAGCACGTCAGAGATGCCGTATTTGCGCAGGGGATGCAGGGCAGGCACATAGCTCTGCAGGCTGCAGTTGGACTTGACGGCCACAAAGCCGCGCTTGGTGCCCAGGCGCTTGCGCTGGGCAGGGATGATGTCGATGTGGTCGGCGTTGATCTCGGGTACGACCATCGGCACGTCAGGGGTAAAGCGGTGCGCGCTGTTGTTGGACACGACCGGGCACTCGGCCTTGGCGTAGGCCTCCTCCAGTGCCTTGATCTCGTCCTTCTTCATGTTGACGGCGCAAAAAACGAAATCGACCTTGGCGGCGACCTCCTCCACATTGGCGGCGTCCAGCACGACCATCTTTTTAACGCTCTCGGGCATGGGGGTCTTCATCAACCAGCGGCTGCCGACGGCCTCCTCATAGGTTTTGCCAGCGCTGCGTGCGCTGGCCGCAAGGGCAACCAGATTAAACCAGGGGTGATTTTCCAGCAGCGTAATAAAGCGCTGGCCGACCATACCGGTTGCACCGATAACACCAACATTGTACTGTTTCATCCTGACCAAGACCTTCCTTTCGCGATACCCTTCCTTATATCTATGCGGCTCCCACGGAAATTTGCACAGATAATAAAAAAACCGGCTTGAAAACCGGCACAAAATGCAATATAATATCATATTGCACATAACACAGCGCAACACACTGTTTTACAGCGTGACAGTCCCGCACCTGTTCGGCTGCGGACCCAGAAAATGCGTGCCGCGCATTTTCTTCGGCGAAGAACCCTTTCCCGGCTCTCGCCCCTGGCAGGGCATGATGAAAACCGGTACTGATGCGCTTCGCGCCTCTGTGTTTGGATTCATTATAATATTCCCACATAAGAATGTCAAGACGATAACGCTTTAAAGTAAAAAAGGATGATACAAAATGCTCAAAAAAGATTTCTGGTACGACCTGCCGAAGGAGCTGATCGCGCAGGAGCCTGCCGACCCCCGCGATGCCGCCCGTTTGATGGTGCTGGACCGCAAAAATGATAAGATCCTGCACTCGGTATTCCATGAGCTGCCGCATTATCTTGAAAAGGGCGATCTGCTCGTTGTCAATAACTCCAAGGTCCTGCCTGCCCGCCTGATGGGCACCAAGGTGCCCACAGGCGCTGTCTGCGAGCTGCTGCTGCTCCGCCAGGTCAAGGGTGATACCTGGGAGTGCCTGGCCCGCCCCGGCAAGCGGATGCAGCCTGGCACGAAGGTGGAGTTCGGCGACGGCAGCCTGACCGCCGTAGTGGATGAGACGCTGCCTGACGGCAATAAGTATGTGACCTTTACCTACGACACCGAGACACTGTACGAGAAGCTGGACGAGTTCGGCAAGATGCCGCTGCCGCCCTACATCACGAAGCAGCTCGAGGATCAGAGCCAGTACCAGACCGTCTACGCCAAGGAACTGGGCAGCGCCGCCGCGCCCACCGCGGGCCTGCACTTTACCCCGCAGCTGATGGATACGATCCGCTCCCGCGGCGTCAACATTGCCGAGGTCACGCTGCATGTCGGCCTGGGCACCTTCCGTCCCGTGAATGAGGAATCCATTGAGGACCACCAGATGCACAGCGAGTGGTACTCCGTCAGCGAGGAGACGGCGAAGCTCATCAACGAGACCCGCGCCGCGGGCCACCGCGTCATTGCCGTGGGCACAACGAGCTGCCGCACGCTGGAATCTGTCTGGGCTAAGTACGGCAAGATCGTGCCGTGCAGCGAGAATACCAGCATCTTCATCTATCCCGGCATCGAGCTGAAAGCCATCGACGGCCTGATTACGAACTTCCACCTGCCGGAGAGCACCCTTATCATGCTGATTGCTGCCTTCTACGGCTACGACAAGACGATGGCCGCCTACAAGGTCGCCGTTGAGGAAAAGTACCGCTTCTTCAGCTTTGGTGATGCGATGTTCATTCGGTAACAGAAAATATCTTTTGCGAAAGCGCCGGGGCAGATCTTCGGCGCTTTTGTTGTGATGCGAGGGGGCACTGTATGGGGCAGGGCAGACTGTTCAAAATCGTGTATCATCTGTTGGACAAGGGCAGAGCCACGGCCCCCGAGCTGGCAGAAAAATTTGAAGTATCGGTAAGAACGATTTACCGCGACCTGGATGCCATCAGTGCTGCCGGGATACCGATTTATACTGTGCAGGGAAAGGGCGGTGGTATTTTTATTCTGCCGGAGTTTGTGCTGGAGAAATCGCTGCTGACGCCGCAGGAAAAAGAGCAAATTTTGATGGCACTGCAGGGCCTTGCCGCCGCGGAAGACAGCCGGACCGATGAACTGCTTACCAAATTGGGCGGGCTTTTCCGGGTGCAGGGCGCAAATTGGATCGAGGTCGATTTTTCCGACTGGCACAAAAATACGGCGGGTGCGGAGTTGTTCGACGAGCTCAAAAGGGCTGTTTTCAGTTGCCGCAGGGTCAGCTTTTCGTATTTTGCGGGCGAAGGCGGCGGCACTGTCCGCACGGTGGAACCGGTCAAGCTGATTTTCAAGAGCAAGGACTGGTATTTGTACGGCTTCTGCCTTATGCGAAACGACTACCGCTTTTTCAAGCTGACCCGCATCAAGGATTTGATGCTTCTGCCGGAGACCTTCCTGCGCAGGAAGGCGGATGTCCCGGAGCTAAAACCGACGATACAGCAGGAGCGGCTGATCTCGGTAAGGCTGAAATTCTCCCCGGCGGCTGCCTTCCGCGTCTATGACGAATTTACCGATACCGTGGAGAAGGATGCGCAGGGAAGCCTGTATGTGACCGTCGATATGCCGGAAAGAACGCTGTATAGCTACATTTTGTCCTATGGCGATGCAGTTGAAATCCTGGAGCCCGACGAATTGCGGCGCAGCATGAAAGAAAAGCTGACCCGCATGGCAGAAAAATATAAAACATGACAGGGGGTGTCATGCTTTCTGCGGTATTCTGAAAAACGCAAGGAGGCGCTTTTTATGAAATACGAATGGAGAAGGCAGGAAAAGCAACTTTACGGTGCAAAAACAACCCCGGCCTTGGTGACGGTTCCGACACAAAGCTGCATCATGATAAACGGTGAAGGAAACCCGAATGACACGGATTTTTCAAACCGCGTATCGGCATTGTATTCCGTGGCCTATGCGGTCAAAATGGCTTACAAAAAGACTGCAAAGGGCGAGTATGATGACTTTGCCGTGTACCCACTGGCTGGTGGCGAGCCTGCCGATTTACAGTTGACGAACCACGGATTTTCTTTTATAATAATCTATTAGGCGGTGCAGGGAAAAAGCCCCCTGCGCCGCCTTTTTCGATGAAATATTTTTAAAACGGAGATAGAAAGCTATGCCTTACCGCCTTATCAAACAGGAAGGGGCTGCCCGCCGCGGCGAATTTACCACGGTGCACGGCACGGTCCAGACCCCTGCATTCCAGAATGTCGCCACGGCTGCCGCCATCAAGGGCGGTCTGTCGGCGCTGGACCTCAAGGACATCCGCGCACAGGTCATGCTGTGCAACACCTATCATCTGCACCTGCGCCCGGGCGACAAACTCGTGGCTGAGATGGGCGGTCTGCACAAGTTTACCAAGTGGGACGGCCCCATCCTGACCGACAGCGGCGGCTTTCAGGTGTTCAGTCTGGCCAAGCTGCGCCATATTACGGAGGAGGGCGTGACCTTCAACTCCCACCTCGACGGCCATCGTATCTTTATGGGACCGGAGCAGAGCATGCAGATTCAGGCAAACCTTGGCTCTACGATTGCCATGGCCTTTGACGAGTGCGTCGAAAACCCGGCTACCTACGAGTACGCCAAGAACAGCTGCGCCCGCACGGCCCGTTGGCTGCTGCGCTGCAAGGACGAGATGAACCGCCTGAAGCATGAGGAAAAGGCCGTCAATCCCGACCAGCTGCTGTTTGGCATCAACCAGGGCTGCACGTTCGCCGACCTGCGCGTTGAGCACATGAAGCAGATCGCCGAGTATGATCTGGACGGCTACGCCATCGGTGGTCTGGCCGTCGGTGAGCCCGCCGAGGTCATGTATGACATCATCTCTGCCGTAGAGCCGTTTGCGCCGAAAAACAAAATCCGCTATCTGATGGGCGTCGGCACGCCGGGCAACATCATTGAGGGCGTCTACCGCGGCGTTGATCTGTTCGACTGCGTCATGCCCAGCCGCAACGCGCGCCACGGGCATCTGTTCACCTGGGACGGCATCATCAATATCAAGAACCTGAAATACGAGCGCGATGAGTCGCCCATCGACCCGCACTGTGACTGCCCGGTCTGCCGCAATTTCTCCCGCGCGTATATCCGCCATTTGCAGAAAGCAGACGAGCTGCTGGGCATGCGCCTGGCTGTCATGCACAACCTGTACTTCTACAATCACCTGATGGAGCGCATCCGCGAGGCACTGGACAACGGCACCTTCCAGCAGTTCCACGACACCTATGTGCATAAACTTGATACCCGTATCTGATTTTTCCGGCAAAACGCTTGCACAATGCGCATTTATCCGATATAATAGAAGAAATCGTTATTTTTAAGGAGTATACTTGCTATGATCCAGTTTCTGAATGCCGCCACCGGCACGGCTACCACGGCTGAAATGCTGCTGAGCTTCCTGCCGATGATCCTTATCATTGTGTTCATGATCGTCCTGATCTACCTGCCGCAGAAGCGCCAGGACAAGAAGGACGCTGCCATGCGCAGCTCCATCGAGATCGGCGACAAAGTCACCACCATCGGCGGTATCGTCGGCATCGTCTGCGCCATTGCGGACAAGGATGACACCCTCGTCATCGAGACCGGCAGTGACCGCACGAAGATTCGCTTCCGCCGCTCCGCAATCTCCTCTGTGGAGAAGCTGGACACCGGTAAGGACAGCAAGTCCACCCCCGTCAAGAAGTAATTGACATAAAACCCACGCCCCCTTGCATAGTGTTGACTGTGCAAGGGGGCGTTTTGTTATGGCTAAAAATCTGCGCAAACCAAAAATCGGTGTTAAAAATCCGGCCACGGCGGCGCTGCTGCTGTCCTTTGGCTGCGGTGTGGGCGTGTGCATATTGTTGCTGGCGCTGGCGGCGTTTCTGCTGACGCATACAGGGCTGCCATTGTCCGCAGTGCGGCCTATGGCCTGTATGGCGGCGGCAGTGGGGGCGGCTGTGTCCGCTGCCGTGCTGGCCCGCAGATTGCAGAAAAGGCTGCTGCTGTGCGGGCTGGGCTGCGGGGCGTTTTACGCGGTCTGTCTGCTGGCGGCAACGCTGCTGGCAAACGGCAGACTGGATTGGCAGGGAAGCAACGCCATGCTGCCGCTGGCACTGCTGCTAGGGGGCCTGTTGGGCGGTGCACTGACGGCCCTGCGGGCGGGCCGCTGATGCGGGCGGCACAGACGGCGCTGCGCCGCCCGGGACTGCCGATGCTGCGGCCTGTGGTAGAGCGCCCGCACCGGGAACATACGTCGCAGACGGAAAGCAGGGCGGCGCTGGTATTTGGCGTGATATTTCTGGCGGGTTACCTGCCGGGCATCTGGCTGGGACGCAGCGGGACAACGCCTCTGGGGCAGCAGCTGGCGGCCTACTACACGAGCCGCCCCGAAGGTATGAGCCTTGCGGCAGCCTTCGGGGCGCAGCTTGCGGTGAGCTTTTTGCAGCTGATACTGGTGCTGCTGTGCGGCTTTTGCGTGTGGGGCGTCGGTTTGCTGGCGCTGCTGTTTGCGGCGCGCGGGCTGTTCCTGGGCTTATGCGCGGCGTCAGTGGCAGCGCAGAGCGGTGCGTCGGCACTGCTGCGCTATCGGCTGGATACGCTGCTTTCTGATGTGGGTACGCTGCTTCTCTGCCTGTGGCTGGCAGGCTGGGCGGTGCGGCTGGCGGTGGAACTTTTCCGCGCGGTGCGCGGGCGTGCTGCGCGGGAGACACCGGGCACGGCGCGGCGGCTGGCAGTCCGTTTTGCCGCGGCGCTGGCGCTGTCAGCGGCTTTCGCTGCCGTCGGGGCTGTACTCGCCGTCATGGGAATCGGGGGCGTCGGGCGCTGACGGCTTTTGCTCCACGTATTTCTGGGTGGCCAGCGGGGAGGCGGCTACAGCCTTTTTCAGCTGTTCACGGTTGATGTGGGTGTAGATCTGGGTCGTGGAGACGTTCTCGTGTCCCAAAATCTCCTTCAAGGCCAGCATATCGACGCCGCCCTGATACATAAGCGTGGCGGCGGTGTGGCGCAGCTTGTGCGGGGAAAACCCGCGTCCGCTCAGGCCGGCGCTTTGCAGGCAGCGCGCGACGATTTGCTCGATCCGCCGCGCAGACAGCCGCTTGCCGGTGCGCTTGGAGACGAACAGAGCGTCCCTGTCCACAAGGTTCGGCAGGGAAGTGCGCACCTTTTTATAGCGCTGCAGCGCATCCAGAGAGGCGTCATTCAAATAAACAAGCCGCTCCTTGCTGCCCTTGCCGACAATGCGGATCGTGTCATCGCGAAAATCACCCATGTCAATCGTGACCAGCTCGGCTAACCGCATGCCGCAGTTCAAAAATAACGTCAATATGCAGTAATCACGCTCGTAAAAATCACTTTGTATATTACTTAACAAAGTGACGGCCTCGTCCCGAGTCAGATATTTGGGCAGAGCTCTGGCCGGCGAGCCGAGGCTGATGTTTTCCGTGGGGTTCGCGGGCAGCCGATTGACTTGCGTGCACATATAGTTGAAAAAGCCCTTCAGGGCGCTCAGCTTCCGTGCGCGGGCCTTGGGACCGTTGTCAGCACTGCGCGCATGGTCAAGAAAATCAAAAATATCGTGCTTGGTGATCGTTCGGATGTCGGCGGTGGTAATGCCGGTCAGATCAATTTCCTCGGGCGGCGTATCGTCGGCCACGCGCTGCCAGCGCTGCATCATATAGCGGAAGAAGCCGCGCAGGTCCAGATAATACCCGTTGACGGTGCGCGGGGAGCGCAGCTTTACAAAATCGAGGTAATGCAGGTAGTCAACCACATCATCAGGAATATCCAGGTACGGCGCATGGCGCTCCGGGTGGACCACATCAATATAACTGCTCATGGAAGCCCTCAACTTAACATATTGATTTGCAGAAGCACACGGAAACGATGCTTCTGCTTTTTTATTGTAGCACAGCAGGCAACACCTCGTCAATTTCAC
>ERZ1673701.2952-NODE-2952-length-12278-cov-5.252557_pt1 | contig 12278 bp, 10 predicted proteins | sample MGYA00580231_ERZ1673701 | MGnify/ENA primary metagenome ERZ1673701 (study PRJEB41218, sample SAMN15661798) | gut metagenome | host: Homo sapiens | place: Canada: London | collected 2015-08-20/2019-03-30 | study: EMG produced TPA metagenomics assembly of...
ATCGGCCTGAACGAGGTCATGGGTCTGGCCATCCTTCCGCCGCGCCTGCAGAAGGAGCTCGCCGAGGTCGAAAAGTACGTGCTCGGCCGCGACAACGACATTGCCGAGTATCATCGTGCATGGGCGGAAGAAATCAAGCGGTCTCATCCCGAAGCAACGGAAGATACCGTCACCGGCATCGTCCAGGATGCCGTGGGCAAGGTCTTCAGCCGCGTGCTGGAAGACGCGGGTGTGTACAAGCGCACCCCTGAAGGCAAGGCCGCGTTCATGAAGTTTGTTCAAACCCTCGGAACAAAGGAGAAGTAAACAATGACTGTTATGGTCCTCGGTGGAGCCGGTTACATCGGCTCCCACATGGTTGACCGACTGGTCGCAGCCGGCAAGGAGAAGGTCGTCGTCGTGGACAGCCTGGTGACCGGCCACCGCGCCGCAGTGAACCCGGCCGCGAAGTTCTACCAGGGCGATCTGGCCGATCAGGAGTTCATGCGCGGCGTGTTCCGTGAGAACCCGGACATCGACGCCGTGATCCACTTCGCCGCGTTCTCCCTGGTTGCGGAATCCATGAAGGAACCGCTGAAGTACTTCGACAACAACACCGCCGGCATGGTCAAGCTGCTTGAGGTGATGAAGGAGTTCGGCGTCAAGAAGATTGTGTTCTCCTCCACCGCCGCCACCTATGGCATTCCGGAGAAGATGCCGATTCGTGAGGATGACCCGCAGAAGCCGATCAATCCGTACGGTGAGAGCAAGCTCATGATGGAGAAGATCATGCGCTGGTGCGATCAGGCCTATGGCATCAAGTTCGTGGCCCTGCGCTACTTCAACGTCGCCGGTGCCAAGCCGGACGGATCCATCGGTGAGGATCACGGCCCCGAAACCCACCTGCTGCCGATCGTGCTGCAGGTCGCCCAGGGCAAGCGTGACAAGCTGATGATCTTCGGCGACGACTACAACACCCCCGACGGCACCAACGTGCGCGACTATGTGCACCCCTTCGATCTGGCCGACGCGCACATCCTCGCCGTCGACTACCTGCGTGCCGGCAATGAGTCCAACGCCTTCAACCTCGGTTCCTCCACCGGCTTCTCGAACCTGCAGATTCTTGAGGCAGCCCGCAAGGTGACCGGCAAGGAGATCCCCGCTGAGATGGCTCCGCGCCGCCCCGGCGATCCGGACACCCTGATCGCCGCTTCCGACAAGGCCCGCACCGTGCTTGGCTGGAAGCCGCAGTTCGATAACATCGACAAGATCATCGAGACCGCTTGGGCATGGCATTCCACCCACCCGAACGGGTACGACGATCGTAAGTGATTTCGGCGCAATCGCCGCAGCAGGGCCTTCCTTCGGGGAGGCCCTGCTTGTTTAGTAAACAAAGTAACGATTGCTAAATCCACGGTAAACTTGTTTACAAGGAAAGTTCACAGAGCAAGGAGGCTCCCATGGATGGCGCAAGCTCAATACAGAGCGCGGACCTGAGCTGGCTTGACAAGCCGGACGTGTTCCGCGTGAACCGCTTGGACGCGCACAGCGATCACCGGTGCTATGCCACGCAGAACGAGGCGGAACGCGACAGCAGCGGTCTGATCATGCCACTCGACGGCACTTGGAAATTCAAGTATTCCACCAACCCGCAGGCGCGACCCGTCGGTTTCCACCAGCTGGCCGAAGCGCCCGCCGACTTCGAGGATATCGCAGTGCCGGGGCATATCGAAATGGCGGGATATGACAAGAATCAGTACATCAATACCATGTACCCGTGGGAGGGCCGTAAGTATCGCCGCCCTGCCGGCTTGACGCCAGACGATCCCGGCATCGGCACGTTCTCCGACGCTGACGACAATCCGGTCGGCTCCTACATGCGCACCTTCACCCTGCCCGAACATATGCGCGGCCAGCGCATCCACGTGGTGTTCGAAGGCGTGGAGCAGGCGTTCTACCTGTGGCTCAACGGGCATTTCGTCGGATATGCGGAAGACACCTTCACGCCGTCCGAATTCGACCTGACCCCGTATATCAACGAGACCGGCGCCAACACCATCGCATGCGAGGTGTTCAAACGCTCTACCGCGGCATGGATCGAAGACCAGGACTTTTTCCGTTTCTTCGGCATCTTCCGCCCCGTGAAGCTTGTGGCACTGCCCAAGATCCATGTGGACGACATCGCCGTACGTTCCCTGCTGAGCGACGATCTGCAGACGGGAACCATCACCGTCGATATGCGGCTGAGTGCCAAGGACGCCGCTGATTTCGCCGGCGCCCAGGCGGAAGTGGTCGTAACCGATCCGCAAGGCACTCGCATTGCGTCTCAGACCAGCTCCCCGGAAACCGATGGCGACGCCACCCTTGCGTTCACCGGCATCGCCGCCCCGCAGTTGTGGGACAACGGCAGCCCGAACCTGTACCGCGTCGACGTGCGCCTCATCGACGCCTCCGGCAAGACCTGTGAGATCGCCCAAGTGGATACCGGTTTCAGGAAGCTGGTGCGCGACGGCGTGAAGGTCACGCTCAACGGTCACCGGCTCTATATCCTCGGCGTCAACCGCCATGAGTGGAACGCCGATTCCGGCCGCTGCATCACCATGGACGACATGCACCGCGACATCGATACGATGCTGCGCAACAACATCAACGCCGTGCGTACCTGCCACTACCCGGATCGGTTGGAATGGTACCGTCTGTGCGACGAGCACGGCATCTACGTGATGGCCGAGACCAACCTGGAATCCCACGGCACCTGGCAGAAGATGGGAATCGTCGAGCCTTCATACAACGTGCCGGGCAACAGCAGCGTATGGGAGAAGGTCGTGGTCGACCGCGCCACCACGCAGTACGAGATGCTCAAGAACCACCCGTCCATCCTGTTCTGGTCCATGGGCAACGAGTCGTATGCCGGCACCGCCATCGCGGCGATGGACGCCTACTACAAGAGCAAGCAGGACGGCCGCCTGACGCATTACGAGGGCGTGGTTCACAACCGTGCGTTCGAAGACGTCATCTCCGACTTGGAAAGCCGCATGTACGATACGCCGGAAGGCGCGCGCAAGTATCTGAGCGAGCAGCCGAAGAAGCCGTACATTCTGTGCGAGTTCATGCATGACATGGGCAATTCGCTGGGCGGCTTCGGCGACTACATGGAGCTGTTCGATGATTGCGAAGGGTTCCTCGGCGGGTTCATCTGGGATTACATTGACCAGCAGCTGTACGCGCCCGATCCGCTGACGGGCGAGAAGATGCTGTGCTACGGCGGCGATTTCGACGATCGCTGCTCCGACTACGAATTCTCCGGTGATGGTCTGCTGTTCGCCGACCGCACGGAGAAGCCGGCCATGCAGGAAGTCAAGTATTACTACGGAAGGTACGCAGATGGAAATCGTATTCGGTGATGTGGTGACGGGCGTCCACGGCGACGGCTTCGAATACCTGTTCTCATGGCAGGCCGGTGGCCCGGTCTCGTTCAATATCGGCGGCCGTGAATGGCTGTATCGTGCGCCGCGTCCGGCGTTGTGGCGCGCCACCACCGACAACGACCGTGGCAATGGATTCCCGGTCAAGTCGGCAATGTGGATGGGCGCGGATATGTTCGCCGCATGTTCCAAGATCGAGCTGAGCGTTGACGGCGAGCCGGTGGACAAGCCGCTTGCGCCGGACAACAACTCGTATGGCGGCCCGGTGCAGGCGCAGACCATGACCATGACCTACACCTACACGCTGCCTGTTGTGCCGGCGACCACGGTGACGGTGGCCTACACCGTTACCTCTGACGGCACAATCGGCGTAACGGTGCGTTACGAGGGCAAGGAAGGCCTGCCCGAGCTGCCGGTGTTCGGCCTGCGCTTCGTGATGCCGACCCCGGCCAAGGGATTCACCTATACCGGGCTTTCCGGCGAAACCTACCCCGACCGCATGGCCGGTGGGGTGCCGGGGGAGTACACGGTTGAAGGCATGCCGGTCACCCCATACCTGGTGCCGCAGGACTGCGGTATGCATATGCGCACCGAACGGGTTACGGTGACGCGCGATGCCGTGCTCGACAACGCAAGGCGTGGCGACCGCAGCGAATTCTCGCTGACCTTCGCCCAGGGGGAGGATGGCGTACCGTTCGCCTTCTCCTGCCTGCCGTATACGCCGGAAGAGATCGAGAACGCCACGCATCCCAACGAGCTGCCGCCGGCACGCCGCACGGTGCTGACGGTATGCGGCGCAGTGCGTGGCGTGGGCGGCATCGATAGCTGGGGCTCCGACGTGAGGCCCGACTATCACATCGATGCGCAGGAAAACCACGAGTTCAGTTTTAGGATTGAACTATAGTTTTAGCGAAAACCAAGAAGCACGAGGCGGCATCCGATGGGTGCCGCCTCGTTGTTATCGTTGGAATACGGCCATTGGGGAGGACTGGTAAACAAGAGCAGCAAAGGACGTTTTTAAGTAAAAAAATACGTTTCAGTAAAAAAGCGTATTATCGTAAACATTGTACATATTAGGAGAAGCAAGGAGGCTTCGCATGAGCAACGGCAGCTCTGCTGAACAATCCAGAAGCAAAGTAATGACTTCGCGCATCGCATACGCGACCGGCGCATTCGGACATGACATCTTCTACGCCACACTGTCGACGTATCTGATCATGTTCATCACCTCTCACCTGTTCAACTCGGGTGATGCGGCACATAACAACCGCATGGTGCTGTACATCACCACCATCATCGCCGTACTGCGTATCGTCGAGCTGTTCATCGACCCGTTCATCGGCAACATGATCGACAACACCACCACCAAGTGGGGCAAGTTCAAGCCGTGGGTCGTCGGCGGCGGTGTGGTCAGCTCCGTTGCCCTGATGGTGCTGTTCACCGATATGGGCGGCCTCAACGAGACCAACCCGATGCTCTACCTGGCCATCTTCGCGGTGCTGTACATCGTGATGGATATCTTCTATTCCTTCAAGGACATCAGCTTCTGGTCCATGGTCCCGGCCCTGACCTTCAGCTCCGAAGAGCGTGAGAAGACCGCAACCTTCGCCCGTGTCGGCTCCACCATCGGCGGCAACATCGTCGGCGTCGTGATCATGCCGATCGTCCTCTTCTTCTCCGTCACCAAGTCCGGCTCCGGCGATAAGAACGGCTGGTTCTGGTTCGCCTTCATCGTGGCCCTCATCGGCATCATCTCCGTGATCTGCGTCGCCCTCGGCACCCACGAGGTCGACTCCACGCTGCGCCAGAACAAGACCAAGACGGGCTTCAAGGACGTGTTCCGCATGCTGCTCAAGAACGATCAGCTCATGGCCATCGCCCTGTCCTACCTCGCCTACACCACCGGCGTAGCCATCCTGAACGCCTCCGAGCTGTACTACTTCCAGTACATTCTCGGCGACGCCAGCAAGTTCTCCATCCTGGCCACCATCAACACCCTGGTCGGCCTGGTCTCCGTCTCGCTGTTCCCGAAGCTCGCTCAGCAGTTCAGCCGCCGCAACGTGTTCGTTGTCTGCCTGGGCATTATGCTCGCCGGCATCGTGCTCTTCTTCTTCGCCGGCAAGTCCCTGGCCCTCGTGCTGGTCGCCGCCGAGCTGTTCTTCATCCCGCAGCCGCTGGTGTTCCTCGTGGTCCTCATGACCATCACCGATTGCGTCGAATACGGCCAGCTCAAGCTCGGCCACCGCGATGAGGCCCTGACCCTCTCCGTCCGCCCGCTGCTCGATAAGTTCGGTGGCGCCGTGTCCAACTGGGTTATCGGCTTCGCCGCCGTCGCCGCAGGCATGACCGCCGGTTCCGAAAACCATGTCAGTGCCCAGGGCGAGATGAACTTCAAGCTCATCGTGTTCGTGGCCCCGCTGGTGCTCATCGTCATCGGCCTGCTCATCTTCCTCACCCGCGTCAAGCTGACCGAGGAGAAGCACGCCGAGATCGTGGCCGAACTGGAGAAGACCTGGGGCAAGGACGCGCTGGGCGCCAACGCCTCCGCCGAAGACGAGGCCACCATTGCCTCCGCGACCGAGGAAGCCGGTAGCACTCCAACAAAGTAAGCCATTCATGGAATTGCCGGTAGGTAGTCATACAAGCCGGCAATCCCCTCGACCCCACTAAGCGGCATCCATCGCATAAGCCGTTTGGTGCAGTAGCGGCCACCGCTTGCAGTTTCCCCCTTTCCCTGTGAGCGGCCGCTATAGAGGCCGGAGCCTTGCATTATGCAGGGCTCCGGCCTTATGCGTGGTTTTGCAATGGTTCTGCGTGGTTCCGTATGCAAGCGGCGCACAATCTGCCTGCCGAAATCGGCGGGTGGGGCATGCTAAGGTTGCAAGTAAATTCATTTAGCTAGCGTGATGGTTGGGAAGGCTGGGATCCGATGGCCACAATTAAGGAAATCGCGAAGCATACAGGCTTTTCGCAGGCCACGGTGTCGAGGATTCTGAACGACGACCCCTCGTTCTCTGTCAAGGAATCCACCCGGCAGAAGGTGTTAAACGCCAGTCTTGAACTGGGCTACGAGAACGTCTCGCAGTACCAGCGCATCATTATTCCGCGAGACATTGCGATTCTGAACAACGTTGTTCCCGACAAGGGGCTGCAGGACGCATATTTTGAAGAATTGCGCGAAGTGCTGACCCGGCAGGCCAAAGAACAGCGTATGAATGCGACGATCTACGACGATATCGACGACCTGATCGCACACGGCGGCGATTATGCCGGCTTCATCTCGATGGGCCCCGCGGTGCTGCCGCCGGAAACGCTGCACAGGCTGCATCAGGCGCTGCCCCACGGCGTCTTCATCGACATCAATCCGGCGCCGAATCTTTTCGATTCCGTACAGCCAGACCTGGAACAGATCGTGCTCGACGCGCTCGACGCGTTGAAGGCCGATGGATGCCGCCGCATCGGTTTCATCGGCGGTGCGGGCACCATGATGGGGGAGCACTCGTACCCCGAGGATATTCGTCGTTTCGCGTTCTGCAACTGGAGCGCACGGTTGGGTCTGGACACGGAGGGGCTGATCTACGCCGACGGCCCGTTTACCGTCGCCAACGGGCGTGAGCAGGGGGAGCGGCTGATTCGCGACCATGCCGATGATCTGCCGGATGCCGTGCTGGTGGCCGCCGATACGCTTGCCGTGGGGCTGCTGCAGGCGCTTGCGGCCAAGGGCATTCTGGTGCCGCGCGATATCAAGGTGGTCAGCATCAATAATCAGGAGGTGGCGAAATACACCTCTCCGGCGCTTTCGTCGTATGACATCGACAAGGAGGAGCTGACGCGCGCCGCGGTGCTGATGCTTGCCGAATCGCTGGTCAGCAAGCGCAGCGTGAAACAGCACACCTGCATCTCCTCGCATCTGGTGGTGCGTGACAGTTTTGCCCCCGAACGGTAGTTCTGCGCTTTGGGATGCGCAGGCCGCCGATGACGATAGCGGCGTGCGGTTGTATAAACCGGCGATATGAGACGCTGCTGGGGCGTTGCGAGGTGGCCACACGACGGCTGTGTGACAGTAAGTAAAAATATTTAATCAAAGTACGTGTCACCCGTTCGTTTCACCGAAAGCATAGATGTTATCAGAGGTTGCAATCTATGCGTTCATGTCTCAAAAATCATTGATTGGTGTTGCGTTGTTCCCCATCATCTGCGGGAATTATTGGATATTTTGTTTAGTAAACATTTTTATTCAATGAAATAAAAGATGTACAGTCGTATACACGATCAATGGATGATCTAGAGATCTTCTAAGGAGAAGAAGTCATGGGAAATGAACAAACCCTCGCCAACGGCGGCGCCCATCGTGGCAAAATCGGCCAGCGTGTGGCATACGCATTCGGCAACCTCGGACAGTCCGCGTTCTACAACGCACTGAGCACCTACTTCATCGTATACGTGACCAGCTGCCTGTTCTCCGGCGTCGGAAAAGGCGTCGCAGCCAAACTGATCGGCGTTATCACCAGCCTTGTCGTCATCATCCGTATCGCGGAGATTTTCATTGATCCGCTGCTGGGCAACATCGTGGACAACACCACCACCAAGTGGGGCCGTTTCCGTCCGTGGCAGTTCCTTGGCGGCCTGGTCTCCGCCCTGCTGCTCGTGGTGATCTACACCGGCATGTTCGGCCTGGTCAACGTGAACACCACCTGGTTCATCGTGCTGTTCGTCATCTGCTTCGTCGTGCTCGACGTGTTCTACTCCCTGCGCGACATCTCCTACTGGGGTATGATCCCGGCACTGTCCTCCGACTCGCATGAGCGCTCCACCTACACTGCCCTCGGCTCCTTCACCGGTTCCATCGGCTACAACGGCATCACCGTCGTCGTGATTCCGATCGTCACCTACTTCAGCTGGGTATTCACCGGTTCCCACGCCGAAAGCCAGAGCGGATGGACCGCCTTCGGCATCATCGTGGGCTTGCTTGGCATCCTGACCGCGTGGTCCGTAGCCTTCGGCACCAAGGAAAGCCAGAGCGCCCTGCGTTCCAAGGCGCAGAAGAACGGCGGTCCGCTGCAGGCGTTCAAGGCCCTGTTCCAGAACGACCAGCTGCTGTGGGTCGCACTGAGCTACCTGCTGTACGCCATCGCCAACGTGGCCACCACCGGCGTGCTGATCTTCCTGTTCAAGTTCGTGCTGGACAATCAGGCCGCCTACTCCATGACCGGCATCATCGCGTTGGTCGCCGGCCTGGTCATGGCGCCGCTGTACCCGATCCTCAACAAGCGCATCCCGCGCCGCTACCTGTATATCGGTGGCATGACCTCCATGATCATCGCCTACATCATGCTCGGTATCTTCTCCAACAACATGATCATGGTGTTCGTGGCGCTGGTGCTCTTCTATGTGCCGGGCACGATGATCCAGATGACCGCCATTCTCTCCCTGACCGATTCCATCGAATACGGTCAGCTCAAGAACGGCAAGCGCAACGAGGCCGTCACCCTGTCCGTGCGCCCGATGCTCGACAAGATCGGCGGCGCCATGTCCAACGGCATCGTTGGCTTCATCGCCATCGCCGCCGGCATGACCGGCGACGCGACCGCGGCCGATATGACCGCCGCGAACATCAACACCTTTAAGACCTGCGCGTTCTATGTGCCGCTGGTACTGATCGTGCTGAGCCTGCTGGTGTTCATGTTCAAGGTGAAGATCAGCGAGAAGATGCATGACGATATCGTCAAGCAGCTGGAGGCCAAGTTGGCCGCTGGCGAGATCGAAAGCGACGACGAGTCCTCCGCCGATGTTGAGGATGCGCCCGCCGAAGCCGCCGGTTCCGGTGCGGCTGCTTCCGGTTCCGCCGCGTGACCTTGCTATTACTACTTAACTGACCCCTTCCTATAACAGGGCGGTCGATATGGACGAAATCCGAGTGGAATTCGTCCATATCGACCGCCTTTTCCATGTGCGGCGTGGTGGGGAAGCGGGGGAGTGGGGTGGTGGAGAGGTGCGGCGGAAGCTGGGGATGAAATACGGAAAGGCCGCGACCCTGTTGAGTCGTGGCCTTGTGGGAGTCCGTATGAAAGGTGATCGGCGTTGGGCCGGTTACCTAGACAAATGAAATCACTTGTTGATGATGCGCTTGAACAGGTCGGAGGAGGCCTTGGCGAGGGCGAACTGGTAGAAGCCCGGATCGACGGAGGCGAGGTTGCTGTTCAGGATCTGGTCGAGAGTGTTGTTCTTCATGGTTATTCCTTTCGTGCGCGGCCTTGTTTTGCTTGTTACTGGTATCGTTCTTGCGGCCGCATGTGTATCATGCTTGTGTTCGGGATATTCCCGTTGCGTGGGGTGCCGCTGCACCGGCTTTGCCTGGTTTGTTGAGCGACATCGTGAAGTCTTGTTCTTTTCTGTTGTGATTTCAGTATATGCCTGTTCGTTGGTGTAATCATGCTGTAGTCATTGATTTTTTTGTATATTTATCGGGTAATCTTGAAATGAACACACAGTATGTTCTGCTCCGGTGCTTTGACCACTGCGTTTCACGAGAAACCGCCCTGTAGCGCGGGCGGTGTGGGAAAAATGCCGTACGCCTGTTTCGGGGCTGAACAACAGTGATACGTAGGGTTTGAGGATGTCGGAATGGGCTTGATAGTACAATGCCGAAGGGCGTATATCCGGATATAAGGTGTGCGCGTATATATGTGCAATCGAAACCGACTGGTTGCCGGTGACGGATTCGTGGCATTCGCGGGCATGACCGCTACAAGCCGGCCGACCGCGAGTCGAGCCGGAAGCAGTCGGGTTTATATATAAGCGTTGAAACGAGGCAGATGTGGTAGGAATGCGCGATGTGGCGAAACAGGCCGGTGTCTCGCTGAGCACCGTATCTTTGGTGGTCAATGGCACGGGTTACGTTTCCGACGACATGCGTGATCGCGTGCAACGCGCCATGGAGTCGCTGCATTATGTGCCGAACGATCTTGCGCGCAATTTCTCGCAGAATCGCGCCAATACGATCGGCATCATCGTGCCGACGATCCGGCATCCGTTTTTTGCCACGCTTACCGCAGGCCTGCAGCATGTACTGGCGGGGAAGGGATTGCAGACGCTGCTGTGTTCCACCGCCGACGCGGCGCATGGCGAAGCGGCATACGTCGATATGCTTCGCAGGCGATTGATGGACGGCATCGTAATGGGCGCTCACACCGAGCATGCGCCGGATTACTGGACGTCGATTCATCGTCCGGTTATCGCATTCGATCGTACGTTGGGGGAGGGGATTCCCTCAATCGGGTCCGACCATGTGCAGGGCGGGCGGATGATCGCCGATCTGCTGATTCGCACGGGTGCGCGTCATGTTGCGGTGATCGGCGGGCCTCATGCGCAATTCAAGGAAGACGACGACGTGCGTACCACATTCCCGACGGTACGCTATCACCTGGTTTTGGAGCATGAACTGGCCAAGGTCGGCGTGCGCTACGAGTACATCGAGGCTGGCGAGGTTATGGATTTCTCCGGCTATGCCGCTGCCGTGCGCAGTGTATTCGATCGTGCACCCGACGATGCGGTGGACGCGGTGGTGAGTTCGGATATCGGTGCGGCGCTGTGCGTGCGTGAGGCGATACGCCGTGGCGTGAACGTTCCTGACGATATGCAGATCGTGGCGTATGACGGCACGTATCTTGCCGATATGGCCGGCATGCCGCTCACTGTGGTGCGGCAGGATTTTCAGGCTCTGACGAGCAGTGTCGCGGACTGCATGATGCGGCTTATTGACGGGAAAGCAGGCGATGGCAGCGTTGATGATGGCGACGACAGTGGTGATGCCGTTTCCGATGTATCGTCGCACGGTGCATTTGGCATAGGGGAGGCGGAACATTTGATACCTGTTTCGTTGATCGCCGGAGCGACTACGCGCGAGTAGCTGTCGATATGCCGTCTGCCACGTGAAACACAGATATGTTTCATGTGAAACATATCGCGTGAAACACTATGGCTTGTGCCGGTCGCCTGTGACGAGCTTATGACGGACCTATGTTTCAGGATCGAAATCCCGTGCCGGCTCTTCCCGGAAACGGGTGATGACGCTACTTGAGCTCCCGAACCGACCCGCGGTCTACGAATTCTGGAGGAATGACCGTTTTGACGCCGACTGCGATCTTCTCGCCGTTGTGCTGCCGCTCGATCATGGCGAACGCCTCACGCCCCAGCTCGTGGAAGCGAAGCCGCATCGTAGTCAATTCCAGCCGTGGCACCATGCCTTCGAGCGAGTCATCGACTCCGATGATGCTTATGTCTTCGGGAACCCGTTTACCTGCGGCACGCAATCCGAGCATCGCGCCGTATGCCATCTGATCGTTCGCCGCATACACTGCGGTGCATTCCTTTTCGTGGGCAAGTGCCAGACCTGCCTGGTATCCGCTGTCGGCTCCCCAATCGCCGATGTAAAGGGGAGGTATTGCGGCTCCGACTTGGGCAAGGGCGTCATGCCATCCCCTGATGCGGCTTTGCGCCGCGCGGGAAGCGGAAGGGCCCGCTATGTGGTACACGGTATGGTGCCCTTTGGAAAGCAGATAATCCACGGCTGCGGTGGAACACCCGTATGAGTCGGAATCGATGGTGACGCAGTTGTCGGCCGGTTCTTCGGAAATCAACACGACCGGCAGATTCTGCGGTGGCGTGAACTGATTGAAATCGGGGAAATCTCGTTCCATAATGACGATCACGCCGTCGAGCGGAAGATCTTCCACGAGTTTCAAGGCACCGGCCAGGGAACGATCCTGCAAGGTGTCGAGTGTGCGGATGGTAGTGGAATAGCCATGTTTCGCGGCCGTGCTGACTATGCCTTCGAGAATGCGGGCATTGCCGAAGGCCGACATATGGGAAAGC
>ERZ1673701.2954-NODE-2954-length-12270-cov-15.110111_pt1 | contig 12270 bp, 9 predicted proteins | sample MGYA00580231_ERZ1673701 | MGnify/ENA primary metagenome ERZ1673701 (study PRJEB41218, sample SAMN15661798) | gut metagenome | host: Homo sapiens | place: Canada: London | collected 2015-08-20/2019-03-30 | study: EMG produced TPA metagenomics assembly of...
GCTGGAGGTGCAGGAAGATCTGACGGCGGTGAAACAAGCCGCTAAGAACCGCAACACCGAGGAAGTGGAGGCCGAGAGCATTTCCTATGCGGTCTGCCAGTATTTCGGCATCCAGACCGGTGAAAACAGCTTTGGCTACATCGCTTCCTGGTCCAAGGACAAGGAGCTGAAGGAGCTGCGGGCCAGCCTGGAGACCATCAACAAGACTTCCTGTGAGCTGATTAACGACATCGAGCGCAACTACAAGGAAATCTGCAAGGAGCGCGGCATTGACCTGACTGCCGCCCCGGAGCCGGAGCAGACACCCCCGCAGGCTGCGGAAGAAGTATCTCAGCCCAGCGCCGAGTACCAGGAGGCCCTGCTGGTGTTGGATGATGCCACATATCTTCATGTTCAGCCCTGCGATACCGGCTGGGACTACACGCTCTACGATGTGACAACCATGAAGCAGATGGACGGCGGCCAGCTGGATGGACCGGACATGGGCCGTTCCGCAGCGGTCAGCCACATCTGCAAGGACCTGGGGCTGGGTGACAAATCCATCAAGTATGCGCCGCTGTCCATGATCGAGACTTTGTATGAACAGGCCAGCCAGCAGACCGCAGAAGCCGCAGCCGCCCTGCTACCGGATGCTCAGGAACAGGCGCTGGACGAATATCCCATGCCGGACCCGGTTCTGACCCAGGACGATCTGGAGAAATGCGGCTGCCTGGACAGCGATCTTTTGCCCCTCTCCAAAGAGAGAGCCTATGAGCTGATGGAGCGTGACCTGACCGTTTACATTATCCAGGAGGGCGAAAATCCGGTGATGGCCTTTGACACCGCTGACCTGGATGCCCATGACGGTATCTTTGCCCTGCCCCGCGAGGAATGGGAGGAAAGCCCGGAGTTTGATAAGCTGGTCAAGGACCGCATGGCCCACCAGGAGGAACGGGAGCAGGCGTTTCTCTCCCACAAGGGGGACTGCTTCGCTATTTATCAGGTGAAGCACACCGACGAGCTGCGGGACATCCGCTATGAGGGCCTGGAATGGCTCCAGTCCATCGGGCAGACGGTGCAGCGGGACAACTATGAGTTGGTCTACACCGCTCCGCTGCTGCCCTCCGATCTGAAAGGCGATACCGCCGAACAGCTCTTTTACCGCTTCAACAATGAACATCCCGCCGATTACCGCCATCCGTCCATGAGCGTAAGCGACATCGTTGCCATTAAGCGGGATGGCAAGGTATCCTGTCATTACTGCGACAGCTTCGGCTTTGAGCAGGTTCCCGGATTCCTGCCGGACAATCCGCTGAAAAATGCGGAAATGGTCGTGGAGGATGACTACGGTATGATCGACGGCATCATCAACAACGGACCCAAGGAGCCGACAGTGGCCCAGCTGGAACAGCAGGCCCGCAGCGGCCAGCCGATTTCTCTCATGGATTTGGCTGCCGCCGCCCACCGGGAGGAACGGGAAAAGAAAAAGTCCGTCATGGAGCAGCTGAAAAGCCAGCCCAAGGCGGAACACAAAAAGACAGCGCCCAAAAAGAGCGCGAGGGAGATTTGATATGGGAAACTTCACTTTTGAGGAAACGAACCTGCTTTGTATCTACAACACCGGCAGCCGCACCGGGCTGATCGAAGCCCTGACGGAGATGTGCGGTGAGCTTTCGCCGGAGGAAGCCGAGCTGCGGGAGCTGACGGACAGCGCCCTCTCCAAGCTCCGGGCTATGAGCGACGCCGAGTTTGCCGAGCTGGAGCTGTACCCGGATTTCGACGAGTAAAAACCACACCAAGACCCAGCGGGGCGGCCTGATGTGCCGCCCCATTTCTATTTAACATGAAGGGAGGACAGAAAACCATGCCATCCAAAGCTGAATTTTACCGGCAGATGGCCGAACAGGTATCGACCCGGCTTGTGGGCAGCTGGAAAGAATGGACAGCCTTTCTTACCACCGCCGCCCGCCTCTACAAATATCCGTTCCATGAGCAGATGATGATTTACGCCCAGCGCCCGGACGCCACCGCCTGCGCCGAGTACGATCTGTGGAACGAAAAATTGGGGCGGTATGTACGGCGCGGCTCCAAGGGGATCGCTCTGGTGGACGATTCCGGCGACAGGCCCCGCCTGCGCTATGTGTTCGATATTTCCGACACCGGGACCCGCGAACATTCCCGCACCCCCTGGCTGTGGCAGCTGGAGGAACAGCACATCGGGCCTGTGTCGGCCATGCTGGAGCGCAACTACGGTGTTGCCGGTGACAATCTTGCCCAGCAGCTCATTGATGTGGCCGGAAAACTGGCGAGTGAGTATTGGGACGAGCATCAACAGGACTTCCGTTATATCGTTGACGGTTCGTTCCTGGAGGAGTACGATGAACTCAACATCGAAATCCAATTTAAGTCCGCCGCCACCGTCAGCATCGCCTACGCCCTGATGTCCCGCTGTGGGCTGGATACAGACCAGTATTTCCAGCATGAGGACTTCATGCCGATTTTCGATTTCAATACCCCGGCCACGGTTGGGGCGTTGGGAGCGGCGGTCAGCCAGATCAACCAGCAGGTGCTGCGGCAGATCGGTGTCACCGTCCAACATTATGAGCGTGAGCAACTCGCGGAAAGGAGCGTTACACATGGAGAACAACCTGACTTACACGAGGAACGGCGATTACCTGATTCCCGACCTGAGCCTGAGCGAACAGCCGGAGAAGCCCCTGGGCAAGTACGGCAGGATGCGAAAAGCGTACCTGAAGGAACACCGGCCCCTGATCTACAACCAGCTGCTGCTGACCGAGAAGCTGTACCCGCACCTGCTGGAGATCGACGAGACGGCGAACAGCCGTCTGGAGCAGATGATGCCCCAGTTGGCGGAGTCGGCGGGCGCGACGGAGGAGCTGAAAGCCCGCGATCCGATGCGCTGGGTGGGCCTGATGAACACCTGCAAGGCCCAGGCGGAGGAGATTTTGCTGGCGGAGCTTATCAACAGCTAACCCTAAACCTGTTCCTCTCCGAAGCGGAACAAATCCAAAGAATAGATGAAGCAGAGAATGTGAAAACATCCTCTGCTTTTTCTTTTGCCCAAGAACAGCCGCAGCCTGACCCGGCTGTGTGGGAATACAACGGCGTCAAGGAGCGGCACCCGGATGATATGGTCCTGTATCAGATGGGCGATTTCTTCGAGATTTATGGCGAGGACGCCAAAGAAGCCGCGCCGGAGCTGGGATTGCAACTGGTCTCCCGTGCTATCCCTGTCGGTGGCCGTGTGGAAATGTGCGGGTTCCCGGCAAACCGCCTGGAGCAGTACCTGGAACAGCTCCGGGCCAAGCATGATGTGACGGTCTCCGCCACCCTGGAGGGCAGCGCCCAGCGCCGGGAGTATTCCGTCCTCTCTATCGACCACGAGGCCGAACAGGACATCAACGCCCATGAAGCGGAGTATGGTGCTGATGGGTTCCGGGCGTTCCGGGACGAAGAAGCCATCCAAGCCGCCACCCTCCGGGAGCTGCATGAGCAATACAAGCCCATCGTGCTGGAGGCTGTTACCCAGGACATCAGATACCGGAACGCCTGCGGTCACAGTGACTACGAGAACGCCGTGATCGAGGGCAACGCCGCTATTCGCCGTGCTGTCCTGGGGTCTGGTAATATGGGGCTGCTTCGCCTCTATTCTGACACCCCGGAGTTCCGGCAGCGCCTTCATCGGGAGGTCATAGACGAGACCTATCCCAAGCTCCATGAGCTGCTGCGCCCACTTTCGGACAATGACATTGACCGAGCTATCCAGGACTGGAATGGCAAAATCGAAAGCAAACACGCCGTTGTCCGCTACATGAAAGACCATGCGCGAGAAAGAGACACCGCAGCATGGCTGGCCCATGAGTTTGACGGCGGCGATGGTAAAACCCCGTTTGCGATCCGACCGGAAAGCCCCGAAGGAACGGCGCTGCCCTGGCCCAAGGTGCAGCGCCGGATTGCCCAGCTCATCAAGGAGGATCGCTTCTACACCCAGGTCGAACAGGACAATCTGGGCGATGTGGACCCCATCGCTATCCGGGAGGCCCTGGCCCAGCGCGGCATTGTGGACGGCCATGTGGTGGACCCAGAAAAGCTGGACAATGACCCCTTTATTCAGCAGGTCATGCGGGATGTGGAGGCCATATCCAGGGAGACCACTCAAGCCGACCAGCCGGAACAGCCTTCTTCCGGCGATTCGCGTGTTCCTGTGTCAGACGAAGAATATGCTGCGGCCCGTGGCACGGTCCGGGAACGGACTTCTTATGATCCAACAGTCCCTCCATACAATGTGGGGGATATTGTCTATCTGGATGACCTCGCCCACCGGATCACGGAGCTGCGGGATGACACGGTGCAGCTGCTGCCCACCGGCATGAGCTATCCCATCTACCGGGCTGAGAGCCGGGAACGGTTTGAGCAGCTTTTGCGGGAGGATAACCGCAATGACTTCTATACCGAGTTCCTGCCTGCAAATCTGGATACGGTGGACCAGGACCTGCGGGATGTGCTTGCCCATGGCCTGATTGGTGAAGCGGACAAGGCGGAGCTTTCCGAGCTTCTTCGCAACGGCAAGTGCAACCAGGAGGTGGCCCTGTGGCTGAGCCGGGCCTATCCCAACATCGTGGAAACGATGGAGCTGGAGACCGGCGAGACCGCCGATTACCGCACGATGCCGGAAGGTATTGAGCTGGAAGTGCTGGATGCAGATGAAAAGCGTCTGGCCATGCTGTTCTTCCAGTGGAGCGAGGTTGCGCCTTTGCTGCGCGGGATGTATGCCCGTCAGCTGGACGGTTTTGGGCAGGAACGCCCCGAACCGGCTGCCGAAGCTCCGACCTTCCAATCCGAGACTGTGGCTGTCTATCCGGGCGACAAGAACCATCTGCCCTATGATGTGGTTGTTCAGACCCTGAGAACCAATGAGCCGGAGCCTCCTACACCTGTCACCGAGCCGGAGAAAACCCCGGATGAAGTGCTGGACGAACACCCCGTTTCCATTCAGGTAAACGGCGAGTGGCAGACCTTCCCCAATGTCAAAGCTGCCGAGAAAGCCTCTTATGAGGAATACAAGGCCAATCTGCGCCGCACCGCCGAGAATTTCCGTATCACTGACGATCACCTGGGCGAAGGCGGCCCCAAGGCCAAGTTCCAGGCCAATGTCGAGGCAATCAAGCTACTGAAATACCTGGAGGAAACCACCGGGCAGGCAACGCCGGAGCAGCAGAAAATTCTTTCCCGATATGTGGGCTGGGGCGGTCTTGCCGATGCCTTTGACCCTGACAAGGAAAGCTGGAGCAAGGAATATGTCCAGCTGAAGGAGCTGCTGACCCCGGAGGAATACGCAGCTGCCAGAGGTTCTACCCTCAACGCGCACTACACCAGCCCTACGGTCATCAAAGCGATTTACGAGGCTGTGGGCCGTATGGGATTTGAGACCGGCAACATCCTGGAACCGTCCTGCGGTGTGGGTAATTTCTTCGGTATGCTGCCGGAGGAAATGCGGAACAGCCGTCTGTACGGCGTGGAGCTGGATTCCATCAGCGGGCGGATCGCCCAGCAGCTCTATCCCAAGGCCGACATCACCGTGGCCGGTTTTGAAACCACCGACAGGCGGGACTTCTATGACCTTGCCATCGGCAATGTACCTTTCGGCCAATATCAAGTTCGGGACAAAGCCTACGACAAGCTGAATTTCAGCATTCACAACTACTTTTTCGCCAAGGCTCTGGACCAGGTGCGTCCCGGCGGCGTGGTGGCCTTTGTCACCAGCCGCTACACGATGGACGCCAAGGATTCCACCGTGCGCCGGTATCTTGCCCAGCGCGCCGAGCTACTGGGGGCCATCCGTCTGCCCAACAATGCGTTCAAGGCCAATGCGGGGACCGAGGTTGTATCGGACATCATTTTCCTGCAAAAGCGGGACCGTCCGCTGGACATTGTGCCGGAATGGACGCAGACCGGCCAGACCGAGGACGGCTTTGCCATCAACCGCTATTTCCTGGACCACCCGGAAATGGTGCTGGGCCGACAGGAACCGGAAAGCACCGCTCACGGCATGGACTATACCGTGAACCCCATCGAAGGTCTGGAACTGGCCGATCAGCTGCACGATGCCGTGAAGTACATTCGCGGTACCTACCAGGAGGCCGAGCTGCCGGAGCTGGGCGAGGGCGAAGCCATCGACACATCCATCCCCGCCGACCCTAATGTGAAGAACTACTCCTACACCGTGGTGGATGGAGTTGTGTATTTCCGGGAGAACAGCCGTATGGTGCGCCCCGATCTCAATGCCACCGCCGAAGCCCGTGTCAAAGGCATGGTGGGGCTGCGGGATTGCGTCCAGGAACTGATCGACCTGCAAATGGACGCAGCTACACCGGACAGCGACATTCGTGAGAAACAGGTGGAGCTGAACCAGCTCTATGACGATTTTTCCGCCAAGTACGGCCTTATCAATGACCGGGGGAACCGGCTGGCCTTTGCTGATGATTCCAGCTACTATCTGCTCTGCGCGCTGGAAGTCATGGACGAGAATGGCCAACTGAAGCACAAAGCAGATATGTTCACAAAGCGGACCATCAAGCCCCATGAGGCGGTGACTTCCGTGGACACCGCAAGCGAAGCTCTGGCCGTATAATGGGAAAAAGAAAAGACCCGGCTGCATCCGCAGTCCGGGCCTACACCTGACAACATTCTATGAAAACGGTTTGCGATTGAACCGCATCGCTTTGTCGAAAAAGAGTGATTCAGCAGAACACCCTTCCCAAACAGCTTATGTTCTTGAACAAATTCTTGAACGGCATGAGGTCGTTGCTCTCGCTGCTGTCGGTGTCCACATTGTCATTGATGGCGATGTAGCGGACGCCGAACATGGGGAAGCGTTCCTCGATGTAGAGTCCCGTGTGAAGTTGATTTCTACCGAGGCGACTGAGATCCTTGGTCACAATGATCCCGATCTCTCCGTTTTCCATGTCTGAGATCATCTGCTGGAACGCCGGTCTTTGGAAGTTTCCTCCCGAAAAACCGTCATCCACATAAAAGCAGGGGCTGGGGAAATGGTGATCTTCCGCGAATTTCTGTAAAATGGCTTTTTGATTCTGGATCGAGTTCGAATCGCCCTCTATCCCATCATCCTGGCTGAGACGACAGTACAGGGCGGTTTTCCTGATTTGGTTTGACTGATTCATACAGTCCTCCTTTTCTTTGTCAAACCGTTCAGAGCATTGCGACACCACAATACCCCGAACGGTCTGAAATGTCCAGCACTTTACGCGCACAGCTTTCCCTGCCGGAAATCCAGTTCCGCCAGGGCTTTCAGTTTGTCCTCCACGGTTTCGCTGCCATGCCGGGGAAACACGGAGATGACCCGAATCTCCCGCCCGCAGGCTGTCTGCGTCCGCTCCACGGTGATATGCTCCTTATCGATGGTGATATTGGCTTTTTGCTCCATAGGCTCTCCTTGTGTTATTTGGATCGAGTTTGCCCACACGCCGCCTGTGGGGGCCTCTGCCGGAGGGGACGGGCAGGGCGCTGCCCGGTGCGGAAGAACGCCGCACGGTGCGGCACAGGGCGAACGGGCGGGTGTTTACTGCCCGTCCTTGTGGCTCAGATCATGGTGTGCGTTTATGTGGTAGGCCTGTTCGAGAATGTGTTCCAGCAGGAAACGGATTCTGTCCGCCGCCTCCCGGTCCAGTTCCTTTGCGCGGGGATTCCGCAAAATCTGGCGGATATTGGAGTCGATCTTGTTGACTTCCTCGTAGAGCCGAAACCTGATCCGGCTGGGTCTTTCCATGATCTCGCTCTCCGCAATGAGCTTGCGGAAGTAGGTGGTGACCGGCAGACGGGCCAGTTCCCGATATCGTTCCAGCCTTTGGAATTGTTCCTCTGTCATCCGGACGGAGATATTTTTGCTGTTGTCCCGCAGCTTCCCTCTGGGACGCGGCTTTCTGCGCTTACGGCGCACGGGTGAATCCCTCCTTCCTGATCTCGTATGCTGCCTGGGCAATGTCCTTCAAACAGTCGAGCGCTTGCCGGAGCCCCTCTGCCGTGCCATATCCGCTATTGAAGGCACGAGCCACGGTGTTGATTTCCCGCCCCCTCTGATTGAGCAGGCGAAGAAAGTCCGGCATGACGCCGTTTCGACTGATGATGGGACGATTGTCGGTGAGCTGCTCCATGAGCCATGCGTTGGCGGGCAGCCCTGCCGCCTTGCTTCGTTCCATGAGCCGGCTGTATTCTTCAACACTCATGCGGACGCAGGTCCGATGTGTCTGTTTGCTCATAAGCTACCTCCAGACCGCTTCCGGCAATGTTGCCGAAAGCGGTTTTCTGTTTTTTCAGATACCCCCTCACTACCCCTCCCGAAAAAACAGCGTGGTGAATACCCCGGAATCAAAAGCTCCTGCAAAATCTTTAAGGTCAAGGGTGTGCAATAGACACCCTCGCCGTCCCGTCAAGGGTGTCTTATTGACACCCAAAGCGAAAAAATCGGCAGACAGGCTCTTGCAAAGTCTGTCTGCCGATGGTAACATACCGCAAATCGAAGAAGGAGGCATGGAACATGATGGCTGCTGTTTTATCATTGGGGCTGGCGCTGTTGGGAGGGGTTATCCGTCTGGCGCAGGTGCTACGGTTGTCTGCGCCGCTGCTGTACGGGGCACTGGTGATCACAGTATTCCGCCCGTGGTATCTGGTCCATACCGCTCTGGCGGACGGCATTTTCCTTGTGCTGGTGGGTCTTGCGGCGCTGTCATGGGTGGTGACGCTGATTCGAGCGGTGCGGGAGACGATCTGGTAAAGTAAGGGTTGGCAAGATTGCCAACCCTTACTTTCAGACAACCTTGTCAAAAAGTCTGACCGGGTTCGGTGAATTCACCGAACCCGGTTTTCAGCGTCTACCGCTTTTGACAATGTTGTCTGAAGCGCTTTAGGGCAGTCCACTGTGATCGGGTTCGGCCATATTGCCGAACCCGATTTTTACACTCACTTTCCGGCAATGCTGCCGAGAAGTTCCCGCCCGCGGGCGGCATGGGGGACTGGGGTTTACCCCAGCAAGCAGTATTTTGACATCAAAATGCGATGCTTGCGCCAACGCCGCCACAGGCGGCAGGGGCTATGTGGTGCTGTGGCCCCCTTATTTACGCTACTGAGTTTCTATGAACAGTGATCCTTGTTCTACCCCAACATCTGCGTCTGCTCGGGTTAATAAACAACCGATTTATTGGAAAGCAGTTGCCGTGCTTGCCGCTAACGCGCTCCCCCGGAAACCCCGCAAATAACGGAGGCAACGCTGGTTATCTCGCTACTTTATTATATTATAGGTTGCGAAGAGTCGTCTTATGGCTTATTATGTTTCAAGTTAAACCCGCAAATTTGAACGAGGTTCATGATTGAATTGTGCCCAATATGCAACCTTTTTCAATTTTTCCTGAGTAGATAAGTGAAGGGCCCTTTCAATGTGCAAGGAGGTGTATGAATGGACGACAAAAGTATCGTATGGTCAAACAGCAAAACGTGAAGCTGGCACATTTGCAGTATTTGATGTAACGTTTAACATATATAGCTAAGACGGAAGGGCGGTTTGAATTATGCCAAATATCCTTGTGGTTGAGGACGATGAAAACCTGAATCGTGGAATCACTTTTTCACTGAAAAAATCCGGATATGAGGTTTTTTCAGCAGAATCAGTGAAAAAAGCGAAAAGAATTGCAAGTGATCATAATGTGGATGTTGCCATTTGTGATGTGAATCTTCCGGATGGAAACGGATTAGAGCTTGTCAGATGGATGCGGAATTGTCAAAATGTATATATTATCTGTCTTACCGCGTTGGATCAGGAGACAGATCAGGTCATGGGATATGAAGCCGGTGCGGACGATTATATGACGAAACCGTTCAGCCTTTCCGTACTTCTTCTGAAAATCGAGGCTCATTTCCGCCGCAGAAAGAATGAACCCGGAACTCCAAAAATTCATTCAAAGGATATCGTGTTTATCCCCGGAGAGATGAGGGCGTTCGTAAAGGAAAGAGAAATAAGCCTTACGAAGAATGAACTGAAAATGCTGTCCTTTTTTCTTCAAAACCCGAAACAGATTCTTTCAAAAACACAGCTGTTAGAAAACGTGTTTGATCTGGATGGTGATTTTATGGATGAAAACACGGTAGCTGTGAACATCAGAAGGCTTCGGGAGAAAATCGAAGAGGATCCGGCGGCTCCGGTCTATATTAAAAACATCCGCGGGCTTGGGTATATATGGAATCAGGAGGTAAGTCAGTGACGAAACGACATCGTAAAAAGTGGGTTGATGCCTTGTCACTGGTGCTGCCGGTTCTACTCTTTTTTGCGGTATTGAACTGCTTTACCACCTATTTATATTATCAGGATTATCAATGTAAAATGGATATCCTGACAGAAGTTGCGGCGGGCGCAGAGACCACCGGCATGGATGTTGCCGCAGGATGGCTGAAAGGAAACGACCATCAAGCCAATGAACAAGGTAAGCAATTATTAGAGCAATACGGGTACTGGGAAAACAAAGGGACTTCGTTTTATGTGCGCTTCCGGCAGAATATCATGATAACCGGCTGTACAAGTGCAGTGCTATGTCTGTCTTTGCTAACGTTCCTGTTTTACCGGAAGAAAGCTGAGGCGAAAGAAAGTCGGAAACGATTGGAGCAGCTAGAGCAAATCCTGATTGCATTTCGGGAAAATCACTTTGAGGTAGTGCCGGACACAGAAGATCATGTCGGGCAGGAAAGACTGAAATTTCAGCTTGAAGCAATCGGACATCATATCCAGCTGCTGCAAGAGGAAGCCAGAGCGGAGAAGGAAAGCACAAAGGAAATGGTATCCGACATTTCCCATCAGCTGAAAACCCCGGTTGCAGCCTTGGATACCTGCTTTAGCATATTGCTGCGGAACAATCTGAGTGAGACGGAGCAACAGGAATTTCGCATCCGCTGCCGGAGTGCATTGGACGGATTGGAAACATTGTTGCAGTCTCTGCTGGAAATATCCAAACTGGAGACAGGTTTGATTCAGCTTGATCAGAAAACACTTCCCATTATGGATACGATCATCTCCGCAGTAAACCGAACGTATCCAAAGGCAGCGGAGAAAGGGATAGAACTTATTTTCGACTGCAACGAATCACTGGAGCATTGTGCACTCATGCAGGATAAACGTTGGCTTGGAGAAGCAATCATTAACGTTTTGGACAATGCCATCAAATACAGCCCAGAACATTCAAAAATCACGATCCGTCTACAAAAAAGAACCGGCTTTGTGAGAATTGAGATCGAGGATCAGGGAATCGGAATCCCGCAGAGTGAATACCATAAAATATTCCAGCGGTTTTACAGAGGGACTGCGCCGGAAGTCCGCGAAAAGAGCGGAACTGGCATCGGTCTGTATCTGTCCAGACAGATTATTGAGCAGCATGGTGGGACAATCACGGTAGCCTCCGGCAAAGTCAGAAAAGGAAGTACCTTTTTGATTCAGTTGCCGGAGAATGGACTTTCGTAGAGATGATGAGCAGAAGTCTTTCAAATCTGTAAGACTTCTGCTCTCTTTTTGAAAGTGAAATGAAAGGTTCCTTTGATACAATGCTGGTAAATAAGAAAAGGAGGCCATTGGAGTGGGCGTGATATTAGAAACGAATCAGCTTTGCAAATTTTATGGGACGGGGGAAAATCAGGTCAAAGCCGTCAATCATGTGAATATCCAGATTGAGCAGGGAGAATTTGTCGCCATTGTCGGAAAATCCGGCTCCGGAAAAAGTACCCTGCTGCATATGCTGGGCGGGCTGGATACACCAACCAGCGGCAGCGTGATCTTGTCTGACAAGGACCTGTATTCCATGAAGGAGGATCAGCTTGCCGTTTTCCGGAGAAGAAAGATCGGATTTGTATTTCAGGCATTCAATCTGGTATCCTCCATCAATGTGTGGGAAAATATCGTTCTTCCGTTGGGGCTTGACGGGAAAAAAGTGGATAAAGCTTATGTCAATGATATTATCACGACACTGGGTCTTGAACACCGGATTCATAATCTTCCGAATACCCTCTCCGGAGGACAGCAGCAGCGCGTTGCGATTGCAAGAGCCTTGGTAAACAGACCGGAGATTTTATTGGCGGACGAGCCAACCGGAAATCTTGATTCCAAGACAAGTGACGAGGTGATTGCGCTGCTGAAAATGAGCGCAAAAAAATATGGACAGACGATTGTAATGATTACCCATGATGATGAGATCGCGCAGGTTGCTGACCGTATTTTAG
>ERZ1673701.2956-NODE-2956-length-12266-cov-5.333060_pt1 | contig 12266 bp, 11 predicted proteins | sample MGYA00580231_ERZ1673701 | MGnify/ENA primary metagenome ERZ1673701 (study PRJEB41218, sample SAMN15661798) | gut metagenome | host: Homo sapiens | place: Canada: London | collected 2015-08-20/2019-03-30 | study: EMG produced TPA metagenomics assembly of...
CGTTGAGGTCAGAACCGGCGATGTGACCCGCCTTGTACTCATAATACGCCTGACAGCCTATCATTGCCGCATTGTCGCCGCACAGGGCCAGCGGCGGGTAGTATACCTTCATGCGGTTGTAGTCCGCGCGCTGCTGGAGCATGCTCCGCAGCCCGGAATTCGCCGCAACTCCGCCTGCGAGAGCCAGCGTCTTGTAGCCGCCCTCCTTCGCCGCCGCGATGAACTTCTGCGTGAGAATATCCGCAACGGTATACTGGAAGCACGCTGCAAGGCTGTTGACGTCGATCTCCTCGCCCTTCTGCCTGGCGTTGTGTATGAGATTTATGACCGCGGTTTTCAGCCCTGAGAAGCTGAAATCGTACGGATTTGCAGTGTGCGGGTGCGGAAGCTGGTATTTCTTACGGTCGCCGGTCTGCGCCGCCTTGTCGATGTGGACTCCGCCTGGGTAGGGATAGCCCATAGCGCGCGCCGCCTTGTCGAAGGCTTCGCCTGCGGCGTCGTCGACGGTCTGACCTATCGTTTCGAACTCCGTCCAGTCGTTGACCTTGACGATATGGCTGTGAGACCCGGAGGCCACCAGGCAGAGGTACGGAGGCTCAAGCTCCGGGTGAGCCAGGTAATTCGCCGCGATGTGCCCGCGAATGTGGTGCACCGGGATAAGCGGCTTATCCAGCGACAGCGCAAGCCCCTTCGCAAAGTTGACTCCTACCAGCAGCGCGCCGATAAGCCCCGGTGCGTAGCTTACGGCTATCGCGTCGACGTCCTGCGCTTTCATGCCCGCCTTCTGGAGCGCCTCGTCAACTACCGCGACTATGCTCTCGCAGTGGCGGCGGCTGGCTATCTCGGGGACTACGCCGCCGTACAGCTTGTGCTCCTCTATCTGCGTTGCCACGACTGAGGAGATTATCTCCCTGCCATCGCGTATTACTGCGGCTGCGGTCTCGTCGCAGCTGCTTTCTATTGCTAAAATATCCATTTAAACACCCACTTATTTTAATTCGGAATTATGAATTCGGAATTCGGAATTTCGGTGCCGCCTTCGGCGGTTATTTTAAATCCGTCCCACAAAGCAGAACAGCTTGATTCCGGATTTTATTTAACGTCTGGTTTCCTTGAGGTTATGAATTCTATCGCGCGCTCGATGGAACTTCTGACGTGCTCCATGTCCTCGCTGTGGAGCTTTCCGGCGTTGCGGTAGTCGAAGCTGTTGCAGAACTCGTTTACGTCGCTGTTAAGCTCCTTGATGTAGTTTTCCACAAGCTTGTCGGTGGCGGCGATGAATTCCTTCTGGTCTGCTTTCGGCAGCTTGGAGGGAACATGCGACATTATCAGATTGTAGTGCGGTATGCAGATGTATTTCTGCGTGGAATACAGATTGCGGAACTTCGCGTCCTCGCGGAACATCGTGAATACCGTTTCCAGCATGTGTTCAACGCCCCAGTCTACCTTGCTGCACACGAAGCAGGTGTTCTCTATTTCGCTGCACTTCTTTGCCTTTGCTCCCTTTGTGAAGAATATGCTTTTATTCTCGAATATCTCTCCGCGGAGCGTACCTAGGTAAGTGTTGAGCATGAGCCCCAGCGACAGGCGGTTGTTCTGCTTGAGCAGGCTGTTGAAGTGCGTATGGCAGAACCCAAGCCGGTTAGTTTCCATGCGGACGTCCGGCTCCATCATCGCGGCGCCCATTATGTACTCGCTGATATGCTGCTCGACAGTGTTACGCATGGCGCAGATGGGGCAGCCCTCCCGCGGCTCGAACACTTCGTTTATCGGTATCGTCAGAATACTTTCTCTCATTGTAAGTCCTTTCCTTTTGCGTGAATAAGGTGAAAAGTCGCTGAAAATACAGCGGATACTCTTGAAATTATACTCCTATTGTATTATAATTAAGACAAATAATCAAGGGGTTTACGAAAATTTCTATGAATTACACCATACAAAATAAAAATTTTGATATCCGCCGGACGTTCCTGTGCGGTCAGTGCTTTCGCTGGAGCGAGGACGAAAACGGCGCGTTTTCCGGCATTGCCGGCGGCAGAAGCCTTACTGTAACGCAGTCCGGCGATGAAGTCACCCTGCACGGCGTATCCGAGCAGGATATCCCGTTCTGGGAAAACTATTTCGACCTGGGCACGGATTATTCCGCGTACATCGAAACGCTTTCAGCGGACGAAACGCTGAAAAAAGCCTGCGAATTCTCGCCTGGTATACGCATTCTGCGGCAGGAGCCGTTCGAAACGCTCATCAGCTTTATTATCAGCCAGAACAACAATATTCCGCGAATCTCCGGGATAATCGGGCGGCTGTGCGAGAGCTTCGGAACTCCGGCGGGCGGGGGATACGCATTCCCGACGGCTCGGCAGCTTTCCGGGATAGCTCCGGAGGATCTCGCGCCGCTTCGGGCGGGATTCCGCGCGCGCTACATATGCGACGCGGTGGAGAAGGTGAACTCCGGTGCTGTTGATTTCGCGGAAATCGACAGGCTGCCGCTCGCGGAGGCGCGGGAGCAGCTCAAGACTATAGTCGGAGTAGGCGATAAGGTCGCGGACTGCGTGCTGCTGTTCGCGTTCCATAAGCTTGACGCCTTCCCGAAGGACGTGTGGGTAAAGCGGCTAATGGCGCAGTTCTACCCCGGAGGTCTGCCGGAATGCACCCTCGGCATAGAGGGCATCGCGCAGCAGTACCTGTTCGATTACGTCCGCAACGGCGGAGGTCTGCTGGTCACGAATGACTGATTCATGAAAGGGAGTATACATATGTTCTGTCCAAAATGCGGCAAGAAAAATGATGATAACAGCCTGTTCTGCACATGGTGCGGCGCGGGTTTCGGTTCGGTATCCACGCAGAGCCTGAGCGCCGCTCCGGCGGCTTCTGCTCCTGTGGAGGCTCCGGCGACACATCAGGAGCTTCAGACGGTTTCTGCTGCGCCCATTGTATCTGCTGAGAATTCCCAGGCGGCGCAGTCAGCCGGGGAGGTAAAACCCGAGCCGACCGAACAGCCCGCGTACAGCGTCCCCACGCCTGGAGTGATCCCGCAGAGCAGCGCGGAGCACACAGCCGCACAGACCTCTGCCAGCGGCGCTTTGAATGCTCAGGCGGCTCCGGACAGTGCTGCAAATCTACTGTCATTTAATAATGAAGTCCCGGTGGCTTCCGCGCAGAAGCCCGAAAAGGAGCGCCGCTATTTCACAGCCGCGCATATCGCGATATGTCTCGCCGTTACCGGAGTTATGGCGGCGGCAGCCGGAATTTTCGCCGGTCTGTATTTTTCAACGATACTCTGATACTACATTTCAACATGCTTTTAATGCCCTGCCGGTTATGTCCGGCGGGGTGTTATTTTTTGGTATGATTATGCACAAAAACCCCGGGTTCGTATTATTTCATTTTAACAATCTTGCGTTTTGTAAGTTGACTTTTTTTAGGCGGTATAGTATACTTAATTTGGATATTTCTATCATCAAAGTCTGCGTCAGATTTGATTACAGAGAGTATTACGATCCATTTGGGAGGATTACATAATGTATTGTGAAAACTGCGGCAAGAAACTGATCCGCGGCTATCAATTCTGCATGGAGTGCGGCACGCCTGTTCCGCCGGAAGTGGAAGAAGAGGAAGAGAACGAAGATGCTCAGGCAAACGAGCAGTCTGCTAGTGAACAGCCCAGCGGGGAAATGCCGGGTATCCAGCCAATCGGTAACGAGGAGGGTACTCTTGTTTTCTGCCCGACCTGCGGCATGAGAATGCAGAAGTCCACCGACCACTGCGAAAAGTGTGGCATGAAGCTGAACGCGAATGGTTCCTCAGGGGTTCCGCTGGTCAACACCGACCCGCTCGGCGGCGAGTTCGGCGGAATTTCCGACAGCGACCTCGCCAGAATAGACAATTTCGTCAATAACAGCGGCTTGGGCGGAGATATCAGCTACGATGTGAGCGGCGGCTCTGATGATATGGGAGGCCTCGGCGGAGGTCTTGGCGGTATCGGCGGTTTAGGCGGCGGAGATCTCAACAGTGAGATCGAAGCGCTCAACCAGCAGTTTGCCAACCTCAACGCGACCTCAAGCGATATGCCTGCAATAAGCGCGCCTGCTCCCGAGCCTGAACCCCAGCCTGAGCCAGTTCCGCAGGAGCCGGATCTTGGCACCTTATCCCGCCGCGTCGAAGATTTTAGCATGGAAGCCGGAATGCCTGAGACCCAGTTCCTTTCAGAGAGCGGTCTGCCGGTAATAAACGGCGGTGAAATGGCAGAGCCTGACGAGCCGATGCAGCTCGAGCAGAATTATGATGATATCAACATTGACATAACCGCACCCGCTCCCACGGCGGTCGCTGAGCCGGAAACTCCTGCATACACCGAGCCGGAAACTCCTGCATACACCGAGCCGGAAGCGCCTGCGTACACCGAACCAGAAGCTCCCGCGTACACCGAACCGGAAGCACCCGCATACACCGAGCCGGAAGCACCTGCATACACCGAGCCGGAAGCTCCCGCATACACCGAGCCGGAAGCCCCCGCGTACACCGAGCCGGAAGCACCTGCGTACGCCGAGCCGGAAACTCCTGCATACACTGAACCAGAATTCACACAGCCCCGCCGCCCTGAACCGGAGCCTGCGCCTGCCGCTGAAAGCTCTGAGAATGACGGAACTGATCTCGGCAAGCTTGTTTACTGCCGCAATTGCGGTCAGGATATGTACGAGAAGGAAGCTGTCTGCAAGAACTGCGGCTCTCCGAATAAATGGAACATCAAGCCGCTCAAGAAGAATGTTTCCGGTTCAGCGGCAAAGAGCCAGAAGCAGCCGACTAAGCTGTTCGGCATATTCCCGATACCGACGGTCATCGGAGCCGCTGTGGTTGTCGTTGGAGTTATCGCGCTGATAGTTGCGACCTCCATGGCCAATAAGTCTGAGGATCTGGTGAGCCAGCCTGCAACTCCTACCACGGCTTCCACAGTGCCTGATACGCCCGTTGAAGCGGACGAAAACGCAGAGGCAAATGTGCCTGATGTACCAGACGTTTCTGACGTATCCGATGTATCGAGCGTTCCTGAGGAAGTCAACCCTATAGTTACGAACGAGAGCCAGCCGGAGCCTGCGGCTACTGAGGAAGCAGCCAAGCCCGCGACTGCGGAAGTTTCCGATGCTGAAAGCAGCAGACCCGCTGATACTTCTTCCTCTCCGGCAACAACTCCTGCTGTAACCACCAGACCTAATACGTCAGTTACAACCAGACCGAATGCAGTTATCACAAGTCCGGCTGTTACCACCACTCCGAAGCCCGCTGTCACTGCCAGTGAACCGGCGGCTGTCTCCACAAAGCCTTCCGCGACTGTTACCAACGAGGATAAACAGCGCGAAAAGATACTTGACGCGTTCGAGGCTGTTTCCGCCGAGGTCGGAAAGCTGCACCTCTATTCTCAGGCTACCAGCTATGCAATCGACGCAGGATTCACAAAGACAAAGTTCACCTCCGGAATGACCAGCGTGCTTTCCGGCGGCAAGAGCAATGTTTCCAGCCTGGTGAAGAACGCCAAGCCCTCCAGCAGCGAGCTGTCCAGCGCGTACTCCTCGCTCCAGAAGCTGTACGACCTGTATACCGATTACTACACCTATGTGACCGGCACCAGCGATTCCGGCAGCAAGTATACTTCCACTGCGGATTCCAAGCTCAGCAGCTTCAACTCCGCGGCAAAGAGCGGTCTCAGCTTCAAGAGTCTCCAGACCGGAAACCAGACCAGCTCCGATAAGTCGCGCCAGTATGCGGATATGCTGTCCAATGCGGCTTCTGCGGCTTCCAACGCGGCTTCTCAGTTCAACACTGTAAAGAACTCCGTTGCTGACCTCAAGAGCAGCAAGTATGAGTCGGATGTAATGGGCGTTATCTACAACGATAAGACCTCCGCCATCATGAAGGCTGCCGGCTATGCGCAGGTAGTTTCCAACTACGACGAGATGATGTCCGGCGCTCCGGCTGAGTATTCCTCCGCGAAGTCCTCGCTTACAAAGGCGGCTTCCGACCTTGACGGTATGCTCGGCGTATTCATCGACGCGGCTTACAATGACCTGTCCGGATTCAAGTCTGAGTTCAGCTCCTACAAGACCTCCGTTGACAAGGCTGTTGCCGCTGTAAACAAGGCTGTATAAGGCTTTTCGCTAAGCGCTCACAGAGAATAACTGATCCCCCGCTTTATTAGGAGCGGGGGACTTTTTTAATTCGGAATGTGGAATTATGGTGTGCGCTTCGCGCGGAATTTCAAATTGCTGCGAATTGCTTGGTTGAATCTTCAGGATAGCCGGCTTTTTATTCAATATCCAGATCCTCTAGAAGCCTGCTGACTTCCGTAAGACCTCTCAGGCGGATACCCTCTTTGAGCAGGGCAGCGTCTGCGGGGTTTACGTCGGCTATCGGGGTGGAGTACTGCGCGATAGGCTCTGTGCCGTCGTCCGAGAAAAGCGCTACGCTTCCGTTGTATTCCCTGAGCACATAGCAGGAAAGCTGCGCCGCGGTCTGCTCGGCGGCTTCCAGGACGCTCCCGGCAGCCGAAGCAACATATGCCGCGCTGCCTCCCACAAGGGTCAGAGCTATCAGCCCTCCAGCCATTTTTCCGTAAAGTGACATATTATCCCTCCTGTGTCGTGTAAATCTGAGGCTGGTATGATTATGCCCGATTTTTCACAGCTTATCCGCCGGGAACATTTCTTTTGCAAAATTTGCGGCCTTTCTCAAAAAAATATACTCAGGCTCTTGTATTTCAGCAAAAAAAATGGTACAATAAAATGTGTATAATCATCTGGGGGGCTTTAGTGTTGAATCCGAATATCGACTATCTGCGCGACAAGGCGAACCGCCTGTCCCTCAGCCCCGGCGTGTATCTCATGAAAGATAAGACCGGGAAGATAATCTACGTCGGAAAGGCGAAGGCGCTCAAAAACCGCGTGACCTCCTACTTCCGGCACGATTCCAACCACAACGCCAAGACCCTGAAGCTTATCGACAATATCGCGGATTTCGACTTTATCGTCTGCCCGAGCGAGCTTGACGCACTGGTGCTGGAATGCAGCCTTATAAAGCTCCACAAGCCGAAATATAACATACTGCTCAAGGATGACAAGGGCTACAACTATATCAAGATAAGCAAAGGAGCCTACCCTCGGATATCCTACGCGCTGAACACCAACGACCCGAACGCGGATTACCTCGGGCCGTTCACAAGCGGCTTCACAGTTAAGCAGGCGGTGGAGGAGGTCAACACCATTTTCATGCTGCCTACCTGTAGCCGCAGGTTCCCCATGGATATCGGCAAGGAGCGTCCCTGCCTTAACATGCATATCAAGAAATGCATGGGCGTTTGCCGTGGCAAGATATCCTCAGAGGAGTACAAGAAGATAATCGATGAGGCTCTCGAGTACCTTAAAACAGGCAGTCAGAAATCAGTTGATCAGCTCACGGAGGAAATGAACGAAGCCGCAGAAAACCTGGAATTCGAGAAGGCGGCGAAGCTCCGCGACCGTATCCAGGCGATAGCAAGGCTCAAAAATTCACAGAAGATATTCGACTATAAAACCGAGGATTACGACATAGTTGCGCTTGCGCAGAACGTCAGCCTTGCGAGTATCGCGGCGGTGAAGTACCGCGGCGGAAGGCTGGTCGACAAGGAAAATTTCTTCATCGGCGACGAGTACGACCCCGGTGAGATGCGGCGGGATTTCCTGCTGAGCTACTATCCCGACCGCGACGATATCCCGAAGGAGATCTACATCGACGAGGAATTCGACGATATGGAGCTTGTGACTCAGCTGCTGCGGGAAAAGGCGGGGCACGCTGTCAAATTCGTGGTTCCGCAGCGCGGAAACGGACTGTCGCAGATAGTGCTCGCGAAGAACAACGCCAGCGAGTACCTCGCACTGAGGGTCGGAAGAACTGCAAAGGAAATAAACGCGCTTGAGGATCTCCGCGACCTTCTCAATCTTGAGAAGATACCGCTCATCATCGAAAGCTATGATATGTCGAACTTCGGCGAGACCGGGCGTGTCGGCGGCATGATAGTCTACCGCAACGGCAGACCTTTCAAGCCGGGCTACCGCAGGTTCAACATCAAGGACGTGGTTGGAATAAACGACTACGCCAGCATGCAGGAGGTGCTCCGGCGCCGCATGCAGCGCTACCTGGACGGCGACGAGACTTTCGCTCCGCTGCCGGATCTGATACTGTTGGACGGCGGTCAGGGACATGTCGCGGCGGTATCGCAGGTTTTCGATGAAATGGGGATAAACGTTCCGCTTTTCGGGCTTGTCAAGGACAGCAAGCACCGCACCCGCGCCATCGCAAAAGAGGGCGGGGAGATACAGATAAGCGCAAACAAGCCGCTTTTCAAGCTGCTCACAAATATACAGGACGAGGTGCACCGCTACTCCATCAACTTCCAGCGTGTGAAGCATAAGCAAAAGACCTACGAGCTTGAGCTGACCGAGGTTCCCGGAATAGGGCAGGCTAAGGCGCAGGCGCTGATGAAGGCGTTCAAGACAAAGCAGGATATGAAAAATGCCACGCCGGAGGAACTCCGCGCGGCGGCTAAGATAGGCGAGGAAAAGGCTCAGGAGCTGTATAGGTTCATTCAGGAGCGTTTCTGAGCGAAAAAGACATACAGGAGTGACATATGAGAGTAATTACCGGAACAGCGCGTGGACGTAAGCTTGTCACCGTTGAGGGCACCGAGGTAGTCAGACCCACCACCGACGGAGTGAAGGAAGCTATTTTCAGCGCTATTCAATTTGAGATAGAGGGAAGAACGGTGCTCGACCTGTTCGCAGGAAGCGGGCAGCTTGGAATAGAGGCGCTCAGCCGCGGCGCGAAGGAAGCGTACTTTATCGACAGCGCGGCGGTTTCCATCAAGGCGGTGCGCGAGAATCTGAAGTCCACCGGGCTGGAGGCGAACGCGCGGGTAGTGAACATGCCGTTTTCGGCGTTCCTGAAAAGCACCAGGGCGGTGTTCGACATAGCGATACTCGATCCGCCCTACAACTACAAGATAATTCAGAAGGCGCTTCCGCACCTTGTTGAAAAGATGTCGGAGAACGGAGTTATAATCTGCGAGCACGAGAAGGAATGCGTGCTCCCGCATGATATCGGGAGATATGAGATAGTAAAGGTGCTGCGGCATTCCCGCACGTCGGTGACTATCTACCGCCCGAAGCAGACCGATGACGAGGACTCCGGAAAGGAGCCGGAAGCATGAAAACAGCGATATATCCCGGCAGCTTCGACCCGGTGACTAACGGACATCTCGATATAATCCAGCGTGCTTCCAAGATGTTCGACAAGCTGGTCGTCGTGGTGCTGATAAATCCGCTCAAGACCTACAGCTTCAGCATGAAGGAGCGCTGCGAGTTTCTTAAAGAAACCACTAAGGATATCCCGAATGTCGAGATAGCGAGCTTCGACGGGCTGCTTGCGGATTATTTCAATCAGCGCAGCGACGTCGATGTTATCGTGAAGGGTCTGCGCGCTACCACGGATTTTGAGTATGAATTCCAGATGGCGCACACTAACAAGGATCTGAACCCCCGTGCGGAAACGGTGTTTATACCCGCCAGTCTCAAGACTACGTTCGTTTCGTCGAGCATGGTAAAGCAGGTGGCGATGTTCAACGGAGACCTGAGCAAGTATGTTCCGGCGTGTATCCACGAGCAGATACGCAGCCGGCTGACGCAGGACTTCGACGCTGCAAGGGAGCTTGCAAGAACGAAATATCACGAAAAGTCAAATTCTACTGAAAGGAACTGAATATAATGGAATACAATCTTTTAGACCTTATCGCAGCCCTTGAAGAGGTAGTTAAGAAGGCGGCTCCGTTCCCCATCGGCAAGAAGAGCCTTGTGGACTGCACCGAGATAGACGAGATAGCGACTGAAATGCGCCTTGTCCTGCCACGTGAGATACAGCAGGCGCAGAACATCGTCGCGGATAAGAACCGCATAATCAGCGACGCCAAGAAGGAGGCCGAGGCGATAATCAGCAAGGCTGAGCAGCAGCGCCGCGAGCTTATCGACCAGAACTCCATACTCCAGGAAGCGCGCCGCCGCGCCACCGAGGAGATCAGCGCGGCACAGCAGCGCTCCAACCTTATCAGAAGCTCCACGCAGGATTACACTGACAAAATGCTCTCCCGCGTAGAGGAGCTGATGGTCAAGGACGTGAACGAGCTGCGTATCCTCCGCAAGACCCTCAGCACTGGCACGGAGCTTGCAAAGCCGCAGCAGCCGGCGCAGCTCCCGCAGGGTCAGCCGGTTCCGCAGAAGAAGTAATCAGGTCTGCCAGATCTGCGAATAAATCAAAACCACCTTTCCGGACAGGAAAGGTGGTCAGTTTGTCGAAAAAGTAGCTTTTGCCTGCGAAGCAGGCGTTTGTAATCCGTTTTTTGCCTCGGCTCTGCCGAGGCAAAAAACACTTCTATCCCAGCAAGTGTGCGTCTTGGCGGCTTTGCCGCCAAGACGTGCGCGCGGCTTTGCCGCCAAGACGTGCGCGCGGCTGGGATGTTCGGCGGAAAAGTCCCAACGGGACTTTTTCGACGGTCTCACCACCTTTCCGGACAGGAAAGGTGGTTTTATGCGATATCAGTATCTGAAAAGTTCCCGCTCAAAGCGCTCGAGTGAATACTCGAATGCGTCCAGGCTGTCGATGTTGGTCGAGCCGTCGTCGAGCCGCACGTCCTTGTGGAGGCTCTTTTCATCCCAGACTGCGGTTTTGAGCGCTTCAATGAGGTGCGGGCATTCCGAACTGATGTGCAGCCTTCCTGCGGAGATAAGTCGGTTTACCATGTTTATCCGGGTGGAGACCGGTTTTTTCATCGCGTTCCTTACTTCCAGGCTGACTGCGCTGCGGAAGCTCTTTATCAGAAGCTGCTCCGCGCTGTCGCAGCACGCCATTTCAAGCGTGGGGAAGCGTTCGCGTTCCTGCGTTACAAAGTCCGCGAATGCGGAGATCAGGCTCTCCGCGCTGACATTCCGCTTGTCGTAATGCTCCGCCAGAACGTACACATTGCTGAATCCCGCGTCAAATCCGGTGTGGACGAACGCGCTTGCGCTCTTGTTCCCGCCGTAGTCCACGCCGATCACCGAGGTCGTCAGCGGACTTTCGGACAGGCGCTGGCGCAGTTCCTGCGGGGGAATTATGCATTTCTGCGAGAAATCCTCGTATATCCTGCCCTCGGCGGCGGTCCAGTTTCCGAGTATGAATCGGTCGTAGAACACCCCGGTGTACTCGGTTTTCAATGCCCTGACGTATTCTGAAGGGAGAAACGGATTGTCGTCCAGCGTGAATTTCAGGTCCAGGAGGTCGAGCGCATCGTTATCGAGGTAGTTTCGCTTGAGCCAGTGCCCGGGATTGTCCGGGTTGGTGGTCGCAATGAGCTTTGCTCCGCTGACCGAGAGCCTTGACAGAAGCATTGCGAAAAAGTCCTCCGGGAACAGCGACAGCTCGTCGCAGTAGGCGCCGTTGAGGGTCATTCCGCGTATTTTGCTTTCCGCCTGCGCGTTAGAGGCTCCCTCGAGATAGATCTTTCTGCCGAACAGCCTGCCCTCCTTTTTGCTGAGGCTGTAGGTGAAGCAGCTCCCGAACAGACCGCACATCGGCTCTAGGACGTTTCGGCGCATAGTCGTGAGGGTTTTCCCCGCCATGAGGTATGCGCCGTTTTCCGGTGCGGAGGCTACCCAGAATCCCCACATTATCATGGAGATCCAGGTCTTTCCGCTGCGGACGCTCCCTTCAAGGAGGTTGATACGCCGCAGTCCGCCGGACTTCACAATCCCCAGTGCGGATTTCTGCTTTGGTGAAAATACGTCGGTCATTCGCCGTCCTCCGTTTCGCCGGCGCCGTCTGTCTCTCCCGGCTCGCCCATTTCAGAGTATGCGGAGATCATTGCCGCAAGCTGCGCGTTGCTGTCAGGGGAGTTTTCCTCCAGCATTTCAAACACCAGCTTGAACACCTTCGCGAGCTTTTCGAGGTCTTTTTCAGCCAGGGCGTTGATAAGTTCCTGGTCGGTGAGCTTTCGGGTGAACATTCTGCCGAATTTCATAAAAGCGGCGTTATTCTTGTCGAAGAACTCCGCCGAAGTGATTTTTTTAGCCATAAACAGCTCCTTTCTACAGGGTATATTCCTGCATGCTGATGATATCAGGAAAGGAGGTGCAAATTACTGCAAAGGAGAAAAAACATGCCATTTTCACAGCAGTCAGTTGATTTTCTGTTTGAAAACCGCCTGCACGACA
>ERZ1673701.2959-NODE-2959-length-12255-cov-5.809262_pt1 | contig 12255 bp, 8 predicted proteins | sample MGYA00580231_ERZ1673701 | MGnify/ENA primary metagenome ERZ1673701 (study PRJEB41218, sample SAMN15661798) | gut metagenome | host: Homo sapiens | place: Canada: London | collected 2015-08-20/2019-03-30 | study: EMG produced TPA metagenomics assembly of...
CATGTTACTCCGGCAGCTGTCCAGGGATCATTCTGACCATAGATAAAAATCATCTTCGGATCGTTCTTCTTCAAGAACCGCACAATCTTATTGCTCAATGTCTTATCGAATTTCATCTTCCGCATATCTTCCGGCAACATCAGTCTTCTCAGATAATCCTTGCTGGTCTTTATAGAAAGGTAAGGTTTAAAAGGAGCGATATCGTATCCATAATACCCCAATTCGCGGGCAGCCTGCACGAAGAAAGAAAGAGTCGGGCTGTCTACTATAAAATAAGAAGGTCCGCTGATTGCCAGCAAATGATCCAGCAGTGTATCGTCAGAAGCCGAGGTTTCCGGTATACTACGGATATCCGTTCCCCATTGCCAGATAGAGAAAGAGTATTCCAGCACACAGAAATCGTATATTTCTTCCAGAGGAGCGCGGAATGTATAGTTCTTTTCAGTACACATTTTTTCAAAACGGGGCAACAAACGAGCCTTTCGCTTCAATACTTCCAACTGGAAATCTTCTATTTTTTTCCTATCGGCTTCCGTACCTACCCGGCGGAGGAAAGGTTCGTGCCGACCGTCTTCACGCGCATAACAAAGAGGAGCAACATAAGGCACGGAAACATCCACATCGTCGGGGAAGAAAACACGGTATAATAAGGAGGTCTGCCCACCCTTGCTGATCCCCGTACTGATCCATTTGCCAGGATATAAAGTCTTGAAAGCGGTTGTCACGGCATGCAAATCCTCGGCAGAATTCTCTGCGGTCAGGTATTGCCAGTCGCACGGTTCGGGAGTGGATTCGAGAAAGTAGCGATGCTCCACAAAGATCATATTGGCATCGAACAATTCAGAAAGTTCTTCCCGATAAGTGGGGCGCAAAGCATACCCTGCCCCATATCCTTCAGTGACAATCACTGTGGGACGGTCATAACCGACGTGTCCCACAATCACCCGCTGGCGGAAACTTCCCTTTTCGGGATGTCGATGATCCAGCGGCTGAGTCAGGTACATTACATACTTTTCCGGGAAGCGGCTGGTGTCGAGCAACTTTATTCCGCTGACGGACTTATTTTTTTCGATCTTCTGAATAAACGATTCCTGCGCCGACAATGAGACGGGCGCAACTGCGATCAGCAGCACGATTGAGAACCATACGAAAAGAGGTATCCGAATGTGTTTCATAAGCATTTGAGTGTTAATTTTCTCGCAAAGATAATCATTTGCACGAACCTTTTTACACATTTCTTGTTGTTTGTAACAAAAGCCCCAAGGTACCAGGGCGTGATTTTTATATAACCTAAACATTATAAAAGATATGAAGAAATTAATTCCTATTTTATTGGCGGTCTTTGCACTCGCTTCTTGCGAAAAAGACCCGGACATGGGTAAGCTGGATGACAACTATCTGGTATACACTAACTACGACAAGCAAGCCAACTTCAAAGACTTCAGCACATTCTATCTGGCTGACAAAATCTTGGTTATCTCTGACAGCAAAGAACCGGAATATCTCGAAGGAGAAGGCGCTGAGCAAATTCTGGCTGCTTATACAGAAAATATGGAAGCAAAAGGTTATCAACCGGCTGCCGATAAAGAAAGTGCCGATCTTGGTATTCAAGTAAGCTACATCGCAAGTACTTATTATTTCACCGGCTACACACAACCTGAATGGTGGTGGGGATATCCCGGCTACTGGGGACCCAGCTACTGGGGTAACTGGGGCGGATGGTACTATCCGTACGCTGTGACCTACAGCTATAGCACCAACTCATTCATTACAGAAATGGTGAACCTGAAAGCAGATGAAGGTGAAGGCAAAAAACTTCCTGTAGTCTGGACAAGCTATCTGACTGGATTTGAAACAGGCTCTAAAGCTATCAACCGCACTCTTGCTATTGAAGCAGTGAACCAGTCATTCACTCAGTCACCTTATCTTACTAACAAATAAACAACTACAACTGTTATGAAAACAAGAAAGAATATATATTTCAAGGTAGTGGCGCTAGCAGCCATTGCCATCGCCTTTGCCATGCCGGCTAAGGCACAGCTATCAGACAATGGATATGCTAATATAGACTGGCAGTTCAATGTTCCATTGAGCAATAATTTTGCAGACAAAGCCAGCGGTTGGGGTATGAACTTTGAAGGTGGTTATTTCGTTACTCCTAACCTGGGTCTGGGTCTTTTCCTGAACTATCACAGCAACCACGAGTATATTCCTCGCGAAACATTCAAGATAGGTGCAGGTGACGTTACAACTGATCAGCAACACACAATGTTCCAGTTGCCTTTCGGTGCTGCCGCCCGCTACCAATGGAATCGCGGTGGAGCCGTACAACCTTATGTCAGTGCAAAATTAGGTGCTGAATATGCTAAGATCCGTTCCAACTTCAATATGTTGGAAGCCAGAGAAAACAGCTGGGGATTCTACGCTTCTCCTGAAGTAGGTGTCAATGTATTCCCTTGGGTTTACGGACCGGGTCTGCACTTTGCTCTGTACTACAGCTATGGTACCAATAAGGCTGATGTACTGCATTACAGTGTAGACGGACTGAACAACTTCGGTTTCCGCGTGGGTGTTTCATTCTAACCCGAGCAACTACTTGATTTTACATTAATAAGCAAGAGCCCCTCTACTTCGGCAGAGGGGCTCTTCATTTTTTATTTGCTTTGAATCGCTTTATAGATCGCATCCTGTATCTGTTCGCGAATTTCCAGACGGCTTAACTTCCGGTTGGTTACGTCCGGATAAATCCGGTTGCTCAGAAATACATAAACCAAGCCATTGTCGGGGTCTACCCAGGCACACGTTCCGGTAAATCCGGTATGACCGTATACTTTTGCCGGTGTATGCTTTCCGCAAGGGCTCTTTTCCGGATTACGGGTATCCGGTTTGTCAAATCCAAGTCCGCGACGGCTGATTTTGGAAACTTCCGTTGTAAACAACTGGCAGGTTTCCTTGCTTAAATAACGCTGTCCGTTCAACTCACCACCGTTCAGCAACATCTGATAAACCTGTGCCACTTCACGTGCATTCGAGAACAATCCGGCATTTCCCGAAACGCCTCCCTGGAAAGCGGCAGCCTCATCGTGCACAAATCCCTGAAGGGTAGTCTTACGCAAGAAGCGATCGACAGAAGAAGGTACAACTTCCGATTTCGGAAAGCGGCGCAAAGGAAGGTATCCTGTACGTTCCAGTCCCATCGGTTCATAAAATTCACGTTGCAAGTAGGCATCCATCGGCATTCCCGCAAGTTTCTCAACCAAAAGACGCAACAGGATAAAACCGACATCGCTGTATCGGTAAGTTTTAGGTTTCATCGGTGCGTCTGCAATCTTCTTCTCCATTTCCTTGAAGAAAGAAGGATTCAGCCACAGACTATCACAGATTTGCAAGGTGTAATCTCCGGTTTTAACCTTTGAAACATATTCCTTTTTAAATGCAAAATTAGGATTCGCCCATGTGGAAGTTCCCAACTGCAACGGATGCCGTGCATCTTTGCGGGACATGAACAGTCTGCCTTCATAACTATCTTCATCGATGGCTTCCCGATAAAAAGCAATTCCGGGCGGCAAGCCGGACTGATGGTAAAGCAGTTCCTGAATGGTTATGTCTTTCTTGTTAGTACGCTGAAGGAAAGGCAGATAGTCTGCAATTCTGTCCGTCAGATTAAAACGTCCCTTATCGTAAAGTTTCATTAAAGCAAGCACCGTACCAGTAGTCTTGGAGAGTGAAGCCAAGTCATAGATATCGGTCGGCTGCACACGTGCGCTTCCCGTTCCGGTGTGAGTGCCGAATGTCTTGTCTACCATCACATGACCCTCTTTCATCACGATCACCTGACAACCGGGATAAGCTCCCTGACGTACACCGTCCAAAGCGATCGAATCAATTCGTTGCAGGGCGACAGAAGAAAGCCCATGTTCTTCCGGAATAAAATGCAAAGGTGTTTTCGGAGTAATCGTGACACCGTCTCCTGCCTGAAAGAGTTCTCCAAGACTGGCCGATAATCTTCCGTCCGCCGTAGCTTTGGCAAAGAGCACATCCGCCACCTGCCGCTGCACATCTTCATTAGGGCTGTGTCCCAGCACCACTGCCGAGGCACGGGCAACCGCACGCTGTATCTGCAACATCATCTTACCCTGCGTAAAGAAAGCATAGATGACCGGAGCTTCAGTAGTAAATTTACCGAAGAAGGTCTGATAAGGTGACAGCTTCTGTTCACTTACGGCAACAATAATCCGTTTATAGGTAGCCAATGAGTCCCGTAACCGCTGATTCGCCTCTTCCGTCATACCGGGACGAAGACGGAAACGTGACAAAGAAGTGTATTTCGACAACTGTTCCGCCAATGCATTGGTTTCACCCGCATCACCGACTTCAAGCAATGCCATCGTTTCTTTTTGATTCGTATGCAAAGGAAGAACATGATTTTCATTATTCAGCACAGTAATCGCAGCCAGATTCAACCGACGGATTAAATCACGTGTCTGAGGAGTATTGATCCGTTGTCCCAAACCGGATAGCTGGACAAACGGTTTCTTTTTTAGTCCGAGCACATATTTATAAGTCAGTACTTTGCGGCATTTCTCTTCAATATCTTCGCGTGTCAATTCTCCCTTATCAATGGCATCGAGTACGGCGGCTATCTCCTCCTTCAGGTTCCGGGGAGCCAGTACCATATCATTCCCTGCCTTCAGTGCCTGCAGACTGACATTTCCATTCCCCGAAACACCTTTCATGGCAAGTGCATCCGTGAAGATCAGTCCTTTGAAAGCAAATTCTTCTGTCAGCAGATCGTAAACGATATTACGGGATAAAGAAGAAGGAAGTCCGCCTATCGGTTCAATAACCGGCACTTGCAGGTGTCCGACCATCATACCGCTCAATCCGGCACGGATCGCTTCTTTAAAAGGATGGAGCTCTACACTGTCCAGACGTTCGCGAGTGAAGGGAAGTACCGGAAGCGTTTTGTGCGAGTCTACATCCGTATCACCATGTCCGGGGAAATGCTTGCAGACGGATAGTACGCCTCCGCCTTCCAGACCGGAAGCATAAGCTACTACCTTATCCGCCACCCGTACGGGGTCTTCACCGAAGGAACGGGTATTGATGACCGGATTCTTAGGGTTGATATTCACATCCGCCACCGGAGCAAAGTTGACTTGTACACCTAGCTGTACACATTGGCGTGCCATCTCGCGACCATATTCATAGATTAATTTATTATCCTGAATACATCCGAGCACCATATTTCGGGGAAAGACAGGAGTACCACGCAGACGCATTGCCAGCCCCCATTCTCCGTCAAAAGTGATCATTAACGGTAACTTTGCCATGCGCTGGGCCCGATTAGTCAGTTCCGCCTGGGTCTGCATCTTCCCACCGGAAAACAGCAGTCCGCCGACTTTATAGGTATCGACGGCATCCTTCAGCAGTATCTGGTTGCGCTTGGTATCTACCGGAGCAATCGTATATATAAACAACTGACCGACTTTCTCTTTAAGCGTCAGCTTATTCATAATGGAGTCTACCCATTGTTGACAACGGACATCTTGTTTAGCTTTATAAAGTAGTAAAGGTTCTACGGGAGTATCTATTGCTTCTCCCCTGGCCTTGACAGGAAGAAATAGCAGGATAGCCAGTATATATGTTAGTAATCTCATTTTTTATTCAAGGTCAAATCTAGTCGTCCAACATAAATTCCATTCTTTCCGGTGTGCATAACGGGGACATTTTTCCCGTCTATGTTCAGATAATTCTTGGGGCTTTCCATAAAGGTATGAGAATGCCCACCCAGAATAACATCGATATTACGGGTGTTGGCTACCAGCTTCTCATCCATCTGAATACCCAGATGTGACAGGCATACAATGACATCGCATCCTTCTTCTTTCAGTTGTGCGGCAATGTCATTGGATACGGCGATCGGGTCTTTATAGATTACCCCTTCGCATTTATTGGCCTGTATCAGTCCTTCCGGCTTCGCTCCCAACCCGAAAACTCCGATCTTCAAACCGAAACGATCCAGAATGACATAAGGTTTTACGATATCTTTGAGTACTGTGGCATCAAGATCATAGTTGGCACATACTACCGGAAACTTGGCTAATTTAAATAGACGAGCCATGTTGTCCAAACCGAAATCGAACTCGTGGTTACCGATTGTCATTGCATCGTATCCCATTTCATTCATCAGGGTGACTTCTACCTCACCTTTAAACATATTATAATAAGGAGTGCCTTGCGAGATATCGCCGCAATCGAACAGCAGTACATCCGGATTTTCTTTGCGGAACTGCTGCAGGAAACTTGCCCGACGGACAAATCCACCCTGACCGTAGTTCCGGTCGCCTTCCTGAGTCATAGGTTCAATCCGGCTGTGTACATCACTGGTTTGCAGTATGATTAGTTTTTTTGTTTCCTGGGCAGTTGCCAATGCAGGTAGTAAAAGGAGGAAAAGCATCAGCCACTTTCCGGTTCTTCCTTTGAATATATTCAAGACGGAAGTTATATGATTATGAGTTGTCATAGGATACTGAGATTTCATTGTAAACCTTGGTTATTTATTCTCTTTTCATTTTTTTATTTCCGGTCGGATGCCGGAACAACGGTGATACGTCCATCCAGTTTAGAGGTAATCTTCTTGCCTGCAGCTGTCTGTTGCCTTACGTAGTCGAGGAACAGTCCGCGCAATGTCAATCCATCCGGACATTCACGCTTATCCGCATTGATAAAGGGAGTGAGTCCGTCGTTTCCGTCCGCCAGATAGTCAATGGTAGCTACGGTATAGTCTTTGTCATCTTCGATCTCTTTTTCCTGTACGGTTGCTTTCAGAAGTTTTCCGTCTTTTGTTATTTCCAGATGTGCTCCGCTCAGTCCTTCACCGTGCAAAGAAGCTATGACTTCCATCAGTCTTTTTATTTCCGTACCTTTCATCGTCAGTACGCAGAGAGAATTTTCAAAAGGAAGTATTTCGAAAACAGCATCGACTGTGATATTACCCTGTGGAAGTATGTTGCGCAAACCGCCCATATTCATGATTCCAATATCGGCAGGATGCTTCAGTACACGCTCTGCAGAGAGTCGTAGCACTTCGGCGACCAGGTTGGAAAGCAAGCTCTCAGGACGTCCTTTGTCCATCGTCATCTCGCTGACGCCAATCACCTCATACATCATCTTATCTATTTTTTCTTTGTAGGGTTTAAGCAGGGCGGCAGCCTTTTCGTCGGGATGAGCATCCCAGGTTGAATCCATACAAATCCGGGTTCCTTCTATCTGGGCAACTTCATAATTTGCCTGAACTTCACGGGTAGATTGGCAGGAAGTGAATAGGATTAGTCCTGTCAGAATAGCTCCCGAAGTATACTTTACGTAATTTCGTTTCATCTTCTTTCTTTTGTTTATGCTACAAATGTACATTTTATATTTTAAAGTCATGCGGAAGAAGAAGAAACTTATAGCAAGTTTAGTCCTATTTCAAGGGGAATTAGCTGCAAAATGCACTTAAAAATGTTAATTGAAAGTATTCTGAGGCAGGGTTGATTTAATTAAAAAAAGGACGTTCCCAGGGAAAAAGGGGAAATTAGGAACGTCCCTTGAATAGAGTTAGCGAAAAGTCCGGTCTTTCGCAAGTGCAGACCTTTCCTCTCTTCACTAAAATAAACTAAGGACTATAGTGGGGAAATCCTTAGTGGGGAAAAACGACTATCAGCTTCTTCACAGGAGCGCATAATCGCAAAGTAGTCGCATTCGGTACTTACTGTATCAATGATATTTCTACACCATTAGAAATTCTTTTGTACCGATGAAGCAACATATTTTTTAGAATATCTTCTTATAATATCTTGTTAATAACTTTGTTTATTCGGCGATACAGATACTCACACGATTTTCTTCTGGTGCTTTATATGGCTGAACAGTGTCTCCTTTGGAATCAACCATAATTCTGTCAGTGGTTATTCCTTTTGCCTTCAAAGCATCCGCAACATTGCCTGCGCGTTTTTCAGACAACGACTTGTTGATTTTAGGATTGCCTGTATTTACATCGGCATAGCCTGTCACTTTAACCTTTGCAGCCGGATTGTTTTGCAGATATTCTACCAACATATCTATTTTTGACTTTTGATCGTCTTGTATCTTCGCTGAGTTCAAAGCAAAGAAGATATCCTGTTTCATTGGCTGTACTACAACTTCTTTCTTCGGCTGTGGCTGTTCTACCACGGGAACAGGCTTCGGTTGTTCCACTACTACAGGTTCTGCCTCATAATATACAGGTTTAGTTTCCGTATAGCCTTTACCGAATTTAATATTCAAACCAATGAGAGCATTGAACTGCCAGTCAGCATTTCCTGCCTTCTTTGAGTTGAACTTGTCGGACAAGACATTTGCATTACCTTCGATGTTGATGGACAAGCGATCATTCAGACGCAGATTACATCCTAAACCCATGCGCCCAGCAATGAGAAACTTTCCGTCCCGCCAAAGATATTCCATCTCATAGGTTCGTGTATCCAGTGCATTCGCCTCATCGTTATCAAAGCCACGATTTAATCCTCCTCCGAGAAAGACATAACCATTGAATACACGTTTGGGATTAAAACCACAAAACAATGTGCTAAGATCAGAAACGATGTCAATGTTACCTTGCAAATATTTGTACTGGTAATCCTGTTGCGGAGAAACCCAGCCTCCTTTTGCCTGCCATCCGCTGACACCAACACGTGCCCGCCATGCAGGAGCAAACTGATAACCTACGTTTATCGCTGCTGCAGGAGATATAAGATCACTAAACTTAGCTTCGCCAAGTGTGTGAGCAGCACCTACTTGCACTTGCATAAACCAATGAGGTTTGAATTCAGTTTTACCTTCTTCTTTTATTCTTTGTTCTTGTGCGGAAATGACTGTACTACTTAATAGTAAGGCGAATACAGGCATCCACAATTTCTTTATGTTCATGCTTATCTTTTCTTTTTAATATGATACTGCATTAACTTTATTAAAGAAGGGTATCCTTCTTTTGAAAAAGATACCCTTCTTATCTTTGTCGATATTGCTATCGTGAGAGATCAATCAATTACTGGTGAGTCGGAGTAATTGTTAATGTTACTGTGCTGGTTACTTCACCGAACGTATATTTAACCGTTACAGGAATAAACAGTTTGAATGGTGCATTTATAGTAAACTTACCGTTTGCATAAACAAGGTCACCATACGTTATGTCACCACCTATTTTCTGAAGATCACATGTGTAATTAATTGACATGTTAGGTGCAACGTCCTTCAACAGTTTTGGTGCAGCTTCGCTTGCATTCAATGTTGTCATGATCTGATCCTTATCAATTGAAATTGCACTACCAGTAACTCCATAATAAGTATAGAAATCGATAGGCGCTACAGCAAACGCTTGACCTCTCCAGTCTGTCAAACCAAGTAACTTGCTCATGTCGATCTTAGCAGTTCCTGTAGTTGCATCCTGCAATTCGGCAGACTTCAAGTCAACTACATTGATAGGACGCAAGAACTTCACATCAAATTTGTTACCAGTCAACGGTAAGATTTCATCGCATTCGTTAGTTACCACAATTTCAATACCTACAGTGAACGGATCCACGTTGTAAGCAGACTTATTCAACAATGCATGTGCATTCTCGTCAGCCTTATTGTAAGTAATAATACCGTCAGCATCAATTGTAGCAATCTTAGTTGCAGTAGCACTATTCTTGCTAGCATTCAATTGAGTACCGTTAGCTGTTACAGTGAATGTGTATTTATCAGTTCCGATAGTTACATCCTTAGCTCCTGAGAAGATAAACTTCGCAGTCAACTTATCCTTCGTAAATGATGGGAAGTTCGCTTCTGTAACGTCAGAAACAACAACCTTACGACCTTCAAATACATCAAACAGATCAAGTTTGAAGTCTGTTACTGCTACAGTAACCGGTTCTTTCACATCAGCTTTTACATAAGACTTATCAGGTGACCAAGCTTCAGTAATCTTCTGGTCATTCTTAATTACTCCACTAGGCATTGCGATGCTTGCTTTCATCGTAATTGTGATATCTCCACGAGTTCCGTCTACTGATTCATAAGTCACAGTAGCGAACATCTCTGTCTTCGACTTTTTAACAAGAGCCAAAGCTTCTGCCGGAGTTACTGTCCACTCTACTACTGTAGTAGCAATAGCTTCAGGATCCGTTACTTCTGTTACTGTTCCTGTACTTCCTTCACCCAAAGCGATAGCACCTCCATCATCTTTCTTCAATGTATATGCTGTATGGAAGTCAGGCTTGTTCAACTTCGCTTCAGCATAAACATCATTCATGTTGAGGTAAGTCAATTTGGCAACATTGTTCTCACAACCATAGTAATAAGTATCTTTAGTGAATACTTTACCGAATCCGTCAATTGTACCCTTAACAATCTTTGTCTTAATCCATCCTACAGCAACTACCTGATTAGGAACCTTAGTGGTATCTACCAATTCTACACGTAACAATGGCTCGCGATGTTCAGTTGCTTCAGAATCCTGACCTTTATATTCAGGGTTAATAATACCTTTAGCAGCATCACTACCATTAAAGAATGAGTTCTGTTCTGTCTCATTATTAGCTCCACCAATGTAATTGGAAGCAGTGAAGACATATTTCAGACCGTTATCTTTAATATTAGTCATCTTAACTAATTCAGTACCATTGTTTTCTTTATAATAAGTAGAGATTTTATCTGCTAATTTAAGTGTACCATCTGTAGCTACAGTGTAATCTGCATTTGCATCAATAGCTTCTTGTGCCTTACCTGCATTAGCATTAGGAGTAGAACCAGTACGAGAAATGCTTTGTCCATATAAGATTACGTCTTCTGCATCAATTTTGGTTTCTAGAACGAAGTCGCTCATAAGTACCTTATATATACTAGCGTAATCAGAGGTAATTACTTTAGCTTCGTCAGCACCAATAGCTTTGGTCTGAGCCTGCAAAGCATATACAGCTACCTTACCAGAATTCAGTGCCGGTATCTTTTCTGCATCTGCATCCATTGCAACTTTAAGATAACGTTGTCCGTCTTCGGTTACGACATCTGATTTCTTTATATTAGCAGTTGGATCCATTGCAGCAGCACGAGAAACTGGCTAATAATCCTTATCGCCTGAAAGGAATTTCAGGCTTTCAATCTGTGCCATTGAAACGCTAGCCGGATTCATGTGGTAATATGCCCAGATTTGCGGAGTAATATAAGAAAGTGTAGGATTAGACTTATATGTTTCACCGGTTTCTGACGGTTTAGCGTACGCATTTTGAGACCATGCATTATAAGTCAAGTTGTTAGCTTTCAATGCAGAGATTCCACCCACATAGCAAGTGGGCTCAAATACTAATCCCTTCAAAGGTATAGCGTCTATGACAGAGAATTCACCAGTAACTTCTTTACCGTTTTCGATCGTTACAATTCTATATCCTGTAACGACTCCTTTTTCATCAAGGATAGCAGTAATAGATCCTTTTGCGGTCTCAGGAATCGCAACAGAAGTTTTTGTGCCATCATAATAAACATAGCCATCTTTTACAGTCAGTAACAATGGATCAAATTCCTTATACGTCGGAATTTCAGGGATTTCAGGAATGTCGATAGTACCAGAACTAACTTCTTTACCATCCTTCTTCAAAGTAATCTTACCATCCTTTGTCACATCAAGAGTATACGATGGCAATTCTTCAGGCATTGGTATAGTGTACTCTTTACTATCCGCACCAGTCACTGTTAATTTGCCTGTAGATGCATCATACACCACAGACTTCACATAGCCTCCCACTTGAGCTTGCAATTCCGAGAGAGTTTTTTCAATTCCATCGACTCTGGCATTTACCGCATCAATGTCATCATCGTAGTCTTTACAACCTACGAACGATGCACCGGTAGCAAGCGCCAACGCTCCGAAAAGCATCACCCTAACAAATTTTTTCTTCATAACTACTTAAAAATTACATTAATAATATATTATTAAACACTAAGTTCAAATAATACTCGCCCGTTACTTCTTAGGTAACGGGATAATACATTTTCCCACTCCGACAGAAGCGTCTGCGGGCCATTTTCAATAAATAAGTTATGATATTTTTAACCCCTGCTTTGGAGAGACGGCAGAGGGGAGGGAAATCTTTTGCAAAAATTAGAGAGCAAGGTGTGTTCTTCACAAAAAATCCGCAGTTTTGTTTGATGTGTTTCCTTTTTTTAGTTGTTTATTAGAAATAATATCTTTTT
>ERZ1673701.2988-NODE-2988-length-12124-cov-4.400945_pt1 | contig 12124 bp, 10 predicted proteins | sample MGYA00580231_ERZ1673701 | MGnify/ENA primary metagenome ERZ1673701 (study PRJEB41218, sample SAMN15661798) | gut metagenome | host: Homo sapiens | place: Canada: London | collected 2015-08-20/2019-03-30 | study: EMG produced TPA metagenomics assembly of...
TGCCCATCGCCGCATCCATCCAGGTGATCGTGCACGCCGGAACACGTCGATACGATCTGGTCGATTCGCCGTTGATGAGCGACCCCGCGCCCAAGAAGAAGTCCAAGGTGGTCGAGGCCGGCGAAGCGTTCAACGAGCATGTGATCCAGCCCATCAACCATGCCATTCCTCGCGCCGTCTCCAGCACCGCGAACCGTGTGCATGTGGATGACGAGCTTCGCCAGATGCAGGAGATCTTCTACTCCATGTCCGATGAGGAATTGCGTGAGGGATTGGAAGACGATTCCGCCACGGTGGCGATTCCCAAGGGCGTGCTGAAGGATGCCGTCATGCACGATCATTCAGGCAGGCCGATGCTGAAGGGAACGGAGGAACACGGCGACGAAGACGGTAAGACGTCTGCTGGCGGCGAGGGTGCCGACGCCGTGCCGCATGATAGGCCGCAGGAGGATTCGCCTTCGACCGACGTATCGTCCAATCCGCGAAAGGGGTGGCGCTGATGGTTCTGCTCACCGTACTTGATGCGCTGCTGTTCATCGTGGGCGCGATTGGCATGGTCTACCAGGGCGTATGCATTGTGGCGTCGTTGTTCGCCAAGCCCGTCACTTTTCCCGAAGCCGCGATGGACAAGCGGTATGCCGTGCTTATCTCGGCGCGTAACGAGGAGCATGTGATCGGCAACCTCATCACCTGCCTGCATGAGCAGACCTATCCATCGGAGCTCATCGACATCTGGGTGGTGGCGGACAACTGCACCGACGGTACCGCCAGGGTCGTACGCGATATGGGCTGCCATGTGGTTGAACGGCATAATATGCAGCAGGTCGGCAAGGGGTATGCGTTGACCTATCTGCTTGACTATATGATCGATGCCGGCCTGTCCGACACCTATGACGCCTATTTCGTGTTCGACGCCGACAATAAGCTCGACCGCCATTACTTCGAGGAGATGAACAAGGCGTTCCAGTCGGGATTCAAGATTCTGACCAGCTACCGCAACTCGGTCAATCTGGCCGACAACTGGGTTTCGTCCGGTTCCGCGCTGTGGTTCATCCGCGAATCGAGATTCCTCAACAACTCCCGTATGCTGTTCGGCTCCAGCTGTCATGTGGGCGGCACCGGGTTCATGTTCTCCAAGGAGATCATGAAACGCAATAAGGGCTGGAAATTCCACCTACTTACCGAGGATCTCGAATTCACCATGGATTCGGTGCTGCACGGCGATCGCGTCGGGTATTGCGGCAGCGCCATTCTGTATGACGAGCAGCCCATTACCTTCGCGCAAAGCTGGCGTCAGCGTCTGCGCTGGAGCAGGGGATTCCTGCAGGTGTTCCGCTATTACGGGCCGCAGCTGATTCGGCGTGCCATCAAGGAACGGGATTTTTCGGCGGTCGATTTCACGCTGCTGCTTTGCCCGTTCACGATGCTCGGCGTGATTCGTGCGGTGTTGGGTGTTATCTTCGCCGCCTGCGGATTCGTTACCTGGCAGAGCCAGCTGGGGGCCGTCACCGGGTGGAGCAGTGGCATTGTGCTGGCCGTGCTCGGTATGATGGCGCTCGCAGGTCTGACGATCATCGCGGAACGCGGGCAGATCGGCGCTACGAACAAGGAGCTGTTCGCCTATGTGCTCAGTTTCCCGATCTACATGCTCAGCTATGTGCCGATCTCCTTCCAAGCCATCTTCTCCAAGGTGCAGTGGAAGCCCATCGAGCATAAGGGCTGAACTGTGCTGCGCTTCGCCGCGCGTAGCATATGGGGCATATGCACCAAGGCTTCTACCAGGGCGACTGTGAGCGACACTTCTGCCGTGGTTCGGAATGTGGTGGCATGGACGCCGTTTGCGGCATCGTTCCTGATTCCGTTTGACGTGCTCGATGGCGCATGGCTTGCCGCTGCGGCAAGGGTGATCATATTGCTGGCGACATGGGTTGTCTGCTATCGGATCTGTACTTGGCATCTGCGCATGGCGCGGTCGTCTTCGGGCGGCGCATCGGCGAAGTCCGGTGCTAGGAAGAGGCATTCTGCGGCTTGTGTTCCCTCTTACCCAGGTCGTCGTCTCTTTGGCGACCGTGTTGCCGTCGGTGCTGATGCTGTTCTTCCTGTTGCGCATTATTACGCCGTTAACGATGGGAGCCGTGATAGCCGTCGCGCTCGTCAACGGTCTGGTCGTGCTGCTGGATGGTTCTTGGCTAGGCGGTAAGCTGTTGGATGCTCGGATGCCGAAGATTCTCGCAACGCTCGACGACTTCGCCTCCCTGCAGCAGTAATCGAGGTCTTTCAAGGAATCCAGAGGTGAAGCGCGGTGCGTAGAGCTGCAGTCCGACCGAATCATCGGATCGCCGTGGTCACGGTAAGCGTGGTAGTGACGCTTGCCGTTTGTGTGGGGTATACCATTGCGGACGTCTACGACGTGGCTCCCGGATTATTGACAGCGCAGTCGGCGCCGACACGTACCTACAGCGCAATCCCCACGCCTCTTGCGGCCGGTGCCGTGGCGGGCAAGGCTGATCGCGATGTGCCCATCGACGAGAAGAAGGCCGAGAAGCTTATCACCGCGTTGGGCGAGTCCGAAGGCACGGGGAATTTCTCTGTGGCCATTGCCGCGGCGGATGGCACCATAGCCGCCGAACGGAACCTCGATACCGAGCGCGAGCCGGCTTCCACCACCAAAACGCTGACCGCCTTCACAGCCGTCCATACGCTGGAAATGAGCGGCACGCTGGATACCGAGGTCTACCTGACCCATGCGGACACCTCGCCGACCATCGTGCTGCAAGGCCATGGCGACATGCTGCTGGGGGAGGGGCAGAACGATCCCTCCCATATCAACGGGCGTGCCGGCCTCGCCACGCTCGCGCCGAATACGGCCCAATCGCTTCGGCAGCGCGGCATCGACCAGGTGGCGCTTGCCGTGGACGATTCGCTGTTCGGCGATGACAACACTTCCACGGCGTTGGAACAGAACAATGACGGCAACGCGATGTATACGCCGCTGTCGAGTATGGCCGTCGACGGAGGTCGTATGCGCTACGGCCTGACCGCCGACCCCGACGCGTTCACCGACTACCCCACGCTGTCCCGCACCACGGCAAGCGATGCCGCGCAGACGTTCAGAAGCCTGCTGACCCAGCAGGGCATCACCGTTACCGATTCGTCGGACACCAGTGGCACCGAGGCCTCGGCACGTATCGCCAAGGTCAGTTCGGCGCCGTTGAACGAGGTGATGGCGTTCATGCTGCGCCATTCCGATAACACGCTCGCCGAGCTGTTCGCGCGGCTTACCGCGTTGAAGCTTGGCCTGGGCAATTCCATGGATGCCGATATCCAGGCGGTCGTGCAGGTGCTGCGCGCAAACGATATTCCTACGGATGGGCTTCACCTGACCAGCTGTTCGGGTCTTGCCGCGGGAACCCGGCTGCGCATACCCACCCTGCTGGCAGTGCAGCGCTCGCTGGTCGGGCTTGACGATGGCGGTGCCGCCGAGATTGAGGGGCTTTCCGTGCCCGGGCTGACCGGTACGGCGCGTAATAGGGCGGCCAACGACGACATCAAGGGACTGGCAAGGGTCAAGACGGGCAGTCTTGGTGGTGTTCGCGCCTTGGTCGGCAATGTCTCCCGTGAGCATGGCGGCGTGCTGCTATTCGCCGTAATCGTCAATGATTCGTCTGACGAACTGGCCGCCAACAACGCCATCGACGACTTCATGGCGGGGCTTGCCAAGCTCTGAACGCACCGGGAGCTTTCCCAGCGATCATTCAGGTAATGGCTAGGAACACGTCATTCGCCTGTGACAATATAGTGCCCATGCGAATCGCTGATGTACAAGAAGATATCGACTACGAGCTGATTAGCTCAGAGGAAATCCATACCATTATCGCCAAGGCCGCGGCGCAGGTGAGCAAGGATTACCAGGGCAAGAATCCGCTGCTTGTGGCAGTGCTGAAAGGCGCGATCAATACTCTGGCGGCCTTCTCCCAGGAATTGTCCATTCCATGCCAGCTCGACTTCATGAGTCTGTCGAGCTACGGTTCGGGAACAACTTCGACCGGCACCATCACCGTTCGTCAGGATCTGTCGACCGATGTTCGCGGTCGGCACATTCTCATTGTCGAGGATATTGTGGATTCGGGGCGCACCCTGGCATGGCTGGTCGAGGAGCTGAAGAGACGCGGCGCCGCGTCCGTCGAGATCTTTGCGCTGCTGGAAAAGCCGGCACGTCGCGAGGTCGACGTGGACATCAAGTACCCGGGCAAGGAGATCCCCGACGAGTTCGTCGTCGGATTCGGACTCGACTACGACGAGCGATACCGCAATCTCGACTCCATCGCGGTGCTGAAGCCCAAAGTGTATCAAGGAGAGCAGGCATGAGCGTTCCTCAGGGACCGGGGCAGCCGAACAACAACGGCAATCCCTTCAACAACCCGTTCCGCCAGAACGGGAACAAGGACGGCGGGAGCGGCAAGCCGAATCAGGCCAATGGCGGCAATAAGCCGTTCTGGCAGTCCCCGTGGCTGTGGGGCGCGGTAATCGTCATCCTCGTCATCACCATGTTCCAGATGTTCGCCGGCATGGGCACGCAGACCATCGACACCAAGGACGGTTTGGAACTGCTGAACGACGGTCAGGTGAACTACGCCAAGATCGTGGACAACAAGCAGAAGGTCACGCTGCAGCTGAAGAGCGACTTCACCAAGCGCGATGCGAGCACCGGCAAGATGCACAACTACGGCAAGAGCGTGCAGTTCTACTACACGTTCGCGCAAGGTCAGGATATCGTCAAGGCCGTGGAGAAAGCGGATCCATCCAAGGGGTGGAGCGCCGACATCGAGTCCAGCAGCATGATGACCTACCTGATCCAGTCGATTCTGCCGTTCATCATCTTCTTCGCCTTCGCATGGTTCCTGATGAGCCGCATGGGCGCCGGCAACATGCTCGGCATGGGCGGCAAGAAGAACAACGGCAAGCTGCTGGAAGGTCAGACCCCGAGCACCAGGTTCTCCGACGTGGCCGGCGAGGACGAGGCTCTGGCCGAAGTCGAGGAGATCAAGGACTTTCTGAAGGATCCCTCCAAATACAAGGCGCTGGGTGCCCGTATTCCGCGAGGCGTGCTGCTGTATGGCCCTCCGGGAACCGGTAAGACGCTGCTGGCGCGAGCGATCGCCGGCGAGGCGGGTGTGCCGTTCTATTCGATGGCGGGCTCCGACTTCGTCGAGATGTTCGTCGGTCTTGGCGCATCCCGTGTGCGCGATCTGTTCGACGAGGCGAAGAAGAACGCCCCGGCCATCATCTTCATCGACGAGATCGATGCCGTTGGACGCAAGCGCGGTTCCGGTATGGGCGGCGGCCATGACGAGCGTGAACAGACGTTGAACCAGTTGCTGGTCGAAATGGACGGCTTCAATAACGACACCAACCTCATCATCATCGCCGCGACCAACCGCCCCGACGTGCTTGACCCGGCACTGCTGCGCCCCGGTCGATTCGACCGTCAGGTAGGCGTTGCCGCCCCCGACCTGGAAGGCCGTGAGGCGATTCTGAAGGTGCATGCCAAGGGCAAACCGTTCGTACCGGACGTCGATCTGCACATGGTGGCTGTGCGTACTCCGGGATTCACCGGCGCCGACTTGGCCAATGTGCTTAACGAGGCCGCATTGCTGTGCGCCCGTGCAGGAGCCCAGCTGATCGACAACAGAGCCATCGACGAGGCCATCGACCGTGTGCAGGCCGGACCGAAGAAGCAGTCGAGGGGCATGGCGTTGGAGGAACTGCGCAACACCGCATACCATGAGGGCGGCCACGCCCTGGTCGCCGCGGCACTCAACGACACCGACCCTGTGACCAAGGTGACGATTCTGCCGCGAGGCCGCGCACTCGGCTACACCGCCGTCATGCCGACCTCCGACCGCTACTCCCAGTCGCGCAATCAGCTGCTCGACCAGATGGCCTACGCCATGGGCGGCCGTACCGCCGAAGAGATCGTGTTCCACGATCCGACCACCGGCGCCTCCAACGACATCGAAAAGGCCACGAACATCGCCCGCACCATGGTCGGCGAATACGGTTTCTCCGACCGTTTGGGCGCGATCAAATGGACCGAGGACGACGATCAGAGCGATATGGGCGGGCTTGCGCCGCACAAGTACTCCGAGCGCACCGCCGAAACCATCGATGAGGAAGTGCACAAGCTCGTGGAGACCGCTCATACCGAGGCGTGGACGATCATCAACGAGAACCGCGACATCCTTGACGAACTGGTTCGTCAGCTGCTGGTCAAGGAGACCCTGAACGAGAAGGAGCTGGCCGAGATCTTCGCTCCGATCAAAAAGGCCCCGAAGCGTGAGGTGTGGCTGTCCAACGAGCATCGCCCCGATTCGGACAAGCCCCCGGTGGAGATCCCCGAATCGCTCAAGCGATCCGTCGGCATGAAGGCAGAGGAGCGGTAAACGCATGGCAGAACAGGTGCAGGGCATAAGTGCCGCCCGCAGACCATATGACGAGGAAGGCGTGCGTCAGGCCGTGCGCCTGTTCCTGCAATCCATAGGCGAAGACCCGGAACGTGAAGGGCTGGTGGAGACACCGGATCGCATTGCGCGTGCATGCCGCGAGCTCTTCTCCGGTCTCGACGCCTCACCGGCCGACGTGCTGGAGAAGCATTTCGACGTGGACACCGATGAGCTGGTGCTCGTCAAAGACATCGAACTGTATTCGGTGTGCGAACACCATTTGCTGCCGTTCCATGGTGTGGCGCATGTGGGCTATATCCCCGCGAAGAACGGCGTAATGGGATTGAGCAAACTTGCGCGTCTGGTCGAGGTGTATGCCCGCCGACCGCAGGTACAGGAACGTCTGACCCAACAGATCGCCGATGCTTTGGTGGATTATGCGGGAGCCCGCGGCGTGATCGTGGTCACCGAATGCGAACACCTGTGCATGTCGATGCGGGGCATCAAGAAATCCGAGGCGCGCACGGTGACCTCCGCGGTGAGGGGACTGCTACGCAATTCCGCCACCCGGGCCGAGGCGATGAGCCTCATTCTGAACCACTAGCACCACTTGGAGGCCCCGCCGCCGGCACACACAGACAATGCCGAGGCGGGGCCGACGTATTTGCAGCCGATAGGCGCTTTCTACATGCACTTCTAGCGACGGGAAGGATACGATGACCGATCTGGAAACGATCCGCAATGCCGGCCGCACACAGGTTATGGGCGTGCTGAACATCACCGAGGACTCGTTCTCGGACGGGGGCCTGTGGCTTCAGCCGGATAAGGCCGTGGAACATGGGCGCGCCATGATGGCCGCCGGCGCGGACATCATCGACATTGGTGCCGAATCGACCAGACCTGGCGCCAAACGCGTATCGACGGAAGATGAGCTGGCACGCGTCCAAGGGGCGGTCGCCGCGCTGATTCCGGCAGGGGCGGTGCTGTCCATCGACACCACGCGTGCAAGCGTGGCTGCCGGCGCGTTGGAACACGGCGCACAGATCATCAACGACGTATCCGGCGGAACGCTGGACAAGGATCTGCCGCGGGTCGTCGCCGACCATGGCTGCCTGTATATCGTGCAGCATTGGCGTGGATGGCTGGCCGGATCGAACGGGTCCACGCCAGACGCCGACACATCGTACTACGAGCATGGCGTACTCGCCGACGTGAAAGACGAGCTCATGCGGCAGGTGGACGCGGTGATCGCCGCCGGCGTCAGCCCGGAACGCATCATTATCGACCCCGGTCTGGGATTCTCCAAGCCGGGTGTGGAGCATAATCTTCCCCTGCTGGCAGGTCTTGAGTCCTTTGCCGAAACCGGCTACCCGGTGCTTATCGGGCAGTCGCGCAAACGCTTCATATCGGCGTTGCTTTCCGAAGCCGGCTTGCCTCAGGCGAGCATGGAGGATCGCGACAACGCCACGGCGGCGATCTCCGCCCTGTGTGCCGAGCACGGCGTATGGGCGGTGCGCGTGCATGACGTGGCGCGTTCCCGTGCCGCAGTCGCGGTGGGCGATGCCTGGCGCGCCTACGCGCAACGGTGAATCCTGCAGAAATAGTGCACCGTGTCATCGCAGTGCCGGCCGCAGCACGCGCTGCGACGCAGAGAAAGGATCAGTATGGATCGAATCGTTCTTACCGGCGTACATGCCAACGGTACGCATGGCGTGCTGGAATTCGAACATGAACGCGCCCAGCCGTTTGTTGTGGACGCCACGTTGTACATGGATCTTACGGCGGCAGGGGCAAGCGACGATCTGAACGATACTGTCGATTACGGTCGCGCCGCGAAAGAGATTGTCGCCGTGATCGAAGGTGAGCATGCCGATCTTATCGAGCACCTTGCGCAACGCATCGCCGATCGGCTGCTGACCATGCCACCGGTGTGCCAAGTGGACGTGACCGTGCATAAGCCGCATGCGCCCATCACCGTGCCGTTCGACGACGTAGCCGTCAGCATCACCCGTATGCGGCGGAATCCGGCAGGCGAGGCGGAAACCGAATCGCATGCGCGGCAAAGCGGCAGGCAGGAACGTCCCCATCATGCCGTCATCGCCATCGGCGGCAATCAGGGGGACACGGCTGGCATACTGCGTGATGCAGTGCGCCGCATCGATGCTTTGGACGGCACGCAAGTCACCGGCGTCTCGCCGCTGTACCGCACCGCCGCATGGGGTATGGCGGACGGTACTCCAGACTTTCTCAATGCCGTGGTGGAGATCACCACCACATTGACGGCGCATGAACTACTGAACGGATTGCAGGGAATCGAACGTGACCATGGGCGCACCCGGGAAACGCATTGGTCCAGTCGTACGCTTGACCTTGACATCATCGACTACGACGGCATCGAATCGGAAGACAGCGAGCTCACCCTGCCCCACCCACGTGCCTGGCAACGGGCCTTCGTACTGGTGCCCTGGGCCGCGCTCAACCCGAATGCCGATCTGCCTGGCATGCATGGCGGGCCGGTAGGCGAACTCGCGGACGGACTGCTCGGCGAAGCGGATGAACCGCCAGTCGAGCGCATAGCCTCCGATTGGCTCAGCGGCGAGCTGCAAGCGCAGCATAGGCAGTCTGCACAACCGGTGACCGCCCCGACATCGGCTGGCGAAGCCGCGGTATCCCATGAAGCCGCAGGTTCACAACGTGCCGCGGAAACGCAAACCGGCACCGCAAACGCATCGGACGCGGCAGACGATCTGCAGACCAGACCGGCGGTCATTTCGATGGAATCCACCGACACCGATGCGGAGAATCTGTTCCGCGAGGCCATCGTCGCCATAGACGGCATTCCCGGTAACCAGGTCGAAGGTATTTCGCCGCTCTACCATGTCGGCAACTTCGACGGGCCGGACTCCATGAGCGCCGTCATACAGATTCGTACCAAACTCGGTCCTCGTGAGCTGATCAAGGCGCTGGGCGTCATCGAATCCATGCATGGCAAGGCCGTCGATCTCGATCTGGTCGACATGCGAGGCGTCGCCATCAATGAACCGGATTGCCGTGTGCCCTGGCCTTCGGCCGGCAAACGTGCTGTGGTACTTGCCCCCTGGATGGATATGGACCCCAACGCCACATTGGGTGGCGAGCCGGTGCCGTTCCTGCTGGCCATGGCGCAGGACGCCGGGCGGGTGGGCATGCTCACCGACGCATGGATTCTCGGTACAGGCGCGAATCAATGAGCGACGGCAGGAAATACAGGAAGGAGCACGGTAATGAATGCGCGTAGGACACCGTGGTGGCATGCCGCGATCGCGCTGGTGCTTGGTTTGGGTGTCGGCGCAGGTGCGGCGGTACTCGGCGAGAGTTCCGGCACAACGCTGATCGGCACTCCTTGGTTCGTGCCCGTAGTGCTGGGCGCGATTGGCGTGGTGGCGCTGGTACTGGCGCTCAACGTGCACAAATACGCCGCCACAGACCCAAAGAAGCGTCCGAAGACCTTTGTAAACCCAGCGGTGGCGTTCAATACGCTGGTGCTCTGCAAGTCGATGGTCCTGGCCGGTGCGGCGCTCGCCGGGTGGTATGGCGGGCAGATCATCCCCACGCTCGCCCATATCGAAGGCTCGTTCTATGAGCAAGCCGTGCTGGAATGTGCGGTGAGCGCGGCGGTATGCCTGGCGGATATGGTGATCGGGTTCGTGGGGGAGTGGCTGTGCCAGCTGCCTCCCACCGAAGGGCCGGAGAATCCCAAGGTGAAAGGCCAGCAGCGGCAAGGCACTCTGGCCGGTGCCGCCGCCAAAACCGTGCGCTGACTCGCTTCGCTCAAGCCGTTCACGCCATGTTCCGCGTTCTGTGATGCGCAGACCCTATATCAATGTTGGGGGTATCCGCCGTAATCGACGGATACCCCCAACATTGATATAGGGCCAGGTGTATCAGAACCCGGCAATCGGCCGGTCAGCGCTGCGGCACGCGCAGCATGGCCTCCTGGGTGATCACCGCAACCAGCTCGCCATCCTGCGAATAGACCTTCGCCTCGCATAGGCCACGGCCATGCGCCGCCGTCGGCGTATCCTGCACATACAAGTGCCACTGGTTGATGTCCACGTCGCGATACCACCACATCGAATGGTCGATCGACGCATACGATATGCCCGGCGTAGCAATGCTCAACCCCGCGCGGCGCAACACCGGCTCCATCATCACCTGATCGCACCCCAAGGCGAGCAGCGCACGATGCATGGCCTGCGGCACGTCCACTTCGCCATCGCCGCGCATCCAGACCATCTGCTTACCGCAATCGGCTTCGGCGGAGGTCTTATCGGGCTTAAGCATCACGGTCGGCGTAATGTGACGGATATCGAACGGCGACTGCTGAGCATAGAATTTGGCGAACGGCGACTTGTCCGAATACGGCTCCATCAACTGCTTGGCGCTCCTCAGGCTTTCCGGATCCGGCACGTCCTGCGGCATGGGATCGGCGAATTCGACACCGGACTGGCCCTCCTCCTGAAAACTCGCGATTGCGGTCAGAATGGAACCATCGGCCTGCGTGACATTCACTCTGCGCGCGGAGAACGAGCGGCCGTCGCGCAGCTTCTCCACGTCGAACAGCAGATCCTGGCGGATATCGCCGGGAGCGACGAAATAGCCGTGGACGGAATGCGGCAGGCGGGAGGGGGAGACGGTTTTGGCGGCGGCCATCAGCGACTGCGCGATAACCTGCCCGCCGTATACGCGGCCTGTGGGGAAGTACATGCTTTCGCCGTTGATATAGGTGTGATCGCGGTATTCGGACGGGGTGCCGAGAGCCAGAACCTTCACGATATGTTCCAAAGGGGTGAGGGTTTCTTGGGGCATGGTTCACTCGATTCGACGTTGGTTCGATTGTGTTTCGATGGTGTCACTCTATACCGCATGTGTTACACGGTCCCGGCACGCTATGTTGTGACGGTGTTACGGTGTGGGGCGCCCAAGCCCGTGGACGCAAGGCTCCTACATAGGCTGGGCAAACGGTGTGGAACGCTTGATGTGCAGGGGAGTGCGGCTGTGCCCGGCGAGTCGATGGCGGCATGGTCCATATAAGCCGTTTGGCGGCTCCTCCGCTGGGGAAGAGCCGCCAAACGATTTCGCTAACAGCCGAGTATGGTCGGCGGCATCGCCGACCATCGCATGCGTCGAATCCGGCAATCAGCCGCGCACAAGCTTCTTGTGCAAGCGGTGCGGGCGTGCCGCATCCTCGCCCAGACGTGCGACCTTGTTCTCCTGGTAAGCCTGGAAGTTGCCCTCGAACCAGTACCACTTGGCCGGGTTCTCATCATCGCCTTCCCACGCGAGGATATGCGTGGCGACGCGGTCGAGGAACCAACGGTCGTGGGAGATGACCACGGCGCAGCCGGGGAACTGCAGCAGCGCGTTCTCCAACGATTCCAAGGTCTCCACATCAAGATCGTTCGTAGGCTCATCGAGCAGCAGCAGGTTGCCGCCCTGCTTCAGGGTCAGGGCCAGGTTCAGTCGGTTGCGCTCACCGCCGGAGAGCACGCCCACAAGCTTCTGCTGGTCGGAGCCCTTGAAGCCGAAGCTGGCCACATACGCGCGGGTCGGTACTTCGACGCCGGCCACTTCGATGAAGTCAAGACCGTCGGACACGGCCTCCCACAGGTTCTTGTTCGGGTCAAGGCCGGCACGGTTCT
>ERZ1673701.3022-NODE-3022-length-12017-cov-14.454439_pt1 | contig 12017 bp, 11 predicted proteins | sample MGYA00580231_ERZ1673701 | MGnify/ENA primary metagenome ERZ1673701 (study PRJEB41218, sample SAMN15661798) | gut metagenome | host: Homo sapiens | place: Canada: London | collected 2015-08-20/2019-03-30 | study: EMG produced TPA metagenomics assembly of...
AGGAAGCGGACTATACGGAGATCTATAATCACCTGACTATGTGGGACGAGTTGAGCTTCAATGATAAGCGACAGACGGTAGACCAGCTCATCCGTGTCATCTATGCGACCAGCGATTCCATCAAGATCGAATGGCGCATTTAAGCAAGTACAGTTACTCCATCTTGTACGCTTCGGCGAGGGGCTGCGGCTTGCCAAGGAAAAGCTCGACGAGAAGAACGTCTACTTCGTCAACCCCAGCTTCGACCGATAAAGGAACGGGAGGGCGTCCCTGCGGACGTCCTCCCGATGTCAGGACTTATGTGCGAGCAGCTCCGCGAGCCGCCTGCGCTTCGTGCGCTGGTCGCCCTCGATGTGGAGCTTGGAATAGATCTGGTTTACATATTGCTTGACGCTTCCCTCGGAGAGAAACAGCTTTTCCGCGATCTCCCGGTTCGTCAGCCGCTGTGCTATCAGGCCGACCAGCGCATATTCCCGCTCCGTCAGCGCGGCGAACGCTGCGGGGCGGACCGTCCCGCTCTGCCGCCGCTCCCCTGCCACGCCCAGCGCGAGCACCCGCGCCGTGAGCGCGGTCTGCGTGCCTGCGGCAAGCAGCGGCTTGAGATAGCGGTAGTTCTCCGCAAACGGCATCACGATGCCGTCCGGCGCGGCGTCGGCAAGCGCCTGCGCCAGCAGCGTCTCGGCTTCCCCGCGCTTGCCCAGCCGCTCATAGGCCGACGCGGTCTGAAGGCGAACGTGCAGCGCGACGAGCGCATAGTGCATCCCCTCGCACAGGGCGAGCAGACCTTCGCTGCGGCCGATCACCTTGGCGTAAGCGCCCTGGGCAAGATACACCTGATTTTCGATCATCTCGATCATCGGCCGGCCCGGCGCGAGGATGCTGACCGAGGCGAGGCGGTGCTCGGCAAAGACCTCCGGAATTTGTTCCATCTCGCCCGACAGGGTGTGGCAGTAGGCGCTGACGGCGTTCCAGAGGTTGAGCCACGAGGCGTTGTGGTGCCGCAGCAGTTCCGTGCGGCGCTCGGCAAAGCTGCGGTGCGGCCCGACCTCCGCGTACCGGGAGAGGCGCTGCGCGAGGAAGTCGCAGCAGAGCGCCATATTCTCCTGCCCGTTGCCCTCGATCTGCGCATAGGCGCTCTCCAGCGCGATGTGCGCGTCGGTGAAGCGTCCCTGCACAAAGGCGGCCTCGGCGCGCATGATGGTCTCCGCGCCCTGACCGTGACCGTTGGTGATCTTATAGTAGTGCGGCATACATTCGGCCATCTCGGCAAGCTCGCCCGCAAGCTCGCCCGGGGCGCGGTAGAACATCATCAGCACGGACGGCGAGCCGAAGGTCCAGCCGCCGCTCGAGCGGATGCTGATGGCAGGACGGGACATCTGCGCGCTGGCACTGCGGTGCAGACGGCTCATGGCGCTGATGTCGTTATAGCAGAGGAAGCTCATGATAAGGTCGCATTCGCCCAGCAGGTTGCCGCGCTCCTCCGCGGGCAGCTCGGGATGCTCCTCCAGTGCGGCGAGCAGGAGCGCCTTGAGCTCCAGCATTTTCGGGATATTGCGCCAGTTGAACATACTGCGCATCAGCACCAGAATCGCGAACGGGTGCGCCTTCAGAGCATCGGCGGGACATTCATCGAGAGCGGCCGGCACCTCCGACGGGGGCAGCGACGCGAGCAGGATGCCCGCATCCTCCTGCACCACGCGCAGCAGCGCGTCGTAGTCCCCGCAGCACCGGTAGGCCGCCATGGCGTGAAGATACTGCCCTCGCCCCTCGTACCATGCACCGTAGCGCTCCCGGCAGCGCCGCTGCGTCTCCGTGTCCAGCGTCCGGAAGGTGCGCTCCGCGCATTCCTTCATCATGTGGTGGAAGCGGTAGGTCACGCCGTCCGGCAGACGCTTGACAAAGGCGTTCTGCGCGGTCAGCACGGCGAGCAGCTCCTCCGCGTCGGCGTCCCCGGTGACAAAGCGCGCCATTTCCGCGGTAAATTCGTCGGCAAGACCCATCACCGCGAGAAATTCCTGCTGCCGCTGCGGCAGAGGCTCGATCATGGCGGCGGTGAACATGGTGAAAATATCGGAATCGCGTTCGGGCAGCGCCCCATGCTCGGAGAGCGTCCGCAGGTTCAGGTAGACGGCGGAGAACCAGCCCTCGCTGGAGTAGAGCAGCGATTCCGCCTGCGCGTCGGAAAGCTCCGTGCCGCAGCGGTGCGCGTAAACGGCCAGCTCCGTATGGTTCAGCCGCAGCTGCTCTGTGCCGAGCCGGTAGACCCTCGCCCCCAGCCGGACGATCTCTGCGGCGGGCAGAAAGCGGTCGCGGCTGGCGATGATCAGGTGGACGTTGGCGGGCAGGCGGCCCACAAGCATACAGAGAAAGGCGGTCACGCGTTGGTCTGTGAGCAGGTGAAAATCGTCGATGAACAGATAGCAGGGCGTTTCCCCCGCCAGCTCATGGCAGAGATCGTCCGCCAGCAGCCCGCCGCCGGCGGCGTCCGTGGGACAGGCATACTCCCGCAGCAGGTCGATGCCCGCGCGGGCAAAGGCGTCCTGCGCGCTCCGCCAGAAGATCGCAAGATTGTCGGAATACACGCTGATGCGGACGACGCGCAGCGGCCCGGCCTTCGCGCGCTCCTCCAGATACCAGTTCACCGCGGTGGTCTTTCCGTAGCCCATCGGGGCGACCACGGTGGTCAGCGCGCAGCGGGAGATCGGCCGCAGGCTCTCCTGCAGCCGCTCGGATATGTAGATGGTGTTCAGCTTCCACTTTGGCTTTGGCATGGTGCTTCCTCCGTGCGGCGATGTGCTCTGACCATATTTTATACGAAAACCGGCCCGCTCGCAAGCGGCAAAAAGAAAAGAGAAATGCCGCGCATCCCTCTTTTCTTCTTTGCTGTTTTATGCGTTGATGGCCTCGTCATAGACGGCGGCAGCGGTAGGATAGCTCGCCAGGAGCTTATCGCGGAAGGTGTTGACCAGCTCCTCGTTTCCGTACACGGAAAATACGCTCTGCCCGACTGTGACGATGACCAGCTTATCCGGGAAGCCGCACATCCAGTGCTTGGCCTGAATGGTCGTGCGCAGGTCGTCCGCGAGCCTGGCGACGTTGTTCGCGTCGGCGACATGGAACGCGCCGCAGGTGAAGGTGTTCAGATTCATCATGTGAACGAGCGAGGCGGCGCTGTCGATGAGCGAAGCGTCGTCCGCCGGGAAGGTGAGCTGATAGCTGAGGCTGTCGGCATTGCTCGCGTCGAAGCTGCCGGGCGCGCCGTCTACGGCGTGCTCGGAATCCCCTCCGGCGGCAGGGAACTTTTCTTCATCGCTGTATGTATTCCAGATCGCATTGAGGATCGTCAGCGCGTCGTCGACAGCCGCGGCGGGCTTGTCCTCTGCCGGGGTCTCGGGCTTGGGCGTCTCGGTCGGCGGCTCTGCGCTCGTTCCCTCCGCAGGCTTTTCAGCCGGCTTGGGCTCGGGCTTCTGCTCGGGCTGCCTGGCAGGCTCCTTTTCCGGCTCCCCGGCAGGCTCCTGCTCGGGCTTGCTGTTGTCCGTCGGCTCCTGCTCTGCCGGCTGCGTCTGCTCGGGCTGCTCCGGCTCGTCGGGCGTCTCGGTCGTTCCGCCGGACTGCGGATCTCCACTGCCCTGCTCCTGCGAAGGCGCGTTGTCATCGTCGGTCGGCGCGGCGTCCTTGCTGCCGCAGGCGGCGAGAGACAGCAGCATCGTGAGGATGAGAATGAGGGAAAGCGTTCGTTTCATGCGAATGGTTCTCCTTGATAGATCGTTCTTTTGACCGCGTGCCGCGGCCCTGCATGAATAGACGAAGGAAAGCAGAAAAAGTTCCGGATTTTTCGATGTTTTTTTTTCGGGCGCGTTTTGCTCAGCCCACGCGCAGCTCGTAGTTGACGATATCGAGGTAGCGGCCGAATTTCAGCCCCACCTCATGCAGGGTGCCGGAGTAGGTGAAGCCGAATTTCTCGTGCAGGCGGACGCTGGCCGCGTTGCCGCCCGCGATGACGGAAACGACCGTGTGCGTGTCCGCGTCCTCGCGCGCCAGACGAAGAACGGCCTCCATCAGCGCGCTCGCAATGCCGCGGCCGCGGCTCTCGGGCGCGACGTAAACGGAAAGCTCAACGGTTTGCAGATAGGCGTCGAAGTCGCGGTAGGGCGAGAGCGAGGCGTAGCCGAGGACCTTACCGTCCTTCTCCGCCACGAGCAGCGGATGGTTGCCGGTGTTGTGCGCGGCGAACCACGCCTCCCCCACCGCGCCCGCGCGGGGCTCTACGTCGAAGGTCGCCGTGCCGTTTTTCACCTCGTAGTTGTATATGTCGAGCATCGCGGAAAGATCGCGGCGCTCTGCCGTGCGAATGTTCATCAAATGCTCTCCTTTTTCAGGAAAACAGGCCGAGCTGTCCGCCATTTTCGCCGTTTTCCGGATCATCTTCGGCCTTGCCGCCGAGCAGCGCCAGAAATTCGTCCTCCGTGAGCACCGGAACGTCCAGCTCCTGCGCCTTGCGCAGCTTGCTTCCGGCGGCCTCTCCGGCGACCACATAGCTCGTCTTTTTGGAGACGGAGCCGGCGGCCTTGCCGCCGTGGTCGGCGATGAGCGCCTCGGCCTCGTCGCGCGTGAAGCGCGTGAGCGAGCCGGTGAGCACAAAGGTCTTGCCCGCAAAGCGCAGGTCCTGCGGGGCTTCCGTGCTGGTCATGTTGACGCCTGCGTTTTTCAGGCTTTCGATGAGGTCGCGGGACTGCCCGTCCGCGAACCAGCGCTGTAGGAACTGCGCGGTAATCTCGCCGATGTCATCCACGGCGGTCAGCTCTTCGACCGTGGCGTTCATCAGCGCGTCCATCGAGCCGAAGCGCTGCGCGAGCACACGCGCGGCCTTTGTGCCGATCTGGCGGATGCCGAGGGCGCAGAGCAGCTTGGAAAGATCGTTCTGCTTGGAGCGATCAATGGCGGCGACGGCGTTCTGCGCGCTCTTGAGGCCCATGCGGTCGAGCTGCGCAAGCGTTTGCACGTCGAGACTGTAAAGGTCGGACGCCTTGCAGACAAGCCCGGCGTTCACCAGCTGCTCGAGCAGCGCGGGGCCGACGCCGTCAATGTCCATCGCCTCGCGCGAGGTGAAGTGCGTGAGGTTGCGCAGCAGCTGCGCGGGACACTCCGCGCCCGTGCAGCGCGTGGCGCTCTCGCCCTCGGCGCGGTAGACCGGCGCGCCGCAGACCGGACAGCGGTCCGGCAGACGGTAGGGCTGCGTGCCGTCGGGACGCTTGTCCTTCAGCACGCGCACGACCTCGGGAATGATCTCGCCCGCCTTGCGCACCACGATGGCGTCGCCGACGCGGATGTCCTTCTCGTCGATGAAGTCCTGGTTGTGGAGCGTCGCGTTCGTGACGGTCGTTCCGGCCAGATGCACCGGCTCAAAGACCGCCTTCGGCGTCAGCACGCCCGTGCGCCCCACCTGCACGACGATGTCCGTCACGCGGGTCTCCTTCTCCTCGGGCGGGTACTTGTAGGCGATGGCCCAGCGCGGCACCTTGCTCGTTGAGCCGAGAATTTCTCGGTCTGTAAGGCTATTCAGCTTTACAACTGCGCCGTCCATATCGTAGGGCAGCTCCGCGCGCTCCTCGCCGAGACGGCGGATCTCCGCGAGCGCGTCCTGCACGTTGTCGACCACCTTGTTGCCGATGACCTTGAATTTCTGCGTGCGCAGATAAGCAAGCGTCTCGGCGTGGGTCGTGAAGGTCCGTCCCTCGGCGAGCTGGAGGTTGAAAACGGCAATATCCAGCCGGCGCTTCGCCGCGATCCTCGGGTCAAGCTGGCGCAGCGAGCCGGCGGCGGCGTTGCGGGGATTGGCAAAGGTCTGCTCCCCGTTCTCCTCGCGCTCGGCGTTGAGCGCGGCAAAGACCTTTTTGGCCATGTAGACCTCGCCGCGCACGATGAGGCGCGGCAGCTTCTCCGGCAGCACCATGGGAATGGACTGGATCGTGCGCAGATTCTCCGTCACGTCCTCGCCCACGCGCCCATCGCCGCGCGTGGCGCCGCGGACGAACACGCCGTCGCGGTACTCGAGCGAGACGGACAGACCGTCCACCTTCGGCTCCACGCTGTATTCGACGTGCTCGAGCTGCTCGCGCACCTTCTCGTCGAAGTCCACGACCTCGGCGTCGGAGAAGGAGTCCTGCAGGCTCTCGAGCGGGACGGCGTGCGTCACCGGCTCGAACTTCGTCAGCGCCATGCCGCCCACGCGCTGCGTGGGCGAGTCCGGCGTGATCTCCTCAGGGTGCTCCTTCTCCAGATTGGCCAGCTCGCGCTGGAGCATATCGTATTCATAGTCGCTGATGCTCGGCTCGTCGAGCACATAGTAGCGGTACGAGTGTGCGTTGAGCGTGTCGCGCAGCTCCTTTATGCGTTCCTTGTAGTCCATGGCGTTCTCCCCTTTTATCCGGCGTTGTTCATAATGAAGTCCTCGGCGGTGGAGGACATATCCTCGCGTGTGTCGAAGTAGGTGTAGGTATCCGGCACGGAGCCGACGATGACCGTCTCGGCGACGGCGCAGCGGTTGGTGACCTTGGTGACGGTCGAAAAGCCCGGCAGCAGGACGCTCACATACACGTCCACCACCAGCCGGATCTCGTGGCGCGTCTGGTTGATGCCCGCGGAGGCGAAGGCATTCTCAAAGTGCGCCGAGGACGAGCCGACCGACTGCATTTTGATGTGCAGGAGCGGCCCGCGGCCCGCGAGCAGCGGCGAGCCGGTCAGGCTCCCGAGCGGGATGGCCAGCTCGCGCGTGGAGACCTCCGAGAGCCTTTGCAGCACGTCCGCGAGCACGGCGGACTGCAATCGGTTGAACTCCGCCATGTTGCTCTTGACCGCCGTGATGTGTCCCTCGTTGTCCTTTTCCAGCGAGATCAGGCGGTCGTAGTCCACACCGGCGTCGTAGAGCGTTTCGTTCACCGAGGTGTTCACGACGCGCGTGACGGCGTTCGAGACGCGCGCGGTGGCAAGGCTCGTGAGAATGGGCCGAAGCTGCGTCATCGCGGTGACGGCGAGCGCGATGAGCGCGGCGCAGACAAGGAAAAGCAGCAGCCGGCGTTTCTCCCGCCCTGTCATGCCGCGGCGCATATAGCGGCGCATGGGCGTTCCCCCTTTCGGGAGAATCTATGCGCCCACGGCTTTTCCCTATTCGCCGAGCTTTTTCACCATTTCCTTGTAGGCCCTGCCGCGCTCCATAAAGTTCGCGTAGCAGTCGAAGGCGGCGCAGGCGGGCGAGAGCGTCACCACATCGCCGCTCTCGGCGCAGAAGTAGGCGGCGTCCACCGCCTCCCGCAGGTCCTTGCAGCGGAGGATCCGCGGCCGCTCGGCCGCGGTCTCATAGGCGTCGCTCTCCACCACCGCGCGCTCGATGGCGTCGGCGGTCGCGCCGCAGAGGATGAGCGTCTTGACGTGCTCGACCACCTCGGGCGCAAGGGGCGCAAAGGGAATGTGCTTGTCATACCCTCCCGCGATCAGCACGACCTTGTGCGGGAAGGCGCGCAGCCCTGCGATGGTGCGCGTGGGACTGGTGGCGATGGAATCGTTGTAATAGCGGACGCCGTGCAGCTCGCGCACGAACTCGATGCGGTGCTCCACACCGGCAAACTCCCGTGCGACGCGGCGGACGGTCTCATCGCGCACAAGTCCGTCCACGGCAAGGAGCGCCGCCATATAGTTTTCCACATTGTGCCAGCCGGGAAGGCGGATGTCCGCCAGCGGCAGGACCTCGCGCTCCCCTGCCGCATCGCGCAGCCAGATCGCGCCGCCGCGCACGAACGCGCCGTCGGCGACCTCCTCCTGCCGCGAGAACAGACGCGCACGTCCGACCGCCTTGCCGCTCAGATCGCGCGTGATGGCGTTGTCGGCGTTGAAGATGGCGGTGTCCCGCGCGCTCTGGTGCAGGTAAATATTTTCCTTGGACGCGATGTACTCCGCCATGTCGCGGTGCACGTCCAGATGGTTCGGGGCGAGGTTCGTCAGCACCGCGACCTGCGGCGAGTACGGCATATCCATCAGCTGGAACGACGAAAGCTCCAGCACCGCAAGATCGTCCGGCGTCATCTGCTCCGCGTCCGCGAGCAGCGGACGGCCGATGTTGCCGCCGAGCCACACGCGCCGCCCCTCGGCCTTGAGAAGCTCGGCAATGACGCTCGCGGTGGTGGTCTTGCCGTCGCTGCCGGTCACGCCGAGAATGGGACACGGACAGACGGCGAAGAACGCCTCCATCTCGCTCGTGATGACCGCGCCGTGCGCCTTCGCCTCCAGCAGCTCCGGCACGTCGGGCCGCATCCCGGGCGTGCGGAAGACGACGTCCGCGTCCAGATCGCGCAGATAACCCTCGCCGAGGTGCAGCACCGCGCCGAGCGCCTCGTAGTGCGCCGCCGCGCCGCCGAGCGCCGCGCGCTCCTTCCTGTCGCAGGCAATGACCTTCACACCGTTCCGCGCCAGCAGCTCCACGAGCGGACGGTTGCTCACGCCGAGGCCGATGACCGCGGCGGTCTTTCCCTTCATGCCTTGCAGATATTCGTGCAGCGTCATACACAAATACTCCCCTCTGAACATTCGCAATATATAAAATTATACCGCGCCTGCCGTATTTTATCAACGATTTCCCTGCACAAATTTTTGTTTCTTGACTTTGCCCGCTTCGTCCTTTACAATAGGGAGCGCGAGTAAGACAGGCGGTCGCGCGGCAAAGCCGAAAGGCTTGCTGTGAGGAAAGTCCGGGCTCCACAGGGCAAGGATAACGGGTAACGCCCGCCCAGAGCGATCTGAGGAAAAGTGCAACAGAAATAGACTACCCGTAGCAATATGGGAAAAGGTGGAAAGGTGCGGTAAGAGCGCACCCGTCGGCTCGAGAGTGTCCGACGCTGTAAACTCTATCCGGAGCAACACCGGTATGGGAGCAGGGGCTTCGCGCCCCAAGGTTTGCCCGACCGCTCCCGGGGTGGCTGGAGCTCCGCGGCAACGCGGCGCGTAGATAGATGACTGCCAGATACAGAACCCGGCTTACAGTCTTGCTCGCACGAATATGGAAAGACCGACGGCGTGCCGTCGGTCTTTTCGTTATTTCTATGTACCTTAGTCCTCGGTCTCCCAGTTGTGGTAGGTGTTCTGCACGTCCTCGTTGTCCTCAAGCATATCGAGCAGCTTTTCCATGTTCTTGATGTCCTCCTCGCTCGTGAGCTTGACGTAGGTCTGCGGGATGAGGCTGATGTCGGCGCTGGCAAAGGTGTAGCCCTTGGCTTCAAGCGCGGCGATGACGTCGTTGAAGGCGTCGGGATCGGTGGTGATCTCAAACACGGGACCGTCGGCGGTGAAGTCGGCTGCGCCCGCCTCGAGCGCGTCCATCATGACGGTGTCCTCATCGTAGTCGCCGTCCTCGTTGTCGATGATGATGACGCCCTTGCGGTCGAACGACCAGCTCACGCAGCCCTGCGCGCCCATGCCCTTGCCGAACTTGTCGAAGTAGTGGCGGACCTCGGGCGCGGTGCGCTGGCGGTTATCGGTCAGCGCCTCGACGATGACGGCGACGCCGCCGGGGCCGTAGCCCTCGTAGGTGACGGACTCGTAGTTGTCCGTGTTGCCGGAGCCGAGCGCCTTGTCGATGGTGCGCTTGATGTTGTCGTTGGGCATATTGTTCGCCTTGGCCTTGGCGATGACGGTGGCGAGGCGGGAGTTATTCGCCGGGTCGCCGCTGCCGCCCTGCTTGACGGCGACGATGATCTCCTTGGCGATCTTGGTGAACGCCGCGCTGCGCTTGGCGTCTGCCGCGCCCTTGGTCTTTTGGATATTGTGCCATTTGGAATGTCCGGACATAGTTGATCTTCTCCTTACAGATAGTATTGAATGGCGTCGTGATGCGACGCGGAGCGTACGACCTCAAGCAGAGGGAAGGACTTCGCGAGATACGCGCGGACCGCCTCGCACACGACGTTCTCGGTCGGATAGTGACCGGCGTCGATGAGGTTGAGACCGTGGGTATCGAGGAAGTCATTGTAGCGCAGATCGGCGGTGACGAAGGTATCGCAGCCCTGCGCGATGGCCTGCGGGATGTAGTCGCGGCAGGCGCCGCCGCCGACGGCTACGCGATGGACCGGCTTTCCGCCGTCGCGGAACCGCAGACCGCTGCATCCTAATGATTTTACCACAGCAGGCAGGAACTCTTCAAGAGGAATTTCACAGGAAAGTGTGCCGATGCGCCCGATTTTTTCCTCATTGAGCATGGAAAGGCCCGAAAGACCCAACGCGTGCGCCAGACAGTCGTTCACGCCGCCGTCCGCCGCGTCCAGATTGGTGTGCATACAGCACGCCGCGAGGCCGTGCCGCACGAGATAGCGCAGCAGCCTTCCCTGCGCGTCGTCCGCGCGGAGCGTCTGCACCTCGTGCCACGCGCAGTTCATCACGGGATGGTGCGAGACGATCATCTGCGCGCCGAGGGAGACCGCCTCCTCCGCAACGCCCTGCGTGATGTCCAGCGCCACGAGGACCCTTCGGACCTCCTGCGCCGGATCGCCGACGAGCAGGCCGACGTTGTCCCAGGCCATCGCCAGCTCGCGCGGCGCCCAGTCGTAGAGACTGCGTTCAATGTCATGTGCCGTTGTCATGTTCCCACTTCCCTTTCTTTGCTTCCAGCGCGTCCGCCAGCGCGGCAAAGCCGTCCGCTTCGCCGCTGCCCGACTGCCGCAGGCCCTCGGCCCGGCGGCGCAGACGCGCGATCTGATGGGCGAGATAGTCCCCGTAGAGCGCCTCGCGCTCGAGCGCAAGGCCGCCGTAGAGCTGCTCCGCGCCGGGGGTGTATCGCTCCCCTGCCGTGACGGTCATCACGACGTAGAGCTTTCCCTTGTCGCGCACAAGGTGCTCGCGCGTGACGGCGTAGCCGTTCTCGCAGAGCCGGAGCCGCAGCTCCTCGATCTTCGTCTGCGGCTGGAGCAGCAGCGTGTGCCGCCCGTCGCGCGTCCACGGCGCCGCGGCGAGGATGCCCCAGATGGTCTCGCCGCCCATGCCGGCGATGAGGACGGTGTCGCACTCCTCCGGCGCAATGGCGTCAAGTCCCGCGCAGAGACGAAGGTCGATGCCGCCGACGCCGTATTCCTCCGCGGTGCGCCGCGCGTGCTCCAGCGGCTCCCGCCCGATGTCGGACGCGATGGCGCGGTCGATCACGCCCCTCTGCCGCAGGCAGACCGGTATGTAGCCGTGGTCGGTGCCGACGTCGGCGAGCACAGCGCCCTGCGGCACGAGCGACGCGAGCAGCGCGAGCCGCGGCTGAAGCGATAATTCTCTTGTCACGGCGCGACCTCCTTTGCAGCAGAAAAAGGCGCATACGAGCGTATGCGCCTTCCGGCCTGTCCGGTTATTCCTCGGCGGGCTTGTTCGCTTCCTCGTTCACGAGCGCAAGGAGCTTGTCCACGTCCACGCCGTGCACGGCGCAGGCCTCCTCCACGGTCTCGCCGCGGGACGCGGGGCAGCCGAGGCAGTGCATCCCGATGCCGAAGAAGATCGGCGCGGTCTGCGGAGCGACGTCAAGAATATCACCGATGATGGTGTCCTTCGTGATCTCAACCATTTTGAAAATACCTCCGGAAAAGAATGTCGGAGATAGTTTACCCCATTTTCCGCGTTTTTTCAATAGGAAAAAATGCAAACGTGCCGCATTCGTTCGATACGGACGCGGACGACCGGAACAGAACGCAGAAAAGCGACCGTCCGGAGACGGTCGCTTTCGGAAAAGTCAAAGCAATGACTTAGCCCTGCTCCTTCATCTTGGCGAAGCAGTCGCTGCAATAGACGGGACGATCGGACTTGGGCTCGAAGGGAACCTTCGCCTCGCCGCCGCAGGCAGCGCAGACAGCGGTGAAGTACTCGCGGGGACCACGGGCGGCGTTCTTGCGAGCGTCGCGGCAGGCCTTGCAGCGCTGGGGCTCGTTCTGGAAGCCGCGCTCAGCGTAGAACTCCTGCTCACCGGCGGTGAACACGAACTCGTTGCCGCACTCTTTGCA
>ERZ1673701.3033-NODE-3033-length-11977-cov-5.168764_pt1 | contig 11977 bp, 10 predicted proteins | sample MGYA00580231_ERZ1673701 | MGnify/ENA primary metagenome ERZ1673701 (study PRJEB41218, sample SAMN15661798) | gut metagenome | host: Homo sapiens | place: Canada: London | collected 2015-08-20/2019-03-30 | study: EMG produced TPA metagenomics assembly of...
GCGCGAACGGTCGATGAGCGTGATATGGTCGCATACCTCCTCGACCGACGACATTTTGTGGGTCGAGAAGATGACCGTCGCCCCGCGGTCGCGCAACCCCAGAATTTCCTCTTTGAGCAGATTGGCGTTGATCGGGTCGAAGCCCGAAAAGGGTTCGTCGAAGATCAGCAGTTCGGGTTCGTGCAGCACCGTGACGATGAACTGTACCTTCTGCGCCATTCCCTTCGACAGCTCCTCGACGCGACGGTTCCACCACGACGCGATGTCGAACCGGTCGAACCACACCCGCAGGCGGCGCACGGCCTCGGCACGCGACAGCCCTTTGAGCCGTGCGAAAAAGAGCGCCTGCTCGCCCACCTTCATCTTCTTGTAGAGGCCGCGCTCCTCGGGCAGGTAACCGATGCGCTGCACGTCGGCGGACGCGAGAGGCCGTCCGTCGAAGAGCACCCGCCCTTCGTCGGGCGCCGTAATGCGGTTGACGATGCGGATGAGCGTCGTCTTTCCCGCACCGTTGGGCCCCAGCAGTCCGTAGACCGAACCGCGCGGGATGTCGAGCGACACGTCGTCGAGCGCCGTATGGCCGGAGTAGTGTTTCGAAACATGTTCGACCCGCAATAAAAAATCCTCCATTTGGCGATAAATTTCGACAAATATAGCGAAAATCGCCGAATATCGACCGCATACGCAGCGCGACATCCGCTCCGACACGAAAAAAAATGCGACTATCGATCGCACGGCCGAAAAATGCACGAATGCATCGATTCGGCGGCGATGGCATCGAATCGGCGACAAATCATCGTCTGAATCCCGCAACCGGCCTATAATCCGACATTTCAGGCCGATACGATTCGGAAGAAAAATTGCGCGGAGATTTGCTCTTTTTAAAACGAAAACGTATTTTTGGAGACAACAAACAAAATGTTCCACTCTTAATGTTCCACTCTTAAAATTCTCTCTCATGATTAAAAAACAGACATGGATGGCAATCCTTGCCACAGTCGTGCTCCTCGCAGGCGTAGGTTGCGGCGATTCGCCCGAAGAGATCGATCCCGACAAGGGGGGGGGACCGAACAGGAGGGCCCTGAAAAGCCCGAACCCGAGAAACCTGAACCCGCACCGGCATTCGTGCTTATGCTCTCCGAGGCCGAAGCCATGAATTTCCGCATCTCCGTCGAGTCCGATGATCCTCAACGCAACTACTTCGTCGGCATCACCACACGCGCCGATTTCGACCGTTTAAAAACTGCACAGGCCGTAGCCGAGACCTTGGTCGAACTCGAAAAAGGATACGGCACAATCGACTGGACCACCCCCGACGATCAGCTCATCTACCGCGGCAACAAGACGATCGATGCCGGCAGGATATGGAGCCTCAAACCGAAGAGCGACTATGCCGTGGTGGTATTCGGCGTTGGTGCCGAAGGTGCAATTACGACCGACGTTTTTCATGATTTCATCTCCACGACTGCCGTCATGCCCTCCCAAAACAGACTCTCCGTCAGCGTTGCCCCCGAATCCGCCAACGTCTCGGTGACGACCACCAATGCCGATCCCTACTTTCTGGACTGCATCGCCACCTCGCGCATCGAAGGATACCCGACTGACAAACTGGCCGAGTTTCTCATCGGCAGCTACGGATCCGCCATCAGCGAGTGCATCGAGACGGGCGACGTGACACGTGATTTCACCCGTCTGCTGGAAGAAGACACCGACTACTGCGCCGTAGCCTTCGGCTACCTGGGCGGTTACCCCACGACCGATATTGTCGTCGTCCCCTTCCATACTCCGGGCGGCGAACTCAAACCGCAGGACTGCACCTTCTCGTCAACGGTCGCCGACATCACGCTGCAAGGGGCCACCATCACCATCAAACCCTCGAATCCCGCTACCCCCTATTTCTGGCAGGTCTACAACACGACGCTTATCGAAAGCTACCGCAAGGGAGCCGGCGTCGCACAACTGATGGCCGACGGACTGGCAATTATCGCCGAAGCGCTCTCCGAGCAAGCCGGCATCGAGATCACGCCTGAAAAAGCGGCCGGCATGGTCACCAAAACCGGAAACGACAGTTTCGTCTACACCACACTCGACCCTGCTACGGAATACTGCGTTATGGCCGTAGGACTCGATAACAAAGCCCGCCAGACGACCGAAGTCTACATCTCCCAGCCCTTCAAGACGCTTGCTCCGGGCGGCGATGTCTTCGCCCCTATGGAGTGTACGATCACCGTCAACGGCATGACCGACGACGGTTTGAGCGTCACGGTATCTCCCGCCGACAAGCAGATGACCTATGTCGGCATGGCCGGTGAAGCCGAATATTACGCCGAATTCGCATCTGACGCGGAGTACCTGACCGATGATCTGCTGCTATGGACCGAAATGGCCGCCGGCGAACAGATGTCCCTCGTAGAACTGCTTACGGAGTACGGTTTCTTCCTGCAAGGCGATCAAACCTATATTTTCCCCGAAAATTTCACACCCGGCAATCTCTACTTGGCATATACATACGGACTGAATCAACAGGGAGAGGTGACCGCCGGAATGCAGAAAACCTTCTTCACGATCGATGAGCAGGGAAAAGCGCATCCTGCCGCCGCGCCGGCCGTGTCGAATGTCCGCAAGCTGCACAGATCCGACCTGCGTCTTGCCGCATACAACTACATACCCGATGCTACCCGGCCGGCCTCGCCCTTTCTGAACGCATGGACGAACATCGCGCCCAAACGCACCGTCGGACTATTCGAATAAAATTCCCTCCCGATTCCCGCAGCCGAAAACGAAACTCTGGCTGCGGGAATTTGTTTTTCAGGAAAAAACGCTATCTTTGCCGCACGAAAGCAAGCGCCGAGGGGGCCCGCTGCAACGCGGGCCTGAGCGACGCCCGAGGTAACAACTAAAAAACAAAAAATTTATGCAGACTCTCAAAATCGAGGCAACTCCGCGCGCCGACTTCGGCAAGAAAGCCAGCCGCGCCATCCGCCGCGAGGGCCAGGTGCCCTGCGTCCTCTACGGAGGCGGCGAGACCGTATCGTTCAGCGTAGACGCCAAAGCGCTCAAACCGCTGATCTACACCCCCAACTCCTATATCGTCGAGCTGACGATCGGCGGCAAGACCGAAAAGGCCGTAATGCGCGAAGTGCAGTTCCACCCCGTGCGCGAGGAGATTCTCCACATCGACTTCTACCGCGTGCAGGAGGGCAAACCCGTGGCAATCAGCATTCCGGTGCGCCTGACCGGCAACGCCGAGGGCGTGAAAGTGGGCGGCAAGCTCGTCCTCTCGACCCGCAAGATCTTCGTCAGCGGCCCGGTCGACAAACTGCCCGACGAGATCACCGTCGACGTGACGACGCTGGGCGTGGGCAAGACGATCTTCGTGGGCGACCTCAAATCGGACGACCTGAAATTCCTGACCCCCGCCACCACGGCCGTTTGCGCCGTTCGCGTAACGCGTGCTTCGCGCGGCGCCGCAGCGGAGGCCGCCCAGTAGCTGTCGCTCCGGAACCGAAACGATTGTCGAAACCGATAAATTCCGGACGATGAAATACCTCGTTGTAGGACTGGGGAACATCGGCGCCGAATACGCCGACACCCGCCACAACATCGGATTCAAGGTGTTGGATTGCTTAGCCGAGCAGTCCAACATCGCTTTTACGACGGGCCGTTACGGCGCGACGGCCGAACTGCGCTACAAGGGACGCACGCTCGTGCTGCTCAAACCGTCGACCTACATGAACCTCTCGGGCAAAGCCGTCCGTTACTGGATGGAAGCCGAGAAGATCGCGCCGGAAAATCTGCTGGTCGTGGTGGACGACATCGCACTCCCTTTCGGGACGCTGCGGATGCGGCCGAAAGGCAGCGCCGGCGGTCATAACGGGCTGAAAAACATCACCGAGCTGCTGGGCACGGAGGCGTACGCCCGCCTCCGTTTCGGCATCGGCGGCGATTTCGCCCGCGGGCATCAGGTGGACTACGTGCTGGGGTCGTGGTCGGACGAAGAGCGCAAGGCGCTGCCCGAGCGGCTGAAAGTCTTCGCCGAGGCCGTTCTCTCCTTCGCCACGATCGGCGCCGAACGCACGATGAACCTCTACAACAAGCGGTGACCCGCCCCCGTCGTCATCCGTAAAAATCCCCGGCTCGCAAGGAGCCGGGGATTTTTATTTTCCGAAACGGATGCTACCGTACCCGCACCAAACGCGGCTTGGCGGCAGTGGCCGGAGGCGTATCCGAACCGGCCTCGGTCAATACGCGGACCGATGTGAGCGGCGTGGTAATCACCCCGTCGGCCGTACAGCCGTAGGCATAGACCACATAACCGGTCGAAGCCCACAGATTCTCGGCCTTCATTTCGATGTCGCCCGCCAGCAGCTCGTCGGAGAGCGTCCGGCCCGCTTCGAGGTTGTATTTCGTCCAGAAGAGGTCGTCGGCCGCATACTGCATGTCGTTTTCGAACTCATAATAGGTCGCACTCTTGTCGAGGTGGCAGATATAGGTCAGGTTCTTGTTCGACGGCGTGACCTTGATCGAGAGATTCTGACGCGATACCGTCACGTCGAGGTCGAACGTGCACTCCTCGGTCGGCGTGAAGGCCGGCGTGCGGAACTCCTTCTTCGCCACGTCCGTGCGCAGCTCCTTGCCGTCGACGCCGAAGGCGATCAGGCAGTAGTCCGTCTCGGCGACCAGCGGACGGATCGCCTCGTTGGCCAGTTCGTTTTCGCGAATCCAGACACGGGGAACGACCTGCCGCTGCGTACCGCAGGAAGAAAGATCGGTCCACTTGATCGTCGTCGGATCATTCAGGTAGAGTTCGTCATAATAACGATTTTCATACTCCTTGACATAGGCGGCGGCCACCTCCGCGTCGGTCAGAGGCTGCCCCTGCCCGCCGGTGAAGGCCGACTTCTTGACGATGCCGTGGAAATAGTGCAGGTCGTCGCTCGGCACCACACTGTACCCGGCGCCGTACCACGTGATGTTGTCGACCGTGACGCGGTATTTGGTATTGACCACCACCGGCGTAGTCGTCTTGAAGGGAACCTTCATTACGGCGGTATTGGGTATCAATGCGGTTCCTTCGCTGTTTTCCTCCAATCCGAAGGCGATCAGATAATAAGACGCACCGGCCGTGAGCGGCGTCGCCTCAGGCGTGGTATAGGTAGCCGTTCCCTTCGACATCAGCGTCTCTTTGTAATAATCCCACATTCCATACTGAACATAGAAATCGAACATCGCTTTCAGTTCGGCGACGACGGCCGCCTCGCCCTTTTCATCGAACGTCTCGGCATCGTAAGCCGAAACATAGTAATAGATCGAAGCGTCCTTCGGCGTGACGGTCGCCGTGACGCTCTTGTCGGTCACCTCGGTGATGTCGATCGTGAAGTCGTCGCCCTCGGTCACGCCGGTCTGGCTCTTGTCGACCACGACGCCCAACTTGGCCACCGAGCTGCGCTCCGCACCGTCGAAATAGATCACGGCCACCGTGCCTTCGGCCTCGAAGCCCGCAGCGTCGGCCGCCGGAGCCGTCACGCTCAACACGTCGTCCTTCAATGCCACGCGCCATCCGTCGGGCTTGGTGAGAATCGTCTCCGCCACGCCGGCGCTCTCGATCTCATAGGTCTTGGTCTCGCCGTAGACGAAGGGTGCCACATCGGGAGCCTTGCGCAGGATCAGGTAGAAATCCGTCCGCTTCGCGACCGTGATGACCGACCCGTCGGTCAGCGTGAAATAGACGTTGCCGTCGTCCTGCGTCACGGCGCTGAAAAACGAGTCCTGAATCGACGATCCGTCGTCCGTCACGGCCTTCACCGGCTCGTCCGCGGCATTCGTGATCCGCTCCCACGTATCTCCGCCGTCATAGCTCGCCACCCAGTAACCCTCTTCGTCGACCGACAGCCGGGGGGGGGGGTAACTTCGGCCGTCACGCGCAGTTTCTGCCCGTCGACTTCGAGGATCGTCGTCTTTCCGTCGATCGTCTGCGCCCAGTAGTAGACGCCGTCCTCCTCCTTCACGCCGATCACCGGAGCATCCTTGCCCGCGGCGCCGTCCTCGCCGTTGGCAATCACCGCTTTCGTGTCGTCCGAAAAGTAGATCGTGTAGCTTTTGCCGTCCGTGCCCGGCTCGACCTTCACCACCGAGACATTGCTCTCCAATTTCCTGACCAGCGCATCGATCGTCGTGATTTCGCCGTTGAGCTTCGTCAGCTGCGTTTCGAGTTTCGCAACGCGATCCCGCAGATCGTTCAACCCCGTGCGAAGCTCCGTGTCGTCGTAATCGTCCGAGCACCCGCCCAGCACCACGGCCGCGAGCGTCAGACCCCATAGGATAAAATGTTTCATAAACAGTTGAGTTAAGTGAATAAATAGGGTTTCTTTCATCTCTTCGCAGACAGTATCCGCCCCGCAGGCAGCAGGCCGCCGAGGGCGATGAGCCGGCCGCCCTCCGGCGCCGGCTCTTCCGATAAAGATACGCTTTTTTCCGCAGAGATGCAAACCGCACGCCGGCAGCATGTTCCGGCACGGAATAACGATCCGAACATTTTAAGCCACAAAAAGTTGCATTCCATCGTGGAAATCCGGGGAAAGCCTTCATTCCGGCAGAAAAATCCCCGAGAAGCATTCCGAACCGATTTCCCCGAAAAAGCGTACGGCCGCGGCTGCGCATTGTTCTCTGGCATGGATTTTTCGGGAGGAACACCTTCGCCCGGAATCAGTGGCGGCGCAGCGAGACGTAACGTTCGATCTGCCGGTCGCACTCCCGGCGCAACTCCTCCAACGTCCGGCCGTAGGCCGGATCGGAGGCGAGATTGACCGCCTCCTCCGGATCGGCCGCCAGATCGTAAAGCTCCTCCCAACCCGGGATGAAGCGGTAACGCATGTATTTCCACCGCTCGGTGCGGATTCCCTCGCTCGAAGGGATTTCGTCCAGCTCCCAGAGATGTTCGCACAGGAACGCTTCGCGGTCGGCGGCCGGCGCCTCGCCGCGGGTGTAACCCAGCAGGCTGACGCCCTGATAGGCTTCGGGCACGGCGACGCCCGCCGCATCGAGGATCGTCGCCGGAACGTCGATATTGAGCACCATGTCCTCCACCTCGCGGGGGTCGCGGCCGCGCGGGTCGTAGATGAGCATCGGCACCCGCAGCGAACGGTCGTACATCAGCCATTTGCCGGCCAGCTGCCGCTCGCCGAGGAAATAACCGTTGTCGCCCATGAAGACGATGATCGTATTGCGGTCGAGCCCCCGCTCGCGCAACACTTGCCGGATAGCTCCCACCTCGCGGTCGACCTCCGAGATCATGCGGTAGTAGCCCTTGACGCTGTGCTGGTACTTCTGCGGCGTATCGTAGCGCCACGTCCAGCGCACGCGGTTGTAGCCCCTGCGCACCGCCTCGGGCAGCTCCTCGAAGTAGCGGTCGTCGGCCAGCAGCGGCGGCGCGACGGTCAGGTCGCGGTAGAGCGAATCGGCCCACGGCTCCCAGAAATACTGCTCCGGTGCGGGATCGTGGGCATGCGGGGCACTGAAACCGAGCGACAGACAGAAGGGCTTCGACGGATCGACTTCGCGCAGGAATCGCTGCGCCTCGTAGCCCGTATAGCGGGTCAGGTGTACCGTATCGCCGTCGATCGTCTTGTAGAAATAGCCGCGGCGGTCGGGGAATTTGCCGCGGCGGTCGTAGAGGTCGGCCGCGTCGAAGAGCCGCTGCGCACCGGGATAGGTGACGCCGAACTTCCCGAAATAGGCGGTCGTATAGCCGCTCGCACGCAGCAGGACGGGATAGGACTGCTGCATGTAAGGCTCTTTGAGCGGGCCCTGCCGGAAGGTGTAGCCGTGCGTGCGCTCGTACATGCCCGTAAGCAGCGACGCGCGGCTGGCGGCGCTGATCGGCGTCGTGACGAAGGCGTTGCGGAAGCAGACCCCTTCGCGGGCCAGCGAGTCGATGTGCGGCGTGCGGACGATCGGGTTGACGTATCCCACGGCGTCCCACCGCTGGTCGTCGGTCAGAATGAAGAGGATGTTGGGGCGCTGCGCGGAGGCGGCTTGCTGCGCCTGCGCGGCACCTGCGGCCAGCAGCGGGCCGGAGCAGGCTGCCAGCCAGTGCAGAAGGAGGGCTTTATCGGTCATCGGCCGGAGTGTCGAAGTCGGGGTGTCACTTTTCGCCGCGGGCGCGCAGGAAGGCGGCCAGTTTGCGCACGGCGCGCCCGCGGTGCGACACGGCGTTCTTCTCGTCGGGCGACATCTCGGCGAAGGTACGGTCGCAGCCGTCGGGCACGAAGAGCGGATCGTAACCGAACCCCTCGGCTCCGCTCTCCCGTTCGACGATGCGCCCCTCGACGACCCCTTCGAAGAGGTGCTCCTCGTCGCCCACAAGCAGCGAAATGACCGTGCGGAAGCGTGCGCGGCGGTTGGCCACCCCCTCCAAGTTGCGCAGCAGCAGGCGGTTGTTGGCCGCGAAGTCGTGACCGTCGGAGGCATAGCGCGCCGAATGGACGCCCGGCGCGCCGTTCAGCGCCTCGACTTCGAGACCCGTATCGTCGGCGAAGCAGTCGAGCCCCGTGCGGGCGCGCAGGTAGTGCGACTTCTCGGAGGCATTGCCTTCGAGCGTCGGCTGGTTTTCGGGAATCTCCTCCTCCACGCCGCACATGCGCGGCGTCACCAGTTCGTAGGCGTCGCCCAGCACGGCCTGCACCTCGGCGAGCTTGTGGGCGTTGTTGGTTGCGAATACGATCTTCATGAGCGATGCGTTTAACGCGGGATTTCGAGCTGTTGCAGCTCGAAGTCGACCGCGATCTTGTCGATGATGAGTTTCACCAGCCGGTCGATCTCCGATCCTTCGGTATAATCGGCCGCACAGACGTGGTTGACGCGGTTGTCGCGGATGAGCGACGCCAGGTCCTTGCGCCCCACCTTCGCCGACGCGGGGTTGTAGACGGCGATCGAGTGCCCGCCGAAGTTCTTCACCAGCCGCATACAGGGAATGTCGGTCGTCCCGTCGCCCACGTAGATCATACGGCTGAAAGGCACGGGACGTTCGCGCTCCTCGATATACTGATTGACCAGTTTGCAGTCCGACACCGACTCGACGCCCTTGTTGATCTTGAAGATGAACTGCGTCTTATTGGTATAGTTGACCGCCACGCCGGGCCAGTAGGCGATGCCGTCGACGTCGTAGAGGAACGAGCAGGCGTAGATCTTGCGGAACTCGGACGCGATGGGCGTCCCCTCGATCATCTCCTTCAAGCCCGACGAATTGATGTAGTGCAGCACGCGCACGCCCCGCGCGGCGGCGTAGGCGTTGATGCGGCCGAACCACTCCTTCACGCCCGGAAAGAGCCGGATGTTGCGTCCCGACTCCTGGAACGCCTCGCGGCGCAGCGACAGTTTGCGCGAGCGCGCCGCTTCGAGCATCTTGGCCATGTAGGTGAGCGTCATGTCGGCGTCCTGCTCCTCGGCCAGCGAATTGGCGTCGTTCCAGAACTCCCTGTTGCTCTGGCCGACGGCGGGAATGAAATCGTACTCCTGCATGTTGCCGGGCGCCAGCGTACCGTCGAAGTCGTAGATCAACGCCGCCGTGATTTTGGGTTCTTGTGTCATATAGTCGTCGAATCGTTAAAACATAGGGTCGTCAATAGTGGATTCCGCGCGGACGGAACATCGCATAGCCGAAATTGAAGGTCAGGAAGAGGTTGTCCCAGTTCTTGACGTTGTACTTCGTCAGCGAGAGGCTGATCGGGCCGATGCCCGTATGATAGACCAGCGACGCGTCGACGATGTAACGCATCCTGTCGTCGGTCGGTCGGAACCGCTCGGCGAACATCGCGTAGATGCCCGTCCGCAGGAAGAACCGGTCGCTGAAATCGAAGGTCGGCATCACGCTGACCGCCGCATAGCGCTTGGCGCGGTATTCGGGCATGTAGACCGTCTGCGAATGGAGCGTAGGCCGGTAGGCCGGCATCAGCATGCGCGTCACCTTGTCGTTGCTCAGCGTGGGGATCGTCGTCACGACAGCCTCGGCGCCGTAACCCAGCGAAAACCATTTGCTGCCCGAAATCTGGAAATACTGGTTCCACACGATGCGGGCGCCCCACCACGAGACATCCCGCTTCGACTTGCGCAGCCGCTGCTCGTCGCGCGAATAGGGACTCGGCACGAAACGGTCGCGGCCGTAGAGATAGATGCCCGACAGCGAGAGCGACGTACCGGAGTGCGGGAAGATCATCCTGTCCAGCGAACTGCGCCGCAGCTCGATCTTCGGCGAAATGTAGTTGAGCGTGGTCAGATCCTCGTAGTAGTTCTCCTTGTAGGAGGCGCGGTCGAGGCTGTAATAGTAGCGCTCCTGTCCGCCGTTGAGCCGGATCACGAAGGCGCTGCGGTGCGTGACCGGAAAGCCGAATCCCAGCGAGAGGAAGTTTTCCAGAAACTTCATCGACTCGGTGTTCGACACCGACGTGAGGTTGCCGAAATTGCCGTTCTTGTAGTTGCGGGCCGTGAAGTTGTACGAATAATCGACGAACAGCGGCCGCCAGAGGAAGAAGTCCGTCCGTCCGCCCAGCATGACGGCCGACGACACCGGCCCGAGGAACAGGTGGGTGTAGTAGCGGTTGGCCGCATGGCGGATGCGGTGGTATTCGAACCCGACGTAGGCCTGGTTGAAGGCCGTCGACGAGATGTTACCGCCGATCAGGATTTTGTAGTCGGGCTTGGTCGTCAGCCGGAAATCGATGCCGTAATAGCCCGACTTCGGATCGTAGCGCATATAGGGGTATTCGGTGGAGAAATTGCCGTCGGCCAGCACCGAGAAGTATTTGTCCTTCACCCGCTCGAACGAAAGGATCTTCGGTTCGCCGTCGTGCTGGTGGTCGAGCTGCATGTTGTCGCGCACGTAGGTCGTCTGGGCGGGATTCAGCCCCTCGATCGCGTAGCGGTTGAAAAGCAGCTCGGGGCAGCGTTCGCGGAAGGCGGCGCGGCGGCGCAGCGCCTCGCCCCGCGACATGCGGCGCGGAACGGCGCTTTTGAGCGAGTCCATCAGCGCCATCGTATCGTCATAACCCGACTGGATAATGGCGTCGGCCTGAGAAAAGTCGAGCATCGAAACGTCGACCGCCCGCTCGATAAGCGTACTGCGGCCGGCCGGCATGTCGTAATCGGTCTTCTCCATGGTGAGCATCCACACCTGGTCCATGATGCTCTTGGCGTTGGGCTCGGTGTTGCCCGACGTGCATTTGCTGCCGATCAGGTAGTCGGGACGGAAGGTTTCGTCGAGGGGTTTCCACGGAAAATTGTCGTAGATACCTCCGTCGTAGAGCAGCATCGAATCCTTCTCGATCGGGTTGAACGCCAGCGGAATGGCCATCGAAGCACGCACCGCTTCGCCCAGGTCGCCCGTTTTGAGCACATAGGGTTTGCGCGCCACCAGGTCGCTGGCCACGCACCGGAACGGCACCATGAGCCGGTCGAAATCGCCGCCGGAGGCCGTCGAAGCCGGCGTCAGCAGTTCGGCGAGCGCCAGATCGATCTGCGACGACGAAATGAGATGGCTCGGCAGCACCAGCCGCGACTTGTTCTTGGCATCGCTGCGCTTCTCCTCGTCGCGCAGATTGAGCCGCAGCGTAAGCATCGAGGGCTGATCCTGCATCTGGCGGTAATAGGAGGCGTAACGCGAATCGATGCGGCCCGAAACCCACTCCCGAACCTGCCCCGAATCGACGATCGCGCGCATCTCCTCCGGCGAATAGCCCGCCGCGTAGAGCGCCGCGATGATCGAACCCATGGAGGTTCCGGCGACGTAATCGATCGGAATCTCGTTCTCTTCGAGCGCCTGGATCACCCCGATATGGTAGAGTCCCTTCGCCCCTCCGCCGCTCAGCACGAGCCCGACGCTCTGGGCCGACGCCCCCGCGGCGAGGAGGAGTGCAACGACGACAAAAGCGAGCGATTTGCGCAACATATCTCAAAAAATTTATAACTTTGCATTTTATATAGC
>ERZ1673701.3049-NODE-3049-length-11941-cov-12.287481_pt1 | contig 11941 bp, 10 predicted proteins | sample MGYA00580231_ERZ1673701 | MGnify/ENA primary metagenome ERZ1673701 (study PRJEB41218, sample SAMN15661798) | gut metagenome | host: Homo sapiens | place: Canada: London | collected 2015-08-20/2019-03-30 | study: EMG produced TPA metagenomics assembly of...
AGGTGGAACATTAAGGACTTTATTGTCGTTATTATTTGCCATAGTTATTTTTAATCTCTAATCAAATTTCGTTATGCTGCAAGAAAAACTGCTACGATATGTAGCAGTTTCAATATGCGTTTAAGTCTTATCCTTACTCTTTATCGGGGTTAATATCAAAGGGCAACAAGTTGTCGCCATTATTGAAACGGTCGAAATCGGAGCTAAACAAACGGTCTTGAACGATACGGTATTTCTCGAATTCCGATTCGGCAAATTCCTTGGCGAACTCTGCCGTAATCTTTCCTGCATCGGCTAATATCGCATCACCTCCAGCTTCGAGGATGATGTCAATACGTTTTGCCCAATCTTCCATAGTCATCGGAATGTGACGTTTCGCCATTCGTTCTGCTAAATCAAGAACAGCATTGACTAATTGCGCCATATTTTCCAACTCGTTTTCTTTCAGATAGTTTTTTGCTATAACCACATCGGGCTTCACTATCTTTCCGTCAGGAGCATTTTCCCAAGAGGTAAGCCCCATATGTTCTTTCTCGGAGTTTGCACGTTGCACGATAAGTTCGGCAGCCGTATGCCCATGTACGGCATAGTGCATTTTGTTCTGAACCTTTTTGAAGAACAGCCGTGTAGTGGGCGCATCGCGATTGTAGTCAATGGCAGTGGCGTAAATATCGGTGAGTTTTTGGTAGAAACGGCGTTCACTCAATCGTATCTCACGGACTTCAGCCAACAAGTGTTCAAAATAATCCTCACCGATAAAAGAACCGTTTTCCATGCGTTTCTTGTCTATGACATAACCACGGATGGCAAATTGGCGCAACACATAAGTACACCATTGGCGGAATTGGGTGGCACGAATGGAATTGACACGGTAGCCCACAGAGATGATAGCATCAAGATTATAGTATTGTACTTCTTTAGTCTGCGTTTTTCCGTCTATAGCCCCATGCTCGGTGGTATGTGCAATTTTTGCACATACCACTTCCTTATCCAATTCACAAGTGTCGAAAATATTCTTCAAGTGCTTGGTAACAACCGTTCTATCCACATCAAAAAGAGTGGCAATAGCTTTTTGTGTCGCCCAAATGCTTTCATCTTTATACAACACTTCAACCCCTTGCTCTTTGTCTGCGACAGTAAATATCAAGAACTCCGCTGTGCTGTTTCTTATCTCGAACTTTTTAGCCATAATCTTACCCTCTTCGTTTTATTCTACAATTCCCAGTTCACGGAGGTAGCCTTCAATCTCTTTGTCAAGGTCAGCACGTTTGGCTTCCAATTCCTTGATTTCAGCCATGACAGCCTTAATATCGATAGGCTCTTCCTCTTCAAAGGTATCCACATAACGGGGAATGTTCAAATTATAGTCGTTATCGGCTACTTCCTGCAAGGTGGCGAGGTGGCTGTACTTTTCTATCTCGGTGCGATTGCGGTAAGTATCTACAATCTTGTCGATATGCTCCTTGCGTAGTTTGTTTTGGGTCTTGACCTTTTCAAACTCCTTGCTTGCGGCAATAAACAAAATATTATCGTCCTCCTTGCGGCATTTCTTCATCACGAGAATACAAGTGGGAATGGAAGTGCCGTAGAAGATATTGGCTGGCAAGCCGATAATTGCGTCAATGCAGTTCTTCTTCTCGATAAGGAAACGGCGGATAACGCCCTCGGCATTACCACGGAACAATACACCATGCGGTACAACGCAAGCCATTGTACCACCATCCACAAGATGATAGAGCATGTGCAGTATAAAGGCATAGTCAGCTGTCTTGCGCGGAGCAAGGCGACCGGCACGGCTGAAACGGTCATCATTGTTGAACTTGTCGGCGGCACTCCACTCTGCGGAGAAAGGAGGATTGGCAACCACGGCATCGAACTGGGTGTCACCGAAAGCGTCCGCCTCTAAGGTGTCGCCATTCTCTATCTGGAAATTACTGAACTTGATACCATGCAGCAACATATTCATACGGCACAAGTTGTAAGTAGTGGGTTTTTTCTCCTGCCCGAATATCTCGTATGCCCGTCCCGTATGAGCTGCACGAATAAGCAGTGAACCCGAACCGCAAGTAGGGTCATATACATTGCGTAAGCGAGTATGTCCGATAGTCACTATCTCGGCAAGAATCTGGCTCACTTCTTGCGGTGTATAAAATTCTCCGGCTTTCTTGCCCGCTCCAGCGGCAAACTGAGAAATCATATATTCATAAGCATCGCCGAGAATATCTATCTGCGTAGCTTCGTCCGCTCCGAAGTCAATGCCGTTCAAAGCAATCAGTACATTGGATATGAGCGTATTCTTGTCATCGGTAGTTTTGCCGAGCTTGGGCGAAGCAAGGTCTATGTCTGAAAACAAACCTCCAAAATCGTCCTCACTCTCTTGTCCGAGCGTACTGTCCTCAATGCGCTTCAGCGAACGTTCGAGAGAGGGAATAATATTCTCCTTGCGCTTAATTGCGTCAATGATAGAGGTGAAGAGATATTGCGGCTCTACAAAATAACCGATATTTTCCAAACACTGCTTCTTGACTTCCTCTTGAAGTTCAAGGGCATCTTCTTCGCCTGACTGCCACAACTGTTTGAAAGTGATTTCGTCATCTTCAAGCGCACGGTCGGCATAGTTCTCTATTTTTTCAGAAAGGTACTTATAAAAGATAAAGCCCAACGAGAAGTACATAAATTCGTTGGCTGACATATTGCCGCGCAGGTTGTTGGCAACCTCCCAAAGCTGGGCGCGGAGTTTTTGTTGGAGTTCTTCACTCATGTTCTTAAACAGTTTTGTTTTCTACAATGTTTATTTCATTATCAGCTTCTTTTTCAAAGGCTGTCCTTAAGTCATCTAATATTTTTCCGTTGTACGAGAAATACTTGCTCCCCTGATAGGCATTTGAAGGTGTTCTCTTTTCTTCCGGAAGAAACGTACCGACAAAAGGAGACAATTTGTAAATTCGTCCGTCATATTCGATGGAATCATCACTTGCAACTTTCACTTTCAGATTGGTAGGGATAAAAGTAATATATTCACCTATCTTGATATGTACCATGCTGAATTTGAATCGCTCCCGTTTTTTCGGTCGAGAAAATTCTGATTTCTTTTCTTTCTTTTCGGGGTGCGCTATAATAGGTTTATTGTCCTCATATTCAGTTATGACCGCATCGTCAATTGTCAAAGCGATGTCTCTGAAAATATCAAGAGCCACTTTGGGGTCAACATTAAAGAATTCCCTATTTTGCCGAATACGCAAGTCTGTCAATCGGTCTATTGTCTTATGCACAAGTCTTTCAACCTCATTGAATTTAGAAGTCTTCATCGTGGCAAAGATTTCAAAAGGCAACGGCACAGCGGTATTGTCCAACTCCTTTGAACGAATGTCAACGGGACGAGTACTTTTACCTATTTTCACCCAATCCTCTCGAAAACTGGGATTGGTCAGTATATAAACATAGCCGGGGTCATTTGTTTTCATACGCCATCTTTTAGTCCCAAGAAAATGTTCTGATAATATTGCGCAGACGGTCGAGAATACGGTTCACGGTTCTGCGCGTCTTTAGCAACCCGAGGTGCTTCTCCTTGACTGCCGTTTGAATAATTTCGGGTTGCACTTTTTGTGAGAAGTCATACTCCGAGAGGAAACGGTTCAGCAGTTCGGTAGGCAACTGCTCATCTTCCGCAAGGCGGTCAATGGCTTTGCCTTTTTCCTGACGGATATATTGGTTGAGCCGTTCTTCGAGGTCAACAGAACCATCCGCTTTCTTCTTGCGCTCCACGAAGCCCTCCTTGTCTTCATCTACATTCTGGCGGATAAAGCCGTCAATCAGTTGAGACTTGCTGCGCAGCTCGGCATCTTTAATCATTGTGTCGATGATATGGCGGCGTTGTTCCTCATAGTTTTCACTGAACGGATTGAGTTCTGCAATCAGCTCGAGGATATAAGCCACATTGATAATGTCGCTGTGCAACAGTTCAAGACAGAAGTCGATGTCTTCAAGTCCTATTTCGTCTTCGGTGGAATTATCCTCAACGGAAGTGCCGCCTACGGTAGTGCTGTCAAGGAACGTGTCGTGAATGTCGAGGTACTTACTTCGGAAGTCGTTGTACAGTTGTTCGGATATGCCCAATTCGGGGTCATCCTCCGAATAGTCCTCGTAGATTTGTATCTCCGCATGTTTCTTTATCAACTCACGGAAAGCGAGAATGAAGTCGCGCTTTTCGGGTTCGGTCTTCAACGCATCGACAGCCGCAGTGTCGGGATATTTGGCAAGGAAATCTTTGGCGATGTCGGCATATTCCTTTTTCACCACCTCGAAAGCCTCGCGGATGATAGTGCCCGTACCCCCGTTGCTGAACAGTTTTATGGATTCGTCCACATTGCTCTTGAGGTCGCGGAAACAGACAATCTTACCAAAACGTTTGCGCTCGTTGAATACACGGTTGGTACGTGAGAACGCTTGCAACAATCCGTGGTATTCCAAATTCTTATCCACATATAACGTGTTCAGCTTCTTGGAATCGAAGCCCGTGAGGAACATACCCACGACCAAACAAAGGTCGAGCGGTTTCATGTCGGTTTTCTTCTTTTTCAACCGCAGATTGACATCATCGTAGTAAGCACGGAAATTCTCGATGGAGAAATTCGTACCGAACATTTGGTTGTAGTCGTTGATGATTTCCTGCATATCGTCAGCCTCCGGCACGGATTCGCTGACAAAACCGCTGTTCATGCCCGTCAGTTCATCGTCCTCGTTAGGGTTCGATGAATAGGTGAAGATTGCACCGATTGAGATTTTAGGATTCAGTTCCTTGAAAATCTTATAGTAACGAATGAGCATCGGCACATTCTGCACGGCAAATAGCGCGTCAAACTCACCGTCAAAGGTGGATTTGCTGAAATTGTTGAGAATGAATTTGGCAATCTCGTGCATACGGCTTTCCTGTCCCGGTGATACCTCCTCGTTGCCGTGGTAGTATTCCACCAAAAAGCCAAGTACATTCTCATCAGCAATGGCATCTTTAATCAGATACTTGTGCAGACACTTGTCGAAGATTTCTTCGGTAGTACGATCGTTCTTAGAGTTCTCCTTGAATATAGGTGTCCCCGTGAAGCCGAATATTTGCGTATTGGTAAAGAAGTTGACAATATTTTTGTGGCTCTCACCGAAATGGCTACGATGACACTCATCGAAAATCATGATGATGCGCGACTTCCTCACTTCATCCAAACGCTTGCTGTACCATTGCTTCGTAACGGCTGCATTGAGTTTCTGAATGGTAGTGATAATGATTTTCGAATCGCTTGAAAGTTTCTTCGTCAGTTCATCGGTGTTGTCCGTACTATCCACTGCACCGGGTTCGAACGCTTCATATTCCGATTGCGTCTGCGTGTCAAGGTCGTGACGGTCCACCACAAACATCACCTTATCCACGCCATCCAACTCCGAAACGAGTTGTGCCGCCTTAAAAGAAGTAAGAGTCTTGCCAGCTCCCGTAGTGTGCCAAATGAAGCCGTTGTCGGTAGAGTTCTGCACCTTATCCAAAATCTCCTCCACGGCATAGAACTGATAGGGGCGCAACACCATCAGACATTTGTCACCCTCATGAAGCACGATGTATTTGCTAATCATCTTACCAAGGGTACATTTATCAAAGAACATTGCTGCAAACAGACTGAGATCGTTGAAGGGGTTGTTATCCTTGTCCGTCCAATTGAAAGTAAACTTGTAGCCTTGATTGGGGTTGTTGGCGAAATAGCGGGTGTTTACACCGTTGGAGATAACGAAAACCTGTATATAGTCGAACAAGCCATGAAACGATGTCTTATGGTAGCGTTGCACTTGGTCGTAGGCTTGGCGCAGTTCCACCCCTCGCTTTTTTAATTCGATTTGCACCAACGGCAAACCATTTACCAATATCGTCACATCATAGCGGCATTTCTTCCTGCCCTCAATGGTGATTTGGTTTGATACCTGAAACTCATTCTGACACCATTGTTTCTTATTGAGAAATTCCACCCACACACGTTCCCCATTTTCGGTTTCGAGTGGATAGAGGTCGCGCAGTTTCTTGGATTTTTCAAAGCGTGAGCCGCCCTCCAAATGAAGCAAAATCTTTTCAAACTCCGATTCGGTGAAATGTTCACGCCCTATTTCCGCAAGTTGTTTGCGATTATGTTTTTCGAGCTGGCATTTGAAATTATCGCGAAGATTGCTTTCTTCTTCAATCTTCACGTATTCATAGCTCATTTGTTCAAGAGCATGAATCAGAGCATTTTCAAGTGCGGCTTCACTTTGTACAGCCATGGTTTATATTAAAGCGAAAACTCCTTCGCTATCCCTGCGAGGCTGACCAAAGCCTATAAGACAACGAAGGAGTTTCATATGTTGTTTTAATTGCTTTCTCAGGTCATTAGCAGTCCGATAATGAGTGCAAAGGTAGCAATTTTTATCAGTTTTTCCTTGCGCATTTGAATAAACAGTATAAGAGAAGAGAGAGAGTTTATTATGTGTAACCCTATATTCACCACAAGGTATCGTTGATTTTGGAATTATCCGACTTTGGAGGATAATCCTGCTCCCTGCAAGGACAAGGCGTTTAGAGTTACTCGAATCGTTTCGGGCAACCCAAAACATACCTTGCGATGTTCTCGGGACAAAGGTACAAAGATTATGAAAAACCAGCGGGAAAATATATTTTCACCGTAGAAAAATTTTTGTTTCACTGTTTGGAAACCTTTGTTTCGATATCGGAAAATTCTTTCTTTGTTTGGTTGCAATTTATCTTATGCTTACTTTTGCCCAAAAACAAAATATGACTGAAACCATCGCATACATTAAGGAATCATTGAGGGATCTATACCCATCCTCCGAGGTCAGCAGCCTAGTTCGTTTAATTATGGAGCGGGTTTGTAATATTCAGCCGCATCATTTTTTATTTTGTAAAGACAAAGAACTGCCAGAAAGCGAAAAAAGCCGAATTCATGACATAGTCGAACGTTTGAAGCAGATGGAGCCTATCCAATACATATTAGGAACGGCCGATTTCTACAGCCTTCAGTTCGAAGTAGACCCGTCCGTCCTGATACCGCGTCCGGAAACAGAAGAACTGGTCGAGCAGGTCATCCTCGACAATGCAGACCAAAAGATCAAGATATTGGATATCGGAACGGGAAGCGGCTGCATAGCCGTCACACTCCGGAAGCATCTGAAAAAAGCAAGCGTGATTGCGACGGACATTTCGGCGGAAGCGCTCGCGACCGCCCGCCGGAATGCCAAACGCAACAACACAACGGTCACTTTCATCCAGACAGATATCCTAGACCCGGAGAAAGCGGAAATGGACATTCCGTTTATTCTGGACGTTATCGTCAGCAATCCGCCCTACATCAAGGAGGAAGAAAAAAAAGACATGGAGCGGAACGTGCTGGACTACGAACCACACCTGGCTCTTTTCGTCCCGGACAACGACCCGCTGCTCTATTATTGGCATATTGCCCATTTCGGAAAGAAAAAACTGAGAAGAAACGGCCGTCTCTACTTCGAAATCAATGCGGCATGCGGCAATATGGTTGTTGAGATGCTGGAGGAAGAAGGCTACAAGAATATCGAATTGATCCAAGACCTGTCCGGCAGGGACCGGATCATAAAAGCACGCAAATGAAACAAATCAGTGAATCTGAAATGCTTCACCGGGCAGCCGCCTACTGTTCTGCCAGCGAACGCTGCATCCAGGATGTCGAAAAGAAAATCAAAGCGGCGGGATTGGCCGGGGAAGAAAGCGGCCGGATCGTTTCCCGCCTGCTACAAGAACGTTTCATCGACGAAAGCCGCTTTGCACGCTATTTCGTAAACGACAAATTACGCTTCAACAAATGGGGACGTGTCAAGATCAACTACGAGATGCAGCGGAAAGGCATTCCGTCCAGTATCCGCTCGGAAGCACTGGAAGGTATCGACGAACAAGAATATCGCTCCATCCTTCTTTCTCTCCTGAAAAGCAAAAAGAAAGTAACCCGTGGTAAGGACGATCGGGAAGTTTACGCCAAACTGCTCCGCTTCGCCGCCGGACGCGGTTTCGAAACAAGGGAAACAAGCCGCTGCCTGAAACAACTGTTCAACGGGAATGACTACGAGGATGATTTTGAATGACCTCCTCAACCTTTTCTATCCCCGCCTCTGCCTGCTTTGCCAGAGGTCTTTGATGGAAGGGGAAGAGCATATTTGCCTGCATTGTTCGAATCATTTGCCCTACACGCATTTTACGGATATGGAGACGAATCCGGTCTGTCTGCTTTTACAGGGAAAAACATCTTTCGTCGCCGCCACCGCTCTGCTCCACTTCACGAAAGGGGGAAGCGGGCAAAAGCTGATCCATTCCTTAAAATATCATGGAAACAAAAAACTCGGATACGAACTGGGACACATGGCTGCTACCACCTACCGGGAGACAGGGCTGTTCGACACCGTCGATCTCCTTTTGCCGGTCCCGCTCCACCCGAAAAGAATGAGGCAAAGAGGTTATAACCAGTCGGAATGGATCGCATACGGCATCCGTTCCGCCACTGGAATCGCGGTCGACACCTCATCCTTGTCCCGCATAAAAAAGACCGAAAGTCAAACCCGCAAGCAGATATTCGAACGATCGGAAAATGTAGAGGACATCTTCCGTGTAGAGAACACCGACACGTTGAAAAACAAACACATTCTACTGGTGGACGATGTTATTACGACCGGTTCCACCATGAACGCCTGTGCAGAAGCCATGAAAGCCATATCCGGCATCCGGATCAGTATTTTAGGCATAGCTGTGGCATAAACTCTCCTTAAACCTGCTATACAATATGTATAGCTTATTTTTTTGAAGAACTACAAGGTTATCTCATTCCCTTTGTCTACCTTTGCAGACTGATATAAACATTTTTATTAGGTTGTATGAAAACACTGGAAAGATTAGTAGCAGAGAGATTATTAAAGATTAAGGCGGTCAAATTGCAGCCGGCCAATCCTTTCACATGGGCATCCGGTTGGAAATCACCAATCTACAACGACAACAGAAAGACACTTTCCTATCCGGAAATCAGAAGTTTCATTAAACTGGAGCTGGCTCGCACAATCAGCGAAAAGTATGAAAATGCCGATGCTATTGCTGGTGTTGCAACCGGAGCAATCGCCCAGGGTGCATTAGTTGCCGACCTACTGGGTCTGCCGTTCGTGTACATCCGTTCAACTCCTAAAGATCATGGATTGGAAAACCTGATTGAAGGCGAACTGAAACCGGGTTCAAAAGTAGTGATTGTAGAAGATTTGGTTTCTACAGGTGGTAGTAGTTTGAAAGCCGTACAGGCTGTCCGTAATTTCGGTTGTGACGTTGCCGGTATGGTTGCCATTTTCACGTATGGTTTCCCTGTTGCAGTAGAGGCTTTCAAAGAGGCAAAAGTTACATTGACGACTCTAAGTAACTATGATGCCGTGCTGGAAGAAGCATTGCGTACAGATTACATTGACGAATCCGAAATCGCAGTCCTTCAGGAATGGCGCAAAGATCCGGCAAACTGGAATCCCGAAACAAAGTAAGTGAAAATGACTGAATTTGTTAGCGAAGTGAAAACGATCCCCTTTAACGAGGATCGTATTTTTAATATGCTGTCCGACCTATCCAACTTAGGAAAGGTGCAGGACCGCATACCTCAAGATAAGATTCAAGATTTCGAGTTTGATAAAGACTCTTGCAGTTTTTCCGTCGCACCGGTAGGCAAGATAACCTTCCAGATCGTGGAACGTGAACCGAACAAGACGATCAAATTCACGACCACGAACTCGCCTGTTCCCCTGTTCCTTTGGATTCAGCTAAAACAGGTAGAAGAGAACGACACACGGATGAAAATAACCGTCCGCGCCGAACTGAATCCGTTTATCAAACCAATGGTATCAAAACCATTGCAGGATGCGATCGATAAAATATCGACCATGTTGGCATCCCTGCCTTATTAAATGTTTTTTTGATGGCTCAGAAACTTTGGGAAAAGAATGTTCAGGTAGACCAGGAAGTGGATACCTTTACGGTAGGCAAAGACCGTGAGATGGATCTCTATCTCGCCAAGTACGACGTGCTCGGCTCGATGGCTCACATCACCATGCTGGAAAGCATCGGGCTGCTTACCAAAGAGGAACTGACGATCTTGCTTGCCGAACTGAAAAATATCTATGCCGTTGCCGACTGTGGCCGGTTTGTAATTGAAGAGGGCGTGGAAGACGTCCACTCGCAGGTGGAATTGATGCTGACACGCAGCCTGGGTGACACAGGGAAAAAGATACACAGCGGACGTTCACGTAACGACCAAGTACTGCTGGATCTGAAGCTGTTCACCCGCGCACAGATTCAGGAAATCGTAGAGTTGGTATCCGACCTGTTCGAGGTGTTGATCTCGCAGAGTAACCGTTATAAGGACGTGCTGCTTCCCGGATATACACATTTACAGATTGCCATGCCGTCATCATTCGGACTTTGGTTCGGCGCCTATGCCGAAAGCCTGACCGATGATTTGCAGATGATGCAGGCTGCTTATAAAGTTTGCAACCGCAACCCGTTGGGCTCTGCGGCCGGATATGGCTCTTCTTTCCCACTGAGACGCCAGATGACAACAGATCTGCTCGGCTTCGACTCGCTCGATTATAATGTCGTTTACGCCCAGATGGGACGTGGCAAAATGGAACGTACCGTAGCTTTTGCCATGGCCGGCATTGCGGCAACCCTTTCCAAACTAGCTTTCGATGCTTGTATGTTCAACAGCCAGAACTTCGGTTTCATCAAGTTGCCGGACCAGTTCACAACAGGATCCAGTATCATGCCGCATAAAAAGAATCCGGACGTGTTCGAGCTGACGCGTGCCAAATGCAACAAGCTGCAAGGATTGCCCCAGCAGATCACACTGATCAGCAACAACCTTCCATCAGGCTATTTCCGCGACCTGCAGATCATAAAGGAAGTATTCCTCCCCTCTTTCGACGAGTTGAAGGATTGCCTTCGCATGGTTACGCACATGATGCGGGAAGTAAAGGTGAACGAGCAGATCTTAGACGATGACAAATATGCACTCCTCTTTAGTGTGGAAGAGGTAAACCGCCTCGTTTTGGAAGGTATGCCTTTCCGTGACGCTTACAAGCAGGTAGGATTGAACATCGAAGCTGGTAAATTCGTCCCTGTCAAGAAAGTTCACCATACGCACGAAGGAAGTATCGGAAATTTATGCAATGACCAGATTTCCGCCTTGATGCAAAATATCATGGACGGTTTCGCGTTTAATAGAGTAAACGAAGCTGAGCAACAGCTGTTATCCTAATAAACGATGAAACGGTTTTTATTTTGCTTACTTATATCATTAGTTTGTTCGTGTTCCAAAATCGAAGAATCGGATATACCCTATGCACCGGTATATTTGGAACTAGACCTGCGCTTCGGCGACAAAGATCTAGTAGGCATATACAATCACAAATCCATCACTAAAGCCCGTACTGCCGGAGAAAAGACGGGCTTTTCCGGTGTTTTGGTTGTATGCGGAATCGACAATTACGGAAATGCGGCCTACTATGCATTTGATCTGTGCTGTCCCCACGAAGCCAAAAAGAATATCATCATAGAAGCCGACAATGCAGGAAAAGCGATTTGCCCGGAATGCGGAACTGAATATGATATCGGCTATGGGACCGGAGCACCGACAAAGGGCGTATCGCAATTTCCATTAAGAAAATATTACATGACTCCAGTATCGTCCGACAGACAGGAATGGGTTGTGAGAAACTAAAAAAATGCGTTACCCTGCATTTTTTTATTCCAAATATTTGCAGAAACAAAAATTTCATCTACCTTTGCACTCGCAAACGAAAACAATGCAACAATGCGGAAGTAGCTCAGTTGGTAGAGCATAACCTTGCCAAGGTTAGGGTCGCGGGT
>ERZ1673701.3055-NODE-3055-length-11929-cov-8.881927_pt1 | contig 11929 bp, 6 predicted proteins | sample MGYA00580231_ERZ1673701 | MGnify/ENA primary metagenome ERZ1673701 (study PRJEB41218, sample SAMN15661798) | gut metagenome | host: Homo sapiens | place: Canada: London | collected 2015-08-20/2019-03-30 | study: EMG produced TPA metagenomics assembly of...
TTCAGTGAGTCTACGCCGTGCTGCATGGGGATCATGACGGTGTAGTCACAGTGGGCAATCGTGGTGCGGGCCAGGCCGTCGCCCTCTGTGCCCAGCACGATGGCAAGGCGCGGCTCGGCGCGCAGCGCGGGGTCATCAATGCTGACGGCGCGGCTGTCCAGCGCCATGGCGGCAGTTTTAAAGCCGAGCGCGTGCAGGCGGGCCATCCCGGCCTCGGGCCAGTCGGCAGGGCTGTCACCCAGCGTTGCCCACGGCACCTGGAACACCGTGCCCATGCTGACGCGGACGGCACGGCGGCAGAGCGGGTCGCAGCAGGACGGCGAGAGCAGCACCGCGTCCATGCCCAGTGCGGCGGCCCCGCGGAAGATGGCCCCGATGTTGGTGGAATCGACGATGCCCTCCAGCACCGCGACGCGGCGGGCGTCTCTGCACAGCGCCTCGACGCTGCGCGGCTGCGGACGGCGCATGGCGCAGAGCACACCCCGGGTCAGCGCGTAGCCGGTCAGGGCCTGCAGCACGCTGCGGTCCGCGGTGTAGACAGCGGCGTCGGGGCAGCGGGCCAGCACGCCCGCGGCGGGGCCGTCGATCTGACGGCGCTCCATCAAAAAGGAGAGCGGTTCGCACCCGGCGTCCAGCGCCGTGCCGATGACCTTGGGGCTTTCGGCGATGAAGATGCCCTTTTCGGACTCCAGCTTATTGCGCAGCTGGGCCTCGGTGAGCCTGGTGTAAGGAGCCAGCTCGGGGGCGGATAAATCTGTGATTTCGATGATATTCATGTTTTCATTTTTCCTTGTAGCGGTGTAGGGGCCGGGCATGCCCGGCCCTGCGGTAATACGGCAGGCGCACCGTTTGTCTCGTATGCGTAGGGCGGGGTGCCCTCACCCCGCCGTGAGCGTCCGCGTGGCCGTACCGTAAACGGGTCACATGGCGCGGTTGGCGGCGGCATGAGGGCATGCCGCCCTACAGTTTTCCCGGCAGCGGTTACCGACCGCAAGCCCGCGGGCCGGGCATGCCCGGCCCCTACAAAGCATACAACACTTCCGTAAAAATTGCAAACAAAACCCGCCGCCCGTGGGGCTTGCAACCCACGGGCGGCGGTGTTCTATATAATCCCTATTTCCTCTAAAAGTCTTTACAAATTACTCGACTGCGTTCAGCGCCTGATCGAGATCGGCGATGATGTCATCGACATGCTCGGTGCCGATGGACAGGCGGATCGTGTTGCGGCCGATGCCCACATCGGCAAGCTCCGCATCGGAGAGTTGGCCGTGGGTCGTGGTGGCCGGGTGGATTACAAGGCTCTTGACATCGGCGACATTGGCCAGCAGAGAGAAAATCTGCAGATGATCGATGAACTCGAAGGCCTCCTTCTGGCCGCCCTTGATGTTGAAGGTGAAGATCGACGCGCCGCCGTTGGGGAAGTACTTCTCATACAGGGCGTGGTCGGGGTGGTCGGGCAGGCTGGGGTGGTTGACCTTCTCCACCTTGGGGTGGTGGGTCAGGAACTCGACGACCTTTTTGGTGTTTTCATTGTGGCGGTCCAGACGCAGGGAGAGCGTCTCGGTGCCCTGCAGCAGCACCCATGCGTTGAACGGGCTGATGCAGCCGCCCAGATCGCGCAGGATCACGGCGCGCACATAGGTCACAAAGGCGGCGGGGCCGGCAGCCTCGGCAAAGCAGACGCCGTGGTAACTGGGGTTCGGCTCCGAGAAGGCGGGGAATTTGCCGCTGGCCTTCCAGTCAAACTTGCCGGAGTCAACGATGATGCCGCCCAGAGAGGTGCCGTGGCCGCCGATGAACTTGGTGGCAGAATGGACAACGATGTCGGCACCATGCTCGATCGGGCGGATCAGGTAGGGCGTGCCGAAGGTGTTGTCGATGACAAGCGGAATGCTGTGCTTGTGGGCGATAGCGGCAATGGCGTCAATGTCGGGGATGTCGGCGTTGGGGTTGCCAAGCGTTTCAATATAGACAGCGCGGGTGTTGTCCTGAATGGCAGCCTCGACCTCGGCCAGATCATGGGCGTTGACAAAGGTCGTCTGCACACCGAACGCGGGCAGCGTGTGGGCCAGCAGGTTGGAGGTGCCGCCGTAGATGGTTTTTTGCGCCACAATGTGCCCGCCGTTCTGGGCCAGTGCCTGAAGGGTGTAGTCGATGGCAGCGGCACCGGAGGCAACGGCCAGCGCGGCAACGCCGCCCTCCAAAGCCGCGATGCGCTTTTCAAAAACATCCTCGGTGGAGTTGGTCAGGCGGCCGTAGATGTTGCCCTCGGCCCTCAGGGCAAAGCGGTCAGCGGCATTCTGGGAATTGGGGAACACATAGGAGGTGGTCTGGTAGATCGGCACCGCACGGGAATCGGTGACGGGATCGGCCTGCTCCTGGCCGACGTGCAGCTGAAGGGTCTCAAAATGCAGTTTACGCTCGCTCATGATAAAATCCTCATTTCTGTTTTTTTCTGTTTTTTGTAAAAGAAAAGCCGGGGGTCGTTTTGGTACAACTCCCGGGCAGAATATGCAGTGCGGCGCCGGTTTTACAGGCAGTGCAAAGCATTGCCCCGCGCCCGGACTGCATTTGCCCGGGAGGTAGGCATTCGGCCACAGCGGAAATTTTGACGCAGCAGATTACCGAAAACGTGAGCCATATACTTTGCACCTCCTTGCTTTTTATAATAAACCTATGTGATTTGTAGGTTGACTGTATGATAACACGGAATTAACCGTATGTCAATAGGAAAATAGGGATTTTTTGCAAAAACTGTAAACGGGCTGTAAGGCGAGGTTTGCCCTCATCCGTCAGCGGACGGGGCCGCTGACAGCTTCTCCCGAGGGAGAAGCCTTTCCGCCGTGAGCCTTCCCCTGTGGGGCTGCGCCCGCAGGCGCGTGTCGGAGCGCAACCGCCGGAGGCGGCTCTTAGCGCGGAGACTGAAGGTGGCCGAGGCCCCGCCCGAGGCCGGATGAGGGCCGCGTTCGTGCAGCCGTCCATTCACTATTCATAACTTACAGTTGAAATCTTCCCCGAAATCGGTTATACTGTTTTGTAATAAAGTTGAAATATGGGGTATTGTCCCCTTTTTAAAAAGGAGCAAGCAATGGCACACACCGTTATGGTCACCGGCGCAGACGGCTTTATTGGCAGCCACCTGACCGAAGAACTCGTCAAGCGCGGCGAAAAGGTCCGCGCGTTCTGTCTGTACAATTCCTTTGGCTCGCTGGGCTGGATCGACACCCTGCCGCCGGAGATCCGCAATGAAATTGATGTCTTTATGGGCGACGTGCGCGACCCCAACGGCGTGCGCACCGCTATGCGCGGGCAGGAGCGCGTGTTCCATCTGGCCGCGCTCATCGCGATCCCCTTCTCCTACCACAGCCCGGACAGCTATGTGGATACCAACATCAAGGGCACGCTGAATGTGCTGAACGCCGCGCGTGAGCTGGACACCCAGCGCGTGCTCGTCACCTCCACCAGCGAGGTCTACGGCACGGCGCAGTACGTGCCCATCGACGAGAAGCACCCGTTCCAGGGCCAGAGCCCCTACTCCGCCACCAAGATCGGCGCGGACCGCCTGGCCGAGAGCTTCTACCGCAGCTTTGACCTGCCCGTCACCATCGTGCGCCCGTTCAACACCTACGGCCCGCGCCAGAGCGGACGCGCCATTATCCCGACCATCATCACCCAGCTGCTGGCCGGTCAGACCGAGATCAAGCTCGGCAGCCTGACCCCGACCCGCGACTTCAACTATGTCAAGGACACGGCCAACGGCTTTATGACGATTGCCGACTGCGACGCCGCGATTGGCCAGGAGCTGAACATTGCGACGGGCGTTGAGCATTCCATCGGTGATCTGGCCAACGAGCTGATCGCCCAGATCAACCCGAACGCCAAGATCGTCTGCGAGGCCGAGCGTCTGCGCCCCGAAAAGAGCGAGGTCAACCGCCTGCTGGGCGATTCCACCAAGCTGCGTGAGCTGACCGGCTGGGCGCCCCAGTACACCTTTGAGCAGGGCCTGGCTGCGACCATCGAGTTCCTGCGCGGCAACCTGGATCAGTACAAGGTCGGGCAGTATATTCTGTAACATCGCAGATTTTTCATGCACTGTAGGGGCCGGGTACGCCCGGCCCCCGACCTTGCCAAGCCGGATACCTTGCGGCGCGGCGAACAGCCGGGCGAGGCATGCCTCGCCCCTACAGGAATCTGATTTTATGTCAAACGTTTCCAAAAAGAAGTTGTCCCTACCCACCGTGCAGCAGCCCGCCGCCCGGTGGGCTTTCGTGTTGGCGGTCTGCGCCTCGCTGGGCGTCGTCGTCAGCTACTACTGGCGCGTGTTCTACGGGCTGGACGCCCGCGGCGTATCTGCGGCGGGCGTGACCGGCCTTTGCGTGGGGCTGGCCGTGCTGGCCGGTGCGGCGGCGCTGGCGCTGCGGCGGGTCAGGGACCTTGCCAAAAAGGGCGCGGCGTGCATTCTGCTGTGCGGCGTGCTGTTTGCCTTTGCCAACCCGCCGATGCAGACCCCCGACGAGACCGACCATTATCTTCGCACCTACGCCATATCCATGGGCCGGTTCGATTTTGATGCCCAGCGCGGCTACCCCGAGGACGTGGACGAGCTTGTTGCGGCGTTCCCCGGCGCGTGGGTCAACGCGCACACCTCGGCAGGGCTGGGCACCGACCCCGACACCCACGCCGAACAGCCGTTCAACTCCGCCGGGTACGCGCTGAAGCAGTACGGCAAGGATGGCCGGGTGGAGAGCATCCGGGATAGTTTTGAACAGTATCTTACCTGGTTGTATAGGGACTCTGTGCCGCAGCGCGTGACCGAGCCGGTCAGCTTTCTGATTTTGCCGTTTTTGCCCGGTGCGCTGGGCATGGCACTGGCGCGGCTGTTTGGGCTTGGCGCACTGGGCTGCCTGTACGGCGGGCGGCTCGTGAACCTGCTGGCCTACACGGCGCTGTGCTATGCAGCGCTGCGCAGTGCGCACAAATGCAGACCTGCGTTTTTGTGCATTATGCTTATGCCGATGTCGCTCTACATGGGTGCGTCGCTGAGCTACGACGCGACGCTTTTGGGCTGCTATTACCTCATGCTGGCCCTGCTGACGCGGGACGAATGGAACGATAAGACGGCGCTTTTTTATGCGCTGGCCTGCGTGTTCGCCAACGGCACCAAGCCGTATATCAATCTGTTGTGGGTCGTGCTGCCGCTGATTTTACGGAAATCCGAGTGGAAGGTGCGTCTCAGCCGCGCCGTGTACGCCGTACTGACCGCTGCGGGCGCACTGGCGCTGACCCTCGGTGTGGAGCAGTACGGCACGCTTTTGCGCCACAACTACGGCGCGATTGCCCGCCAGGGCGGCACCACCGTGAACGGCGGTGCGCAGCTGCTGTTTGTTTTGAAAAATCCGCTGCGTTACATTGCGGTTTTGCTGGGCACACTGTATGAGAACGACGGGTTCCTCGGCCAGCTGGGGCTGTTCGGCTGGAAGGATATGCCGATTGCGTTTATCAGCATCACCGCACCGCCGGTGCTGCTGGCGGCGGCGATGCTCTGCACCGCGCAGACCGACACGCTGGGCCGACGCCGCATGGGCTGGCTGGGCGTGTTCGGCCTGGTCTACGCCGTGGGCGCGATGACCGCCATGTACATCACCTACACGCCGGTTGGCATGGTGCGCATCGTCGGCTTGCAGACGCGGTATTTCCTGCCGGTCTGGCTGCTGCTGGTGCTGGCCGCGGCGGCTGTGCTGCGGCGGGTGCTGGCCCCGCGGCTGACCGCGGCCAAGGGCGAGGCGCTGGCGGTAACGCTGTGCGGCTGGTATGCGTTTGCCGGGGCCGTGCTTTTGTTCCAGCATTACTTTGTGGGACCGGTGTATACGATTTATAAGTGACGATTTGCAAATAAAAAATAATAAATAAGAAATAATAAACGCGGTGGATCGCGTCGCTGGCGCTCCGCTTAAAACAGCCGTAGGGGCGGATTCCATATCCGCCCGGGATGTATACGGCGGCGCAGGCTTTGCGGGCGCATATAGAATGCGCCCCTACGTTTTTGTTTGCGCCCCAAAGGCGCAAACTCCACCTTCTTTATTATTTATTATTTGAAGAAAGGAGGCCCCTTCATGCTGCATCTACTCTACGCCCTTGCGCTTTTGCTTTTGCTGTCCGGCGCTTGTGCGATACTGGGCGAAAAATCCAATCTCTCCCCCGCCTTGCTGCCGCTGCCGGTATTGAGCGGCGCGGTGGTCGTGCTGTATCTCTGCGGGGTCGCGGGTTTCCTGCGCGTTGGCGCTGTGGCTGTACTGCTGGCGCTGGCCGCCGTGTGGGTCGTCGGGCTTGTGCAATACCGCCCCGCCGGGGTGGCCGCTGCCTGGAAAAGAGCGGCCTCCGTCCCCGGTTTCACGCTGTTTTTAGGCGGTGCTGCGTTTATCTGGCTGCTGTTCTGTGTGCAGCAGCCGATGTTTACCCAGTGGGATGAGTTCACGGCGTGGGGCCTTGCCCCCAAGATGGTCGTGGAGCGCGGCGCATTCTATGTGGCCGACCCGGTCAACCTGAAGGCGTCCTTCACCTACCCGGCAACGAGTCTGATCACATTTTTGTTCCAGCCCTTCGGCCCTTGGGCCGAGTGGGCCTGTCTGGCCGCCATTGACACGCTGGCGCTGGCCTGTCTGGCCGCTGCGTCCGCCCTGCCGCGGGAGCGTTGGGCGGGCGGCGTGCTCGTGTTTGCGGCGGGGTTCCTGCTGCCGTTTTTCTTCTCGGCCACGCCCACGGGCAGCTACGCAGCGCAGTACGTCAACGCCATGGCAGACCTGCCGCTGGCGATGCTGTTCGGCGGCACGCTCTGCCTGTATTTCGCGGTGGGACGCCGCAAAATTGCCTACTGGCTTGTTGCGCTGCCGCTGGCCGTGCTGACGCTGACCAAGGACATCTGCTTTGCCTACGGGCTGATCGCGGCATTCCTGATCGGGCTGGATCTGTGGCTGGCCGCAGACGAGCCCTGCAGAAAGGCGTTCCCCAAGGCTCTGCTCCGGGCGGGCGCACTGGCTGTTATCGTGCTGGCGGCGTTTTCAAGCTGGGGCCGCTACACGGCGGCTGTCACCCCCACGGCGGACACCGCCGCGAGCGTCGGCAGTGAGGGCCTGAGCTACGGCGCGGTATTGGTCGGCGGCGTAAAGCAGCTGCTGGGCATGGGCCGCACCGAAAAGTTCGCACAGATCATGGCTGCCATGGGCAGCGCGTTCTTTACGCGGCGCATCTGCCTTTTGGGCGGCGGCATCATGGCTGTGGCTGCCATTACGATGGTCGCCGCCGCGGCATGGCTGGCCGCCGACAGGGGCGCACCACGCCGCCGCGTGCTGGCCGCGCATCTGGGGTTTGCGTTCTGCTTTGCGGCGCTGTATCTGTTCCATCTGATTTTGTACAACTACAACTTTTCCGACCTGGAGGGACTGGCGCTCAAGGACTATGACCGCTATCTGGCCCCCTACTATCAGGCGTGGATGCTGGCGATGCTCTGCCTGCTGGCGCGCGGCGCGCGGGAGCGGCTGGCGCAGCTGGCGACGGGCGGCGCGGCGGCGGTGATTTTTGCTGTATTCTGCTGGCGCGGTGTGCCCGCGGCGGGCTTCTGGTCCGGTGCCGACAGCCTGTACACGCTGCGCGCCGACGTGCAGAACCGCGCCGACACGATGAACACCGTGCTGGGCTGGCCGGACCGCGTGCTGGTCATCAGCCAGGGCGACGACGCCACGCGATGGTATTATTATCGGTACGAGCTGACCGCGCAGGTCGTGAACGGCTTTGGCGGCTTCTATGGCCGTCTGGGCGAGACGCAGGACCGCTGGGACAGCGATTTTATGAATCTGGTCGAGAGCGAAAACTGGACGCTCTACGACTACAAGGCCGTCTGCGTGCCGGACACGCTGGTCGCCTACATGGCCGAGAAGGACTGCGATTATATCCTGATCGACCGCGCGGACGACTATCTGCAGCGGGAGTTCAGCCCCCTGTTTGAGGGCGGGCTGACCAACGACATGCCCGCCACGCTCTATCATTTTGAGGGCGCGGACGCGGCAGTGCCGTTCAAGCTGGCAGCTGTGGCAGAAAGCGGGGTGGAGTAAATGCGTAAACCGCTTTTGAAGGCGCGGCAGCTGCTTTTGCTGGCGTATCTGCTGGCGGCGGTGCTCTGGGTGGTGCGGTGTCTCGTCGGCTGCGGCGTCATGCTGAACTACAAGCTGCAGGGCAAAATGCCCCAGACGCACGTGGACGCCGCCGAGCTGGTGACCGAGAGCTTTGCGCCCTATTCGTCCAACGAATGGTGGACGCCGCCGGACGACGACCCGGCGTGGTATCTTTCCACCGACAGCGACCCGCATATTTACTGGCAGGGCCAGGGGTACATCGAGACCGCCGTGCTGGACGCGGCGCACCGACTGCCCCCGGGCGGCGTGGCGCTGTACTATTTGAAGCCCGGCCAGACCGACTACACCGAGGCGCAGAAGGTCTACGCCAAGGTCACGGCCCCCGGCATCTACACGTTTGATTTGGGCGGGCAGTGGGTCACGGGGCTGCGCATTGACCCGGACAGCGTGGGCGGCGTGCCGACGCTGTTTACCGGCATTGATCTGAACCCCCCGCGCTCATGGTACACCCGCTTTGTCCCGACGGCAGGCTGGTGGCTGGTGCTGGCGTTTGTGCCGGCAGTGGCGGCGGCGATGGCGAGCGCGGTTTGTTCCTTCCTTATAAAGAAGGAACCGAAGAAATTTTAAATGCAGTAGGGGCCGGGCATGCCCGGCCCGCAACATAAAAGGCCGAATCGCGTTTACAGGAAGGTCGAGGGCAGGGCATGCCCTGCCCCTACGTCTCTGCGCATTTGTAGGGGGCGGCGTCCCCGACGCCCCGCGGGCCGATGCAAGCATCGGCCCCTACACGCAATTTATCACAGCAAGGAGCTGACCCTATGGAACTACTCTGCGTACTGGCGGCGGTGGCGGCGCTGTTCTGCGGCTGCGCGGTGCTGACGCTGAAATGCCGCGTCCCGGCATCCGTCGCACCACTGACAGCACTGTCCGCCATCGTCGCGGTGCTGACACTGGCCGCAATGGCGGGCGTTCTCTACCCCGTCGCGTGGCTGCTGTATCTTCTCTGTCTGGCGGGCGGCGTCTGGGTCGCGGCGTCCTGCAGGGGCAGCAACGGCGCGGCGCAGCGCCTTTTCACCCCGGGCAGCGTGCTTTTCTGGGGCATGGCGCTGGCGTTCACGGTCTACTTTTTTGTGCGGCAGCCTATGGCGACGGACTTTGACGAGCTGAGCCTGTGGGCAACGGCGGTCAAGATCACGAAGGTCAACGACAGCCTGTACGCCACCGCCAAGCTGGGCACGCCCTGGGCCGCGACCCAGAACCCCGGCCTGCCGCTGCTGGCGTATTTCTTCCAGTTTTTCGGCGATTATGCAGATTGGAAAATTTACGTCGGTTATGACATTTTGTATTTTTCCGTGTTTGCCGCCGTTGTGGGGGCTGTCCCGCGGGAAAAATGGCGCGTGGCCATGCCGATGGCCGCCGTGCTGTGGTGCGTGCCGTTCTTCTTCACGAACTACAACCACACGATCTACCTGACGACCACCTACATGACCAGCTACGGCGACGTGCCTGCGGGGCTGGTGTTCGGCGGCGCGGTGGCCGCGTGGCTGGCGCTGCGCCAAAATTCAGCCCCCAAGTGGGCCGTGCTGCCGATTCTGGCGCTGTCTGCCAACATCAAGGCCAATACGTTTGTATTGGCGCTGGTGGCGGCGGGGCTGGTGGCTGTGGACGAGTGGCTGTTTGCCGACGACGGCGATTTCAAGGCCGGTCTGCTCCCCCGCACCGGGTTCAGCGTAGCCTGCTTTGCCGCGCCGATGGCAATTTACTATCTGTGGAATGTGCGCTATGTCGGCTGGCTCGTCAGCCGCAGCGCCAGTGATTCCGGCGTCGGCGAGACGAGTGCCCCGCTGTCCGCCGTCGTGGTCAACGGCATTAAAATTCTGCTGGGGCAGCCGGTGGAGGGCTTCTACGCCGAGCGTGAGGCACAGTTCCGCACTGCGATGGCCGACATGGGCCACCAGTTCTGGACGAGTGACGGCAAGCTGAGCATGATCGGGCAGGGCCGCAATGTGGTCGCGCTGATTGCCATCGTGTTTGCCGTAGCGATCCTGGCGGCAGCGTCGCGGCGGCTCAAGGCACGCATCGCCGTCATCGGCGTGCTGTCCGGCGTCTGCTTTTTGGGCTACAATCTCATGCTGGCGCTGAGCTACGGCTTTATCTTCAAGACCTTTCAGGCCGAGCAGCTGACCGATTACAACCGTTACATTTACAGCTACTACATCGGCTGGTTCATTCTGGCGCTGGGGTGTCTGTCGGTAGCGCTGCTGCCGCAGATCACAGTCAAGGGCGGGGCCGACGGCCCGACAGCGGTTTTTGCTGCGACCCGCCGCCAGACGCGCCCTGCGTTTGAGCTGTTTGTGCTGGTGCTGGCCTGCGGGATGCTGTTCCGCCAGAGCCAGCTGATTCTGCCGCAGCTGAGCGTGCTGGGCTTTGCCGACAGCGAGTTCACCGACCGCCGCGCCGAGCGCGCCGAGGCCGAGCTGGTGTGCAGCTACCTCGCCCCCGATGACCGCGTCTTTTATGTCGGTCAGGGCGACAACGGCGAGGGCTGGTTCAGCGCCGTGTTTGACTTTTACCCGATTCTGGTGGACTACTCCGGCACGGTGACCACGGACCCCGACACCGGCGAGACGAAGATGATCGGCGGCGGCGGCGAGCTGGGTCTGCCCGAATTGCAGCCCGCCGAGGGTGTGAAAAACACCTATTACCACGGCTTTACGGCGCAGGAGCTGGACAGCATCGTGCGCGGCAACGGCTGCACGGTGCTGTACATCCAGACGCTGGACGATATTTTTGTGCAGAGCTACGCCGATTTGTTTACTGACAAGCTGGCGGCGGCGCAGAGCGGCGAGACGCTTTTGTACCGCGTGACCGATGCGGGCTTTGCTCCGATGCCGATGGAGGTGAGCGCGCAGTGAAGGCTTTGAAAAACTGGTTTTCCCGCCGCGGCGCGCTGCCGCTGACGGCGTATCTGCTGGCGCTGGCCGTCTGGCTGGTGCTGGGCGCGGTGCATTTTGGCAGTGACGCCGCCGCCCGGGCACAGGGCCGTCTGGCCGAGGAGACGATGGCCGTGACCGACTGGCAGCTGGTGGGCCTTGTGCAGGGCGCGGACGGCACGCTGACGACACAGGACGGCGACCCCCAGATGATTTTGGAGGACGTGGGCAGCCGCGTGGTGCGCACGATTTCTTACACCGCCGAATTTGACGGTGAGGCGCGTGAAATGTGCCTGTACTACACGACAAAGGTCGGCGAGGACTACTCCGCGGACCGCCGGGTGTTCCCGCAGAGTCTGGGAAGCGGGCAGTACGTCTACACGCTGCCGCGCACGAGTCTGGCCGCGCTGCGGCTGGACCCCTGCAGCCCCGAGGAAAACAAGGCCGTGACGCTGACAATGAGCGACATCACGCTGAACGCCGCCGACACCCTGCCCGCCGTATGGCAGTATTTTGTGCCGACGTGGTATCAGGCGTTTTGTTTGGTGCTCTACCCCGCACTGGCCGCCGCAGCGGTGAGCATGGTCGGGGCCGTGGTTACGGAGAGAAAGAGAAAATAATTTTGGGGTCAGGCGGATGCTTCACGCAGGTGGAGCACCCGCCTTTTTATATTGCGGCCCGCGGCCTTGCGCGGCTGCCCTTGAACGGTGTGCCTGCCGCAAAGCTGCGGGCCGGGCATGCCCGGCCCCTACGTTCTACGCGGGGGAGCGATTTACCCCTCCCCGGGGTGTTTTCCGGTGCCACCGGCGGGCACGGAGCGGTCAAGACCGCTCCCTACAAACCACCCGCTATCGCTGCATCGCGGGG
>ERZ1673701.3071-NODE-3071-length-11883-cov-124.529929_pt1 | contig 11883 bp, 9 predicted proteins | sample MGYA00580231_ERZ1673701 | MGnify/ENA primary metagenome ERZ1673701 (study PRJEB41218, sample SAMN15661798) | gut metagenome | host: Homo sapiens | place: Canada: London | collected 2015-08-20/2019-03-30 | study: EMG produced TPA metagenomics assembly of...
GGATATGGATATGGATATGAAGCAGAACAAAAAAGAAAGAAATAGAGAATGTAATATTATCGTAACTTGTATAAGTCAATAATAAAAGACTTATACAAGTTTAATTTCTATATATCTTAATTTTTAGGCAATGAGTAATACTGCAGAAAATAATAAAAGAATAGTTAAAAATACTCTTTTATTATACTTCCGTACTTTTTTAACAATGACTATTGCTTTATATACAAGCCGAGTCATTTTAAATGTACTTGGAGTTTCAGATTATGGTATATATAATGTTGTAGGTGGAGTAGTAGCCATGTTTTCTGTCATATCAGGAACTTTTTCTTCTTCTATTAGTCGATTTATCACCTACGAACTGGGAAGTAAAAATTCCGAACGATTACAAAAGATTTTCTCAACTAGTCTGAATATCCAACTTATTATTGCAGCCATTGTTATTTTAATTGGAGAACTTATAGGAGTATGGTTTATCAATTTTAAAATGCAAATACCAACAGAAAGATTAATTGCAGCTAATTGGGTCTTTCAATGTTCATTATTTACTTTTGTAATTAATTTGATAAGCATCCCTTATAATGCTTGTATTATTGCTCATGAAAAAATGAGTGCTTTTGCTTATATCAGTATATTAGAAGCAACATTAAAACTTATCGTTGTATATTTAATATTGCTCTCCCCTCTAGATAAATTAATTACTTATGCCATATTATTATTTCTAGTTGCTTTAACCATACGAAGTACATATGGTTTTTATTGCCAACGACATTTCAACGAATGTAAATATCAATTAATCTATGATAAACAATTGTCAAAGGAAATGCTATCTTATGCAGGATGGAGTTTTTTGGGGAATAGTGCATACATGTTTAATACCCAAGGAGTAAATATATTAATCAATCTTTTTTTTGGTGTTACATTCAATGCGGCGCGTGGTATTGCAACACAAGTAGAAACATCTATCATGCAGTTTGTCTATAATTTTACTGTAGCTATCAATCCCCAAATTACAAAGTCATATGCATCAGGAGACAAAGAATACATGTTTTCATTGATGTGCAAAGGTGCTAAATATTCTTACTTTCTATTACTTTTTTTTGCTATGCCTTTTATTCTAGAAGCCAATACTATACTTAAATTATGGCTAAAAGTAGTACCTGAATATGCACCTATTTTCTTACAATTAACTATGTTTGGATCAATGGCTGTAATTTTAGGGAATACTATGCTAACAGCGATTTCAGCAACTGGAAATATCAAGTTCTACCAAATATGGGTAACGATTGTAGGATGTTTAGTCTTCCCTCTTACTTGGGTTGCTTATAAACTAGGATGCTCAGTTGAGACCGCTTACATTCTATATGCGATTATCTATTTTACACTAATTTTTGTACGACTTTATTTTGTCAAGAAGCAATTAGGCTTTCAAGTCTCAGTCTTTATTAAACAAGTATTAATAAAAATTTTACTCGTATCTATTATAGCCTCTATTATTCCAATATTCATTAGTCATTATGTCCCAGCTAGTTCAGGCCGATTAATACTCACAATTTTTAGTTCAACAATCTCATCTATATCTTCTATTTTAATATTCGGATTAGACCATACTGAGAGATATACCATTTTGACTAAAATAAAAGAAATAACATATAAATTAAATCATAAAAATGTCAATTAAAACATATCTAAAACGAGGAGTGACTTATATTCTTAAAGGAGTTCCTAAAAAAATGTTATTGCACAAATAACTTATTCTTCCCCAAACAAACGACTAAAAGGAAAAAAAATTATAATTACAGGTGGAGGAAGAGGCTTAGGATTTGCAATGGCAAAAAAGTTTATAGAAGAGGGAGCTGAGGTTTTGATTTCTGGTCGAAAAGAAACGACTTTACGTGAAGCTGCAAAAAATATTGGCTGCAAATATATGGTTCTCGATATACAAGATACTAGAACACTTGATGCTTTTATGGATGAAGCAAATAAAACATTAGGCGGTGTAAATTGTCTTGTGAATAATGCAGGAATTTCACTCCACGAACCTACTTTTTTTGATGTCACCCCAGAATCTTTCGATTCTCAAATAGCTACTAATCTGCGTGGAGGTTTTTTTTTAACACAAAGTTTTACCAAATTACTTATACGAGAAAACAGAAAAGGAAGTGTCCTTTTTATATCCTCGGAAACAGGAGAAACTGCAGATATTCGTCCCTATGGTTTTACAAAAGCTGCAGTAAATAGTATGGTACAAGGCTTAGCCAGCTTATTTATTCCTAAAGGAATACGTGTAAATGCTGTAGCTCCCGGTATTACTGCTTCTGACATGACCGGGTTCAACGTAAATGATAACCTTTTTATAAATGATAGAGCATCAGAACGAATCTTCTTACCAGAAGAAATTGCCGAAACTGCTTGTTTCATATTATCCGATTGTTCAGGCTGCATATCAGGGCAAATAATAGTATGTAACAATGGAAAAACAATTAATGCAAGGTGGAAATAATTGTCTTTCCAAGAAAATATAATCATAAAGGCCTTTCTAAGCTATAGAATAAATCGAATTAAACATAAATACAGGCTCAAAATAAAACAATATATAACTTTCGTAAAATATTATCATCGCGAATATGTACCATATACTATTATAAAATATATATTATCTAACAACATAAATAATTAGGTATAAATGGAATCAAAATTTAAATATACAGACGAACGAAACGTACAAATTGTTATTTCACTACTAAAAGCTCATGGCATTCATCGTGTAATAGCCTCACCAGGAACAACCAATATGACTTTTGTCGTTAGTATTGAAAATGACCCATGGTTTCAAATATGGTCATCAGTTGATGAACGCAGTGCAGCTTATCTAGCATGCGGTATGGCAGCAGAAACTGGTGAACCTGTAGTTTTAAGTTGTACAGGGGCAACGGCATCACGTAACTACATGCCGGGATTGACTGAAGCCTTTTATAGAAAACTACCAATATTAGCTATAACCTCTACCCGTGGAAACCACAAAATTGGACACTTAATAGACCAACAAATAGACCGAAGAAATATTCCAAATGATATCAGTATGGAAAGTGTAACAATTCCAATGGTAAGGGATAAAGAAGATGAACGGTTTTGTGAAATAGAAGCAAATAAAGCCATTTTAGCTCTTAAATTAAATGGAGGTGGCCCGGCGCATATTAATATGTATACAAAATACAGTCATAATTTTACAGTAAGTGAGATTCCACATGTAAATGCTATATTCAGACATACTGTTTTTGACAATGACCTTCCGAAACTTCCCTCAAATGGACGAATTGTTATTTTTGTCGGAGCACATGCTAATTTTTCAGAACGACTAACTAGTGCTATAGATAAATTTTGCGCAACATATGATGCCGTTGTACTTTGCGACCATACTAGTGGATATAGAGGAAATTATGAAGTTCATTACCAAATTGTATGTGGCCAAAAACAATGGCAGTCTCCTCTATCTAATGCTAATTTGTGTATTCACATAGGAGAAGTTTCTGGGAATCAATTCAACGTAAAAACAGCACACACGTGGCGCGTAAGTCCAGATGGTGCCTTACGAGATACTTTTGGGAATTTACGTCGTATATTTATGATGCCAGAAGAAGTCTTTTTTGAAAAATATGCTGAAGAAAATTCTCATCATTCAGAGTTATATAATGCGATGGTGAAAGAGATTAAAGAAATACAAGCACAAATACCAGAACTTCCGTTTAGTAATATATGGATAGCTCAACATATGGCACACAAGCTACCATCAAACAGTGAATTGCATCTAGGAATTTATCATAGCTTAAGATCTTGGAACTTCTTTAAACTTCCGGATGGAATCCAAGCCAAATGCAATGTCGGTGGTTTTGGTATTGATGGTGGCGTCTCTACAATGATAGGAGCTTCATTTACTAATCCCCAAAAACTTTTTATAGGAATATTTGGTGACTTAGCATTTTTCTATGATATGAATGTTATTGGTAATCGCCATGTGGGAAATAATGTAAGACTACTTCTTATCAATAACGGTAAAGGAAATGAATTTCGTAATTATTATCACCCTTGTTATTTTCTTGGAGAAGAAGCTGACAAATATGTAGCTGCTGCAGGCCATTATGGAAATAAATCACAGCAACTGGTGAAAAATTATGCTGAGAATCTCGGATACAAATATCTAACGGCAAAAAATAAAGAAGACTTCCTTGCTGTAATAGACGATTTCTTAGCACAGGGTAAAGCTGATAAACCGATTATATTAGAAGTATTTACAAACACTGATGAGGAAAGCTATTCCTTAAAACAAATATTAAATATTGTAACGACTCCTAGTTATTTAATAAAACAAACAATAAAAAATGGTGTAAAAAGTGTTATCGGAGAAAATAAATTTGACATTATAAAGAAGATTATCAGATAATCACTAATAAATATTTGTACATACTCAAATTTTATTCTTACTCTTAATTATTTAACTATTATAAATAAATGAAAATAGGAATTATTACATATTGGTCATCAGAAGATAATTATGGACAACAACTACAATGTTTTGCTCTACAACGGTATTTACGTAATTTAGGGCATGATGCATTTTTAATAAGGTATATCTACACATATAAAGCTAGCATACTAACAAAAATTTTATCTAGATTTTCAGTATCGTTTTGGAAAAACCGGACAAAACGACATGAAGAGTTCAAATTATATAGAGTGAATCATATTCTTAACCAAAAACGTAAGTTCAAAGAATTCCGACAGGAATACTTACAAATGAGCAATGAATTATACACAAACATAAGACAACTTCAACAAAACCCTCCTAAAGCAGATCTTTACATAACAGGAAGTGACCAAGTATGGCATAATCCCATTCATGACCGCAATGCAGAAGCTTTTTATCTAAACTTTGGCCCTAAGAATATAAAACGAATGTCTTATGCAGCAAGTATAGGACGTAAAATAGCTCCAAATGAAGCAAGAAAATTTAAAAGTTTAGTCAATAAATTAGATTATATTAGTGTACGGGAATTAGATGCAGAAAAAACATGTCATGATTTAGGAATAGAAAAAGCTGTAGTTACTATTGACCCGACTTTTTTATTACCCTTACAAGAATATACAAAACTCTATAACAAACAAGACATAGTCTATCCTTCTTATATATTTTTATATCTTATCAATATAGATTCTCTTGAAAGTATATGTTGGTCTAATATTACAAAATATGCAAAAGAAGAAAATCTCCAAATTCAGCATGTAATGTCATCTGGTTATCTTCCCGCCCGTGAGCTTATTCCTGACAGCAAAAATATACAAGCAAGTATACCCGAATGGCTCACCCTCATAAATAATGCCAGTTGCATAATTACAACCTCTTTCCACGCTGTAGTATTTGCAATATTACATCATAAACAATTCTTAGCTATCCCATTGAAAGGAGTATATGCAAAAGCAAATAACCGCATTATTACACTTCTAGAGAGTTTAAATTTATCAGAACGAATATATAATGAATCACTATCATTTGCACAGCAAATGAATAATCCTATAAATTGGAATCTTGTAGAAAGTAAACTCTCAGAAATAAGAATATCGTCTATTAATTTTTTGAATCAATGCCTAGACAATCAGGAACAATGAATATAGCTTTTTATACAGCTTTTGAAATTTCACCTCAGAAAGGTGGTACTGAAAGAATAACTTGTAGCATAGCCAGAGGTTTAAAAAAATACTATAATGTTAATTGTTACTCCATATATTCAGAATCTATAAGTCCGGTGTTTAAGCGGTATGATTTTGTAGACGTATTTCATTTAAACAATAATAAATCAAGCTTTAGCAATCTAAAACTTTTCTTCGAACATAATGAAATAGATTTATTCATTATCCAAGGAGCCTTCAGCCTTATTAAGGCATTCAGAGAAATATTACCTACTCGTATAAAAATCATATTTTGCCACCATTTTGCACCAGGATGGGAAGAAAATTTCTTCACACTAAAATCGACTATTAACCTTATTCATAATAAAAAGGGAAAAACAAGTAAACAAATTTTTAAGTTACTTTTCTTCCCATTTCTAAAATATAAAAAGAATCGTTGTTTACATCAAATGTATAATGAAGCATATAAATATGCAGATAAAATAGTATTACTATCAGATAAGTTCAAATATGACTTTATGTCTTATGGAAATATAACAGATGATAGCAAATTTATTGCCATACATAATGCATTATCATTTGACAATTTTTTCGATATATCACAGTACCACAACAAACGAAAAGAAGTGCTAATAGTTTCACGATTAGAAGAACGCCAGAAACGAATATATTATTCTTTAAAAATATGGAAGGAAATAGAACAAATTGACACTCTTAAAGATTGGAAGTTGATTATTGTAGGACATGGTGAAGATGAAAATTTATATAAAGCTTATGTTAAAAGGAATAAGCTACAAAGAGTCTCTTTTGAAGGGATACAACAACCTGAAGCTTATTACCAACGCGCATCTCTTTTAATGCTAACCTCCAAATCAGAGGGATGGGGGCTTACATTAACTGAAGCTCAACAATTTGGATGTATCCCCTTAGCTTTTAATTCATACGCATCACTTTCCGATATTATTACAGATAAAAAGAATGGTTTTATTATCCCCTATCCCCAAATAAATGTATATGTGAATACACTGAAAGAAATAATGATAGATGATAAGTTACGTAGAAATATAGCAGCGCAAGCAATAAAAGACAGTAAACGATTTATGCTAAAGTCTATCTGCGAAGACTGGTATAAATTATTTCTAGAACAAATAAAATAATTAATTAAAAAATGGATATATATCTATATTTATGTATACTATTTGGATGTAGTGCATTGATAGAAAGCATTTTACCTATATCATCTAGAAAAATATTATTTTTTTTAAATGGTTTAATCCTACTTATAGTTGTAGGTGGGCGAAAATGTGGAACAGATTATTGGTTATATGAATCTATCATTCGTTTGGATACCATAAAAGAAGCACAATGGCCTATTTTATACTCTTTTCTTGCCCAAAACATACCATTTCAATTACTAATCTTCCTTGTTGCAATATTTACTATACTTCCTTTTTATCTACTTATTTATAAATCCACAAGTAAATATTATAATTTCGGAGCCGTTTTCTTTTTTACAGAGTTCTTTTTTATGACTCTAATGCAACAAAGTCGCCAAGGTATTGCTTTAGCTTGTATTGCGTGGGGTATATTATGTTTCCAAAATAAATTAAAGCCATCAATCATTATGATTTTAGGTAGTTCAATCCATCTAACTTCTTTTCTTGGTTTCTTATCATTTTTTATTTCACGCAAATTTTACAGCCCGCGCATCTATATATTATTTTATCTCATAAGCATTTTACTAGGGGGGGTATTTATTAACTATGTACTAAATAATATAGCCTCTGTAGGTATCGAGATTTTAACGTCTAAATTCATAAATTATGCAGATAGGACCAGTAACATTGGAGCTAGTTTTAATATATTCCAATTTAAATATCTTTTATACTTCACATTGATTTGGCTATGTTATAACAATAAAAACAGGATCAGCAATCAAGCTATCCCATATCTATGCAATCTAATTTTCTTTAGCGTCTGTTTCAGTACAATAACCTCATCTATTGTTGATCTTGCTATACGGGGTGGCTTTTGTTTTTCACAATTCTATATTTTTCTTCTTCTATTTTTACTTGATGAAAAAAAGATTCCGACAAAATATAAACTTTATATACACTCTTTTGGATGGATATATAGTGTTTACTTAATGAATCAATATTTTTCTATGATTATTAAAGAAAATATTGACCTTGATTTAATACCATATCAATTCATGTAAAATAAAATAATAATGTAATATTACAACCTATAAATTGCTACGAGTATATGATACCTAAAATTATTCACTATTGCTGGCTTAGTAATGACCCTATTCCGCAAGAATTACAGCAATACATGCTATCATGGAAAGAAAATCTTCCTGATTATCAATTTATTCATTGGAGCTTTGACAATTTTGACAAAAAATCTTCACGCTGGGTAAGTGAAGCATTTGAAAATAAGAAGTACGCTTTTGCAGCAGATTACATTAGATTATATTCTCTTTACCACTACGGAGGTATTTATTTAGATATGGATGTAGAGGTCTTGAAATCTTTTGACAAATTTCTTACACTTAATACCATGCTTTGTTTCGAAAATAATAAACGAGATAGCCTTGAGGTTGCAGCTTTTGGAGCAGAAAAAGGAAGTTCATGGATTAAAGTTTGCTTAGATAGATATAAGAATCGTTCATTTGTAAAACCAGACGGAAGTTTTGAAACTCAAACTCTACCAATAATTGTTAAAGAGTGTTTATTAAACAACGGTTACAAGATAGTAAAAGTCAATTCTATTGAAAGCGCTAAGCATATAAAAGAAAAAGAAATTCCAGTATTTCCTTGTACCTATTTTTCTCCCAAATCATATCTTACTGGAGATTTAAAAATTACCCCAAATACTCATTCCATTCATCATTTTAGTGGTTCATGGTTAACTCCATGGCAACAATTTAAAATTAAAATACACCGTTTTTTTAAGATATAAATAATAAATAAAAAATGAAAGCCCCACTAATTAGTATCATTGTACCATGCTATAATGTAGAAGAATTCTTACCACAATGCATCGAAAGTATTCTTTCTCAAACATCTCCCAATTGGGAATTACTCCTTATCAACGATGGTTCAACAGATAATACCTTAAAAATATGTAATCAATATGCACAAAAGGATTCTCGCATAAAAGTAATAAATAAACCTAATGAAGGATTAGTATCTGCTAGAAATGCTGGATACGAAGCAATCAGAGGAGACTGGCATATGTATGTAGACAGTGACGACTGGATTGACATCAATGCATGCAAGATTCTTACAGAAAAAATATATCAATATCCAAACTTAGATGTTATATTTTGGAAATTTTTACAAGACCTAAATGGAAAGTCAATAAAAGGTAAATTAGAATGGAAATGCTCAAAACAAGAACAACTTTACTCTAATGAAGAATGTAAAAATCTTGCAATACATACACTTAAATATAGCTCAGGAATAGCTTCTCCAATCATTCGACTAGTAAGAAGTGATTATGCCAGAAAAAATGCTATCTACCATGATTCTAGATTAAAACAGGGATTAGAAGGACTTGAATTTGCTTTAAAATCATTCTATTATGCCAACAATGTATTATATATAAACCAGTATTTATATCACTATAGATACAACCCTAATTCTATTAGTAAAAAAATTGATGAGAAAAATACACAGTACATTATTGATTGTTTCAATATTATTAAAGAAAAAATAGATACATTTCCAGAAAAAAAACAATTTCTTACTTTTTACTATCAAAGGATTATCTATGCTTTAATAGCTACAGCAATGAGTACATACTTCCATCCTAACAATACAGCCAATTTATACCAAAAATGTAAAAGATTTCATGCTTTAATCCAAAACACGCCTATATTTAATGATGCGATAAAAAAATGTAATGCTCAAGATTTTGATAAACTTAGAAAAATCACATTTTATATAATAAAATATAAATTATATATACTACTTTCACCTATAGCTTCTTTAAAGCAATATTATATCAAGAAAGGAAAATTCAATTACTAAAAATGGAAAAGAAAAAAATAGCTCTTGTTACTTGCTACTTTCAATATAATTATGGTAGCCAACTTCAAGCATTTGCCACCCAGAAATTTTTTGACGACATAAATGTTATAAATGAAACGATATTAATCGATGGATTATTGCCGGAAATAAGCAAAGCTAAATATAAATATTTCTTTAGCAAAATCCTAAACCCTAATGTCATAAAGGACAAATGGGCTACAGTAAAAAAAATAATCGCTCAAAAAACTAACCCTGTCTATGCTGCACATTTAAAACAACGAAATAAAATGTTTAAAACATTTGCTAATACAGAGTTCCATCTTTCTCGACGATACAATTCATTTGCTGAATTATCACAGGCTGCTACAAATTATGCAGCTTTTGTGGTAGGAAGCGACCAGCTATGGCTACCGTCTAATATAGCGGCAAATTATTATACTTTGAATTTTGTACCTAAACAAATTCCTAAAATAGCTTTATCAACAAGCTTTGGCATTTCAAAACTCCCTAGAGCCCAAGCTAAAATAGCAAAAGAATTTTTACCTAGAATAGATTTTTGTTCAACGAGAGAAAGCAGTGGACAAAATCTAATCAAGCAACTCACAGGAAGAACAGTACCTGTTGTATGTGATCCAACAATTCTATTTACATCAGAAGAATGGTCCAAAGAAATCAACAAAGATAGATTTATAACTGATAAATATCTTTTATGTTACTTTTTAGGGAACAACCCCATTCAGCGTGATTTCGTGAAAAAAATAAAAGAAATTACAGGATACAAAATTATACAATTACAACATTGTGATGAATTTATAGCTAGTGATGAGGTTTTTCCTGATCAAGCTCCGTACAATGTGGGTCCTAAAGAATTTATACGATTAATTCGTGATGCAGAATATATTTTTACAGATTCATTCCATTGTACTGTATTTTCAATGCTCTATAGCAAAAAATTCTTTACTTATAGAAGATATGACAATGACGGTATAGTATCCACAAATGGACGCATTTATTCTCTTTTATCATTAGTAGGGCAAGAACATAGGCTGTTGAGAGGTAATGAAAATCCTCACGAAATGATAAATATGAGTATTAATTATGAAAAGATTCATCAAACGTTTTCTAATTTACGAGAGTTCACAAAAAAATATATATATGATGCTTTAACGAAATCTAATATAGAATATCTTGAGTGTCGGCGAAATTAGAGCAAGTTAAGCACAATTAACCAAACGACAATAAAAAAGGACACTATTTAGTTCTTTAAGACTACAAAATTAGTATTATCGGTAAGCATAGTATATTACACTTTGACACACATTATATACCCCCCCCCCTTTATGCCGTAACCTTTAAGGACAATGATTATGGCATAAGAGAAAGTAAACTATCAGGAGGTATACGGCCCCTATCAGTTATGTACAAAACCAAGGCTCTTCTCGAATTCTGTGTGGATTATGGATTAAATTACGACAAGTTTTTAACTGTAGCGTCACCAGCTGTGGGACGAGAAATTAGGCAGAACGATACTGGTTGAAAACCCCACATCGATCGGGCGATTATACAACAAACGCATACTGTCATTAAGTCTGAACATGACTGTAAGCTTGGATGATTGAAAAATGTTCCTTGTCGTTTATCTTACTACAGACACGTATGACACTTCCGGTCAGTGTGCGTATTTCTACCTCCTTCAATCCAGTTGATTAGACGGTTATGGATTTCTGCTTCCGCCTGCTTATACGGGCAAAGGATGGAATGGAGACAAACAATCCGCTGTAAGGAAGCTCAATAAACTCACTTGAATCCGCTTAACCTGATGATTGTTCTGTGGCGTAACAGGACATGCTGTCATAAAACCGCCATACCAAGATGTTAAGTTCCTCTAATCTTGACTTATGAGTTACCTTGTGCTCTTTGCAGTAGCTCATTATCTCTTTATCTTTACTACTTCTTCTTGTGTCATCATAACTTTGTTTTTTGGACGTAAAGTTAATGACGAAAGTTTGAGGAAAAAAATACGTGAATGCCTACGAATCAACTTCTTACTTTAACTTTCGAACAACTGTGCAATCGTGAAGGTCTTTGTGATTTGATTGTTGCGCTGAATACATATTCCGGAGCATACCCGTTCACTTTCCGGCAGCCTATAAAGCATAAAAAT
>ERZ1673701.3074-NODE-3074-length-11868-cov-14.698045_pt1 | contig 11868 bp, 10 predicted proteins | sample MGYA00580231_ERZ1673701 | MGnify/ENA primary metagenome ERZ1673701 (study PRJEB41218, sample SAMN15661798) | gut metagenome | host: Homo sapiens | place: Canada: London | collected 2015-08-20/2019-03-30 | study: EMG produced TPA metagenomics assembly of...
CTGCATCACCCCCTTTCGCAAGGGAGTGGCTAACCGCCGCAATACAACAGCGTCCTTGAGACGATTGTACCATACCGCACAAAAAAGTCAAGCCCTCCCGATCGGGAGGGCTTGTTGCGTTTACGCAGTTACTTGCTGAACTTGGTAAAGAGCATGACGATCAGCGTGATGAGCGCCATGACGGCGAAGATGCCGAGCATCCCCTGCCACAGGATCGTGAGGGCGGCTTCGAGAGCAGTCATATTCCCTTCCTCCTTACTTCAAGAGCTGCGGCACGAGGTTGAGGATCATGCCGCCCGCGAGGACGCTTGCGATCTGCCCTGCCACGTTCGCACCCACCGCGTGCATCAGCAGATGGTTCTGCGGATCGGCCTCAAGCCCCATCTTCTGGATGACGCGCGCGGACATCGGGAACGCCGAAATGCCTGCCGCGCCGACCATCGGGTTGACCTTCTTCTTGCTGAACAGGTTGAGGAGCTTCGCGAACATCACGCCCGCGATGGAGTCGAACACGAACGCCACGAGGCCAAGGCCCATGATGATGAGCGTATTCCGGTTCACGAACTGGTCGGCGCGCATGGAGAACGAGATCGTGATGCCGAGCAGCAGCGTGATGAGGTTCGCCAGCGTGTTCTGCGCGGTCTCGGAGAGACGGTCAAGGCAGCCGCACTCGCGCAGGAGGTTACCGAACATCAGGAAGCCGACGAGCGAGACGGACATCGGCGCAATGAAGCCCGCGATGATGGTCACGAGGATCGGGAAGCAGATGCGCAGCGTGCGCGAGACGTTCTTGGGGTTGTAGGGCATCCGGATGCGGCGCTCTTTTTTCGTCGTCACGAGCTTGATGGCGAAGGGCTGGATGATCGGCACAAGCGCCATGTAAGAGTATGCCGCGACGGCGATGGGGCCGACGTAGCTCGAGTGCAGCACCTGCGAGACGAGAATGGAGGTCGGGCCGTCCGCCGCGCCGATGATGCCGATGGAGGCGGCGTCCGCGAGGTCGAAGCCGAGCAGGACGGCAGCGACCATGGTGAAGAAGATGCCGAACTGCGCCGCCGCGCCGAAGAGCAGCATCTTGGGATTTGAGAGCAGCGGGCCGAAGTCGATCATCGCGCCGATGCCGATGAACAGCAGCAGCGGCAGCGCTTCGCTGGCCTCGATGGTTGTCTCGAAGAGCCACTGGATGATGCCCTGGCTCTCGCCGATGCCCTCGACCATCTGGTTGAGGACGCCGGAGCTCGGCAGGTTGACGAGGATGGCGCCGAAGCCCATCGGCAGCAGCAGCGCGGGCTCATAGTCCTTTTGGATGGCGAGGTAGATGAGCGCGAAGCCCACAAGGTACATCACGCCTTGCTGCCACGTCACGGCTCGAAAGCCGTCAAGCAGAAAGCTCATAAATGCAACACACTCCTGTATTATAGAATTGGTTTTGGGAAAAGAAAAAGACTCTTACCGTCGGACGGCTGCAAAGACGTCTTCGGTAAAAGTCTCGCCATTTCATGAGCGGACCGGGGGCGCAGCCCCGTGATGACGACCCGCCCGACGCCGCAGCGGCGCTGGCTACTCCCTTATTCCTTTCGGTATCATAGCATACGAAGCGTCCTGTGTCAAACCAATTATTGCCGTTTCGTAAACTTTTTTGCGCCCTCTTTACTATTTAGGCGAAATCATATAGAATAAAAGCAATTTTGATAGAAAGTGTGATGGATCTTGCAGAATTTCATTTATAAGCTTCGCTGCGCGATGGCGCGCTTCATGTACGGTCGAAACGGCGCCGACCAGCTCTGCTGGGCTTTGTTTATCGCTGAGTTGGTGCTCAGCCTGCTGCCCGCCTTGGTGCCGGGGCAGGCATTTGCCGCCTTTATCCACTATACCACGCTCTTTTTGTGCGTATATCTGCTGTTCCGTATGTTCTCGCGCAACCTCGAAAAGCGCCGTGCGGAAAACGCAAAATTCATGCAGTGGTGGGGGCCGAAGCAGAGCGCCCTGCGCGGAGCGAAGGCCCGCCGCGCCGACAAGGAACACAAGTATGTGAAGTGCTCCTGCGGCACCTATTGCCGTGTGCCGCGCAGCGTCGGAACGGTCGAATTGACCTGTCCGAAGTGCGGAAAAAAGCGGATCGTGAAAACCTGAAAATGAGTCCTTTTGAAAAAAGCGCCGAAGGGCGCTTTTTTTGTACACTTTGACGATCCGTTTTGTTCAAAACCGCCCATGTCTACCCGATGGCTACCCGCCGAAACGCCTGGGGCGCAAGGGCTTGCGGGTTTTCCGAGAGGGTCGCCGTCTACCCTTCCGTCTACCCATTTTTTCGCGCCGATCCCCGAAACACCTGCCATTGCTGCGAAAATTTTTGAAATTTCCGAAAATGTATGAGGATACGATACTCTCGACCGGAGCGAATGGGGCGCTCGCCCTGGGCACGCAGCAGAGACACCAGGTCGGTATTCTGCGCCCGCGCCTTTTCCTCCGGCGTAAAATAGATAAATTTAGCCATTCTTTTTCTCCGTATGGATCGATGTAGTCCCTCTTGCCGCCAGAGGGACGCTGTGGTACAATTTCTCTCCGTGATATTCTGTGAGAGAAGGAAGAAGCAAATGAACCAGAAAGAACTCAACGAGATCCGCCGGCGCTTCCGGCTCGATAAAAATAACTTCAGCCGCATCTTCGGCTGCTATGTCAACTCCAACCGCGAGGTCATCTCGTGGATCGACGCCTCCCTCGGCCTCATGCGGCAGGAGGAGCAGGAGATGTATCTGGGGCTGCTCAAAAAGACGCTCTCCGGCACGCTGGGGCGCAACCTCATCGACATTGCATTCTCGACCGCTCAGGTCGCGGACAGCGACGAGCACCGTCTGCTCCAAACCCTGCGCCAGACGGAGTGCAAGGATGCGAACGCCCGCGAAACGCTCTGCCGCAAAATTATTGAATCTCTCAATATGGGCGAGACGAACTGCCTCATTCTCCTCGCCGCCGACGCCTATGATGTTCCTTACCGCGGCAAGGATGACGAGCTGCAGGCGGACGCCTCCGGCGACGTCTACAAGTATTTTGTCTGCGCCATTTGTCCTGTGAAGGCGCCGACGCTCGAGCTGCGCTACGACACCGACGAGAATTTCTTCCACCCCAGCTCCACCGGACATATTGCCCTTGCGCCCGAGCTGGGCTTCCTCTTCCCCGCCTTTGACGACCGCGCGGCGAACATCTACAACGCGCTTTTTTAACCGGTGAAGTAATTCCAGGACAGAATACGGGCATTGCCATTGGCAGCCAGATTATCCACCTGGCCCTTGAACCAATCAGAATCATTGATAAGGTCGATCTGAGAAGCATCCGTCAGGCAATACTGACTGTTGAGAATAGCCAGGTCCGGAGCCGTCGCCATGAAAGCGTCGGGGCCAGCATAGGCAATGATCGACGCACCGCGGGAGATCTGCTCGCAGACATCGTTAATCGTGCCAAGTTCGCCGTTGGGATGGAACTCAAAAGTAACGGCGCCATTGGTCTTCTCAGTCACTTCATCCATCCACTGCTGGGTATAGGTAGCAAGAGGGTCGGTGGATGCCTGTGTAATAGAAACCTTAAAGTTGAAGGTCTGCGCAGGAGTATTGTCCTGCTCATCGCCTTCGTTGCTGGGTTCCTGCTGCTTTTCGCCGCAGGCGGAGAGCGCAAGGATCATCGCAAGTGCCAGAAGAAGTGCAAAAAACTTTTTCATTAGATATAGCTCCTTTCGGTTTTCCAAATTTGGATATTGACATATTATCACTTTTGCAATATTATTTCAATATATTTCAGTCTATGAAATAAAATACCACGCAAGGTGCAAAACGGCATTGAACGTGCTGTGCAGAATTGCCAAAAAAAGGCTTTGCATTCTTTTTCCATTTCCTTTTTGCTGAAATTATTTCACAGTTTCAGCGCGTAGCTCTGAAAAAAATTTTCAAGGCGAGGTGAATATCTTAATGATATTGGTTCCAATCATTGAAAAGTATAGCTCTTTTACAAAAGGAGAACAGCAGATTGCCGACTATATCCTGAACAATCCGGAAGAAGCACTATCGAAGACTGCCAGCGAGCTTGCTTCTGCATCACACACATCATCCGCAGCTATCGTCCGCTTTTCCCGAAAGATCGGCTACGATGGTTATTCTGACATGAAAGTTGGGCTGGCAAAATATTTCAGTGACCGGCAGCACTTCGAAAAAGACATGATCATTCAAGCCAATGACTCTTATGAGAACTGCGCCAATAAACTCATTACGCAAATTGTTGAGGTATGCAGCTCAACTGCAGACCACATCGACTATCGGGTTCTTTCTCGGGTAATCGCAGCAATCAATCAGGCGTCCTGTGTGTACTTATTGGGCATTGGCAGTTCTGCCAATGTTGCGTTAGATCTTCAGCAGAAGCTTTTGCGCATAAACAAAAGGGCCTTCTTTTTACAGGACAGTCAAATCAACCTTCTTTCAACAATAACCATAACGAAAGACGACGTCGTGGTCGCTTTTTCTTTCTCCGGAACAACGGATGTTGTAGCCGCGTCGGTGAAAGCAGCAAAACGACAAGGGGCATCCGTTATTGCAATTACGGGAAATCCAGATTCCATCATTGGCCGGTGTGCGGATTTTTGTTTGCGTACACCTGCCATTGAGCGAAAAGTCCGTATAGGCGCTGTTTCATCACGCTACTCTCAGCAGTTTATTTGCGACTTAATTTTCCTCTGCCTGATTAGTAAGCACTATGAAGAAGCCGAGGAGCTGACACTGAAAGCGTCAAATTTATTATCCTATATCTTGTAAAGCGCCCAATCAGAAAAACAATCAAACTATATCGAAAAAGGGAGGATATTACAATGAATTTGGAAGGCTTACAGATTTTTTCTCACGAAGTATCCGGTTATAAACCACAGGTCGATTTTAATACATGGCGCGTTGCGCTTCTCAATGCATCAGATATGTATCTTCCGAACAACATCACCTATTTTGACAACCATCTTGAAACAGACGAAGTCTTCATTCTCCTTTCAGGAAGCTGTGCGTTGCTTCTTGCAGGCAATGATGAAAAGCCACACGATACAGTATGCCACTGGCTCGAAGAAGGGAAAGTATACAATGTCAAATCTGGCACATGGCATACGCTTTTTATGATGCCCGGCAGCAAGCTCGCAGTCATTGAAAACAGAGATACGAGTGTTGCAAATTCACCGCGCTACTATTTCTCTGACGAAGAACGCGCAAACCTGATTCCGGAAATAAACAGTATTTGATAGTGTAACTCTACATAGTTGTTTCTTCTCTGTCGTATAATCTCTGATAGAGTGAGTCCTTCTGGATGCGCCATGATGACACTACCCTCGTGACAGCATTTGCTCACAGTCCCCCCTTGGCGGAGGACTGTGAGTTTTTTCCTTTTCTGGCGGCGATCTGATACAGATTGCTGGTCAGGCTGCCGTTTGGCCGATAACGGGACTGGCGCGAGACCAGTCCCGCCTGCTCCAAGTCGCCCAAAGCCCGCTGCACCGTGCGCCGGGATAGCTTGAGGTCTGAGGCGATTCGCTTGACGCCCGGCCAGCAGGCCCCTGCTGCATCTGAGCGATCATGGAGGTACATATAGACTGTCTTTGCTCGATGGGACAGTTCCTCATTCTGATAGAGGTTTCCATAGTAGCTCATGTGGTATCCTCCGCTTTCGGCGTGTTGTAGGCTCTGCGCTTCGCACCCTCCGCGGCAGCAATCATCTCCTGCTGTACCTCCTCACGCGCAGGCGCACTTTTACCACCAGATGCTTCCGCTTCCGACGAGGATGGGGTCTTCCCCGCTGCCGGTGGATATTTTCTACGGATCACCTTCATCAACATCTCCTTGTTGGCATATGCAACCTTGCGCGCCCCGTGCTCTGGAACACGATACTCCTCTCCAAAGGCGATGCCCCAATCGAGGAAGAGCTGCAAGTGCGTCTGCATGGGATGCGTGCCGGTTTTCATCACGATGAACTCCCCTTTCGGCAGACTCTTGAGCTCGTCCGCGCTCAACAGCGGGCGCTCCATCATCTGGAGGGACTGGCTGCTCTCCTTACCCTGACTGACCGAGCCGGAGAGGACCGTGCGCGTTCCAAGTGCTTTGGAGAGCACCTCGGCAGTCTGGCTGCTGGGTGCGAAGCCGCCGAAGATGATCGTTTGGCAATTGTCCTGTATGATCGCCGCGCCTTCCTTGCCGTAGTTCTTTTCGAGCTGGGCAAGACTTTGGATGATCGGCACCAGAGTCAGTCGACGGGAGCGGCCCGCGGAGAAAAGAGGCAGAACATTGAACGGCGGCATCGTTCCAAATTCATCCATGAAGAAGATAACGCGCCGCGGGAGTCTGCCTCCATTCTTATCGGCAACATAGAAAAGCTCCTGACTGAGCGCCTGCACCATAAGGGATGCCATGAAGTGCTTGGTGACATCCTCCTCCGGAAGAATTAGGAATACGGCGCATTTTTCCCGCGCCATGCGCTCGGCGTCAATAACGTTATCGAAGCAGAGCACCTGCTCGAGCTCGGAATCGAGAAAGGCATTGAGCCGTGCGAGCACCGTGGACATGACGGAGTTCATGCTTTGCTCCGCCGTGGTCAGAGCCGAGCCGGAAAACCACCTCGCCTTGTGATCCTCCGGCATCATCGCCATAAGGAACTGGAAGCCGTTCTTTGCCTTCGGCCCGCTGCCAATTGGAGCAAGGAGCTCCTGCACCAGCTTGAAGACGGAGACGATATGCCTCCGCTCCTCCGGCTGCTCCTTTGTTGGAGGAAGGTGCTCGGCGAGGAGCAGGATCGTCGCCGTCAGTACACCCTCGGCCGCCTGATAAAAGTACGAGTTCTGCCCATAGATGCTTTCGTCGCCTGATGGATTGATGATCGTATTGGAAAGTATCTTGGCATACTTTTCGGACTTCGCTCTGGATTTCAGGTCATCCGGGTTCGCAACGGCAAGATCCATGTAGCGGTTGATGAGTGTGAGCAGATTGTAGCCATCGCTGCATGTGGGATTTCGCAGGTCAACGACAGACACCTGATAGCCGTAATACTTGGACGCGACCGCGCCGTAGTTGCGTGCGAGGTCACCCTTGCTGTCGAGGGCGAGGAAGCTCATTCCGCTGGCGCAGGTGTACTCCAGATTCGGGTACAAAAAGTACGCCGTCTTTCCTACGCCGGAGGCGCCGATCATCAAGCAATGGATGTCGTCGCTGTCCACCAGCGCGCGGATCAACTCCGGCTCGTCTGTGTATTGGCCGTTCTTTCTTTTCTTCCATATCCTTTTTACATACCTCACAGCGGTCCTCCCAAGGACCGCAAGGCACTGCCGTTCCTTCTTTCCTCCGCCCATGCTGCCGACCACGACGCCTTGTTTTTGAGGAAGACGCTCTCCCTTGCGCCAATGCACCACATCAAAGGGGATATGAGCATAGCTCTTGCCGATCTCTTTCAGCGTTGCCCAGCGCGCTGTACCGTGCTGGCCGTCGCCGACCGTTTTGCTCTTGATGCGATTGAGCGAATAGTTTTTTGAAACGAGGGATACCACCAGCAGGAAAATCAACAGGCCGATGCAGAGCGCGATGAAAGACACGGTGTCATGACTCATGTTGCTTTCTCCTTTTTCTCAAACTTGGCGCACAGGTCATCGTTCCAGTCCTTGCGCTGCGGGCAGAGGCGCTGGACCTCTAAGTTCATTTCCTCCAAGGTCTCCGTCATGCGTTCACAGGCGTCGTTGCCTGCATCATCGTTATCGAGGCATAGGTACACGGTGTCCAGCCTCGGATTTTGCCGCAGACGTTCCAGCACCGGCTGGGCAGAGGTCCCGCAACAGGCAACATAGCTGTGCTCCTGCCAGCCATAAGGATAGAGTGTGATGTGCGAGAGCAGGTCGATAGGGGCCTCGAACACATAGAGGGACTTGTCCGTACCATCCTTGTGAAAGCTGTGTGCGCTCTCGCTGCCTTCAACATTCATGCGAAACACCTTGCCCTCGCTGTTTGTGCTGCGCAGATGCGCGTGCTTTGCAATATCACCGTCCATGCCGACGAAGACGCAGTTATGATGCTCGTCCTCGTAGAGCAGCTTTTCATGTGTGAAATACGAAACCACCTCGCGTTCAATGTGCCGCTTGTGCAGGAGGTAGGCGTAGACGCGGCGCATATTGCTGTAGGGCTGCGGCAGGGCGAAGGACTTCGGCTCCGTTGCGGCAGGCTTCGCCTGCTCGAGCGCTCGACCGTCCTTACGCCCCAGCAAAAGTAAAACCGCCTCCGGATAAGGGAGGCGGTAGTAGCGTTGGACAAAGCTGATGGCGTAACCGCCCTCGCGCTTGGAGTGGTCGAACCACTTGTTGCCGCGGACGGTGACGCTGGGGTCGCTGGGGGTACGATATCGCCTATTTGACCCGTTTTTGCAACATTTTCTCCGTTTTGCACAAAGGCAGGATTTTGACGGACGCCCTCCTTAACGAGCCAACGTGCATAAACAAAAGAAAATCGAGCCGACACGCGGAAAAATATACGATGCCGCAGAACCGGAAACGGAAATTTCAGAAAGGAGAGTAACATTATATGAAAAAGTTACTCGCTCTGGTGCTGGCGCTGGTCATGTCCATGTCCCTCGTCACCATCAGCAACGCAGCTTTCAAAGATGCCGACAAGATCGACTACAAGGAAGCTGTTGACGTCATGAACGCCGTTGGTGTGTTCGTTGGCGATGAAAAGGGCAATTTCAATGCCAAGGAAAACCTGACCCGTGAGCAGGCCGCGAAGATCATCGCGTACCTCGAGCTCGGCTCCAAGGCTGCTGACGCCCTCGCGGGCGGCGCTACCTTTACCGACGTGGCCTCCACTCGCTGGTCCGCCGGCTTTGTCGGCTACTGCGCGCAGGCCGGCGTCGTCAACGGTGTCGGCAACAGCAAGTTCGACCCCGCCGGTCAGCTGACTGCTCTGCAGTTCGGCAAGATGCTGCTCGTTGAGCTCGGCTACGATGCCAAGGCCGCCGGCATGGTCGGCACCGACTGGGCCATCAACACCAGCAAGCTCATGGCCAAGGCCAAGCTGATGGACAAGATCGACGGCTCCGTCAATCAGGTCCTCACCCGTGAGAAGGCCGCTCAGATGACTCTGAACGCCCTCAAGGCCCCCACCGTTGAGTACACCACCAAGGGCTCCAGCATCTCCGTCAACGGTGCTGAGATCAACCTCGGCGCTTCCGAGCCCACCTATGTGACCAACACCATTGCCAAGCAGCAGACCATCTCCGATGCGACCCTGACCAACAACGGCGGTTACACCATCGAGCTGGGCGAGAAGCTCTACACCAAGCTGAAGCTCTCCTCCGGTGCGATGGATGATTTTGGTCGTCCCATTCACATTTGGACCAACGACACCAAGAAGATCGGTGAGTATGCCGAGGATGAAGATGCCAAGTATACTGACTCCGTCAAGCGCGGCACCATCTATGCCGACCTCGGTCTGTCCAACAGCGGCATTCCTGCGGGCAACGTTACCTACTATGTCAATGGCGAAAAGACCACTTTCACCAATGACATTGTTAAGGGCAGCCTCGATGAGGTCGGCGGCAACGGCGCTCTGACTCAGGTTTGGTATGATTCCGCTAAGAACACCGCCACCATCACTGTGATCAACACCTATTTCGCTCAGATCGCGGCGGCCTACAAGGCCTCTACCACGAAGGACGCTTATGTCCTGCTCGCCAGCACCGGCAATACCGGCCTTGGCAGCACCTATGAGACCGACGACGCTTATGCCGTTGACGATTATGTGCTCTACACCTACTCCAAGATGACCGGCGCCACCGGCGTGAAGAGCATGAAGCTCGCCGAGAAGGTCACCGGCACCCTTACCGGCTATGTTGAGGGCAAGTCTGTTGTGGCCGGCGGCACGACCTATAAGATCAATGCGGTTGCCGCTTCCAAGGCTACGATCGGCAGCTCTTTGACCAATGCGATGAACACCACCGTCGATGTTTATCTCGGCTTCTACGGCGATGCCGTTTATGTTGACGCGGCGGCTGCCTCCGATGCTTATGCCGCTGTGATCGGCAGCAACTCCGCCGCCGGCGCCGGCGCCGGCTCTCTTACCGGCGCCACCAAGGCCGAGCTGCTCTTCCTTGACGGCACCCGCAAGGTCGTTGACGTCAAGTCCTGGGGTTCTGCTCAGCTGAACGACATTGTTTCCTACCGCATCAATTCCGACAAGGAATACATTCTGACTCAGGTTGCGTCTGTCAATGCCACCGAAACCGCCGGTGTTCTGGTCACCAAGGGCAACACTACGATGGGCAACGATAAGTACAACGTCGGTAAGACCGGTCCTTCCTATGCCAACGGCAAGACCACGTTCCTGATCTACAATGAGGCTACGAACACCGTCGAGTCTTACGTCGGTATTGCGAACGTTCCCACCATCAATCTGACCGATGCTGATGACAATTGCGCCGTTTATGTGCCGGACGGCTCGGCGTCCGCCAAGGTCGTCTTTGTCGCCCACGACGGTGACGCTGTGATCAGCGGCAACTCCAAGAGCGTGTTCTTCATCAAGGGCGATAAGAACGCCACTCCCGCGGTCAACCACACCGAGGAGTTTGGTGATTACTATGAGTATGACGCCATCATTGGCGGTGAGATCACCAAGATCAAGATGGCCGCTACCGCTGCGAACAAGATCACCGCTACCATCGCCAGCCAGCTGACCAAGGACAGCAAGGGCGTCTACAGCCTGGTTGCCGGCTATTATGCCAACGCCGCCACCCCGACCGGCGCTACTGACAACTCGGTGAAGTATGTGGCCGCCGATTCCTCTCGCCAGAATGACGCTGTTGTCAACGGCACCATCACCCTTGCCGGCACCCCGATCAGTGTTGCCGATAAGTGCGAGGTCTTCGTGATCAGCGCCGACGGTAAGACCATCTCTGCCACCAATGTCAACGCGATCCAGAAGGACGACAACGACAAGGTTTGGTACAAGACCAATTCGGATGGCGAGGTCACCACCATCGTGATCCAGACCGTGGATGCTGCGGGCAGCGCCGGCAGCAGCAGCGAGGAGACCTACGAGTGGGAGGTCAACGCCAACACTCTGCGTGTCAACCTCACCTACAGCTCCAACACGATGAGCGTTAGCGACGTAGATGTGATGAACAATGCCGGTTACGCTCTGCAGCAGGCCGGTTATGTGGTCAATGAATGGGGCGGCAGCTATACTCAGTCCCTGACGGCGACCCTTACCTCCAGTGGCCTGACGGCTCACGCCTACAAGGGCAATCTGGACATCACCTTCACTATCTTCATGGCGAAGGCTACTGCCTGATCAAACTGAATTCTTGAATCCGTTTTGATTCTTGAAGCGTAAAAAAGCCCCGCGCCAAAAGGCGCGGGGCTTTTCCTTTTATCGAAGGCCGTAAATTTGAAGCTGCCCGCCGGTAATGGTACCGTTGCTTTTGCAGAAGGTCAGCTGCGTCGGCCCGCTCTGCCCAAGCGAGGAGCGCGGGATATAGCCGTGGCCTATGTTCATTGAGGTACCCTTGCTGCTGATGGTGAGGGCGCAAAATTTACTGTTGTTATGCCAAAGCTCAATGCGGGGGTCCATATAGTTTTCAACGAAAATAGAGATATACGGCTTGCTGTCCCAATATGATGAGCCCTGCACGGAGTAGCCCGAGGTGATTTGATCGAAACGGAGCATGGTGTCCGTGCTGCTGCCGGTTAATTTTGGCAGTAAAAAGATTCTCGTGTACTGATAGAAATTGATGTCGCTGACGTCAATATCCCATTGTGCAGTGTCGGCGCCGAGCGTCACCTCCTTGATCTTGACGAGCGGAAAGGCCGCCGCCGTTTCCGCG
>ERZ1673701.3090-NODE-3090-length-11840-cov-4.631311_pt1 | contig 11840 bp, 6 predicted proteins | sample MGYA00580231_ERZ1673701 | MGnify/ENA primary metagenome ERZ1673701 (study PRJEB41218, sample SAMN15661798) | gut metagenome | host: Homo sapiens | place: Canada: London | collected 2015-08-20/2019-03-30 | study: EMG produced TPA metagenomics assembly of...
AAGTTTCCTCATCTTCATGAGAATCCTCTCTTCCTTATTGTTTGATTACTTGTTTCTGCGATCGCGGGAGGCGGGGACCTAACTTGCTCCCGCGATCCGCAAATCTTGGATTATCGGTCGGAACGCCTTCAAGTTGGCAGACGTTCCGACCCCGCACAAACGATTCAGACGAGTCGCTTCTTGCCGTTCCACACACCGGCCGCGCCGATGAGCAGCACCGCAAGCCCGCCGACCACACCGCCGACGAACAGCCACTGACGATCCGTCATCCCGCCCGTCAACGGCAGCGCCGACACTGCGATGTAGTGGTTAGTGAAGGCGACCGGTTGCGTACTGTCGCTCTGCGATTCGGAAACCTTCTGGCCGTTGTCGTCCTGCACCTTGGTCACGGACGTTACGGAAGCCGTCCACGCACCGTCATCGTTCTTGGCGACGGTCACCACGACTTCGTATTTCGCCTGCGAATAGTGCAATGCGCTAATCGAGCCGCTGTTTTCCGTCACGTAGTACGTGTAGGTGGCGCCACCGGCGTTGTAGGTAATGTCGCTAAACGCCGCGGAATGTTCGGTCGAATCACGATTCACCGTGACCGTGCATGGCTGCTGATCCTTGCAGCTGGCCGGCAACGGGGCGTTGTCTTCCGCCTCCAACGTGAAGCCGAACTGGTCGGAATCCTTCCACTCACGACCGGTCAGATTCTTCCGTACCGAGATTAGGTGCTGCAGTGATACCGTCTTCAGCGTGTTGGTGATGGTCGCTTTCAGCGTGCCCTCATCGGCATTGGAAGACCACACCATCTTCTTGGTCAAGTCGGCATTGTTACCCGTATAGGTGACGTCATATCGGTCATTACCGGGGGTTTCCACCACGGAATACGTGTAGCCGGGCACCAGATTATTGACCGTTGCGGTCCACTCGTTGTTGGCGTTCAGCGTGATTGGATCACCAACATTCTCCGCGGTGCTATCGGCAGCACCAATCGCCTTGCGCTGCAATTGCACCGTCACGGAATCGTTGGCATGCTTGTCGTCACCGTCCGACCATTGCTTGGTGATGTTGATCTTGCCGAGCTTCACCTGCACCACCGGATGCGGATATTCGGCTTCGGTCCTTACACAGGATGTCGCGCCGTTGACCTCGGTGAGCACGCAATAGTTCAGCTTCGCACCCGCGTTGGAATAGTAGCCTTGCTGCCCAGCGGATTCTGTTCCGGTATTCGCTTCTCCCTTGTTCGGATATTGCTTGTTTTTCGCATAGTCGGCATATGCAGCATCGCTTGGCTTGACTTTGAAGGAAACGTCGATGTCATCAGCCTTTTCTGCGACGATGCCATCTGCGCCGTTGAAGGTCACCGTCACGGTGCGACTGCCGGAACTGTCGACGCTGTATGTGGCTGTATATCCGCTCGTCAGCTTGGTACTGCCGTTCTTCACCGTCACATATTGCGTGATGTCGGTGCCGTTGGCGACACCTGCGAACTCGACCGGATCCACCCACTGGGACAAGGTGTCGGTGATGGAGAAGACCTTGATCTTCGCGGACGAGGTAATACTGGAATAGATCTGGTCGAATGCTTTCGTCAGATTCTCAGCATTCGTGCCGTCAAATTCCTTGCCGTTCATTGCATTGGCTTGAACGGCGAGATCGGCCATCTTATTCGCCTTAGTGGAAGTCTTCACCACATAGAGTGCAGCATCGCCGTCACGTTTGTTAGCCTCGGCCAAGGCTGCGGCATAGTTGTAACCGTACCTCTCATCACTGCCCTCGGTACCGGCACCATGCACACCTTCCGGCGTGGTGTACCAGCTATCGTCAGGATTGCACTGATTCCGCGACCCGCCGCACCCAATCGGATAATTGGATATACGGTATGTCGGATTGCCATCCGAGAGGAAGATGATGTGCTTCTTCACACCAGAGCGGCCTTGCAGATCGTTTGCCAGCTTGAGCGCGGCCTCCCAGTTGGTGCCGCCATCGGGGTCACCCTCCACGGCGTTGTTGATTTTCGAGGCGTCCGTGGTGAACGTCTGCTTGAGAGAAGCGTTAGTGCTGAATGTCACCACCGCCATTTGGACCTGCTGCTCAGACAGCAACGCCGAATTCTTGTCAGTCAGCAATTTCTTGGCGAGCGCGTTGGCAGCTTCTTTCGCGTTGCTGTCGAGTTCGCCCTTCATGCTGCCGGACTTGTCCATGACCAGCACAATGTCGGCCGGCGTGACAGTGGTGACCGTGGAGGAGGTGCTATCGCCGGATGCGGTCAGATACAGCGTGTACTCATCACCGTCGCCGTCATCGGTTTTCACGATTCTTTTGTTGTTCGACGGCTTCACATTGGAATTCACGATGGTTACATGACTCGTCTTGCCCACGGTGAACAAGCCGGTTTCGGCGTATGCATTATCATTGCTGCTCTGCTGCGTCATCGGGGAACCGTTCGCGGACACGGTGTAGCCGCTAGAGTCCAACTCCCGCACCTTATACGTGGTGTCGTCGGTGAAATCGTTGGACTGCACGCGGGCGAATTGACCCTTGGCCAGCGTTATCACACCGTTATTGCTGGTCTGCGTATCGAACAAGACCTGATTGGTGTACGCATTGTACACGCTGTATTTGCCCCGGTACAGGGTTGAGGAATTGCCGACAAGCAGCTGGAATTGGAACTGTTTGTCCGCGTCGATAGTGCCTAGGGTTTCCTTCTCGATATCGATGGCCTTGGATGGCTTCACCGGCAGATTGAAGCTGATCTTGCAGTTGGAGCCGCCGTCGCCGCGTTCCAGATAGAAGAAGCTCAGATGATGTGTCTCATACGGCTTGGAATTCCACTTCTCTCCCGCATTGGCAAATGCATCGGTGATTGTTGTGGCAGGAGGGTTTCCATAACGCTGCGTCTTGTCATAGGTGATCTTGCCGGTGGCGAAATTGATCTTGCCACCCAGCGCCTGATGGATACCACCCAAATCAAGCACCAGCACACCATCGATGAACACCCAGACATCATCGTCGCCGGTAAAGTCGAACACCATGTCCTGATTGTTGACCTTGCCGTCTTTCGGCATGTAGAAATCGGCGCCAAGATTCATGCCGAAAGAATATTTATTATCCTTAGTATCGTTTCCAAATGGAGTGAAGCAAGGAGTATCAGTCTGGTTCGCACAATAATTCTGCGGACTCAGATTGAACTTTTTCGATGTCTTGTCATATGCAGCATACTGGGAATCGGCGTCGAAACCGTAATACCCATCCTTGTCCAATGTCAGCAGTCCGCCAGTCGGCGTGTAGTTGGTGACGGCGCTATCAGACTTCCCGCCAAAGAGATAGTCCAATGATTCTGATCCCTTATCAGCCGCCATGGCCGGATAGCCATTTGTCAGGGTTGTCTTCACAATACCGGTGTATGCGCCATTGCCATTACCGACATATCTGTTATACGTTCCTGAACCGCCAACGCTCATGAATTGCAACGCATGATTATTATTGATGGCCTTACGAACGTAATCATGCAATCCCAGGCTGATACCGGCCTGCTGCTCCGAGGTCTGTCCGGCACCATCCGCCATCGCGGCGGAAGTGGTGGCGTAGCCCATGCCGCCGAGCATGGCGATCGCAACGATGACGGCGACTATTCGTTCAGCAAAGCTCCTCTCGGGCTTTGCCTGTTGTATTCGCGCATGCCTCATCTGCTACCTCCCCTTACACACCGTGCGCATGTGCACGATTCACATCTTCATCACCAGTCACGCATCCAGCCGACGCGGATACACTTCCGGCGCTCTAGTCATGAACAGTAAAAGGAAAAGGAAATGGATACATACACCCTAAGCGCGGGAGATTCGGGGGTATGAAATAGCCTCGAAACCAAGTGATAGCAACGTTTCCAGCTATCTGCGCTACCCGAAATTCACATAAGCCCAACGTCCGACGGGGCAATATTATTCACATGTCCGCAACCGTACGGATGTCGCCGCAGCATGCCAACGCAACAGCTAGCCACGTTTCGGCCACCAAGCCGCATGTCTGCGAATATGCCACGGCCGGCTACGCAGCCAGGCAAGCAGCATCCCCGACACGAGCACGCCAGCCGACACCGCAATCGCAATCAATCGCGCGTCCTTCGCCGCATTCCGTTCCTCGGGAACCACTCCAGGAATCGCGGAACGCACCGCCGAAACCAGCAACCGGTGGGTGTTCACCCCGTACGGCGTGCAGGTCATCAGCGTCACCCGGTCCTCGCCGGGCACAATCTTCAGCTTCGAGGTGTCATTCGGTTCGATCACCGAAATGCGATCCACCTTGTAGCCGAGCGTACGGCCCATCACTTCGATGTAGAAGTAGTCGCCGACGCGCATCTCATCCAAGCGCGTGAACATCATCGCCTCGACCAGCCCACGGTGGCCGGTGATCACCGCATGCGTGCTCCGTCCGCCCACCGGCAGGCTGCTGCCATACAGATGTCCGGCTCCGGATGCGAGCGCCGACTGCGACGTGCCATGATAGATCGGCAGGCGTACGGAGATCTTCGGAATGCGGATGGTTCCCATCACGCCGCTGCCGGAATCGAGCAGGCTTTGATATTCCTTATCTTTGGCGCTGGCGCTATTTGATTCCGCGGCACCGGATTCACTGGACTGCGAGACGCCCTGCACTTGGGAGAACGGATCTTGCGCCTCTCCGAGAACCGGCTGTCCTGAAGCCGCAAGCCGCCTGTTATACGCTTTGGCCGCGGCGAACGTCTCATCGGCTTGGGGATAAGGCCAGCCGGCAACCGTCTGCACGGACCGGTTCGACGTATTCCGTAGCTCCCGCGCCGACTGATACTGCAGAAACGTAGGAAACCCGCCGATGCCTATCGCAAGAATGATCAACAGCGCCGCAACCACCCGCATGGCAATGACTTTCCTGCGATCCCTGCGCCACTGCCGCACCTCACCGGCAATGTCGACCGCCTCTTCGAAGGACGGTTCCCGATAGCGCTCCGCCTGCTGTTGCCGCATGTCCGTCACTGGATGAACTTCCGCAGCACGCGTTCCAGCTCGTCGATACGCAACGCCTGTTTGGCGATGAGCAGATCGCATTTGTTAATGGTCAGTTGCGCCTGCGCAAGCTTTGCCGCCATATCCTGCGATTCGTCAGCCGAGGTCAGGCCATCCGTCTCTTCTTCGTGCGCAGCACCTTGCAGTTCGGCGATTGACAAATCGTCTTCAACATCCTGCAGATAGTGGTTCGCGGATCCTTTCCCTTTTCGACGCCCGTCACGTTCCTCCTGCTGCTTCCACCGTGCGATGCACCGCTCCACCCGTTTGTAGCCAATGAATTTCGGGTCGAGTCCCGCTTCACGAAAGATGGCGGATGGCGATTCGCCAGCATTGTATCGGCACATGACTTCGACTTTGAAACGGTCGGTATATCGGATATGGGATGGGCTCACGCTCTTGACCGCCGGAAGACTTGCCAAATACGCGCGCTCTTTAGCGGTGAACTTGTCGATCATCGTGCACCCCCTTGAACTGCTTAATCCGCATGATATTGCCATTTCCCCTTCCCTTCCCCTCATGGATTCCCCCAAAAGGCGTCATCGCCCCTCCATGTATGGCAAGACCATCATTCCAAAAATCCAATCGTTCCAATACTGTAAACGTTTGTATTTTTTTGCATTGAGTACCCCCCCCCCCCACCCCCGGAAAATTCTTCTTTTCGTTACGTCCCTTCTCGCGTGTCATGATTTCACGCAGCATTCGTTCCGTCACATATGTTCACTACGCTCGGTGGTATGACGCAAGAGCTTGTTTCCTTGACTATCATCATGGCAGTGGCGGCCGTCAGCCCCATTGTGGCGCAGCTGATTCCCGGCAAGTTCATTCCGCAGACCGTGCTGCTGCTCGCCGCCGGAGCCGTACTCGGTCCCTACGGATTCGGCGTGATTGAAGTGAACGACGCCGTGAAACTCCTCAGCGAGCTCGGTATGGCGTTCCTGTTCCTGCTCGCCGGCTACGAAATAGACCCCAAGCGGCTTGCCGGACATCAGGGCAAAGTCGGCCTGCTTACATGGGTGGTCACGCTGGGGCTTGCCTGGCTGGTCGTGACATTCCTACCGTTCTTCGCCAAGCAAGGCATCAACGGCGTGGCCACGGTCATCGCGCTCACCACCACCGCGCTCGGCACGCTTATGCCTATTCTCAAGGAACGTGGACTCGAGGGTACCCCCATCGGCGACGCGATCATCTCATACGGCACGTGGGGCGAACTCGGCCCGATCATCGCCATGGCCATCCTGTTATCCACCCGCACCGGCTGGCAGACCATGCTGGTGCTCGGCGCGTTCCTCGCCATTTGCCTTATCTGCGCGACCTTGCCGGCAAAAGCGCGCAAAACCGGCTACCGGATGTACCGTTTCCTTACGGAAAACGCGAACACGTCATCGCAGACGCTGATGCGGCTGACCACGCTCCTGCTCATCTTCCTCGTCACCATTTCCGCACTGTTCGATCTCGACGCGGTGCTCGGCGCGTTCGCAGCGGGATTCATTCTGCGCTACATCATCCCCGACGGTAGCAAGTCGCTGGAAATGAAACTGGAAGGCGTCGGCTACGGATTCCTCATCCCCGTGTTCTTCGTGGTATCAGGCGCCGCAATCAATGCGAATGCCGTAGCCGGCCGACCCACCCTGCTCGTAGCATTCATCGTCATGCTCATGCTGATTCGTGCGGTGCCGGTATACATCGCCATGTCGACCGACAAACGCAACAATCCGATGTCGTCGCATCACCGCGTCACGGTAGCCCTGTATTGCACGACGGCGCTGCCGATCATCGTCGCCGTCACATCGCTGGCGGTGAAGGTCGGCACCATGCAAAGCGACACCGCATCGACGTTGGTCGCGGCCGGCGCGATTACGGTGTTCCTGATGCCGCTGCTCGGTTCCGTCACCTACCAGGTAGCCGATGTGCATCCGGTAACCGCGGCACGCGAGATCGCGCACACGCCCTCCGACTGGCGAACGATCGTACGCGAACATGCGCAGGTGCGCATGCTGCTGCATCATCAGGACCGGCTCAAGCGGATGGCGGAAACACTGGGAATGCTGGAGAAGCGGGATGCCCTTGGCAAGTCTCGGTCCGAGCTCGTCGAACGCGCGCAGCACGAAATCGACCGGCAGCTGGAGGAGCTCGGACTGGATCCGCAACGCACCACGCAACTGCCGCACGACTACCGGTATCCGAAGAACTGAGGGCACTAAGTCTATGGACGCCCGGCGTCCGAATCGCCAGAAACGGACATTCGTCATTCCCAAGCCACCGGGTTCCAGACCACGCCAGATTATTCCACGGACTTGAGCGAGCTGATCGGATCGATGCGGTCACCAGCTGCACGCTTTCGCTACGGTCGCCGTTCGTCAGGTCGCCCGCTCAGTCGTTCTGCGGCCAACGTAAGACGTTTCCAGCCACTTCCAGCTACAATCGGGAGCGGCGGCCCGCAACAAGGCCAATCGCAGGTGCCGCGAGTGAGGCAAACACAAGCCAGCGCAACCAGTCGCGGAAACGCCACACAAACCACCGAACAAACGCACCGAGCAACATACCAGTCAACAACAGAGAAGAGGAAGACTCATGAGCGACGTCACCGCCGCAAAGAAGCCGCGCGAAACCGACGACGTGCCAGTGCCCGCAACACTACGTAAATCCTTGAAGAACCGCCACATCCAGTTGATCGCATTGGGCGGAGCCATCGGAACCGGCCTGTTCTACGGTTCCAGCGAATCGATCGCACTGGCCGGACCGTCCATTCTGCTGGCCTACCTGATCGGCGGCCTGATCATTTTCCTGATCGTGCGCGCATTGAGCGAAATGGCCGTGGAAGACCCGAAGGCGGGCGCATTCAGCTACTACGCCACACGCTACTGGTCGAAACGCGCCGGCTTCATCTCCGGATGGAACTACTGGTTCAACTACGTGCTGGTGGCCATGGTGGAACTCGCCGTGGTCGGCTCCTTTGTGAACTACTGGTTCCCGAACATCCCCAAATGGGTTTCGGCGGCCGTGTTCCTGGTGGTGATCGCCGCATTGAACCTGATGGGCGTCAGCAAGTTCGGCGAATTCGAATTCTGGTTCGCCATCATCAAGATCGTGGCGGTGATCGCCATGATTCTGGGCGGCCTGTACGTGATCGTCGCCAACGTGCCCACCGCTTCGGGCATTCGCGCAAGCTTCGCGAACTGGTTCACCGTGGACGGCGGATTCCTGCCGCACGGCCTGATGACCCGCAATGCGGACGGCACGTGGACGGGCCTCATGATGGCGTTGGTCGTGGTTATGTTCAGCTTCGGCGGCACCGAACTCATCGGCATCACCGCAGGCGAGACGGAGAACCCGCGCGTCACGATCCCCAAGGCCACCAATGGCATCATCTGGCGTATTCTCGTGTTCTACATCTTCGCGCTCGGCGTGATCATGGCCGTGGTGCCGTGGAGCAAGATCGACGGCAATTCCAGCCCGTTCGTGCAGATCTTCGATTCCGTGGGCGTGCATGCGGCCGCCGGCATCCTCAACTTCGTGTGCCTGACCGCCGTGATGAGCGTCTACAATTCCGGCCTGTACGCCAACTCCCGCATGCTGTATTCGCTGGCCAAGCAGGGCAACGCCCCGGCATACCTGGGCAAGCTGACCAAGCGCGGCGTGCCGGCCGCCGGCGTGATCACCTCCGCCATCATCATCGCCATCGCCGTGGTGGTGGTATTCGTCTGGCCCGACTTCGCCTTCAACTATCTGATGTCGATCGCCACCATCGCCGCCGCAATCAACTGGACGATGATCATGATCACCGAAATCCACTTCCGCCGCGTGGTGGCCGCGGGCGACGGCCCTGCCGAGCTCAAGGGGCTCAAGGGCAAGGAGGCGCTCGACAAGATCGCGTTCAAGCTGCCGTTCGCACGCGTGATGCCGTATATCGTGATCGCGTTCATGGCACTGGTCGTGGCGTTGATGTGCTTCTCCGCCAGCTACCGTATCGCCGTGGTCGCCGGCGTGATCTGGCTGATCGTGCTGTTCGCGGCCTACGAGCTGCAGAAGCGGTTCTCGCATCAGGCGGCGTGACATGCGGCGCATGGCGCGCAGATGTCGCATGGGCTGGCTGCAACCAGTCGCGCAGCGGAATCATCATGGACTGCGTGGCATGGTACAGGTCGGATTTGCCCGGCCACACGGTGCCGATCGGCTGATTGGTGCGATCGAGCTGGTGGAACCATGATCCGTTGACGTGATCCACCGCCGCTCAGCAGCATCCACCGTCCGTCAATCACGCGCCTGTACGCATGACAACCCGGCCGCCGACTGCATGACAGGGCTACGGGTACACTGGTGAAGGCTATTTCTTGCTCATGGAACACAAAGGACGGCAGCACAATAATGTCAACGATTCTTGAGGGCACTCCGGATAAACGTATGGCGCTGGTCACGGGCCGCGCATACCCCGAACTGGCCAAGGAAGTCGCAGACTGCCTGGGCACCCAGGTGTTGGAAACCACGGCATACGACTTCGCAAACGGCGAGATGTACGTACGTTATACCGAACCGGTTCGCGGTGCCGACGTGTTCGTGCTGCAATGCCATTACGGCGATATCAACAAGTGGATCATGGAACAGCTCATTATGGTGGATGCGCTCAAGCGCGCCTCGGCACGCACCATCACCGTGGTTGCGCCGTTCATGGGCTATTCGCGCCAAGACAAGAAGCATCAGGGCCGCGAGCCCATCACCGCCCGCCTGGTGTACGACCTGTTCCGCACCGCCGGCGCCAACCGCATCATGACCGTCGACCTGCATGCCGCCCAGGAGCAGGGCTTCTTCGACGCTCCGGTCGACCATCTGACCGCCACCCCAGTGCTCATCGACTATGTGCGCAATCATCTGCCGCTGCCGAACACCACCATCGTCTCCCCCGACGCGGGTCGCATCAAGGTTTCCGAACAGTGGGCCGCCAAGCTTGGTGGACTGCCGCTCGCATTCATCCACAAGACCCGCGACACCACGCGCCCGAACCATGCCGTGGCGCATGGCATCATCGGCGAGGTTGAAGGCCGCGACTGCGTGGTGGTGGACGATATGATCGACACCGCTGGCACGATCTGCGAAGCCGTGCGCACGTTGAAGGACGCCGGCGCCAAGAGCGTGACGCTGGTGGCCACGCACGGTCTGCTGTCAGGCCCTGCCATTGAACGCCTGCGTGATTGCGGCGCACGTGAGATCGTGCTGATGGACACCGTTCCGGTTCCCGAAGAGAAGCGACTGCCGAATATGACCGTGCTGTCCGTGGCGCCGCTGCTGGCCGCTGGCATCCGTTCCGTGTTTGAAGAGGGTTCCGTGGCCACGCTGCTGGAGGGCCTGCCGGACGATATGCGCCCACGCAATATCTACGCCTGATTTTTCGGTTTCATCTTTTACGATCTGTGCAAAACGCCCGCAACCGGTTGATTCGGTTGCGGGCGTTTTGCGTTTCTTATCCCTGTGCGCGGAGCGATGTTCCGGCATCATCCGCAATGGGCTACGCTTGCGTGTTCCCCAACGTAGCCACCCCTAGGCATCGCCCATATTTGGCTACGCTTGTGCACTCCAGCGTAGCCGTTTACGAAGCCCGCCTGAATCCAGCCGCATATATGGTTTCGCGGCACAGCTGACAGGACGGGGCTTCCGTGTGATGCGTTCGACACACTCAAGGCACCGCTACGCGGTCTTCGCAGCACAGCCGCTCACCTCGCCTACAAAGAGCCCACTGGGCTCTTCGCTTCACGGCTCAGCAGCCAAGCCTACGGTCTCACGCATCACGGAAACCCCACCTCTCATAGGCGATCCTTCGAGCCAGCGGGAGCCGCCACTGCGCCAGCATAAACTACTGCGCCAGCGTGAACTGGCTGTTGTAGATGTCGGCGTAGAAGCCGGACTTGGCGAGCAGCTCCTCATGGGTGCCGCGTTCCACGATGTCGCCGCCGTTCATCACCAGAATCATGTCGGCGTCGCGGATGGTGGACAGGCGGTGCGCGATCACAAAGCTCGTGCGGCCTACGGTCAGCGCGTCCATGGCCTTCTGGATCAGCTCCTCGGTACGCGTGTCGACCGATGAGGTCGCCTCGTCGAGGATCAGGATCGGCGCGTCCTCCACCATGGCTCGGGCGATGGTAAGCAGCTGCTTCTGGCCCTGCGACAGCGAGGTCTTGTCGTCCAGCACGGTGTCGTAGCCGTTCGGCAGCGACATGATGTAATGGTGCAGACCCACGGCCTTGCAGGCGTTGATGATCTGTTCGTCGGTCACGCCGGGCTTCGAGTACGCGATGTTTTCACGTACTGTTCCATGGAACACCCATGTGTCCTGCAGCACCATGGAGAACTGGTCGTGCACGTTCCAGCGCGGCACGGACTTGGTGTCCACACCATCGATCGAGATCGAGCCGCCGGAGATCTCGTAGAAACGCATGAGCAGGTTCACCATGGTGGTCTTGCCGGCACCGGTCGGGCCGACGACGGCGATCTTCTGGCCGGATTTCACGGAGGCGGAGAAGTCGTTGATGATGGTCCTGCCCGGATCGTAGCCGAAACGCACGTGGCTGAATTCCACGTCGCCGCGCACCTGCTGCGGCTTGCCGTCCACACCGACGCCGAGCAGCGCCTGCTTGTCGGATTCGTCGGCCAGTTCCGGCTCGTCGAGGAAGCCGAACACGCGCTCGGAGGCGGCCGCACAACGCTGCAGGTTCTGGAAGGCCTGCGCGAACTGCGACAGCGGCTGGGTGAACAGGCGGACATACATCATGAACGCCACGATCACGCCGAACTCGATCTGCCCGTCGAGCGCGAGCG
>ERZ1673701.3113-NODE-3113-length-11764-cov-6.555897_pt1 | contig 11764 bp, 9 predicted proteins | sample MGYA00580231_ERZ1673701 | MGnify/ENA primary metagenome ERZ1673701 (study PRJEB41218, sample SAMN15661798) | gut metagenome | host: Homo sapiens | place: Canada: London | collected 2015-08-20/2019-03-30 | study: EMG produced TPA metagenomics assembly of...
CAGAATGGGGATGATCTGGTTCACGGCAAAGGACACGCCGTCGTTGAACTTCTGGTCAGCCTCACGGGTGGAGCGCTTGCGGTAGTTCTCATACTCGGCGGCCATCCGCAGCAGCTGATCCTTGGCCTGATTGGCATTCTTCTCAGCCGCGTCCAGCTTTGCCTTCACAGCCTCCAGCTCCCGGGCCTTCTTGTTGAAGAAGCCATCCTTTTTCTTGGGGTCTGCCGCTTCAGCGTTCGTCTCGGGAGCCGCTGCCTGCTCAGGTGCAGTTTCCGGGGCGGCCTGCTCGGCGGTGTTGGGCTCCACGGCAGGTTCTTCTGCCTGCGGGGTCTTTTTTGTTTCTTCGCTCATTCCAGGTCCTCCTTATAGATCACAGTCCGCCGGGGTGCGGCTGCCTGCGGGGTATCTTTTCGTTTGCCGCTCATTCCTTCGCCAAGCTGATCGGCAAAGGTGTGGAGCAGCGGCATCAGCTTCTGGAAGGGCATCCGGGTGGGGCCGATGAGGGCCACGGAGCCCCAGAGGCCTCCGCCCACCAGATACCGGTCACTCACGATGCACAGGCCAGGAATCTGAGGTTCCAGATCCTCGCCCAGCAGGATGCTTTCGCTCTGCTCTGCCGGGGGTGCAATGAGGGCGGCGGCCTGCTCTTCGTCGTTCAGCAGGCTCAGGATACTGCCCACCTTGCCGTCCAGCTGGGGCCAGTCCAGCAGGTACTGCTCACCCCCCAGATACACATGGGGCTGGGTGGAATCCTGCAGGATGGCGGCGGCGGCGCTGATCACCGGCACCAGCTCCGGGCTGATCTGGCTGCACAGCTCTGCAAGGAGCCGGGGCGACAGATCAACAGGAGCCACAAAGGTCAGGTTCCGGTTGAGCAGGGCGGCAAGCGCCGCTGCATTTTCCCGGGAAAGACCGGTGCGGACCCGCGCCACACGGGTGCGAACATAACCGGCAGTGGTCACAGCCAGCACCGCTGCGGCGCTGCGGCCCACCTGCACCACCTCGTAGTGGGCGATGCAGAGATCCTCAGCACAGGGGGTGCTGACGGCGGCGGTGCAGCCGCTGATGGCGGCCAGCGCCTTGGCGGCACCCTGTGCCAGCTTTTCCGGCTCGTGGTCAAGGCTTGCGAACACCGCGTCCACACGGGCGCGGGTCACACGATCCAGCGGCTGGTCATCGGTGAGAAGATGATCCAGATAATAACGGTAGCCCTTGGCACTGGGGACACGGCCTGCGCTGGTGTGGGGCTGCTCCAGCAGACCCAGCTTGGTCAGCGCGGCCATCTCGTTGCGCAGCGTGGCACTGGAAACTGCCATATCAAGGTAGTTTGCCAGCACACTGCTGCCCACGGGCTCGCCCTCGAGGCCATACAGCGCAACGATCGCCTGCAAGACACGCTGCTTGCGTGCATCCATCGTCATAGCGCCTGCCTCCTTCGTTCGCTTTTTGTTCTTTAGCACTCCTTCTTCCTGAGTGCTAAGACCATTATATCCAATTTTGCGGCGCTGTCAATAGCTTCTCAGAAAAGTTTTGAAAGATTCATAATTCTGTCATAAAGGCCGCACAAAAAAGAGCCGCCTTGCGGCGGCTCTCCTATATAATAGATCATTCCTCCATCTGCTTTGCCAGAAATGCCGCCGCCACGTTCACCGCCTTGAGCTGGGCGGCATCGGGCTGGGCAGTGCGGTCCTCCGTAAGCAGGCCCACACTGCCAGTGACATCCCCCGCCGCAATGATGGGCACAGCGCACAGCAGCGCCCGGGGTGAGCCCTCACAGGGCAGCAATGCCTTTTCGGGGCTGCCATCGCTCTGGTAGGGCTTGCGGCTGTCCATCAGCTTTTCCAGCGGCTGGCTCACGCTGCGGTCTGCCAGATCCCGCCTGCCCGCACCGGATGCCGCCAGAATGCGGTCCCGGTCTGAGACAAAGGCCGTCAGGGCAAAGCACTTGCTCAGCACATCCACATACTGGGCCGTCACCCCGCTCAGTTCCCCCATGGGTGAATACTTTTTGAAGATGACCTCGCCGTCCCCTGTTGTGAAGATCTCCAGCGGGTCTCCCCTGCGGATACGCTGGGTGCGGCGGATCTCCTTGGGGATGACCACCCGCCCCAGCTCATCGATGCGGCGCACGATGCCGGTTGCTTTCATAAGGTTCCCTTCCTTTCCATGTTCCGGTTTTGCTTCCAGATTTCTGTGAAGTATGGTTATTCTGTGGAAACAGGAAGGGAATTATTCATTCAGCTCCGGCCGGAGCCTTACCTGCGCACATACTGCGTCTTTCTGCCCGCGCCGATCCTCTCCAGAACGCCCTCCTCTGTCAGTTTTTTCAGCGCGCTTTCAATCGAGCTTGTACCAAAGCCCGGGCAGGCCTCTGCGGCCTCCTGTTTTGTAAAGGCTCCCAGCCTTTCCATCGCATAACTGCGCACTCGTTCGTACGCCGTCACGCGCTTCTGTCCCCCGCCAACCAGATCGACCCGCTGCTCAAAATCCTGATAACAGGAGCAGATCACCGCCAGCATATATTTGATGAACGGTGTCGGGTCATTTTCCTCCTCATGCCAGTGCTGATCAGCCTGCGCCAATGCTGCATAGTACTCATCCTTAGTCTCTGCAATTGCTTTTTCAATGCTGATGTACTGCCCCACAACATATCCATTCTGATACAGCATCAAAAGGGTCAGCAGCCGGCTCATTCTGCCGTTACCATCATTGAAAGGATGGATACAGAGAAAATCCAAGATAAAACAGGGGATCAAAAGCAGGGGATCAACGAGTTCTCTGTGCAGCACATCCTGATAAGTGCAGCAAAGTGCCTCCACAGCACCCGGTGTCTCGTATGGTTCCAGCGGGCGGAACAGCACATGGCGTTCCCCGCTGGGAAGGGTCATATCGATCTCATTGGGTGTAGTCTTAAAATGTCCTCGATAGGTCAAATTCGTATATTTCAGCAGATCACGGTGCAGTTGCAGGATGTACCCCGGCTCTACCGGAATATAGGCATAGTTCTCGTGGATGAGATTTAAAACATTCCGATATCCCAATATCTCCATTTCGTCCCGGTTACGTGGAGTCGTTTTATCTTCAACCAGCTGTTTCAGGCGTGCATTGGTCGTGATGATCCCTTCGATCCGATTGGAGGACTCTGTACTTTGGATCTTTGCGATCTCCACCAGCCGCTCCAATTCAGCGGGCCTTTGTTTCAGATATAGTTCCTGCCGCCCCTTGCATTCATGGATCTTCGCAACATAAGACAAGACCTCATTATCCCAGGAGTATTCTGCAATCTTTTTATAATCAAATGTACGCATGATTCACCCATTCCTTCTCCCAGCACGTTCTTTCTTCTCCCAATTATACGCTCATTTTGGGAGAAAGCACAAGAAACTGGGAGAAATCTTTTATCGTTCTCGTCACTCGCAGCTCCGGCCGGAGCGCTGCTTATCCTCATACATCCGGTGGTCGGCCAGGATGCGGATGGCACGCACATCGTCGCTGTCACTTGGGTAGACCGCACAGCCGCAGCTGGTGCCAACCTGCACCTCTGCATCCTTCAGGCGGTAAGGCTCCCGGATGGCTGCCTTGATCTTTTCCACCCGGCTCTTGCAGAACCCCTCCGTTACGGCTCCGTTGACGATGAGGGCAAACTCATCCCCGCCGATGCGGAACACCGCATCGCTCTCCCGCACGCAGCCACGCAGGCGGCTGGCCACCTCCTTGAGCAGCTGGTCGCCCACATCGTGGCCGTAACGGTCGTTCACAGGCTTGAAACGGTCAAGGTCGAGGTAGAACAGGACAAACGGTGTCCTGTTCAGCTCGTTTTCTTTCAGCAATGCGTCAAAATAGCGTTCATTATACAGTCCGGTCAGGCCGTCGGTGTTGGCCAGGTCCTCCATCTGCTGGCGGGCCTCCCCTTCCTGCCGGAGGGCGCGCTCCTTTTCCTCCACGCGCAGGCGGGCATCGGTGCGGACACCGTGCACCAGCACGATGCCTGCGCAGAAGAACAGCCCAGCCAGCAGCAGGATGGTGGCGTTCTGGATCTTCCGCATTCCACTATCCACCACGTCACGGCCGACGATGCCCACAATGGACAGATCCTGAAAGCCCACAGGCTGGTAGACCAGATAATAGCTCTTGCCCTCAAGCCAGCAGGAAAGGCTGCCGCTGCGGCCCTCTGCCACGTCCTGCCGGGCCCGGGTCAGTGTGCCCGCATCCACCTGCGCATACTTCTGCAGGTAGTCGAACAGGTTGTCCATCCAGTCCTCGATCTCGCTCTTGGGCTCCTCCGAGAGCATCACATCGCCATCGGGATGGATGATGTAGCAGTCGCTCTGGCCGCCGTAAGCACTGCCGCCGATCAATTCCTCTATGGTCTTATTCCGATAGCTCACGGCCAGGCTGGTGTAGGTGGTGCCGTCGATCTCCACCGGCGCAATGGGCGCAGAGTATACCACCCGGCGCTCCCCGCTCCGCATGATGTAGCTGGACACCGTAGGCTTGCCGGTGCGGTACATCTCCTCAAAGGCCGTCCAGAGGTGATCCACTTTTTCATGCTTGCCCCGGATGCTCCAATATTCGCAGTTTTCATTGAACAGATACACGCTGCTGTACCGCCAGATCTCCCGCTCGGCCTCATAGCTGCGCAGGCGTTCCTCCGCCAGGCCCTCCTCATTGGCAGCCTGCAGGCTCTTGCCCCACTCGTTCAGCATGTTCCAGTTGCTCCGGCTGAAGATGGTAAACGCCTTATCCACCTGCTCATAGGTCTCCAGCAGGTTGCGGGTGCCTTCGTCATAGAACTGCTGCCGGATGTACAGGATGTACCAGCACAGACCTGTCACCACGACCATCGCCAGCAGCAGCGCAGCTGCCGTCCATCTTTCTTTTTTCTTCCACATATTCAGCTTCTCCTCAGCAGAGTCCCAACTCTCTGCCCTTTTCCGGCCGCATTTCCACAGCCTGCGAAACCACGCAATTCCGTCGAATCAACACTACCAAATTCTGCTTTTTCTGTCAAGGCTTTCGTCAAAGATTATTCGCTGCAAATTTGGGGCATTCTTCTATCCTTTTGCTGCTGTGTATGTTATAATAAAATGTATGGATTTCTGAGGGGGTGCTCTTATGCAGCAGATCGTGATATTGGGCGGCGGTGCAGCGGGCCTTGCCGCCGCATTGGCCGCTGCCCAGTCTGCCCCGGCAGGGGCAGTGCGGGTGACGGTGCTGGACCGCAACCCCAGGTGCGGCAAAAAGCTGTTGGCCACCGGCAACGGCCGCTGCAATCTGGACAACACCGGCATTGCACCGGAACAGTATTTCACCGCTGACCCCGCCGCCCTGCGGCCCCTGCTGGCCGCGGTGGATGCCGCCGCACCGCTGGAATGGTTCGCGGCGCTGGGCCTGTACACCCGCACCGATGAGGCCGGGCGGGTGTACCCCTACTCCAACCAGGCCGCAGACGTTCTAGCCCTGCTGGAAGGCCACCTTGCCCGGCTGGGCGTGGAGGTGCGTACCGGCTGCACTGTGCAGACCCTGAGCCAGAACCGCAGCGGCTACACCATCCTGTGCGAGGATGCCGAGGGTCAGGACCAGACCCTGCGGGCCGATGCCGTCATCTGCGCCATGGGCGGCAATGCCGGGCCGCAGTTCGGCACCGACGGCTTCGGCACCCGATTCGCCGCCCAGTGCGGCGGAAAGCTGGAGCCGCTGTACCCCTGCCTGACCGCCCTGCAGACAGCAAAGCCCAACCGGTCTCTGGCCGGCATCCGGGCCAAGGCCGCTGCCACCCTGCTGGACCTCGACCGCCACTGCACCGTGGCTGTGGAAAACGGCGAGGTGCAGTTCACGGACTACGGGCTTTCGGGCATCTGCATCATGCAGCTGTCCGGCCATCTGGCCCCGGGGCGGGGGCCAAAGCGCCCGGCCGTTGAGCTGGACCTCTTCCCCATGCTGGACGAGACTGCCCTGACCGCCCTGTTTGCGGCCCGGGTGCCCCTGCTGCCGGGCAAGGCACCTGCGGATTTCTGGACAGGTCTGCTCAATCCCAAGCTGGGCCGCGCCCTGTGGGCAGCGGCAAAGCTGCCTGAAAAACCGGTGGACACCCTGCCGGATGCCGCCTGGCAGGTGCTGGCCAACGCGGCCAAGCACTGGCTGTTCGAGGGCCTGACCCCCTGCGGCTGGAAGCAGGCCCAGACCACCGGCGGCGGCCTGAGCCTGACCGAAGTGACCCCCAGCTTCCAGTTCAAGGGCTGCCCCGGCCTTTACTTTGTGGGTGAAACGCTGGACTGCGCCGGCAGCTGCGGCGGCTTCAACCTGCACTGGGCCTTTGGCAGCGGCATCGCCGCCGGGCGTGACGCGGTGCGGAGCCTGAAGCGGCCTGCCCCGAAGCCGAATAAAAAGAAGCGATAAAGAATGACCCTCTCCATCCCGCATCTGACAGACAGACTGCAGGGACGGAGAGGATCATTTTCGTTTCAGATACGCTTGTGTCTCCCGGACCACCACTCCCGAAAGCCCCACTACGCCCACAAGATTGGGCAGCATCATCAGGCCGTTGAAGGTATCGGAGAGCGCCCAGGCCAGATCCAGCTTCATCACAGCACCCACCAGCACCATGGCCGCAAAGACCAGTTTATCTCCTGCGGCGGCACGCTCCCCCAGCAGATACACCACTGCCCGGGCCCCGTAATGGCTCCACCCCAGCGTAGTGGAATAGGCAAACAACAGGACCGACACCGCGATGAACTGCGGCCCGAACGCCCCGAACACCGTGGAAAAGGCCTGCCCCACCAGTGCGGAGCCCTCCACGCCGGTCAGGGCCGCACCGGTGTCCAGATCCACAAGGCCGCTGGTGAGTACCACAAGGGCCGTGAGGGTGCAGACCACCATGGTATCCGCAAACACCTCGAACATGCCCCACATTCCCTGCTGGACAGGCTCCTCCACGTTGGCCGCGCAGTGCACCAGCACCGACGCGCCCAGTCCTGCTTCGTTGGAAAAGGCTCCCCGCTTGAATCCCCAGCTGATGGCCCGGGCCATGCCGTAACCCAGCACCCCGCCCCCGGCGGCCTGCAAGCCAAACGCCCCCCGGAAGATGGCCGCGAATGCCGCCGGGACAGCCGCCCAATGGACACAGACCACGGTCAGCGCTCCGAACAGGTAGAACAGGGCCATGAGCGGGACGATGGCCTCCGTGACTGCGGCCACCCGCTTCAGCCCGCCCAGTATGACCCGCCCGGTGAGCAGAGCCAGTACGATGCCCGTTGCCACCGGCGGCACCCGGAACACCGCCTGCAGATTGCCCGCAATGGAGTTGATCTGGCTCATATTCCCCATGCCGAAGCTGGCCAGCACGCAAAAGCAGGCAAACAGCACCGCCAGTGCCCGGCCAAAGCCGCCGCCCAGCCCCTCGGCCAGATAATACATAGGCCCGCCGCACCATCTTCCGGCGGCATCCCGACGGCGGTAGCAGATGCCCAGCACGTTCTCGGCATAACTGGTCATCATCCCCAGCAGAGCCATGACCCACATCCAGAACACAGCCCCCGGCCCGCCCGCCAGAATGGCCGCCGCCACGCCCACGATGTTGCCGGTGCCGATGGTCGCCGCCAGTGCCGTGCAAAGGCTCTGAAACTGGCTGATGGCTTCATCGTCCGTGTGGGCGGTCACATTCCGGTCCAGGAAGATGGCCCCGATGGTGTGCCGCATCCAGTACCCGAAATACCGCAGCTGGAAAAAACCGGTGCGCACTGTCAGCAGACAGCCGGTGCCAAACAGCAGTGCCAGCCCCACCGGCCCCCATACCACACCGCCGACCACCGCATTCACCCGCGCCAAGCTCTCCCACATACACAAACGCCCCCTGTGCTCTACTGTATGGCACAGGGGGCGTTTTCATGCCCGGGCAGCGGTTTCTGTATAAAAAAGCACATCCCGGCCCACCCTGTTCCAAAACGGAACGGAGGAACACGGGATGCACAAGAACGGTTGGAAGCCCTTCTGGGCGGCTTTGGGGGCGGCACTTCTGGTGCTGCTGCCGCTGGTGGGCGGCACAGTCCTGCTCACCCGGCAGATGGTGCGCACCCGCATCCAGACCGCCCAGCCCCAGAGCGGGGTGCCCATCCAGCTGCCCCGGGCCGAGCACCGGATGACCCTGCTTCTCTGCACCGCCGGGGAGCAGCCGGGCTTTTTGCTGGTCTACCTGAACGCCGCTCAGAACAGTCTGAACCTGCTGGCCGTGCCGGGGGAGCTGACGGTTCCCTTCAACGGAGAGACTGCCAGCCTTGCCCACTGCTACGGAGCGGCAGGGCCCGCCCGGTGCCGTCAGGCGCTTCTGGAGGTGCTGGGCCTGCCGGAGGATATGCCTTATCTGGCGCTGTCCCCCGCCGTGCTGGAAAAGACTGCTTCCCGTTATGGGCCGGTGCGGGTGGGGTTTTCGGGGGCACTGACTGCCGATGAGCTGGCCGAAACCGGGCTTTCCGCCGCCGTGCAGAGCATTTCAGCCAAGGAGGCCCACGCTCTGCTCTCCGGCTGGGATGCGGACGGCACCCTGCCGCCTGCCCGCCGGGCCGCTGCCCGGGCGGCAGTGTGGGAAGCCTTTTTCCGGCAGGACCTCGCCCTGCTGCCCGCCACCCTGCCGGATGCCCTGCGGGCCAGCAGCACGGCCCTGCTCACCGACTTTGCGGCGCAGGATTACACCCTGCTGGGCACGGTCCTGGAGTTTCTGGCCAACAACAGCGCCCTCCCCCACGCCGAGGCCCTGCCCGGGGCGTGGGATGCAAAAACGGGCACTTACACGGTCACAGACGCTTCCCGGGCGGCGGTGCAGACCTTCCTCAGCGTTTCGCCCGCTTCGGGGAATGATGCCTCGCTCAGGGAGCCATAGCCCAGCACAAACGTACCGGAAAAGTCCTGTTCCCCGCCGGTCAGGTCATAATCGCTCAGCAAACTCAGGGCCACGCCCTGCGCCTTTGCGGCGGCGTGAAGGGCAGCATCCGGCGGGGCATTTTTCAGCCTTGCCAACAGATGCAGGCCGGTATGCAGGCCGGTCAGGGTCAGCTCGTCCGGCGCAAAGGCAGCGCGCAGAGAGGCAGCCAGAGCATCCCGCCGGGCCTTGTAGGCCACGCGCTCCCGGGCAAGATGCCGGGTAAAGTAGCCCTCGCGGATGAAGCGGGCCAGGGTCTGCTGCTCAAACCGGCTGACGGTGCCGGAATAGATCCGGTACTTTGCCCGCCAGGCGGGCAGCAGCTGCCGGGGCAGCACCATGTAGGCGATGCGGATGCCGGGGGCCAGGCTGCGGGAGCAGGTGGAGAGGTAGACCACCGGGCCGTCGGCCCCGGCCATGCCCTGCAGGCTGGGCAGGGGGCGGGTATCAAAGCGGAATTCCGAATCGTAATCGTCCTCTATGATATACCGCTGGCCCGGGCAGCGGGAAGCCCAGTGGAGCAGCTCCGTGCGGCGGCCCGCCGGCATGGTCACACCCGTGGGGAACTGGTGGCTGGGCGTGACATAGCACACCGCCGCACCCGAGCCGGACAATGCCTCAACAGAAAGGCCGTCCGCATCCACAGGCAGGCAGCAACACGCCACGCCGTTGTTTTCCAGCACCTGCTTCGCGCGCTGGTAGCCGGGGTTTTCCACCGCCGTTTTGCCGGGCAGGAGCGGGGCCAGCAGGCTCAGCAGATACTCCATACCGGCACCCACCACCACCTGCTCGGCGGTGCACCGCACGCCCCGGTATTCCTCCAGATAGTCCGCCAGCGCCTGCCGCAGCTCCACATCCCCCTGCGCATCGCCATGGGTCAGCAGCTGGGGCGAGGAATAGAGCAGCTCTTTCTGCAGCCGGGCCCAGGTGCGGAACGGGAACAGCCCCGGGTCCACGCCCCGGGTGGACAGATCGAACCGGACGGGCGGCTCGGCTGCTTCCGGCGGAGCGGCAGATACCGGGGGCGGCACTTCCTCGGGCCGGGTGGGCAGGGCAAGATATTCCTGTACATAAAAGCCGCTGCGCTCCCGCGGCTCCATGTAGCCCTCGGTCGCCAGGATCTGATATGCCGCGTCCACCGTGTTGACAGAAACCGACAGCTCTGCCGCCAGCCGCCGCTTGCCGGGCATCCGGGTGCCTGCCGGAATGGCTCCGCTGCGCATCTCGGCGGCAAGGCTCTCATAGAGCTGCTCGTACAGCGGCACCCCGCTGGCGGCATCCAGTGCAGTTGTCAGATGAAACATAAGACCCCTCCCCTTTTTGGGTGCTTTGCCGAACTGACCCCATAAAAAAACTTTATTCTGGGTATTTTCATGGTGCCAGTTCCGCGTATAATAGGAGCATACCAACCACACACCCAAATGTCAAGTAGTTTTATGGGTAAGTGGCTTTGAAACGGGCGAACGATCCTGCAGAGCAGGATAGAGGGGGTTCGCCCCGAAAAAATTTGGAGGGAAAAATCATGTCTACAACTGCAATGTGGCTGCTGCTGGCTGTGGTGATCGTTGTCATCCTGTTCGGCAGTGTGCTGTACAAGCGCACCTTTACCACCAAGGAGCTGGCCCTGACCGGCGTTATGGCCGCGCTGAGCCTGGTGGCATACCTGTTCTTCCGCGTGCCGTTCTACGGCGGCTCCTCGTTCCATCTGGGCAACACCTTCACCGCCCTGACTGCCCTGCTGCTGGACGGCGTTTCCGGCGGCCTGGCCGGTGCGATCGGTCTGGCTCTGGCCGATATCCTGGCCGGTGACCCGGGCTATGCCGTGACCACCTTTGTGCTGAAGTTCATCATCGGCATCACCTGCGGTGCCGTGGCCCACAAGGTGTTCAAGCTGCGCGATCTCGACCGCCACAGCAAGGGCTACCTGCTCAAGGTCATCGTGGCAGGCGGCTCCGGCCTGCTGCTGAACGTCATCACCGACCCGTTCCTGGGCTATTTCCGCAACATTTACATCTTTGGCCAGGAGTACACCGTGGCACAGGCCCTGTCCAAGATCGCCGGTGGTGTCACCTTTGTCAACAGCGTAGCCTCCACCATCTGCGTGGTCATCCTGTATCTGGCCCTGCGCCCGGCTCTGGAGCGTGCCGGTCTGCTGCCCAAGGGCGAGAAAAAGTAAACCTCTCATCTCTTTCTGACGCATATATGGAAAGCCCCCGGCCTGTATCCTCAACATGATATGCTACCCCTAGAGTAGACAGAGTAAAAAGAAAGCTCTGCGTGCTCTGGGGGTATTTTCATGTCAAGCAAGAACAATCACGATACAGCGGAAGTAAAATATCAAAAAAATGTCCCGTGTTGGACGCTGCAAACTCACGTCCGTGCCATGAATCGAGCATCCTAACGCCGATTTGCACAAAAAATTCGCCGTTTCCTTGTGGAAACGGCGAACAAAAACCTTATATTATTTTGTCTGTCTCCTTGACGGGGCACTTCATGGGCGGGCGATGTGGGACAGAAGCGCAGAAGATCAGCCCTCGATGAGCTCAACGGTCTTCATCTTGACGGGGGTGGTGGGCTTATCGTTCCAGTCGGTGCGGACGGAAGCGATCTTATCCACGACCTCCATTCCGGCAACGACCTTGCCGAAAGCGGCATACTGGCCGTCCAGATGGGGTGCGTCCTTGTGCATGATGAAGAACTGGCTGCCGGCGCTGTTGGGGTTCATGCTGCGGGCCATGCTGATCACGCCGCGGGTGTGCTTGATGGGGTTGTTCACACCGTTTGCAGCGAACTCGCCCTTGATGTTCCAGCCCGGGCCGCCGGTGCCGTTGCCCAGCGGGCAGCCGCCCT
>ERZ1673701.3133-NODE-3133-length-11702-cov-4.369108_pt1 | contig 11702 bp, 9 predicted proteins | sample MGYA00580231_ERZ1673701 | MGnify/ENA primary metagenome ERZ1673701 (study PRJEB41218, sample SAMN15661798) | gut metagenome | host: Homo sapiens | place: Canada: London | collected 2015-08-20/2019-03-30 | study: EMG produced TPA metagenomics assembly of...
GACCATATCCGAGATGCCGATGCTGTTCAGGCTGGCAGCAAACTCGCTGGGGTCGGTGGCAGAGATGAAGAGGATGGCCACCGGCAGGGCCACAAAATATTTCAGGCTGATGTTGACCATGTAGAACAGCTGTTCCGCTGTCAGATCATACCGCCAGAACAGGTGGCAGAGCACCGTGCGGGTGCCGTACAGGGTGGTCCCCTGATTGGGATCGAACAGGAAGATGAACAGGTTGTTCAGCAGCAGGAACACCAGCATGAAGGTCATCATAAACCGGACTTCCCGGAACCTGATCCGGCTCAGCCTGAAGGCCAGCAGGCTGACCACCAACAGGCCTAGCAGCACCCAGGTGTTGTAGGTGATCATGCTGGCAAAGGTAAACAGCAGGAAGAACGCCAGCTTGGTGGTTCCGGTCATCTTGTGGACGACGCTCTCCCGGGGGAGATAATTCAAAACAGTCTTAGCGGCCACCCTCTCTCACCTCCCGGTCCTGCTCAATAAATCTCTCTACAAATTCCTGTGCGGGCGCAATGCCGCAGCGGTTGGCCAGCGTGTACAGGCTGGTCTCCTTCAGGGCCGCCTGTTCCACCAGCGCAGGGTCACACAGAACGGCGGCCGCGGTGCGGTCGGCAATGAGCCGTCCGTCGCAGAACACCAGTGCGCGGCGGGTGTATTCCAGCATCAGGTGCATGTCATGGGTGATCATCACCACCGTCACACCCCGGGCGTTCAGGCCCCGCAGGAACTCCATGATATCGGTATAGTGCCGGAAATCCTGCCCGGCGGTGGGCTCATCCAGAAGGATGAGCTCCGGGTCGAGCACCAGCACGCTGGCAATGGTCACCCGCTTTTTCTGGCCGAAGCTCAGTGCCGAGATGGGCCAGTTCCGGAAAGGATACAGGCCGCAGACCCTGAGGGTCGCTTCCACCTTTTCCCGGATCTGTTCCTCGGTCAGGCCGGAGCGCTGCAGACCCAGAGCCACCTCCTCGTAGATCATGGTCTTGGAGATCATCTGGTTGGGGTTCTGCATCACATAGCCAATGTGCTGGGCGCGGCGGCGGATGTTCTCCTCAGCCAGCGGCTTGCCGTTCAGGGAGATCTCGCCCGCATCCGGGGTCTCGAAGCCGCAGATGAGCTTGGAGAGGGTGGATTTGCCTGCGCCGTTCCGGCCCACGATGCTCACCATCTCCCCCTTGCCGATCGAGAAGCTGACATCCCGCAGGGTCCGCTGGCCCTTCTGATAACCAAAGCTCAGGCCCTTTACCTCCAGCAGCGACTCCCGTTCCGGCTGCGCGGCGGGCCGTGGCCGGGCCGTGAACCAGTCCCGGAGCTTTTTGGTGTCGGTATCGTCCAGCACAAGACTGTCCACATGGGCGGGGTGCTTGTCCGGAGTGATATCCACCCCGGCATAGCGCAGAGCCGTGACATACAGCGGCTCCCGGATGCCGTTTTCCGCCAGCAGGCTGCCCGAGAGCAGCTCGTCCGGGCGCAGGTCTGCCAGAATGGTGCCGTCGTTCACCAGCACGATGCGGTCCACGTTCCGCCAGAGCACATCCTCCAGCCGATGCTCGATGATGAGCACTGTGGTGTCCGTCTTTTTCTGGATCTCGTCGATCAGCTCAATGGCCTGCTTGCCGGTGGCGGGGTCGAGGTTGGCCAGCGGCTCATCGAAGAGCAGGATCTTGACCTGATCCACCATCACGCCCGCCAGGCTCACCCGCTGCTTCTGCCCGCCCGAAAGCTCGTGCGGCGCATAGCCGAGATGGTTCTCGATGCCCACCAGCTCGGCGGCATGGCGGGTGATGGCGTGCATCTCATTCTGCGGGGTGCAGCTGTTTTCCAGTGCAAAGGCAATGTCCTCGCCCACGGTCAGCCCGATGAACTGGCCGTCCGGGTCCTGCAGCACCGTGCCCACATGGGCCGAAAGCTCAAAGAGGCTGCTGTGGGGCGCATCCACACCGTCCACGGTCAGGGTGCCGGTGCACGCGCCGGGGTTGGAAAACGGATTCAGCCCGTTGATGCACCCCGCCAGCGTGCTCTTGCCGCTGCCGGAGGGGCCCGCAATGAGCACCCGCTCACCCGGGTAGATCTCCAGATTGATATCGGTCAGGGTGGGGCGCTTCTGGGCGCGGTACTGGAAGGAAAAGTTGCGGAATGAGATGATGGGTTTACGTTCTGCCATGGGTATGGTACCTCAGCTGTTCATCAAAAAAGCCTTTCCAACGGGCCGGACGGCGCAGATGGAAAGGCCGGGTTTCATGCGGGGATCACTCCTGGTCCAGAGAGCCCTTCTTGGCGATGGTTCTGGTGTAAGCCAGCACCAGCAGGCCGCCCACCACCACAGCGGTGATACTGTTGGACACTGCGGCAAATGCACCCTGTGCAAACACCTTCTTGACGGGCTCGGCGTAGATGGCAATATCCAGCACGGGGGCCACCAGGATCCAGGCCAGCAGATGGGCCACGATATTGGCCAGCGCAAAGAAAGCCACCTGCTTCTTGCTGAACTCGCCTTCCTGCAGGTTCAGCTTCTTGGAGAACAGGCCCACCACAACGCCCACAAAGGCGGAGGCGATGACCCAGCTCCACCAGGGGCTGCCGCCCCAGGACAGGTCGATGAGGGTGTGGCCGATGAAGCCGATCAGGCCGCCGGCCACGGGGCCGTACATGGCAGCCAGCAGGGCCAGAACGGCGTACTGCAGGCTGATGTTGGTGTTGGGCACCGGGCTGGGAATGGCCACAAAACGCCCCAGAACAAAGAACAATGCCGCGCCGATACCGACAGCGACAACGGGCTTGATGCTGCTGTTGTTATTTTTCATATTCTCTCTCCTCTTTTATTCCGCGGATGCGGGGTTTCTTGCAAGGCATCGTTAGTATACGACACCCTCTTGAGCCTTGTCAATGGACAATCCGCCCGCTTTGCAGAAAAACGGCTACTTTCCTGCATTTGGGGGCGAATGCCTTCCCGCCCTGTGCAGCAAAAAAGAGCACCCGCGCCTGCCGGAGCGGATGCCCTGTAAATGCTGATTCGGTTTTGGCCCAAACCTTAGTTCTTAGCGGTCAGGCTGAAGGTGCTCAGAGTCTGGAAGGTGGTCACGATAACATTGATGTTGTTGACGATGGAGCTGCCTGCGGAGAACACGCGGGCGATGTAGTTGAACAGCTTGCCAACGTTCAGGAACACGTCCCAAGCGGTAGCCTCGGTGGTTGCGCCACCCTGCAGGTACACCATTTCGTTCTCATCGATCGCAGCAAAGTTAGCGGGCATTTTGATCTCATTGTTCATCATAACGGGGATTCCTCTCTTTCAAATCAATCTATACTTACCATCTGCACCAAACCAAGTGCACCGGCACCAGAACCAGACCGTGGTTCCTCCGACAGGAACGGGCAGGGGCACGAGTTCCGCATTCCCTCCGGAATTGTTCCCATATATAGGTTATACGATAAATATTCGGATTTGTCAATCGAATTTCCGGAATTTTTACCATTCTGAGCCAAAAGTGGATACCCACAACGCGGAACACCTGCCTTTTCGACAGCTTTCCACAAAATATCCGCTGCCGCACGATCCCCGGGCACGAAAAACTCCTTCGTCTGCACGGCAGCACACAGATCCGTTCCGCCCTGCGGCATTTCCCGGGCAAAAATCCGGCAAAAAATGCCCCCGCGCCCCCTACACAAACCGGAGCGGTTGTGCTATGATAAGGCTGAAAAATCGGTTTGGCAAAGCCAACCGCAAGGAGATGTCTTGGATGTCTGATCTGATGGAAACATTACGGCAGGAGGGCATCAGCCCCGACCTGCTGCGCGCTGTGGAAGAATACCGCGCCGCCCACGCTCTGCCCGAGGCCCTGCGCCCCCGCATCCCGGCTTCCGGCTTTACCTATTATGGTCGGGAGGTCTGGGAGCAGGCACTGGCGGCCCTGCTCTGCGGCGAAAACCTGCTGCTGGCCGGCGGCAAGGCCACCGGCAAAAATGTGCTGGCCGAGAATCTGGCCGCCGCTTTTGGCCGCCCCGCATGGGACATCTCGTTCCATGTGAACATGGATGCAGCCTCCCTCATCGGCATGGACACCTTTGTGGATGGGGCGGTCACCTTCCGGCCCGGGCCGGTCTACCGCTGTGCCCAGTGCGGCGGCTTCGGCGTACTGGACGAGATCAACATGGCCAAAAACGAGGCCCTGGCCGTCCTCCACGCCGTGCTGGACTTCCGCCGCGCCATTGATGTGCCCGGCTACGAGCGCATCCCGCTGGCCGAAGAGACCCGCTTCATCGCCACCATGAACTATGGCTACGCGGGCACCCGGGAGCTGAACGAGGCCCTGACTTCCCGCTTTGCAGTCATCCAGATGCCCACCATCACGGAGGAAAACCTTGAAAAGCTGCTGCGGGCCAAGTTTGCCGACCTGACGGACAAATATGTGCACCAGTTTGCTCTGCTCTTCCTCGACCTGCAAAAGAAATGCGACAGCGCCGAAATTTCCACCAAAGCGCTGGATCTGCGCGGAATGCTGGACGCTCTGCGCCTGATGCGCCGGGGCGTGGCTGCGGGGCCTGCGCTGGACATGGGCATCACCAACAAGGCCTTTGATTCCTACGAGCAGGGGCTCATCCGGGACGTGATCGCCGCCCGCATCCCGGCCAGCCTGACGGCTGAAAAGCTGTTCCGCTGATGGATGCCCGGAGTTATACCGCCGAGGAGCGGCGGGCCGCCAATCAGGTGTGGGCGGCGGCGGGAGCCTACGGCTTTGAGCCGCTTTTCCTGGCACGCAACACCGACGGCACGATCGATTTTTATATGAACTGTGTCGTGGGGCTGGTGCACAAATACTATGGCGACGACCTGCTCCGTGACCTTTTTGCCACATGGGACGGCGATCTCCGGGAGAGCCAACTGGACGATCTGACATGGCTCTACCTCGAAAGTGCGGTCTATCTGCTGGAGCTGCCCCGCCGCCCGGTCCTTTCCGAGCTGCGCCGGGCCCACGCGGACTATTTCTTCGGCATCCAGTACAAACTTTCGCGGCAGGAGTGGATGGCAAAAAATCAGCTGGTCTACACCATGCAGGCTGACCGCTGGCGCACCGTACAGGGCAGGCATCCGCCTGTGATGACCCCCTACGAGAGCCGGCTGGCAGAGGCACTTTCCCCAGCCCAACCGCCCCAGCCCGGCCAGCTCAAGGGTGAGCTGCTGGGCCTGTTTGCAAGGTTTGCCCTGTTTGACGGCAGGATCCGGCACAAAGTGGGGCTTCATCTGCATCTGGAGGGGCTGCTGGCCTCTCTTGCCACCAAAACGCTGCCCACCCAGATGATCAAGACCGACCGTCTGACCGTGGAGCACTCCGGTTCTGTGGAAGCGGGCGGCTCCGGCCCCACGGCAGACAAGCGGCTGGCCCACATCACCCTGCGGCAGAATGCCGCCGAGGACCGCGCCTACATTGAAAGCTGCTTTGGCCGTTCCCTCTACCCGCCCGAGCGTCTGCGCAAGGCCGAGCAGGCGCTCTGCACCGGGGCGCACCTCGGGTGCCGCCTCTGGTTTTCCTCCGGCGTGCCCAGCCCGGAACAGGCCCCCACACCGGAGGCAAAGCACCTAGCCGAGCAGGCTCAGCTGCAGGCCGACCGCAACCGCGCCTACTACGCCAAAAACCGGGCACTTCACCGCAGTGTGGTGCTCCGGCTCACCGAGCAGATCCGCAACTGCATTCTGGTTCACCAGCAGCCCAATGCCCGGATCGCCCGCAGCGGCGCTCTGGACCCGGAGCGGGTCTGGCGCGCTCCCCTTCTGAACGACAGCCGGGTGTTCCGCTGTGCCGAGGAGGAGAATCAGCCCTCCTTCACCGTGGACCTGCTGCTGGACGCGTCGGCTTCCCGGCTCCACTGTCAGGAGGTCATTGCGGCGCAGGGCACGATCCTGGCCCAGAGCCTTGCCGCCTGCGGCATCCCGGTGCGGGTCAGCAGTTTCTGCAGCCTGCGGGGCTATACGGTTCTGCGGGTGCTCAAGGGCTTTGCGGACAAAAGCCTGCAGGGTATCGACCAGTATTTTGCATCGGGCTGGAACCGCGACGGCCTTGCCCTGCGGGCGGCAGGCGATCTGGTCAGCTTTGACCCCGGCCCCGCGCCCCGGCATCTGCTCATCTTGCTGACAGATGCTTCCCCCAACGACAGCCGCCGCGTACCACCCAGCCCGGAACAACCGCTGGGTTGTGATTACGGCGGCTCCTACGGCGTGGACGATGCCGCCGCTGAGGTTCGCACCCTGCGGCGCAAGGGTCTGCGTGTCTCTGCCGTGTTCATGGGCGAGGACAGCTCCAGCCACGATGCAGAACGCATCTACGGCAAAAATCTCGCCCGCATTCGGGGCATGGATCAGCTGGCACGCGCCGCTGGGCGGCTCATCCAGAATGAGATCCGGGAGCTGGGCGATTGAGTCCTGCCACCACAAAAGGCTTCTCCGACGGGAGAAGCCTTTTCCATTTACAACCAATCCGTTTGTCCGCATCCCCGAATCTCCAAAATATTTTGGTTTTTGTCAAACTTATAGTTGTATTTTGTTGTTGTATGTGCTATAATGCAGGCAGAGAACAACCGATGGATGGTTTCCGACACATCATCCAAAACCAGAGAGGAGACCCGCTATGGATGCCAGCCGCTATTTTGAAGAGATGCACCGTGCCATGTCCGCACAGAAAAACAATTCTTCCCTGCTCCTGACCGTCAAGATACAGGACCTGGGCGGCGCTGATGCCTATCTGGAGCTGCGACAGTCTCCCAATGGCCGCGCCCGGGTGTTTTACTCCACCATGGGCCGCCGCAACCTGAACTTCCAGCTGTTCCGCAAGGGCTGGCAGCTCTGCCACAACGCATCCGGCGAGATGACAGGGCAATTCCCCACCCGGGCCGAAAACCTGCTGGACAGCGCGGACTTTTCCGCCTGCATCCGGGATGACACCCTGGACGCGGGCCGTACTGAGATCATTCTGCGGGAGCTGCGCCGCGCGGCAGGCACCTCCCGCTCCTGCCTGCCTCAATCTGCCCGGGAAGGTGCCATGATCACCGTGGAGAGCTTTGTGGGCCGGGGCGGCGAGTGGAACTACTGGTCCACCCGTGCCGCCGACTGCCTGCCCATTGCGGCCATTCTCTGCTGGCTGGGCGATTTTCTGGCCGGAACGGAGCGCCGCACCCTGCAATCCAGCCCTGAGGCCATGGCATTGGCCGCCCGATGGCAGGCCGAACTCGCCTCACCCTTTGCACAACCGGTTGACTGCGTTCAGCGTCCTGCCCGCACGGTTTCACCTTCCGCGCCCCGCCGTGCCGCGCAGCAGGTGCAGAACCCCCGCTGGCAGAGCATCCTTGCCGTGCTTGCAACCGTATGAGAACAACAGGCGGTGCCGGAAGTTTCCGGTACCGCCTGTTGTTTTCTGTTTTACTGTGCGGATGCGGCATCCACCACATGGCCCACCAGCACAGAGGTGGTCACTGTGCCCACACCGCCGGGCACCGGGGTGACAGCCTCCACGATGGGTTCTGCCTCATCAAAGCGGACATCGCCGCAGAGCTTGCCCTCTTCGTTGACGTGGATGCCCACATCCACCACGACCTGACCTTCCCGCAGGCAATCGGCCCCGATGGCTCCCCGCCTGCCCATGGCGACCACCAGCACATCGGCCTCCCGGCAGAGGGCAGGCAGGTCCCGGGTGCGGGAATTGCAGAGGGTCACGGTGGCGTTTTCCCGATCCAGCATCATGGCAGCGGGCTTGCCCACCACCAGGCTGCGGCCCACGACCACGGCCCGTTTGCCGGACAGCGGCACGTTGTAGTATTTCAGGATCTCAAGGCAGGCCTGCGCCGTGCAGGGCGGATAACCGATGGGCATATTGGTAAACACACCAGCCATCGAGCCGTCCGTGATGCCGTCCACGTCCTTTTCCGGGGCAAGCGCCTCCTGGACCCTGCGGTCATCGAACCGCTTTGGCAGGGGCCGGAAGATCAGGCACCCGTGAACCGATGCATCCCCATTGATCTGCCGAATCACATCCAGCAGTTCCTCCTGCGTAACATCTTCCGCCAGATGGAACTGCCGCACCTCCACGCCAACCTTACCGCACCGAGTGACGATCCCCTTTTCATAAGAAATGTCATCCTCCCGCGCGCCGACCCGTACCACAGCCAGCGTGGGCACGATGCCCTTTTCCTTCAGCGCAGCACAGCGCGCGGCGTTTGCTTCGTTCATGGCGGCCACCACGGGCGCACCCTTCAAGATCTGAGCCATTTTCTTCTTCCCTCACTCATTTGATACAGTCTGATAGACCCTGTCAGCCTGCGGCACAAACTCGGCCAGCAGCTGTTCCGCTCTGGCCTCCAGCGCATCCGCATGGGCTTTGTCTGCCATCAGGCGGGTGTTGACCTTCACGTTCAGCCCCGCCGCCTGCATGGCTGCCTTGCAGAACAGCGCCGCGCATCCGGCATCGGAACGGGCCAGCACGCTGCCCTTTTCGGCGTACTCTGCGGCCAGTGCGATGCCCTCACCGCAGGCAGTCATCACCTCCAGCGGCACGGCGCAGGCTCTGTCCAGTGCCTTTTCCAGCACCGCGGCCTTGTGGGCCTGCTGTTCCGGAGTCTCTTTCGGCAGCTTGTAGGCCGCCGCCACAGGCAGAAAGGCCTCCGCGTCGGCCTGCACCAGCGCTTCCAGCCGCTTGCGCAGGGCCTCGGCCCGGGCATTCAGGGCAATGATGTCCGCTTCTACGGCAGCATATTTCTTTTTACCCACGGTCAGGCTGCCCACCATGCTGCCCAGCGCCACACCGGCCGCGCCCACCAGCGCCGAAGCGCCGCCGCCGCCCGGAGCCGCCGCCTTGCTGGCCAGCTCCTCCAGAAAACCTTCACAGCTCGAATTCATCAGTTCCACGATATACTTTCCTCTCTGTTACAAATCCATCCAGCCGCCAGTCCTGTTCCTCTGCAGCCGCTTCCGGCACCCGCTGGGCCTCAAAGGCCACGCCCAGCGCCACGGCGTTCCGGCATCCGGGCAGGTAGCGGTCATAGTAGCCCTTGCCCACGCCCACCCTGCGGCAGGCCGCATCAAAGGCAGTGCAGGGCACCAGCACCAGATCAAGCGCCTCCGGCCGGACGAGCGCCGCCCGTTCCAGAACCGGTGTGCGGATGCCGTAAGCCCCCACCTCCCAGCCGTCCGGCCCCGGTACGGCGGCGGTCAGGGTAAAGTTTTCCCCACAGACCGGATAGGCCACCGTTTTGCCCAGCCGGGCCGCCTGCTCTGCCAGCACAGCAAGATCCACCTCCCCGCCAAAAGCGGCGTAGAACAGCAGATTCTCTGCCTTTTGGAAGCAGGGCATGGCCAGAATGCGGGCACAGATGGCTGCATTGGCCGCCGCTCTTTCTGCCTGCGGCAGACCCCTGCGGGCCATAATGCCCGCCCGGCGCTGCGCTGCTTTCCGGTCCCGGATCTCCATTGACACTTCTCTCCCCTGAAATTTCATACCCACTCAATATATCTGAAATGCGGAAGAATTGCAAGAGCATGGCTGGAAAATAACAGCAAAATAGGCTATAATGGTGCAGAGTAAACCAAAAAGGAGAACCATTATGCTCATTTATTTGCTGCGTCACGGCCAGACGGAGTACAACGCGCAAAAACGATATCAGGGCCAGCGGGACATCCCCCTTTCCGCCGCGGGCATCGCCCAGCTGCGGCAGGCAGATTTTGCACCGGAGGTGGTCTATGTCACCCCGCTGCAGCGCACCGCCCAGACGGCGCGGGTGTTCTTTCCCGGGGCAAAGCTCATTCCGGTGGACGGGCTGAAGGAGATGAACTTCGGCCGGTTTGAGGGCCAGCCCTTCGTCCAGGTGGAGCAGGACCCGGAATATCTGGCATGGGTGCAGGAAAACGAGCACACCGCCCACCCGGACGGGGAGCGCAGGAGCGATTTCTGCAACAGGGTGTGCAAAACGCTGGCTGACCTCATTGACAAGGCCCTTGCCGAAGGGCAGGAGCGGTTGGTCATCGTGGCCCATGGCGGCACACAAATGGCTGCACTGGAGCGGTTTGGCGTGCCCCGCCGCAGCTTTCACAACTGGTGCGGCCCCAACGCGGGCGGCTATGTGCTGGATGCCCGGGACTGGCCGGAGCAGCATATCCTGCACCTGGTGGAGACCGTGCAGTACACAAAGGAGAACGGATGATGGAACAGGGCCTGCTGCATCTTTACTGGGGCGACGGCAAGGGCAAGACCACCGCCGCCATGGGCCTTGCCCTCCGCGCACTGGGCAGCGGCAAACGGGTTGTCATCGTGCAGTTCCTCAAGGGCGGGCAGAGCGGCGAGATCCCTCTGCTGGCCCAGCTGGGGGCAAAAATTTTCCGGGGCAAGGGCGGGCAGAAGTTCGTGTTCCAGATGAACGAAGTGGAAAAGGCCGCTGCCCGGGCCGTGCAGAACGAAAACCTGACCGCCGCACTGGCCGAGCCTGCCGACCTGCTTATTTTAGATGAAGCCGGTTCAGCCTGGGAGCTGGACATGGTGGACAAAGACCTGCTCCGGCGGGCCGTTCTGGAGCGTCCCGCCGCGCAGGAATGCGTGCTGACCGCCCACAAGGCTCCGCAGTGGATGCTGGATGCCGCCGACTACTCCACTGAGATGAAATGCCGCCGCCACCCCTACCAGAAGGGCATCAAGGCGCGCAAAGGCATCGAATACTGAAAAATGCCCGGAGAACCGCAGCTTTCAGCGGCCCTCCGGGCATTTTTGTGTTTACTGTTTTGCGATGATATCACGGCTGGCCGCCAGCAGGCCAAGGGCCAGCGCAGCGCTCAGGATGTCGGCCACAGCCTGAGCCATCAGCACGCCCTGATACTGGAACAGATGTACGCAGACCACCAGTGCCAACAGAAACACCACGCCCTGACGGCTGATGGAGAGCAGGAAGGACGGTATGATTTTACCAGTTGCCTGGAACAGCACCGTGAGCAGGAGCACCACGCCGCCAAAGGCTGCGGTGTAGACCTGCCAGCGGAGCATCTGCGCACCAGTGGCAATCATCCCGGCATCCTGCACGAAGAGCCGCATCAGCGCCCCGGAATTCAGGCAGAGGATGAGGGACAGCACCGCGGCAATGGAGACGAGGAAGGTCAGACAGAAGCGGATGAGCTTGCGCATCACGTCCCGCTTTTTTGCGCCGTACAGGTAACCGAACAGTGGGATGCCGCCGAACGAGAAGCCAACCAGCACCAGCTGGGCGATCATGCTCACCTTGCTGGCAATGCCCATGGCGGCAATTTTATCGTTGCCGTAGGGCAAGAGGAACTGGTTCATCACAATGACAGTCAGGCTCTGCATCAGGTTGCTCAGCGCGGCAGTAACACCCACGCCCAAAATCTGCTGCAGCTCCCTGCCCGTGACGTGGCACTGGGATAGCTTGACAGACAGGCAGCGGCTCTTTTTGTGGAGCAGCCACAGGAAGTACAGGTCGCTGCACAGGTAGCCCACAATGGTGGCAATGGCCGCACCCCCTGCGCCCCAGCCCACTGTGGTGATGAGGATGGGATCGAGGATGATGTTGATGACCGTGCCGCCGATGCTGCCGATCATGGACTGGGTGGCCATGCCCTCGCAGCGGACGAGGTTGGAATGGATAAAGTTCAGCACCGTGGCCGGTGCCCAGCCTTTGTCCCGCAGGCGGTCATCGAT
>ERZ1673701.3139-NODE-3139-length-11692-cov-14.133110_pt1 | contig 11692 bp, 10 predicted proteins | sample MGYA00580231_ERZ1673701 | MGnify/ENA primary metagenome ERZ1673701 (study PRJEB41218, sample SAMN15661798) | gut metagenome | host: Homo sapiens | place: Canada: London | collected 2015-08-20/2019-03-30 | study: EMG produced TPA metagenomics assembly of...
AGCTGCCGGAGCGGTGCTTAAGCCGCAAGGCGGGAATTGTGCGGTGTTGCCCTTATTAAATAGAAGTGTACCATAAAATGCCCGGCAACACAAGCGCAGACAGGGGAAAAGGGGGCTACAGGCCGTAATCTTCCAGTTTTTGCTGCAATTCGGCTTCGGTATAAATGCTCACGCCCTGCTGCAATGCCAGGCAGTCCGGCTCCGGCAGCAGGCGGGTGTATACATCGTACTGCGCCAGGGGACCGGTGCCGTCCGGGGTATACAGGGCCAGCCGCCCGGCGTTATCTTTTAACAAGTATTGCGCCTGCGGCTGTTGTTTTTGCACCGGAACAAAAAACACTGTTACGGCTGCGGCAATGCACAGCAGCGCCAGCATGGCCAGCCCCAGCAGGTAGCGGCGATAGCCCCGCGGCAGTTGGTAACGCATGGGCAAAAACCTCCCTCTATTTTGTGGTATTCGCAAATTTCACAAATCAAATAGTACGCTCCTGCAAGCAGTATGCCCGGTTTGGCGGCACCCAAACCGTAAAAAAGTGAAAATTGTCTGCCTGCTACTGTACTTTTGGCAATACTTTGTGATATAATTCATTCTATGGCTTTATGCCCATCTGCGTGACCGCGCTGTGCGGCCGCGTATCAGTGCAGGCGCAGGCAGGCTCCGCGCCTGCCGCAATTATCCCAAAGGAGGCGGTCCCCATAGACCCCAAACAGGAACGGCACATTTCCATGCAAAGTGCAAAAAGCCCGGAAACAGCCGCAACTTCCGCCCGAAAGAAAAACGGAAAAAAGAAAAAAAATATGCCGCGCCGCAGTATATTTGGCACCATCATGCGGTTCATTGGCTGCCTGCTGTGCGTTTGCGTCATGGCGGCCAGCGCCGGTGCGGTGCTGCTTTCGCTGTATGTGGTGCAGGTGACCGAGGACCCGGACGGCAAGCTGGACCTGGATGAGCAGAAGCTCAAACAGACCTCCATTGTGTATGACCGCGACGGCAACGAGGTGAACACCTTTGCTGGCGAAAATAACCGCATCTGGCGCGAAATTTCGGCCATGCCGGAAGACCTGCAGAATGCGGTCATCGCCGTTGAGGATAAGGATTTTCGCAGCGAGCCCGGCATCAACGTCAAGCGCACCATTGCCGCTGCCCTGAACGAGTTTACCGGAAACGCGCTGCTTGGCTCCAAGCAGGGCGCTTCCACGCTGGAGCAGCAGCTGGTCAAAAACCTGACCGGTGATAGTGAACAGGACATTCTGCGTAAGGTGCGCGAGATTTTCCGCGCGTTGGGCCTTTGCAACCGCTACAGCAAGGAAACCATCCTGGAAGCTTACCTCAATACCATCCCGCTGACCGGCACTATCTATGGCATGGAAGCCGGCGCGCAGGAGTATTTTGGCAAGAGCGTGGAGGAATTGAGCCTGGCCGAATGCGCCGAGCTGGCTTCCATCACCAAGAATCCCAAGAGCTTTAACCCGGCTACCAACCCGGAAAATCTGCTCAAGCGCCGCAACCATGTTCTGGCTTTGATGCGCAACCAGGGATATATTACTGATGAAGAGTGCACTGCTGCACAGGCGGAACCCATCACCCTGGCCGAGAGCAAATCGGCCACCGAAAAGGTCACCCGTACTTCCCGCAACTCTTATTTTGACGACGCTTTGTTTGCGGATGTCACCCAGGCAATCATGGAGCAGGAAAGCTGCACCCGTGCCGAAGCACAGGATAAGATCTTCTCCGATGGCCTGCGCATCTACTCTACCCTGGACCAGAAAGCACAGTCTTCCATGGAGCAGGTCATGCTGAACGAGGACACCGGCGACGGCGAGCTCTTCCCGGCCCTGTGGCACGAGGAAGAGGTTCCTTCCGGTATCCCGGCGGACAGTGAGATTACCTATGACGAGAGCGGCCTGCCGCTGAACCCGGACGGCTCTTCTGTGTTCACGGACGATGATGTGCCGGTCTATGCCGATAAGGAAAACACCACCCTGAAAACCAGCAAGGATGACAACGGCAACCTGATCTTCTATGAAAGCGTGCGCACCCAGGCGGCTATGGCGTCCATCAGCATGGAGGATGGCCACCGCGGCGAGATCGTTGCCCTGGTTGGCGGCCTGGGCGAAAAGAAAGTAGACCGCGGCACCAACCGCGCCACGCTGCCCCACCAGACCGGTTCCACCATGAAACCCATTGCTGCTTATTGCCTGGCAGTGGACAGCAAGATCATCAACTATTCTTCGCCCATGGCGGATACGCCGTATTACCTCAAGAGCGACCATCAGGTGCTGGATACCGACCGCTGCCTGAAGCTTGGCCTTTCTACTGACAAGTATAATGCAGCCAACCAGTCCCGCGATGATGTGTGGCGCGACTGGCCCACCAACTATGGCGGTGCAGGCGGCGATGGTGCCACCATGCTGGTGTATGATGCACTGCGCCGCTCTTACAACACCATTGCGGTCTGGATCGGTTCCTATGTCGGTGCGGAAGAGCTGTTCAGCTTTGCGCATGATACCCTCAACTGCACCTATCTGGATCCCGAACATGACGTTGACCTGGCGCCTCTGGTGCTGGGCTCCCAGAGCCAGGGCTTGACGGTTGTGGAGCTGGCTGGCGCTTACTCCATTTTCAATGACGGCAAGTTTACCACCCCGCACTACTGGACCGAGATCTATGACTCGGACGGCAACCTGTACCTGGATAACAGCAAGCGCGTTACCACCGTGCAGGCCATTGACCCTGCAGCCGCTACCATCATGAACCGTCTGCTGAGCAACGTGTGGAAAAAGCCCGGTACGGCAAACGGCATGAAGCCGGAAACCGAGGGCATTGATACCATCGGCAAGACAGGTACGACCAGCGACTTTAAGGACTATACCTTCGCCGGTGTTTCCCCATACTATTCCACCGCTGTGTGGTGGGGCTATGATAAGCCTTACAGCATGTGGGGTGTGGATGGCACCCTGGGCAACAACGGTAAACCGACCCAGCGCGCCTTTAAGCGGTATATGGAAGCTGCCCAGGCCGATAAGCCTGCCAAGGACTTCTATTATGATGACTCCGTTGTGCAGAAGCAGTTCAGCACCTCCACCGGTGCGATCGTATCCGGCGGTGGTGAGACCGGCTACTATACTGAGGACAACCTGCCGGATGACAGCTATTCCACCCTGACCGACCCCAGCGTGAACACGCTGGACCCGGCGGCAGGCTGATCGCGTAAAGTTCCAATAGTCTGAAAATTCAATAAGCCAGATCGGGCACAGCAGTTTACAAAGCTGCTGTGCCCGTTTGTTGTATTGGAATGGAGGACATGCTATAATGGCAGCAGCGAGAACCATGCGGGTGAGGAGAAAATGCACGGCCTTTTTGCGGCCTTAATAAGGCGGGCAGAAGCGTATCAAATGTACGTGCGCGAATGAAAGACACACTTCCACCGCATAAAAACAGATAAAAGCACGGGAAGATTCCACCGCACCAACAGGCCAGTTGTGCATCATGCTCAAATACACAACATTTTTTCTAAAATGCTTGCAAGCCGCGCACACTTGTGGTATGATTATCCCCGTTGTGAATACACATGTACATAGGAGGGAAACAACATGGGCGAGCGCCGTTTTTTGTTGGTAGATAGCTCCGCTTTGCCGGATGTGTTCCTTAAGGTACTGCAGGCCAAGGAGCTTCTGGCTTCCGGCAGCGTGAGCAATATTTCCACGGCAGCGCGTCAGGCGGGCATTTCCCGCAGTGCGTTCTATAAGTACAAGGACTATGTGTTTGACGCCGAAACCGGCCGCGAGGCCATTACCGTGATTGCCACCCTGCTGGACAAAACCGGCGCTTTGCAAAGCCTGCTTTCCGGTATTTCGGCAGCGGGTGCATCGGTTGTTACCATCACCCAGTCCCGGCCGGAAAATGGTACCGCGCAGGTGGAAGTTACCGTGCGCACCGGAACCATGCAGATGACTGTTGAGGAAATGCTGACCCGGCTGGCCCGGCAGTCGTTTGTGGTGGAAGTGCACCGCGGAACCTGAAAGTGAACACACGCCGCCAAGGCGCACAGAACGGAATACCGGATGCGGGCAGCCGCATAAGGAACAAGGGGAGTATAGTATGGCTAAAATTGCAATCATGGGATTCGGCACCGTCGGCAGCGGTGTGCTGGAAGTCTGCCGCCGCAACGCCGCATCCATTGCCCGCCGCGCGGGTGAGCCGGTGGAGGTCAAGTACATCCTGGATGTGCGTGATTTTTCTGATTCTCCGAACGCAGCGCTGTTTGTGAAAGATATCAATGTGATCCTGAACGATCCGGAAGTCAAGGTCGTTGTGGAAACCATCGGTGGCACCCGCTTTGCTTATCCGTATGTGCGCCAGTGCCTGGAAAGCGGCCGCAGCGTGTGTACCTCCAACAAGGAGATGGTTGCCACCTATGGCGCAGAGCTGCTGGCTCTTGCACGGGAGCATAAAGCAGCGTTCCTGTTTGAAGCCAGCGTGGGTGGCGGTACCCCCATCATTACTCCCATGCACCAGTGCCTTGCCGCAAACCAGATCAGCCAGATTCAGGGCATTGTGAACGGAACCACCAACTTTATGCTGACCAAGATGAAGCGCGAAAACATGGGCTTTGATGCCGCGCTGAAAATTGCCCAGCAGCTGGGCTATGCCGAACCCAAGGATCCCAGCGACGATGTGGATGGCCGTGATGCCTGCCGCAAGATCGCCATCCTGAGCAGCCTGGCCTGCGGGCATCATGTTTACCCGGATAACATCCCCGCCCGCGGCATCCGCGATGTGACCGTGGAGGATGTAAAAGCTGCCGAGCAGCTGGACTGCGCCATCAAGCTGATCGCCTGGTACCATGAAAACCCTGAAGGCGCAGCCGATGCGTTCAGCGCCGGTGTGGAGCCGATGCTGGTGCCGGAGTCCAACCAGCTGGCGGGCGTGAACGATGTGTTTAACGCTGTGCTGATGCAGGGTGATATGCTGGGCGATGTTGTGTTCTATGGCAAGGGCGCCGGCAAGCTGCCCACCGCCAGCGCCGTTGTGGCCGATGTGATCGATGCCCTGAAGGACGGCAGCAAGATCCATGACAGTCTGTTCTGGAAGCCTGCCGAAAAGCTGGATCACCAGCTGATGGATACCGCCAAGTATTCTTATTACATCCGCACCGCGGGCGTGCCCGCCGCCGCGCTGCCCAATGTGGCCGGTCCCGGCAAGCTGGTGTTTGACTATGGCGATTCTGCCGCGTACCTGATCGAAGCTGCCACGGCTGCGGACTTGGAGGCTGTGGCAGCCAAGCTGAAAGTTCTGGGCGGCCGCCTGGCGCTTGTGCTGAAAAAGCTGCCGGAATAAGCCCCGGCAGGGAAGGGAGCACATAACATGATTACCGTAACTGTACCGGCAACCAGCGCCAATGTCGGCGCCGGGTTTGACAGTCTTGGCCTTGCGCTTTCCATGCACAACGTGTTTACCTTTGAGGAATGTGACCGCATCCGCATTTCTTCGGTGGATGGCACCCATGTGCCGACCGGGGCAAACAACCTGGTCTACCGCAGCGCCCGCGCTGTGTATGACCAGCTGGGCATTCCGCTGCGCGGCCTGCGCATTACCCAGCGCAATGATATTCCCATGGCGCGCGGCCTGGGTTCCAGCTCTGCCTGCATTGTGGCGGGCATTTTGGGTGCCAACGCTTTGCTGGGCAACAAGCTGACCAGCCGCCAGATGCTGACCCTTGCCACCGCCATTGAGGGCCACCCCGATAACGTGGCCCCCGCCATGCTGGGCGGCTTTGTTACCAGTGTGTATGACGAAGGCCAGGTTTACAGCGTAAAAAAGAACATCGATGAACAGCTGGCATTTGCCGCTTTTGTACCGGATTTCCGCCTGCTGACCTCCAAGGCGCGCGCCGCGCTGCCGGATATGGTCAGCCATAAGGACGCCGTGTATAATCTGTCCCGCGCCGCGCTGGCTACCGCCGCGTTCTGCGATGGCGATTACAGCCTGCTTGGCGTGGCAACCAAGGATTCCCTGCACCAGAAATACCGCCTGCCCCTGATCGACGGCGGGGACGAAATGTTTGAACTGGCGCAGGACCTGGGCGCGCTGGCTGTTTATATTTCTGGCGCGGGTCCCACCATTATGGCGGTTGTCCCGCGTGACGATCAGGAATTCTTTGCCCGCGCGCAGGAAGCTCTGCCGCAGAGCGAAAAGCTAAAGCATTTTACCGTTTACCGCCTGCTGCCCGATAACACAGGCGCAACGGTGGAATAAGGGAACAGGGAGGAAGAGGTCTTTATGGGTCTTATCGTACAAAAGTTCGGCGGTACCTCGGTCAAGGATCGTGACCGCATCTTTAATGTTGCGCGCATTGTGGCCAACACCCGCAACCAGGGCAACGATGTTGTTGTTGTTGTTTCTGCCCAGGGGGATACCACCGATGACTTGATTACCAAAGCGGCCGAGATCACCAGTGATCCGTCCCACCGCGAAATGGATATGCTGCTGGCCACCGGCGAGCAGATTTCCATCTCGCTGCTGGCCATGGCGCTGCAGGAAATCGGTGTTCCGTCCGTCAGCCTGACCGGCTGGCAGGCCGGCTTCAACACCGACCGCGCTTACACCAAAGCCCGCATTAAGCGCCTGAACACCGAGCGTGTGGAAAGTGAGCTGGCCCGCAACCGCGTGGTAGTTGTAGCTGGTTTCCAGGGACTGAACCGTTCGGATGATATCACCACCCTGGGCCGCGGCGGCAGCGATACTTCCGCCGTTGCCTTGGCAGCCGCTCTGCATGCAGACCGCTGCCAGATCTATACCGATGTGGAAGGTGTGTATACTGCCGACCCGCGCAAGATTCCCAAGGCTACCCGCCTGAAGGAGATCACCTTTGACGAGATGCTGGAACTGGCATCCCTGGGTGCACAGGTGCTCAACAACCGCAGTGTAGAACTTGCCAAAAAGTATAGCGTCGAGCTGGAAGTTCTGTCCAGCATCAATCCGGTGCCCGGCACCGTTGTTAAGGAGGAAACCAAAGTGGAAGGTATGCTGATCAAAGGCGTTGCAAAAGATGAGGACGTCGCTGTTGTTTCGATCCTGGAAGTTCCCGATGTGCCGGGTATGTCCTTCAAGGTGTTCAGCCTGCTGGCACAGAAAAACATCAACGTGGATATCATTCTGCAGTCTTCCGGCAGCGCTGGCTGCAAGGATGTGATCTTTACCTGCTCCAAGGGCGAAGCTGAAACCGCTCGTGCAGTGCTGGAATCCAACAAGACCCGCTTTGGCACTGATAAGATCACCGTCAACAATGACTGCGCCAAGGTCAGCATTGTCGGTGCCGGTATGCAGAGCCACCCTGGCACGGCTTCCACCATGTTTGAAGCTCTCTACAGCCAGAACATCAACATCCATATGATCTCTACCAGCGAGATCAAGATCAGCGTGATCATTGATAAAGCCGATGCTGACCGTGCTGTTGCCGCCATCCATGATGCTTTCATCCAGTAAGCGGTAATATCCATCTGGTGTAAAAAGTTTACAAGTTTCAGCCCCTGCCGCCCGGCGGGGGCTGTTGCCATATCCGGTACGGAATGGTATAATCAAACGCACAGCCGGGTGGGAATCATTCCCGCAAGCCCGGTTGTACCCAATGTATTCTGCTGCAAAGGAGGTAACATATGGAATATATGGACGAAACCACCCTTGCCCACAAACACACCAGCCCGTGGCTGATTGCGTTCCGGATCATTTTTACCATTGCGCTGGTCTGGTGCATTCTGTTTATCTTTCATAACTCGCTGGAAACCAGCTCCATCTCGTCGGCCCGCAGCCATGAGGTCATGCAAAAAATCAATGCCATCCTGGCACATCTCAATATCGGCCCGCTGAGCGAACATGTTGTGCGCAAGCTGGCGCATTTTTCAGAGTTCACGCTGGAAGGCTTCCTGCTTATGCTCTGCCTGCGGGTTTATACCCGCCGTTTTGTGCGCCATGTCAGCTGGCCCATGCTGGGCGGCATGGCGACCGCGCTGCTGGATGAAACCATCCAGCTGTATGTGCCGGGCCGCACTTCGTCCGTGCGGGATGTGTGGATCGACTTCGGCGGTGTGATTGCCGGTTTGTTCGTGGCCCTGCTGTTGCTGCTCATCGTGCGCGGGCTGACCTCTTTCCATGCCATGAAAAAAGAAAACCGCCGCCTGCGTGCCGAACGGGCCGAGCTACTGCGCCAGCAGCGCGCCGACCGAATCAACACAGCGGATGACCGTCCCGAAAGCCCAGATAGGAGAGAATATTTATGACAGAACAACAGGCGATTGAAGCCCTGCACGCCCTGCCGCGCCTGCCCCGCAGCGGCGCATCCCTGGAGCGTATGCAGGCACTGCTGGACCACCTTGGAAACCCGGAAAAGCAGTTTAAGTGCATCCATATTGCGGGCACCAACGGCAAGGGGACTCTTGCCGCTATGACATCTTCTATCCTGACCCATGCGGGCTACAAAACGGGCCTTACCATCAGTCCGTATGTTCTCAATTTTCGGGAGCGTTTTCAGATCAATGGACAGATGATGTCCCCACGCACCCTGGCCAGCCTGACCCGGAAAGTGCTGGATGCTGCCGATGCCATCATCGCTGAGGGCGGGGAAGGCCCGGTGGAGTTTGAAGCCGTTACCGCCATTGCCTTCCTCTGGTTTGCCCGCCAGAAGTGTGATTTTGCCGTGGTGGAAACCGGCCTTGGCGGCCGCTATGACGCCACCAATGTCATCCCCGCGCCGCTGGTTGCGGCCATTACCCGCATCGGCATGGATCATACCGAAATTTTGGGCGATACCCTTGCCGAGATCGCCGCCGAAAAAGCCGGTATCATCAAAGAGGGTAGCGTGGTTGTCTGCTACCCCGAGCAGCCGGAGGAGGCCATGGGCCCGCTGCTGACCGCCGCGGCCAACGCGCATACCTCGCTGGTGGTGCCGGATACCGCCGATTTGCAGCAGCTCAAGTGCCGCCCGCTGGAAAACTATGTTGATTACGGCGGCTATCGTGCTCTGTTGCAATTCCCCGGCAAGCATCAGGCCAACCATGCCGCTATGGCGGTGGAAATTGCCCTGGCCCTCTGGCGGGAATACCATTACGAGATCCCCGATGAAGCGATTGAAACCGGTCTGCGGGATGCCAAAATGCCCGCACGGATCGAGGTCATGCGCCGCCACCCGTTGCTGCTGCTGGATGGCTGCCACAATGCCGATGGTACCGCAGCCCTTGCTGCAACTCTGAAAGAAGCCGGATATGACGGCAACCTTGTGGCGGTCCTTGGCCTGCTGAAAGATAAGGATCACAGCAAAATGCTGGAAAACCTGGCCCCCTGCTTTGAGAAGGTCTTTACCGTCACGCCGGATAGCCCCCGCGCCATGACGGCAGAAGAACTGGAGGAGGAAGCCAAGTACCATATGGATGCCGAAGCCGCCCCCAGCGTGGCAAAGGCCATCCGCCTTGCGGTGGATTACGCCGATGAAAACAACCTGGCTGGTGTGGTGGTGTGCGGCAGCCTTTACCTTGCTGCTCAGGCCCGTCCGCTGCTGCTCAAAGAAGCGGAAAAGTAACCCCAATTCCAACAAAATATGCGCACAGCGCCCTGTATACTGGGAACATACCCCAGCAGCAGGGCGCTTTTTGCTGCTATTACCAAAAATGAAAGAGGTGGACAATCCCCTTGGCGAAAGTTTGTTTTGTTCCGGCGCAGGGAACATTGGCGGCTTACCTGACCGGTGAGATCGACCACCATGCCGCGCAGGCCCTACGGCGTGAAATTGATGCGCAGATCGATGCCCGCATGCCGGAATTGCTGACGATGGATTTTTCCGGCGTTACTTTTATGGATTCCTCCGGTGTGGGGCTGATTCTGGGCCGCGGGCGCCAGATGTCCGGTCTGGGTGGGCGGCTTGTTGTGCAAAACGCACCGGATACCGTGCGCCGCATGCTGGACCTGGCGCATATCCATTACGTTTGATCGTGGGGGAGGTCACATCATGAAAATGCTGAATCAGGTCAAAATGACCTTTGCCAGCCGCAGCGTCAACGAAAGTTTTTCCCGTGCGGCACTTGCGGCGTTTCTGGCCCAGGCGGACCCAACCGTGCCGCAGCTGGCAGATATCAAAACGGCCGTGTCAGAAGCTGTCACCAACTGCATCGTCCATGCCTATCCGGATACCGTCGGCCCCATTACGATGACGGCTGTTTTGTATGAGGGCGGCAATGTGCGCATTACCATATCGGATAAAGGCGTTGGTATCCCGGACGTTGCCAAGGCAATGGAGCCAATGTATACCACCGGCAACCCGGACGAGCGCGCGGGCCTGGGGTTTGCGGTAATGCAGAGCTTTATGGATCGGGTCCATGTATCCTCTGCGCCGGGACGGGGAACACGCGTTACCATGAGCCGTCACCTGGATTCCCGGTGAGTTTTGGCGTGTGCGCTCCTACATAGGGCAGAATCAGCCAGTACAGCAGAGTGGAATCTGTTGACCGTTGCGGATATGCCCGCTAAAACCGGAACGAATCAGCGCCCAGTGGCAGGGCAGACGTTCGTTCCCGATTGCAGGGAGGCAGCTGATATGGCAACCGCAAATCCCACCGCACTTTTTACCACATTACCGCGCACGGAGTTCATCCAGAAAAACCTTGGCCTTGTACATTCCTGTGCTGGCCGCTTTACAGGCCGCGGCATCGAATACGAAGAATTGTATTCGGCGGGCTGCCTGGGGCTTGTCAAAGCGTGCGATGGGTTTGACCCGGACCGCGGGGTCTGTTTCTCCACCTATGCGGTGCCGGTCATCTTGGGTGAGATCAAAAAGCTGTTCCGGGACGGGGGAACTGTTAAGGTCAGCCGCTCGATCAAAGAACTTGGATTAAAAGTGACAGCGGAACGGGAACGCCTGATGAAGCTGACCGGCGCAGAGCCAACCGTGGCACAGCTGGCACAAAACCTGGGGGCAACGCCGGAGCAGGTGGCGGTATCCATTCAGGCTGCTATGCCGGTTGTCTCCCTGACCCCGGCGGATGATGAGGACGGAACAAGAGAATGGGATATCCCGGTGGATTCACCGGAAGAAGTATTGGCGGAACGGATCAGTTTGGCGGAAATATTGAAACGACTGAATGAATCCGACCGGCAGCTCATCCGCCTGCGCTTTTATGCGGGCAAAACCCAAAGTAAAACGGCACAAATCCTTGGTACTACCCAGGTACAGATATCGCGCCGCGAACGAAAGATTTTGAAATGGATGCGCAAAGAGCTGACAAGCGAATAAGAAAACACAAAATGATGGCTGTTTTTCCAATTCGGAGCCATAAAAACTGTGCGATTCGACAAAAGTATGACTTCTGCACGTTTTGCCCTTGACGAGGACACTTGCATGTGCTAAAATAACACCACTTTGAATAGCACAGGCGATATCCAATAGGGGGCGCTTGGCTGGACAAAGCAGCATCAGAAAATTTGGAAAAACCTCAAAAAAGATGTTGACAAATCAAACCTGATGTGGTATCCTAATAAAGCTGTCCGAAAGGCAGCGGCTGATTGAAAAGATTGTTTAAGAAAATTTCAAAAAAGTACTTGACAAACAGGACTTGATGAAGTAAAATAAACAAGCTGTTTCAAACAGCGCAGGACCTTGAAAATTGAACAATACTGAAACTTGTGGAACCTTAAACGTGATGG
>ERZ1673701.3143-NODE-3143-length-11667-cov-4.953410_pt1 | contig 11667 bp, 8 predicted proteins | sample MGYA00580231_ERZ1673701 | MGnify/ENA primary metagenome ERZ1673701 (study PRJEB41218, sample SAMN15661798) | gut metagenome | host: Homo sapiens | place: Canada: London | collected 2015-08-20/2019-03-30 | study: EMG produced TPA metagenomics assembly of...
TACATAATAAAAATATAATGTAAATACCATAAAAATAATGCTGCTTGACGGTGGCTGCAAAATAAACGTAACCAGTCTCCATACCTGACCATGCAGTACCTTTGCCGCATCAAGACTAAGATAATAAGTATATACATCAGGTGCGAATAATTCTATAACAAATCCTACAAGATATATACCTATAATATAATACATAAGATTTGGTATGGCATATTTACCAAATCTACGTTCTAACTTATCAAAGAATTTCATACTTTAAACAAGCCCCTTTCAACGCCTTTGTGCTAATTAAATTTAGTATAAATATATAAACTGTTTTTGTCAACGAATCATCACTGTTCTTTTATAAAAAATATATTAAAACTCTAAAATTTTGCATTGCCATAATATGTAAAATCAATAAAATAAGGTTATAATGTTGAAATTTATTTTTTTTCATAATATAATGAAACGAATCGCATTATTCGACAAATTATAATTAAGGAGGCAGGCACTTTTTGCCTGATATTTTTATGAATTCATATAAACTTGGAATTGATATAGGTTCAACCACCGTTAAAATTGCTCTTATTGATGACAATAATACAGTGATTTTTTCAGACTATGAACGTCATTTTGCCAATATACAGGAAACATTACAGTCGCTTCTTGAAAAAGCTGTAGCTTCTGTTGGTAATTTTAACTGCCACCCTGTAATTACAGGTTCAGGCGGTCTCACTCTTGCCAAACATCTTGAAGTTCCTTTTACGCAGGAAGTTGTTGCCGTTTCCACTGCTCTTCAGGCTGAAGCTCCGCAGTGCGATGTTGCAATAGAACTTGGTGGAGAAGATGCCAAGATTATCTATTTCACTAATGGTGTTGACCAGCGTATGAATGGTATCTGTGCCGGCGGTACAGGTTCTTTTATTGACCAGATGGCTACTCTTTTACAGACTGATGCCTCAGGTCTTAATGAATATGCAAAAAATTACAAATCTATATATCCTATCGCTGCACGATGTGGAGTTTTCGCAAAATCAGACATCCAGCCTCTTATCAACGAAGGTGCAACAAAAGAAGATTTGTCAGCTTCTATTTTTCAGGCTGTTGTTAATCAGACCATATCAGGTCTTGCATGTGGTAAGCCAATCCGTGGCAATGTTGCATTTTTAGGTGGTCCTCTTCACTTCTTATCAGAGTTAAGAGAAGCTTTTATACGTACATTAAATCTTGGTCCTGACCAGATTATTGCCCCAGAACATTCTCATCTTTTTGCAGCAATCGGTTCTGCAATGAATTACAAAGAAGATATATGTGTTGATGTTTCAGACATTATAAAACGTCTTCAGGGCAAGATTAAACTTGATTTTGAAGTTGAACGTATGGAGCCTTTATTTGAAAATAAAGAAGCTTATTCTTCATTTACAGAAAGACATAATAAAGCAAAAGTTCCTACTGCTGACCTCGCATCATACAGTGGCAACTGTTATCTTGGTATTGATGCCGGTTCTACAACCACAAAAGTTGCACTCGTAGGCGAAGACGGTAAACTCCTCTACTCATTTTACAGCAGTAACAATGGTTCTCCTCTTGCCACAACAATACGTGCCATCAAAGACATTTATACAAAGCTCCCTAAAGATGCCAAGATTGTACAGTCATGCTCTACAGGATACGGCGAAGCTCTCATAAAATCAGCACTTATGCTTGATGACGGCGAAGTTGAGACAGTATCACACTTCTACGCTGCCGCATTTTTTGACCCTGAAGTAGACTGTATCATTGATATCGGCGGTCAGGATATGAAATGTATCAAGATTAAAAACCAGACTGTTGATTCAGTACAGTTAAATGAGGCATGTTCGTCAGGATGCGGTTCATTCATTGAGACATTTGCCAAATCACTTAATTATTCTGTTCAGGACTTTGCAAAAGAAGCTCTTTTTGCAAAACATCCTATTGACCTCGGTACAAGATGTACTGTATTCATGAACTCAAAAGTTAAACAGGCTCAGAAAGAAGGTGCAGAAGTTGCTGATATTTCTGCCGGACTTGCATACTCTGTTATCAAAAATGCACTTTACAAAGTTATCAAAATTTCTGATCCGGGTGACCTTGGAAAACATATCGTTGTTCAGGGTGGTACATTCTACAATGATGCTGTCCTTAGAAGCTTTGAAAAAATCACAGGCGTAAAGGCAGTCCGTCCTGACATTGCAGGTATAATGGGTGCATTTGGTGCCGCATTAATAGCCAGAGAACGTTATGACGGAATTTCAGAATCTACAATGCTTTCTATAGACAAAATTAACGAGCTTACATACAGCACAACAATGACACGTTGTAAGGGATGTACCAACAACTGCTACCTTACAATTAATAAATTCTCTGGCGGAAGACGTTTCATTACAGGAAACCGCTGTGAACGCGGACTTGGAAAAGAAAAAACAACTGAAAAAATGCCAAATCTTTTTGAGTACAAGCTTCACAGACTTTTTGATTATGAACCACTTGCAGAAGATGCTGCAACGCGGGGAACTGTCGGCATCCCTCGTGTGCTTAACATGTATGAAAATTATCCTTTCTGGTATACATTTTTTACAAAATTAGGATATCGCGTCGTTCTTTCACCACAGTCAAGCAGAAAGATTTATGAACTCGGTATTGAGTCGATACCATCAGAATCAGAATGTTATCCGGCAAAACTTGCACACGGACATGTAACATGGCTTATTAAACAGGGTGTTAAGTTTATCTTCTACCCATGCGTTCCTTATGAACACAAAGAAATTGAAAAAACAAACAATCATTATAACTGTCCGATTGTAACATCTTATGCTGAAAACATTAAAAATAATGTAGAAGAATTAAAAACTGAAAATATTGATTTCAGAAATCCATTCCTCTCTTTTGAAAATGTTGAAATTCTTGAAAAACGTCTTTCTGAAGAATTCAATAACATTCCGTCATCACAGGTAAAAGCAGCTGTTAAAGATGCATGGAATGAACTTATGCAGTCAAAGGAAGACATACATAAAAAAGGTGAAGAAGTTATCAAATACCTTGATGAAACCGGTAAACGCGGTATCGTCCTTGCCGGTCGTCCATATCACGTTGACCCTGAAATCAACCATGGTATTCCTGAACTTATCAATTCATATGGCATTGCTGTTTTAACAGAGGATTCAGTCTCGCATCTTGGTAAAGTTGACCGTCCTCTCATCGTTATGGACCAGTGGATGTACCACTCAAGACTTTATGCAGCTGCAAGCTATGTTAAGACAAAAGATAACCTTGATCTTATCCAGCTTAATTCTTTCGGATGCGGTCTTGATGCTGTTACAACAGATGCAGTAAATGATATCCTTACAAAGGCCGGTAAAATATATACTGTACTTAAAATTGACGAAGTTAATAACCTTGGTGCTGCAAGAATCCGTGTACGTTCACTCATCGCAGCTTTAAAGGTACGTGAAAAGAAACATTACCAGAGAAAGATTGAAAGTGCTGCATTTAGCAGAGTAGAATTCACACCTGAAATGAGAAAGAATTATACTATTCTCTGCCCTCAGATGTCACCAATCCATTTTGACCTGCTTGGTCCTGCACTCTCATCATGCGGATATAATTTTGAAGTTCTTGACAATGACAATAAGTCATCAGTTGATATGGGACTTAAATATGTAAATAATGATGCATGCTACCCTTCTCTTATGGTAGTCGGACAGATTATGAATGCTGTTCTCTCAGGTAAATATGATTTAAGCAAGACAGCTATTATCATCACACAGACAGGCGGCGGATGCCGTGCATCAAACTATATTGGTTTCATCAGACGAGCACTTTCAAAAGCTGGATTATCTTATATTCCTGTAATATCACTCAGTGCACAGGGGCTTGAAGTCAACTCAGGTTTTAAATACGACCTGAAAATGCTCAAAAAAGCAATGATGGCTATTGTTTATGGTGATGTATTTATGAATGTTGTATACAGAACACGTCCATATGAGAAAGTGCCAGGTTCTGTCAATGCTCTCCATGAGAAATGGAAAAAAGTATTAATTGAACAGCTGACACAGCCTAAAGTTTCTATGCGTGAATACAATAAAAACGTCCGTGCAATAATAAAAGATTTCGATAATATTGAACTTCTTGATATTAAGAAACCTAGAGTTGGTGTTGTAGGAGAAATCCTTGTAAAATTCCTTCCTTCTGCCAACAATTACATTGTAGACCTGCTTGAAAGTGAAGGTGCTGAAGCTGTTGTTCCTGACCTTATGGGATTCCTGCTTTACTGTGCCGAAAATGCAAACTTCAAGCGTGATTACCTCGGTGCTTCAAAGAAATCAGCATTTTTGAACAATTCAGTTATTAAAATTCTTGAATGGTTCAGAAAGAGCTCTACAAAAGCATTAAAAGAAAGCAAGCGTTTTACTGCTCCATCAAGTATCCAAGAAACAGCTGCTCTTGCAAAAGACCTTGTTTCACTCGGCAACCAGACCGGTGAAGGATGGCTGCTTACAGGCGAAATGATTGAACTCATACATAATGGTGCAGGAAACATTGTATGCTGTCAGCCATTTGCATGTCTTCCTAACCATATTGTTGGTAAGGGCGTAATTAAAGAGCTTCGTGCTGCTTTCCCTGAGTCAAATATCATTGCAGTTGACTACGACCCGGGTGCTTCAGAAGTCAACCAGCTTAACAGAATCAAGCTTATGCTCGCAACCGCAAATAAAAATCTTGCAAAAGAATCTAAGTAGTGTTATTATTAGATTAGTTTTTAAAACGTAGCTTTATTTTATTTAGTAAAGGGGATTGATTATTCAATGTTTATGTTATTTATTGGTCCAATCATTGGAGTTGCTGTTTCAATTATCGCCACAGTTGTAATTGTATCTTCTGTTGGTGCATTAGCAGACAGCGAATTAGATTCAGATGAATAAAACTTTCTAGTTTTCATTCATATTATTGTTCTCCTAATATTGAGTGTTTAATTCGCTCAAAAAATCCCCCGGGTGTCTGATGACACCCGGGGGATTTTATTACGTATTTCTATATATTTTCTATCTGCCAGTCAATCGGCTCTGCTCCATTTGCTTTCAAAAATTCATTAGCTTTGCTAAAATGTTTACAGCCAAAAAAGCCTCTGTATGCTGAGAGCGGACTTGGATGAGGTGCTGTAAGTATAAGATGCTTTGGATTAGTAAGCATTGGGATTTTACTTTGTGCCGGTCTTCCCCAGAGCATGTATACAATAGGTCTGTCCTGTGCATTAACAGCCTGAATAACTGCATCTGTAAAATTTTCCCAACCTCTTCCCTGATGCGAATTGGCCTGATGTGCACGTACTGTAAGTACAGTATTTAATAGCAAAACACCCTGGTCTGCCCACTTTTTCAAATATCCGTTATTAGGAATATAACATCCACAGTCCTCATGCAGTTCTTTATATATATTCTGCAATGATGGTGGAATATCATGCTGTGATGGAAGTACAGAAAAACTTAACCCATGTGCCTGATTTTCATTATGGTATGGATCCTGTCCAAGAAGCAGCACTTTCACTTTACTTAAAGGTGTAAAATGAAATGCATTAAATATATCTTCTGCAGGCGGATATATAATTGTTTTACTATATTCATCCTTTACAAATGTATATAATTTTTTGTAATAATCCTTTGAAAATTCCGGGCTTATTGCATCAAGCCAGTCATTATTAATCATTGACATATCTTATACACCTCTATAAACGCATAGGAATATCTCTATTTGCAAGATATTTCTTTAAATCCATTATTTCCATTTCTTTATAATGGAACAATGACGCTGCCAAAGCTGCATCTGCTTTTCCTTCAGTAAAAGCATCATAAAAATGTTCCATACTACCTGCTCCGCCTGAGGCAATTACGGGAATGGATACATTTTCTGCAATTGTTCTTGTAAGCTCAATATCATATCCAGCCTTAGTTCCATCACAATCCATACTTGTCAGAAGTATCTCACCGGCACCAAGCTTTTCAGCTTTCATTGCCCACTCAACCGCATCAATATTCATATCAACACGGCCACCGTTTTTATAAATACTCCATCCACTGCCATTATCGCGTTTTTTAGCATCTATTGCAACCACAACACACTGGCTTCCAAACTTGTCTGCTGCTTCACTTATAAGTGTCGGATTCATAATAGCTGCCGAATTAATTGAAATCTTATCTGCACCTTCTCTCAAAAGCACCTTAAAGTCATCAACACTTCTTATTCCACCACCAACTGTAAATGGAATAAATACCTTTTCAGCAACCTTTCTTACCAAATCTACAGTTGTACTTCTTCCGTCACTTGAAGCTGTGATATCAAGAAATACAAGTTCATCAGCTCCTGATTTATCATACATCTGGGCAACTTCAACCGGGTCTCCTGCATCACGCAGATCCACAAAATTAGTCCCCTTTACAACTCTTCCGTTTTTACAATCCAGACATGGAATAATTCTCTTTGTAAACATATATTATATCTCCAATCAATATAATTACTAATATTATAATGAAGCAAAGTTCTTCAAAATTCTCAAACCAACATCACTGCTCTTTTCAGGATGGAACTGACATGCAAATATATTTCCTGATTCAACAGAAGCATGAATATGTGTTGAATATTCAGTTGAAGCTGCAACTATATTTTCATCCTCAGCTTTAAGATAATATGAATGTACAAAATAAACGTAAGAGTTATTAGCAATTCCGTCAAACAATCTTGCCTGTGGCTTTATATTAAGTGAATTCCATCCCATATGAGGAATCTTCAATCCTTCCTTTGGTGGAATTCTTAATATCTCTCCTTTAAGAATTCCAAGTCCCTCTGCTCCCGGTGTCTCATCACTCTTTTCAAATAAAAGCTGTAATCCAAGACAGATTCCTAAAAATGGCGTATCCTTTTCGGCTACTTTTTTTATTGTATCAACAAGATTAAAATGGTCAAGGTTATTCATTGCATCTCCAAACGAACCTACGCCCGGAAGAATAACCTTATCAGCCTGAAGTATCTCACTCGAATCTCTTGATACAATAACATCCTGACCTAAATACTTTAATGCCTTTTCTACACTCTTTAAATTGCCTGCGTCATAATCGATTATAGCTATCATTTATTATCTTGCCTTTCCGTATGCTTCGATTTTTCTATAGTACTGCGTAAAATTATTATCAGACATAGCAACTAATGATACTGCTTCTGATTCAGATATTTTAAATGTATCATTAAAAGCCTGTATAATCTGTGCTCGTGCTTCTTTCATCTGGTTTCCGACACCAAGACTGTTCGCTTCATTATAATATGTATCATATCTGGCAAGTCCTTTTACAAGTGCATTGATTGCCTCCGTTTTCATATCCATTTCCATATAATTCTGATATGATTCATACTGTCTTGTAACATATGTTATAAGCGTTGCCTGTCTGTACAATGTCTCATCACTCTTATTTAATTTCATTCCTGATAATGATTCATAAACTTTTGAATAATCACCATTTTCAAGATTTGTTTTTGCCTTTGAAATTGCTGTTGTATAGCTTACTGTTGTATTAAGAAGTGAAATAAGAACAATCACACTTGCAACAAGTGTAATAAATAACATTATGCTCTTAGGTTTTATCTTTAATATATCTCCAGGCTTTGGTTCCGGCTTTGGCTTTTTCTCTTTCTTAGGTTTTGCAGCTTTCTTAGCTGCTTTTGCATCCTTAGCCTTCTTTTTCTCAGCAGCCTTAACTTCTTTCTCTTTCTTGGCATTTTCTTTTTTAACTGCTGCTGCCGCCTGTTTTTCTTCTTTTTTCTTCTTCTGTTCTTCTATATCTGCAAGTTCAGCTTCTTCTTCCAGTTTATCCTCTTCAGCATTTTTCTTCTTCAACTGGGCAATACGATATTTAAGCTTAGCTATAAACCCCTTTTTAGGTGCAATATTTTCGTCAAGATTATCTTTGTCACCATACATTTCCTTGATAAGCTGTACATTCTCATCTTTGCTTCTGTCTGGTTCTTCCGGCAAATCATTTTTTTCTGTCTTATCTTCCGATGTATCATCATAAATATCATTATTTACAGAATTTTCATCATCTTGATTGATATTATCAGCAATGTCTGCCCTGTTTTCATCAATGATACTATCATTTTCCGGCTGTGGTTCTGCATGTGGCTGTAACTCTGCCTGTGGCTCTGGTGCTGACTGTCTGATATCATCATCTTTTCTTACATCATCAACAGATTTTTTAGTTTTATTTGTCTTTACAACATTTTGTTTAGACGACTTTTCTTTTTTTTCAATATCTAAATCTTCATCTTCTTCATCAAGATTCTCAAAGAAAACACTTTTTATAACAGAAAAAATATTATTTTTCTTTGTCTTTTCTTTTTTCTGTTTTTTCTTGCCTTTTTTTGATGCTTTTGCTGAGTCAGCCGCCGTCTCATCATTATCAACAGTATCAACAGCCATATTGACATCAGCTTTTTTTTCGTCAGCTTTCTCTTTATTATTCTGATTATTAATGTTGTCTTTTTCTTCCTTCGTGTCATCAAACAAATCATCAACTGATGATGTATCTGTTGTGACCTGCTCTATAATATTATCAAGCCCCATCTGTGAAAGCCTTTTCATATCATCTTCTGAAAGTTCTGGTTCAGAAAAATCCGGTTTTTCATCTAAGCTCATTTATTTTCTCCTCATTCTATAAATACTGCCATTTTAAACATTAAAATTGTATCATACAATAATCAATTTAACAATAAATTACTTTAAAAGCATATCTCGTAATTCTTCAACAAAATCCTTTGCATTCTTATTAATGCCACATGCCCTCTCCCCTATATTTTCAGGAAGCTGGTAAAATTCATCATTAATTCTATACATTTTACTTTTTTGATTGATAAAAACAATTTTCTCAAATGGCCATCTGAAAACATTCGGATGATTAAAATCCTCACCGAGTTCAATTATAAGCAATTCCTTATTTAATGTTGCCGACAGCCATTTATTATATAAATCCCACTGTTTCTGTCCGTTTTCTTCATTGTCAGCAAATGGAGCACATACTCTTTTAGGATTAACTTCTGTATTTTCAAAAATATTTTCTTTATTTGTTGTAATAATAAAATAATTCTTTTTATCTAAATAATTATTAAAAAAAGTTATTATCTCATTCATTGCAGATATTTCACCATACTTATCACTTGTAAGCTGCGAACCAATTCCTATTACAACCATCTGTGCTTCATTATAATCATTAATAAAATCTTCTATATTAAAATCTTTCAAACTTATATCTCCAATTTTTTATATACAATATGCTGCCACCAGTAATGTGACAGCATATAAAATACTAATATCTTTTATTATTTCTGAGCATTAATCAGCTTATCAATCTCACCAACAAGCTGTCCTATTTCTGGTTTTGATAACTGTGCATTTGCACCAAGCAATTCACCTTTTGCTCTCATCTGTTCATTGATAAGAGATGAGAATATAATAACAGGAATATTCTTTAACTGCTCATCTGTTTTTATTAATTTTGTAAGACGATGTCCATCCATCTGAGGCATCTCAATATCTGTTATTATACATGCAATATCGTTAGGTACTGCACCTGACTTAACTTCCTGAAGGTAATCCCATGCTTCTTGTCCATTAGCAAATCTTGTAAGATTAACATAACCAGACTTTTTAAGAGAATTGCCTATCATTGCACCAAGAAGTGGAGAATCTTCAACTGAAATAACATGAGCCTGACTTCTCTCTCTTCCTTCATATTCTTCTATATCTGATACTTTAAGACCAGTTTCCGGACTAATATCTGATACTATCTTCTCAAAATCCAATATAATAATAAGCTGATTATCAATCTTAACTACACCTGTCGCAATACCACTGTCCTGAGAACTTACTGTACTATCCGGTGTAATTATGTCAGCCCATGATACTCTGTGAATACCAATAACTGTATGAACGTGAAATGCTACATTCAACTGATTGAAATTAGTTATAATAAACATATCTTTTTTTATATCTGGCGAAGGCTTTGCATTAATAACTTTAGCAAGGTCTACAACTGTAATCATCATATCTCTTGGCATAAAAATACCTTCAACATTAGGATGTGAATTAGGTACAGGTGTTACGACATGAAATGGAACTATCTCCTTTATCTTCGCTACATTAATACCGTAATGATTATTGCCAACTGTAAATTCCAAAACTTCTAATTCATTTGTTCCGCTTTCCATTAATATGTTAGTTTCCATATCTAAAATCCTCCGATTCACGTTCATTTCATTAATTTATTATAACAAGTTTTTGCAACTATTTCAACATAATTAAGCGTATAATTATGACTAATTCTACTTAATAATCTGCTTAATAAGTTCAGGTTTTTCACACTTTTTATCCACTATTTTATATGAATTCAAAATAATATTAATAACATCATTTTTTACTTCTTTCTTATTAAAATATATAGTTGCAATTTCTTCATTTTTATTGACAAAATCACCTGTTTTTTTATGAAGAACTATTCCTGCAGATAAATCAACAGGACTGTCTTTATCCTTTCTTCCTGCACCAAGAATCATAGATGCTCTTCCTATCTGTTCACATTCGATTGATTCAACATACCCCTCAGAATTTGATATTACAGGCTCAATATAACTTGCATTTACAAGTTTCATCGGGTTGTCAATATTACTTATATCTCCACCCTGGGTCTTGATAAATTCCTTAAATTTTGAATATGCAGTGCCATTCGTCAGTGATGATTCAAGCATATCTTTGGCCTGTGCGGCATTCGATGCTTTTCCGGCTGCCTCTAAAATCTGTGTTCCAAGTGCAATGCAAAGATTATGCAAATCAGCTGGTCCTTTTCCCTTTAATGTTTCAATAGCTTCAACAACCTCCAACGCATTTCCAATGTTATGTCCTAATGGCTGATTCATATCAGATATAACCGCAATCGTTTGCTTATTTGATGCTTTTCCTATCTTTACCATCTCATGTGCAAGTTGTAATGCATCATGTTCGTTTTTCATGAAAGCTCCACTTCCAGACTTAACATCAAGTACAATTATATCTGCACCAGCTGCAAGTTTTTTACTCATAATACTGCTTGCAATAAGTGAAACATTTTCTACAGTTGCCGTAACATCCCTCAATGCATAAATTTTCTTATCAGCAGGAGCAAGACTTAGCGTCGGTCCATTAACTGCAATACCGATATGTTTTATATTTTCTATAAATTGTTCATTCGTCAATGATGTATTAAAGCCCGTAAAAGATTCCAGTTTATCAATTGTACCGCCTGTGTTGCCCAATCCTCTTCCGCTCATCTTCGCCATATTAATGCCAAGTGATGCTATCATTGGTGCCAACACAAGTGTAGTTTTATCTCCCACACCACCGGTACTGTGTTTATCAGCTTTAACTCCCGGTATACAGGATAAATCCAGTTTCTCACCACTATCTGTCATTGCCTTAGTCAATGCAAAAGTTTCTTCATCTGAAAGGCCTTTAAAATAAACGGCCATAAGAAATGCTGACATCTGGTAATCCGGAATACTCCCCTGTGTATATCCTTTAACAATGTAATTAATCTCAGATTCAGTAAGACATCCACCCTCTCTCTTCTTTAAAATCAAATCATACATTCT
>ERZ1673701.3160-NODE-3160-length-11631-cov-34.442467_pt1 | contig 11631 bp, 10 predicted proteins | sample MGYA00580231_ERZ1673701 | MGnify/ENA primary metagenome ERZ1673701 (study PRJEB41218, sample SAMN15661798) | gut metagenome | host: Homo sapiens | place: Canada: London | collected 2015-08-20/2019-03-30 | study: EMG produced TPA metagenomics assembly of...
CTATCATGGGACGTGTGACAATCAACGGAACTATCGCACAGTTCAGTTGCAAGCAGAGCGTTACCAAGGCTATCTGGGATGCCAAGGGCAACAGAGCCATAGGCAAGAGCAAGGAAGCCAAGGAGGTGAATTTTGCGCTCGACAACATCAAGGCTCAAATCGCCAAGCATTACCAACGACTTTCCGACCGTGAGGCGTTCGTTACTGCTGAAATGGTGAGAAACGCCTATCAAGGCATAGGCACCGAATACGAGACCTTGCTCAGAGCTTTCGACAAGGAGAACGCAGCCTTTGCCAAACGTGTGGGCAAGGACAGAGCCAAGAACACCTACAACAAGTATCTTGTGGTGAGAAAGTATGTCGCTGAGTTCATTAAGTATCAGTACAAGCGCAGCGATATGTCCATGAATGAGCTTACCGAGGAATTCATCCGTGACTATTGCCTGTACTTGAAGAATGTTGTCGGACTTGCGCAGTCCTCCATTTGGATTTACTCCATACCGCTGAAGCATATCGTAACGGCAGCTCACTACAACGGAAAGATACCGAGAAATCCATTTGCCATGTATCGCGTTGACCCAGACCACAAGGAACGTGAGTTCTTGACCTTGGACGAGCTTACCGCCATGACTGAGATAAAGTTGGAAGACCCGAACATGGCATTTGCAAGAGACCTTTTCATCTTTGGTTGTTGGACAGGTATATCTTTCATCGACATCAAGAATCTGACTGAGGACAACATCAGCATGGTAAACGGTGCTCCTTGGATAGTGTCCAAGCGTCAGAAGACAGGTGTGCCATTCCAAATCAAGCTGATGGATATTCCTACGCAGATAGTTGAGAGATACAAATCTTTCAGAAAGGGTAATCACTTGTTCAACATTGGCAACCTCGACAGCATCAACAAGCGCATCAAGAAAGTAGCGGTAATGTGTGGCATCAAGAAACGAGTTTCATTTCACGTTTCCCGCCATAGTTGGGCTGTTTTAGCATTGGAGTATGGTATGCCGATAGAGAGCGTGAGCAAGATACTTGGTCACACGAACATCACCACGACACAGATATATGCCAAGGTGACAAGCAACAAACTTGACCATGACATAGCAGTCTTTGAAAGTCGAATCAAGGGGCACTTGCCTGTTATGGGAGGAATGGCATGAAAAGGACTGTAATCATCGTGGACGGAAATGGAATACTTTCCATTCCGTCCAACTTGGAGAACTTGTGGATGAGTGAGAGTGAATTGGTGGATGTGCTTCATGTTTCCGCCCCAAAACTCAACTCTGTGATACAAGTCATATATAAAGAAGGCATGTTGTCTATGTCGGAAGTCCAACAAAGACAAGAAACCTCCAAAGGTATTTGGCAAACATTGTATGGATTCCCTATGGTTGTTGCCATTTGCTTCCGTCTCACCTCTAATGGGGCTATGCAACTTCGTAATGCCATCTTCAAGAGGCTGTACGGAGCAAAAGAGAAAACAGCCATTGTCCTACAACTCTACGGAGGGACAAATGCCTTTAGTTGAGATTGGTTGCATCTTTGACGCTTCGGTTATTCACTGTCGTATTGACTTGCCTACGTACTGATTCACTGTCGTATCAAGCATTTCTGTGAAGAATGCAGAACTGCCGATGTCAAACGTTTTACATGTTTATCGCATGACATATAAAACGTTTTACATGCAGGAATACATTTTTGTTCATCCCGAGGAAAGGTTCGCAAGGAAACCTCTCTTCGGGATTTTTCGTTTCGTCTTATCCCGATTGGCAACATCAAGCACCTTGATTTCCAATCTTTTAACATTGTCGGTGCAAACTGCTCCATTCTGCGTAAGTTTGTGTTTTGCATTTTGATTTTCCGCCCTTACCTTTGCAACTTTAATTTTATCAACTCACAAAGGTTAGATTATGAGCAAGACAAACGACAACAAACAACCTGTAGCTGTGGAAAACAAACAGCCACAGGCTGCACCTCCAACAAACGAGGTGTTCATCCGTGTTGGCACAACCTTATACAAGGTGGTTGACCAACCTACTATCAATGGAGGGAAGGTAAGAAAGCGCATCCCTTGGAACATGGAAACCTTGCGTCAGGACTACGGCAAGGAGTTCATCAAGTATGTCCACAAGTATGACGGATTCTGTACCGTTCCCGAACATGTGAACCACCGAACTGTAATAGACGGTTTTCTCAATCTCTACGAGCCGATAAGCCACAAGCCAAAGAAAGGGGATTTTCCGAACATCAAGAAATTGCTTTTTCACATCTTCGGTGAGCAATACGAGCTTGGCATGGACTATCTGCAACTGCTCTATCTCAGACCTGTGCAGAAACTTCCAATTCTTTTGCTTGTGTCTGAGGAGAGGAACACAGGCAAGACCACGTTCTTGAACTTTCTGAAAGCGTTGTTCCAAGACAACGTTACGTTCAATACCAACGAGGACTTCCGCAGTCAGTTCAATGCAGATTGGGCTGGCAAGCTGCTCATAGTCGTGGATGAGGTGCTACTCAGTCGCAGGGAGGATTCTGAGCGTTTAAAGAATCTCAGCACCACACTCTCCTACAAGGTGGAAGCCAAGGGCAAGGACAGAAACGAGATTTCTTTCTTTGCCAAGTTTGTGCTGTGCTCAAACAACGAATCCCTGCCTGTCATCATTGACGAGGGAGAGACCCGATATTGGGTGAGAAAGATTTCATCGCTGCAATCGGACGATACCGACTTCTTGCGTAAACTGATTGCTGAGATACCTGCTTTCCTGTTCCATCTGCAAGGCAGAACGCTGTCAACACAGCAGAAGAGCCGGATGTGGTTCGCCCCCGAGCAGATTGCGACTGATGCCTTGCGGAGAATCATCCGCTGCAACCGCAACAGACTTGAGGTGGAACTATCGGAGTTGTTTCTTGAAATTATGGAAAATACCCAGACAGATAGCTTACAGTTCTGCCTCAATGATGCCCTTTCCTTATTGCAGTGCAACCACGTGAAAGCGGAGAAGCACCTTGTGCGAAAGACAGTGCAAGACTGTTGGAAACTGCAACCTGCACCAAATGGTCTCACATACACTACATACGAGTATAACTACAACAATGGTTGCCAATATTCACCCATCAAACGTGTGGGCAGGTTCTACACCATAACGAGAGACAAATTAAACGGCAAATAATTTGATGAATTGTTGAACATGATGAAATAAGTATTGAATATCAGATATTTATGGTTCTACATATTCTCAACATAATACTCAACAAAAGAATGGGACTGATGAAAAGAGAAAACATGATGGTTCAATACCTATCTTTCTCTTTTGCTCCGTAAATTGTTGTGACGAGGAATTTGTTGAGAGTTTGTTGTAATGCTAATTCGTTGGTTCTCATAATATTATTCATTATTTTCAACAGCTCATCAAAAATACATTCACCACTTAATCCACAGTAAGACATGAACATTCAAGAAGCAAAGCAAATCAAGATTGCAGACTATCTGCAAAGTTTGGGACACCGTCCTGTCAAGCAGCAGGGCGCAAACCTTTGGTACAAGTCACCATTGAGAAACGAGAGTGAGGCATCTTTCAAAGTGAACACTACGATGAACAGTTGGTTCGATTTCGGAGTGGGCAAGGGCGGCAACATCATCACCCTTGCGTCATACCTCTACGCATCAGATAGCTTGCCATATCTCTTGGACAAGCTGGAGAAGCAAGCACTCCATGTCCGACCGACCGACTTTTCTTTCATTCAGCAAGCCTCTGAGCCGAGTTTTGAGAGATTAGAGGTTAGGGAACTTAACCATCCTGCACTCCTGCGCTATCTGAGCGAGCGTAAGATTAACCTGCATATTGCCAGAAAGGAATGTGTGGAACTCCACTTCTCGCATGGTGGCAAAAGCTACTTCGCCATCGGTTTCAAGAACAAGTCGGGCGGTTACGAGGTGCGCAACCTATTCTTCAAGGGCTGCATGTCACCCAAGGATATCACACATATCCGACAGCAAGGCGAGCCAAGATACACCTGCTACGTGTTCGAGGGTATGATGGACTACCTCTCCTTTCTCTCGCTGCGCTTGTGGAAGTTTCCGTCTTGTCCATCATTGGAAGCGCAGGACTATGTGGTACTCAACTCCACAAGCAATGTGGACAAGGCTGTTGACGCACTCTACGGCTACGAGCGCATCAGTTGTCTGCTCGACAACGATGATGCAGGGCGGAAGGCAACGCTTGCCATCGAGAACGCCCTCGGCTACCGTGTGAGGGATGCATCTCACTTGTACTGTGAGTACAAAGACTTGAACGACTATCTGTGCGGAGTTAAATCCAAACAGTCTGTACACCAAGTACAGCCTGTTAAGCAAACCGTTCCACCTCGAAAGAGAGGCGCAGCCTTGGGCATATAGGCGGTTCCTGCTCCAATGGCTATTCTGAACGGAAAAGCCATAGCTCAATAGGGCGTTTTCTTGACGCAGTGGCACGCCACCGCTAAAAACACCCATTTGAGCAAAGGGGCATCCCCTTTTGAAACCCCGTGAGCCATGCGCTGGGCGCAATGCGGCAAGCGGATTTGTACAACTCAAAAACAAGTTTATTATGGGACATTTCAGTTTGGATTTCAAGAAGGCAAAGGGCAGCTCTGACGCAAGGGAGTCAGACCACATAGAGCGCAAGGTGATACCAGACAATGCCGACCCAACAAGGACTCACCTCAACCGTGAGCTTGTTAAGATGCCGAGCGGTGTGTATGGTCGTGACGAAGCCATCGCCCACCGCATCAAGACGGCAGGCATCAAGCGCAAGATAACCAACGATCAGGTGAGGGTGATTAGAACCGTGCTGTCTGGAACGCACGAGGACATGATGAACATCGCAGCCAATGGTCAGCTTGACGATTGGTGCAACGACAGCTTGAAGTGGTTGCAGGACACATTCGGCAAGGAGAATGTCGTTTCGGTGGTTCTCCACATGGACGAGCACACGCCGCACCTACACGCCTCCATCGTTCCGATAGTGACAGGTGAGCGGAGAAAGGCGAAGAACAAGACAGCGGAAGAAGGCAAGCGGACATACCGCAAGAAAGCCAATGCCGTGAGGTTGTGTGCCGATGATGTGCTCAACCGTGACAAAATGGTTGGCTATCACGACAGCTATGCGGAAGCCATGGGCAAGTATGGCTTGAAGCGAGGTGTCCGTGGATCGGATGCGAGGCATACCACCACGGCACAGTATTATCGTAACATCAAGCGAGAGACGGAGAGACTTCAAAACTGCATGAAACTGTTGCAATCCGATGTGGAGGAAGCGGAGCGACTGCTCAAACAGACCAAGAGTGAAATCAACACGGAGAAGCTACAGGCTGCCAAGACGGAAGCAAAGGCTGCCTTTGTGTCGAAGATTGGTTCTCTTTTGGGCAGTGGAAAATTGAAGGAGGTGGAGCAACACAACCGAAAGTTGTGTGAGCTTGTGACTGACCGAGAGCAATACATTGACGAACTCCATGAGAAGGTGCAGCAAATGGAGGACAGTCACAGCAAACAGCTTGACGAGATGCTGCGGAAGCACCAATCGGAGGTTGCGAATTTGGAGAGCAAGCACTCCACGGAGGTAACGATGCTCAACGACATCATCCGCAAAGCCAAGCGTTGGTTCCCTATGTTGGAAGCACGCTTGCAAATGGAAGACCTGTGCAGGAAGATAGGCTTCACCATCGAGCAAATCGGAGTACTCCTTACAGGTAAGGCGTTAAACTTTAGCGGTTCACTCTATTCCGAGGAGCACAGAAGAAAGTTCAATGTGGAGAATGCGGAAATCAAGGTGTTTTCTGATTCTACCAAGCCGAACCAACTGTTTTTGTATATCAATAGACAACCTGTTGTCGAATGGTTCAAGGAACAATGGAATAACCTAAAGTTACATCTATCCCCACAACGTAAAGGTATAAGATTATAAAAAATCCATGAGGGTATGCTTAGCACCCTCATGGATTTTTTATGAATATACTTTTACAGTATAACTTTCTTGTTCCCCTTTATATAAATATGTTCTTTTTGAGGTACAAGAACTTGTCTTCCAAAAAGGTCATACAACGTAGAGTTGCTTTTTTCTTCTATTTGTGGAGTACGCTCTATCCCTGTTGTTTGTTTCGTGAAATCACTATTCTTAAAGATACATTTTCCATTCTCATAAACAGAGACTAAAACTTCATAATAAGAGTTTAGTTCATTGGCGGAATATTTTGTGCTACTCAATCCTACACCCTCTACGAGATAACTTTGGTAATTGTAAGTACCATAGTCAATAGTAATTCGTTTATGTTGCACATTGTCAATAGCTATGTAGTCAACCGAAATGACAGTACCAACTTCATTGGCTTTATCTCCAACAGCCAAGTTGAAATCCAGAAGTAATTTGGTTTGTTCGCCATATACGCCATATACTTTAGAATCCTTTTCAAATACTGCATAGGCTGTTTGTATATTGGGAGTGTCTTGGTAAACCTTTACAAGTTTTTTGCACAACAGTCCGTTGGCTATAGTATCTCCACAAACAGTAACTGTGTACGCTCTTTCTATGTCTTCATGCTCATACATTCTTTGCACAAAATTCCAAACCTTGCCATCAGACAACGTTTGTGCCTTACAAGGGAGCATGGTAAAGAACGCTCCTAATAGAGTTAAGTATATCTTGTTCATTGTTCCATAATTTTATATTTGTCTAACGAGCATAACTTCTATTTATTGCCTAAGCTTAATACATACCAACATGAAGTGGTGAAGAAATTTCTGATATACTTCACTCTCCATACCCAATGTGGCAAGAGGCGTGGGGTAAGGTGGAACTTCTGCTTGTAATGAGGGTTGATGAACCAAAGCTTTTGGTCAGCTACAACGAACCCACATTTGTGTATAAGACTTTCGAATAGCTCTATGCTTGTTCGGCATTCTTTGATGCTCATCAGTTCATTTAGTGTACCTGTTTCTTCGTTACACGTTTTTAGTAACAACTTGTATAAGGAGTTTGGCAACAAGTGTATGAATGGCAGATGGGAGCAAAGTTTGCTTCTGCAAATCTGCTGATGTCCTCCAAAAGGCATTTGCCATGCAGGAAATCCAACAAACAACACACCTGTTGGTTTCAGAAACTTTTTGAGGTGCGTAAGAAATGGCTCTTTTGTTTGGACGTGCTCTATCACATCATGTAATAGTATCACATCATATTTTTCTTCTTCGTTACATGGCACTGGGTACTTCGTGAAATCACAACATGCAAATGTGGCATGATTGCTGATTTCAGAAAAGTATGCTTTGGCATCTTTAATTCTGCATTCGGCAATATCTATACCTGTCACTCTGCAGCCCAACTGTGCAAAGGGAACTAAGTTTCCTCCTTCACCACAGCCTACCTCCAAAATTCTACTCTTTGGTGTCAGTTCCGTAAAATCTGACAAGTAGTTGGTGTAAAACTCCTTAGATGTTATCTCCAAGTCACGGAAATACATCTTTCTATCTGTATGTCTTTTTTGCATGTATCTTATTTTTTGACTTTTCTATATATATAGATACAGATCATCCATAAAGACTGCATGCAAAATGATACTTTCTTACCAAGAGAGCCTAATACCGAAAGGCACAGTCAATGTAAATGGACGTTCTGTCCAAGTATTCTTGACTTCGCTTCCATTCGGAATGTACCAATTCAGCGTTGGCTCAACAAACAATGTCAACTTTGGTGCAAATTGATATTGTATTCCGATGTTAGTGTTTACAGTCCACTGTATAGAAGGTATCGTCTTCCAATCCGTTGTATAGCCAGACTTTCCTCCTACTACATAGTCTGCATATGTCTTTCCAGACAATGGTATCTGAATGCTTGTTCCTGCAGAACCATAAGCAGACAGTCTCTTGTACCTCATGAATTGGTATAAAAACTTGACAGGGATGCCGATGTAATGCAACTTTTGTTCTTTGTCAACACGGAAATTGCCAGTACCAAGAGTGAAGTATGACTTCAAGTAAGAGTATTGAAGCCCAGTTTCAAGACTCCAATGCTTTCCTATGTTTTTATTCACTGCCAATCCTAAAGTTATTGGTTTGTCATGATGTTCATACTCTTCTATTTTGCCCTTATTGTTATCGGCAATATCCATCATGGCAACATTTTCCGCCGTTGGGTATGTTGGAGTTAATCGATGAAGATATTCTGCATATTCTTCCCAAGTCGTAAAACACTTTTCTGATGGTTGGTCGGGTGTCGTTGGTTGGTCTGGTCCAGAAGGTTGCGAACTTCCAAGATTGTTATTGCTACTTGTTATAATCTTATAAACATTTTGCGCAAGAGTAGTACCCAAAGAACCAGCTGCGAGCAATTGCCATTTACTTTTCTTGTGCGTCTTTGTATCATCCGCAATCAATCTTTCCTCGTTTGGAATAGATGTATAGACAGTATCTTTTGTGATGATACTATCTCGCTTGTTATCAGCCAAAACATGTTGGTTATCCTGCAAAGAATCGGATATTTCGACTATTACATTTTGACCTGCCTTAATCGAATCACCAACAGTTATTACAGTGTTCTTTCCCTGTTGAACACTTCGATAATTAGAGCACAAAATAGCGTTTTGTATTCTACTAACAGAAACATTAGGCTTCTTTTGTATAGGCGTAATGTCTTCATTAGGCTTTCGAGTTCGAACTATATTCACATCATTTTCTGAAACTATTTTTTTCTTTGCTGTAAAATATCTATATACAGGGATGACTATCAACGCCAATACGATGATAAGCATAGCTCTTGGAGACAAAATGTTTCGCAACATTGCCTTTGCCCTTGACAATTGTGAGGAAGAACTATGTGGAGCAATATCAAGTAATTCGCTGATTTCTTGATGAGACAAGCCATCCAAAACAGACATGTTGAATATTTTCTTATACCCTTCAGGCAAACTGTCTATTGCTGCCATAATTTCCTCATACGAAATAGATTGCTTGGAAGTGTTGCCATCTTCCAATACGGAATTAAATTCATCCTCTATATCAGACAAGGAAATGAAATCGTATCTCTTACCTTTCTCCTGATATTTCAATACAAGGTTAGTAGTGATACTTGTAAGCCATTGACTAAACTTATGAGTATTCTTCAAGTCTTTCAATGAAACAAACGCAAGTATAAAAGCATCTTGGACAAGGTCGTCAACGACAGCCTTGTCCTCTCTAAGAATATTGATGCATATCCCTTTCATCTTAGGATAATACATTTGGTATAATGTGCTGAAAGCGCTGTTGTCTCCTTGTTTTGCTTTTTCTACTAATGTTCGTATATTTAAATCCATGAGTGAATCATTTTGTTATATCTAATTTAATATAGATATACCTACTGACAAATGACTGCATGATTTGTTGTTAAAGAATACTAATAAGCATAGAAATCATACGAAAACTCATTTTAAGCTATTGATTTTGGCACAAACATTCTGCACATGGTCAAGCCCGTACAGCATAGAATATGAATCTATGCCCATCCAAGAGAACAGCGTTTGTATCTTCTGATACTCATTGATGATATAACTTATGTCTATCTCAGACTCATGCAACCTAAAGCATATTGGCTCATGGTGGGCAATTCTGTTTCTTAGACTATTAACCTTGTCAAGTTCATTGAAGATATAAGTGTTGTTATATTGAATGGTTGCAGATGAGCGAGGTTTGTTTGGGAATGCCCTCAACAGACATTGTCCTGTTGCACGATATTGCAATGAAGAAAACATATATTTCCATACACCAAATTCCATTTCAGCTATGAGTTTGGAGTGTGAATAGATTCCTTGACGGTTTAATCTACTGTATGCCTTGTCTATGATTTTTCTTGTCTCGTTCATACGCCCATTGGAGAATATCCCATTGTCTTGAACGGAATCTCTCAGCCAATCGTTTCCCAATGTCGGCACCAAAAGACTATCTATCGCATTACGCAATGCCACCTCAAAGCAACTCACGATGGTAAACATTTCCTGCGACAATCGTAAGTTGTAGCGATACAAAGCCATAGCCTTGCGAGTATCACCATTCGCAGCATCTTTATATCTCTGCATTCGTTTGGCAGACAAAATCCGCTCAAAATCTAAATATTCCATAAATATTCGTCTTATTATTTGGTTGGAACAAGAAAAAGCACTATCTTTGTAGCGTTGATTCCCGGTAGCCTCTGATTCGTCAAGCTATCGGGTCTTGTTTTATATACACTTTTGCCTACAAAGATACATTATTTTCTGCGATTACAGCTATGCCACATTATATATTTACAGAAAATTAACCGTAAAAATATTATAAAATTATCGTAGTCTCGTGTAAATATTGTATTTTTGCAGCAGAAAAGAGTTGTTTGACAAGCAAACGTATGCACATTGCAGAAATTAGAACCGTTGCTAAATCATTACCTCTATTGAGGTGAAACACTCATAAATCGCTCATTTTAAGCTATTCGGCAGATTTCAGCGTAATTTTGCACTTAAAAACATGAATACAGATTTTACAATTAGAATTGCCCAACAGCCTGATGCCCTTGAACTTATGAGTTTGTTTCAAGAGACAGTCCTCCATATAAACAAACGTGACTATTCAGAAGCAGAAGTGGCAGATTGGGCATCGTGCGGAAACGACCTCTCCCACATAAAAGACATGATTAAGACACATTATTTTATTGTGGCAACCAATCAACAGTCACAGATTGTCGGCTTTTCATCCATTACCCACCAAGGATATTTGCATTCTATGTTTGTTCATAAAGATTTTCAAGGTAAAGGCATTGCTACCATACTTCTAAATGAGATAGAACGGTATGCAACCGCAAGAGGAATCATGCGAATTACATCAGAAGTAAGCCTGACAGCCCGTCCATTCTTTGAGAAAAGAGGCTATATAGTAGAAGTGGAACAGAAACGCAAAGCCAACCAACTTTATCTCACCAATTTTTGGATGGCGAAAAGGCTGGCTGAATGAAATCGTATAACGGACGTATTCCTGCTTGTGGTGTCTTTTGTGGTGGTTGTCCCATATACACAAGAGAAAAAAGTCCCTGCAAAGGAGCAGAACAGAATGGTTCTCGCTGTGAAAAATGTAAAACATTCCATTTATGTTGCTTGGAAAAAAGAATAACACATTGTTTCCAATGTTCTGATTTCCCATGTACTAAATTCAAAAGATTTACCAAACGTTGGCTAAAATACGGACAAAACTTCATTGAAAACCAAAAGCTTTTAAAAAACGTAGGTGAAGTTAAATTTTTAAAGTATTATAATGAGAGAGTCCACGACCAGCTTACCAACAATGACAGAAAATCAGGAATAAAACAATAATTTTGTACCTTTCGAAAAACATGTGTTGTAAATGACAGATTTTAATTCATACATGGGCAATATAGACACTGACTTTTTTAGGGAACTGTGTTTAAGAAACGGAGAACTACGGTATTATAAAAGAAATGAGTTTATCCTCCGAGAGGGAGAAGTCGGTTCTTTCTTCGGGTTTATTGTATCCGGTGTAATCAAATATACCTGCATCAACCAAACTGAAAACAAAACATATAATGTAGGTTTTTCTTTTGCCAATGAATTTATCTCTGATTATCCCAATTGTTTATACGACAT
>ERZ1673701.3163-NODE-3163-length-11626-cov-5.926454_pt1 | contig 11626 bp, 6 predicted proteins | sample MGYA00580231_ERZ1673701 | MGnify/ENA primary metagenome ERZ1673701 (study PRJEB41218, sample SAMN15661798) | gut metagenome | host: Homo sapiens | place: Canada: London | collected 2015-08-20/2019-03-30 | study: EMG produced TPA metagenomics assembly of...
ATTTTCAGTTGTCAAAGTACAGGTTTAATTTTTCATTTTAGGGACCTTTTTCCTATATACTACTTCTTTTTCCGTCCCATAAACCGTACACTTTCCTATATTTCTTCCCTAATCCCTTATTTTTATTTTCTATTATATCACATTTTTACATCAACCAACCTTTTTCAGCAAAAAATATAACAAAATCCATCCATTTTCTCATTTCAACAGAAAAAACGCCCATATCCATGGCACCCGCCACGAACACAAACGTTTCATCCTTTCCCAATATCTAATTCTCACACTCTGACACAATCCCGCGTGATCTCCTTCAGCGAAGCCACACCGCACATTGCCATCGTATCTTTCAGCTCACTTCCGATCTTATTGACATAAGCCTCGACGCCTTCCTGCGCTCCGCCATACACGGCAGTCACAAACGGACGGGCAATGATCACCGCATCGGCTCCCAGTGCCAGTGCCTTAAACACATCCACACCGGAACGGATGCCTCCATCGACAAAAATTTTCATGGAGCCATCGACTGCATTTGCGATCTCTTCGAGCACCTCTGCGGTGGCAGGACACTGATCCAGAACACGCCCGCCGTGGTTTGACACAACGATCGCATCTGCCCCGGCTTCTTTTGCCTTCATGGCACCCTTGACGGTCATGATTCCTTTAACGATAAACGGCAGCCCTGCCGCCTGTTTCACTTCACGCAGATCCTCCACCGATTTGCTTCCGGCCGGTGGGGTCAGATTCTTTAAAAACGGCAGTCCGGCCGCATCGATATCCATTGCCACGGCAAAGGCACCGGAATCTTTTACCATTGCCATTTTCTCCCGGATCACTTCGATGTTCCACGGCTTTACGGTCGGAATTCCCAGTCCGCCGGCATTTTTTATCGCTTTTGTCGCTGCGACCATGACATTGCTGTCGGTTCCGTCTCCGGTAAAAGCAGCGATGCCGGATGCCGCACAGGCGGAAACGAGAATATCGTTGTAGGAAATATCATTCAGGCAGTCTCCGTAGTGCAGCTGCACGGCGCCTACCGGACCGGCAAAAAACGGATACTGAAACGTTCTGCCAAACAGTTCCAGTGTCGTATCACATGGACGGTTTTCGACCAGCGTGTCCATCTGGACACGGATTTCTTTCCATTTGTCATAGTTGCGGATGGCGGTATCACCGATGCCTTTGGCTCCCGGCCCCGGCATCTGGTTTTTACAGGCTCTGCCGTTACATTCCCAGCACGCCTTACAGTGAGATCCGATACGGCCTCTCGCCTGTTCGATACACTCTGTATAATTCATAGGTCTGTTCCTTCTTCCTTTGTCTGTAAATCAGAATTTTTATCTGTCATGATTCATACGCCAGTCGATGCATCGTTTCAGATAATGCACATAATCCGGGTTCTTACACATTCCCTTGCCCGGGGTATCGGAAATCTTTGCGACATCCATGCCGTTGCACAGCGTGGTTTTCATGACGATATTCAGTGCCGGTACCTCCGTATCATTCGAGATATAGGTGCCGATTCCAAAAGCCACCTTTGTGCGGTTCCGGAAATGTTCGTACAGTTCGTGTGCCCGTGCAAAATCAAGAGAATCACTGAACAATAAAGTTTTATTTGCCGGATTGATCCCCAGTTTCTGGTAGTGTGCGATCATTTTTTCGCCCCACTCCACCGGATCTCCGCTGTCATGACGCACGCCGGAGAACAACGTTGCATAGGTCAGCTGGAAATCCCGCAGGAAACAGTCGGTCGTAATCGCATCGGTCAGTGCAATACCGTTTAACACGCCATACTCGCGTACCCAGGCATCAAGCGCATACCAGTTGGAGTATGCCGGGTTATGTTTGTGATTTCCCTGTCCGACACACATGATCCACTCATGTGCCATGGTTCCGACCGGTGTCAGATTGTATTTTTTTGCCAGATAGACGTTGGACGTTCCGACAAATTCTGACCCGTGAAATTCTGCTTCTTTCAGCTTGCGGACAGCAAGCTCCTGTGCCTCTGCGGAAAGACGGCGGCGCAGTCCGAATTCACTGAACGAACCGATCTCGTATCTGCCGCTGGCATCTTTGATCTTCCGTTCCAGACGTTCCCGGAAACTGGCATAAAGCCTGTCATAATCGTACGCCATACGGAAATACACTTCGTTGACAATCGCCAGTGTCGGGATCTCATACAAGGACGTATTCAGCCAGGTACCGAATGTCTCGATGGAAAGTCCGCATTCCGCCTCATCCGAAATCTTAAAATCCTCATAGCGCGGCTGCCACAGGCGCAGAAAATCAATATAGCTTCCCTTGATCCATGTAATGCGGTTCAGATATTCCAGCTCTTCCTCTGTAAAACGTAGACTGCAGTACGCCTTAATCTGCTCTTTGATCTCCTGCACCATCTCTGCCGTAAAGTGCACATCGGTATTGCGGCACTTGAATGTCCATGTGGTTTTATAGTCGGAGAACTGGTGATAGATGGCCTCTCCCATACTGAATTTGTACATGTCTGTTTCCAGCAGACTGGTGATGATCTGATTTAACTTCATAATTCTTCTCTTTTCTTCTTACTTAAATAAGATACAATTACTGTATATCCACCTGACAGGTTTTCATCGCTTCGATCGCCGTGCGGTGCGACTCCGGTGTCACGCAGGCGCATGCTTTTTCAATCACGCACACGCGCGCTTCCGGAACAAAGGCTTTGGCAATCATGACATTGCTGATGACACAGATACCCGTGCACACGCCACAGAAATCAATCTGTGCCTCTGCATCACCGCAGTACTGCTTTAAGCACTCGCCAAGCTGCACACTGCCAAATGCCGGCTTACAGATCGTCTCGATCTGTTCTTTGGAATAAAAGGATGCTGCCTTACGGATCACAGGCGCAATCTCCCAGCCTTCGGTTCCTTCGATGCAGTGCACGACGGGCAGCCGCTTTCCTTCCTGCGTATCCAGATAATTACTCTGGTGCGTGTCTTGGGTGAAAATGATTCTGTCATACACGCCTGTTTTTATCACTTCCGCGACCTTCGGAATGACTGCTGCACACTCTGCATTGCCCAGCGGTCCGGTCGTAAAATCGTTTTGCATGTCAACGACAACTAATATTCTTTTCATAGTCTCTCCTGTGCTTTCCTTTTTCTATACACGATAACGGTTAAAACAGGAATACATCTCCTGCACCCGCGGCATGGCATAACCGCCGGAAACGATACCGTTTTCTGCCAGAAAACGCATGCCGGACGTTTCGAGTTCTTTCTGTAACTGTACAACGACTTCGGCAATTGTCCGTTTGCCGTCCACCAGGTGTTCGACCGCATATTTTAAGAGCATGCCAAGGCACGCAGTCTGTTCGCTGTCGATCAGCTGTTCTAAATACCGCAGATCCACGGTCTGCTTTCCAATGGCAAATCCATCCGTTCCCATGGTTTTTAATTTTAACCGCTCCGGCTCATTTTTGCGCACGGCTCCGCTCCGGTAATCCCTGCGTTTTGTGGCACCGTTTTTATCTTTTTCCATGATCCGGTGACTGTGTGGCAGGGCGAACGGATGTGGCTTTTCTTCTGAAATCGGAAATTCTTTGCACAATGCCTTCGCCTTTTTTGTGATGTCAACCGGCTTGTAGCGGTCCATCTGGATCACGGTATCCGCAATATGGAAAAAAGCACCGGAACTGCCCGCTACCAGGATGGTAGAAATTCCTGCCTGCTCATACAGATCGCGCGCACGGGAAAGAAACGGCGTAATCGGCTCTTTGTCCGGACTGACTACTTTCTGCATAAATGCATCCCTTACCATAAAGTTCGTCGCAGACGTATCCTCATCCAGCAGAAACAGGCGGCTTCCCGCCTCCATGCCTTCCACGATCCCGGCTGCCTGCGATGTGCTTCCGCTGGCATCTTCCGTTGAAAAATGATGGGTATCTTTTCCGTTTGGCAGGTCATTGATAAACATGGAAATATCGACATCTTTGATAAACCGTCCGTCCTCCGAACGAAGTTTTAAGGCGGTCTCATCCGTGATCACAAACTCTCTGCCGTCCCCTGCGATATGGTTATAAACGCCCAGTTCGAGTGCAGTTAGAAGTGTGGATTTCCCATGATAACCGCCACCGACGATCAGTGTGATTCCTTTCGGGATTCCCATACCGGTGACCGCACCCCTGTGCGGAAGCTGCATCGTCACCCTAAGGGATTCCGGAGAGGTAAAGGCTACGGACTGTTTCATCGGCCGGGAGGAAATCCCGCTTTCCCGTGGCAGTACCGCATCATCGGCAACAAAAGCAACCAGCCCCTGTTCTTTCAGCTGGTCACGGACTGCCTGCTGGTCTTCTGCCAGTTCCACGGCATCCCGGATTCTGCGGGCATCGAGATTTTTATAATAAAATGAGTGCTTTACACATTCCGGCAGATAGGTAAACAGAATTTTCTCCAGTTCCCTGGCATTGATCGTCCGTCCGTTTGCCGGAAATCCTACCGCAAAACGCGCGGTGATTTCTTTTTCATTCACTTCACAGGCTGTCCGGGTCAGAATCTCCTGTCCGCAGTGGGTTACCGAAATCAGGCCGCTTTTACCTGATCCCTTCGCCTTAAATGTAAAGTGGTTGATCTGTGCGGCAAACGTGCGCAGCAGTTCATCTGCCAGTGCTGTGCGCGTCCGTGTATTTTTCATGGCATATTCCGGAAATGCCGCTGCCTTTGCATCCACGGTCACGCGCACATGGGAAGGTGCCGCAAAGGGATCTCCCTGCACATGATCGATGGATAACACATAGTCTGCAAACCGGTAACTTCCCCGCAGGGATTTGTATGCCGGATAACTTTTATGATCGATACTCCGTAACGTTTCTCGTAAATTGCTGTCTGATTGCATAATGACTCCTGTTTTCTTTTAAACGGAATGGTTCCGCTTTTCTTTTTTCTTTAACAGCGCAGAAGTATCGAGTGCCTGGGAAGCCGTTTCCTCCGGTTTTGCTTTCTTTGTCTTTTCCTTTGGTTTTTCTGCTTCCGGCTCCGGCTGCCCGTCTTCTGCTGTTTTTTCTTTTGTCATTATAGCTTTTTTTGCCGGTCTCGTCCAGTGTGGCATTGGCGGAACATAGGCAAACCGCCGCATGGCGATATCTGCAAGAAATACGAAAAGCAAAAGGATTAAAAGCGGATTGGTCAGACAAACCCGTGCCCGCCCGGAAGCTTTTAACTTCTTCCATACATTCTTCTTTGGGGAAAGTATCTTTCCATACTGTTTGATGAACGCACAAAAGCTGTCGTTTGTCAGCGCAAATTTGTACTCCTGCGAATACTGTACCACGGCTGCGGTGGTCAGGGCATTTTCGATTTTTTTGCCGTTTTTCCGCTGCACGCTCAGATTGTAGACACCGGAGACTGTCATATCCAGCTGTGCCTCATAAGTTCCCGGCGCACTTGCGGTCAGTTTCGCCTGATGCGTTTTTCCATCCGGATCCGTGTACACAGCCTCCACCTGTGTCTGCTCTGCGTAGTCTTTGGCATAATAGGTAACTTTTGTTGTTCCGTTTACGGTAGTTACATCCACACGGTCTTCGCCGAGTGCTGTATTTCCTGCACTGTAATCGATGATCCGCTTCCACAGCTGCACGTAATCATTCTGCTGTGCCAGCCCGGCGGTCCAGCGGTTTGTCACATCGGTATTCCACGCAACCGTATGCCCCAGTCCATACTGCATGACAGACAAAATCGGGTCATCCTTTTCGGCAGATGCCAGCAGCACATTGGCTCCGGTTTTCGGAGAGGCACTCACGTACCCTTTGATCTGCGGCCAGCCATCGGCAAAGAGATTTTTCGTAATGGCATTGCTGCTGTTTCCTTTCAGTGAAAACTGTCCGTTCTGCAAATAGGTATCTCCATTTAAAAATACTTCCTGTGCAAAGATTTTCGGGATATCGGTTGAGATATCGGAATAATAATAGCGGCCGTTACACTGCGTTGCCAGTCGTTCCAGAAGCTGTCTGTCAGACGACTCTCCAACCGCTACCGTGGAAAGAGTTACATCGGCATCCTTGCAGTCCTTGATGATATCTTCAAAATTTCCGGTTTCCCCCTGTCCATCCGTCAGAAGGACAATATGCTTTAGCTGCGCCTTGCTCTTCTTAATTTCATTTAGTGCCGCACGCACGGCCGGTTTGATGGTCGTTCCACCGCCTTCGCTGATCGTCTCGATGCTTTGATGGATCTTGTCTTTATCCTTCACTTTTTCCAGCGGCACCTGCCAGGTGTAACCATCATCAAAGGTTACCACACCGACTTCATCTTTCGTATCCAGCTGATCCACAGCCGCTTTGGCAGCCGCGATCGCCAGATCCAGATTGGTGCCTCCTTCGGTCTGTTCCGACATACTGCCCGAATGATCAATCACCATGACCATTGCCAGATTCTGTTTCTCATTCACCCCGCGCAGCTGCATATCGACCGGAAGAAGTTTCTCCAGTTCCGTATCCAGATATCCGCCCAGTGCAAAACTGTCCTCACCGCCGCATGCCACCAGTCCGCATCCGTAGTCTTTCACATAAGTTTTCAGATTTTTTAGAAAGCCCTCCGGCAGATCTGTCCGGTACACATTTTCCAGAATGATGCTCTTGTACTGCAGCATCTCTTTTAAAGTATCCGGTGCACTGACTGCGGATACCTGCCGGTAATTGCATCCGGCAGCATCCAAAAGTCCTAAAAACGGTGTGCTGTCCTCTCCCATTCCGGATACAATCAGAATCTTTGGCAGGGAATCCACCGTCGCATACGTACCATAATCATTGTTTTTTTCACAGGTGTCCTTCGGTGCCTTCACGCGCACGGTATACTGCTGCGCATCGGTACCGACTACCTTCTGTTTCAAAACAAAACGGTTGCTGCCTTTGTTTAAATGCACGCCTGTCTGACTGACCATCTCCGTTCCCTGCAAAAGCTGCAGCTTCGCATCGGTCTCATAGTTGCTTTCCACAGTTACGGCCATGGAATAGGAATCACCCGGATAAAGATACTCCGGCATTTCCACGTTTTCGATATAGGCATCGCTCCCCTGCTTTGTATCTTCATAGAGAACCGAATACAGCTGCACGTTTTTTGCCGTCAGTGCCGATGCCGTATGCTCGATGTTTCCCTTTGTCTGCTTTCCATCCGTAAGCACCACAAGCCGTCCTGCCGCATTGTCCGGGATCATGGAAAGTCCTGTGGAAACGGCTTCCTCAAGGTTGGTTGCATCCGCCTCCGGTGCCGAGAGAATCTGAAAACTGTGTTTCTCACTGGTCAGAAACTGTTCCACAACCGCATTGGCTCCAAACGTTACGATGGCATACTGATTGTTCTTTGGCATGTCTTTGACCTGCCGGCTCATATACTGCTCCATCTGGGTGAGATTTGCGGCATTGCTCTCCGACAGATCAACCAGAAAAACGGTTGTGTCTTTCGCGTGGGAAAGCGGCACCGAAATTCCACAGACAGCCAGCACCAAAAGGGCAAGCCCCACCAGACGCACCGCAAGATAAAACCGCCCACGGTAACGCATCTGCCGGACATAACAGATCCACTCCAGTATCATAAGAAGAAGCACAAGGATAAGGATGACATTGCGCATCTGCTTTCGCACAAGCTGCCGCTGCATCGTGTTGCGGCTGCCGGAATCGCCTGCCGTGATCCGTCCATCCGACTGGCTGCTGCATGCAAATTTTACAATATAGGATTCCTTTCTGTCGCCCGCTTTTACGGTAAACAGTCCTGCCTGACCGGTAGGTGCTGCAATCTGCTGCACGTCCACACCGTTTAATGCATGAAACTGCACGGTATCTCCGGCATCATAGACGTTTTGGGAAAGAAGGGAACTATCCTCAAGATAATGCAGCGCATGGTTCATAAATACCGGAAACTCCGGCTGCAGGGCAAAATCCGATTCCCGCAGGTCAAATCCAAGTACCACCTCCCGGATTCCGTCATGCTCCCCGTAGTATGCGGCGCACTGCTTTCCGTTCCACAGAAAGCCCGTGGCCCAGACCGGCAGATCATACACATACGTCTGATTTACCCCGAGCGCAAAGTCCCGGATTCCGGAAGTCAGTTCGGTATCGCCGGCGGACAGGCTGACATTTTTTTCCTCGTTCTTTCCCTCTTTGGCAAAAATCATCTGCGCCTTCTGCTGATTAGATTCCTGCACTGCCGTATCCGCATCAAAAATACAGACCCCCGGATCGTCACGGTCAAGTGCATCCGTTGTTTTTGCCTTGGAAAGATTCTCTCCGGTCACGGCAAGATACGCTTTTTCGATATAGGTATTTCCTTCCCCGATCAGTGTGGCTTTGCTCGTGGAAACCTGGTCTTTGAGTGCATAGGCACAGTTATCCTCATGTAAGGAATCCTTCTGGCTGCTGCCGGCAAATGTCACTGCGGAAAGTTCGGTGTGCAGCGGCTGGTTTCCCCAGTTCACCTGTTTAAACAGGCAGGTATACGTCTCGTCTGCGGCAAGGGAAAGTGTACGCACTTCAAGAATTTTCTTTCCCTCATACAGCGTAATCTCCATATTTGCCGCATGATCGCTGTAATTTGTCACGCCTGATGCAACCGTATACGTGTCCCCACGGCTGTCTTTGGTGCAGGACAGAAACGTATTCGCCACGTTAGAAACGGGACTTCCCACCACGCGGATGGTTGCCTGAAGCTGACTTTTGAGATTTTTCGTCTGTTTTGCCCCAATGCCGTCGGTATAGACGATGACATCTGCCAGATCGTTCTTTTTGTCTTTTTTCTGCACCGTCTGTACGGTTGCCAGTGCATCAGAAAGCGATCCGGCTGTGTCCGTGCCCTTGATGTCTGCCAGCGTCCGATACAGTGCTTTTTTCTCGGAAGTATGGACGGCAAGCAGATTGGTTCCCGTGCCGTCACAGGTAACAATGGATATTTTTGCCCCATCCGAAGCGGCAATCTGCTCTTTGATCTCACTTACGGCTTCCCCTAAGCGGGTATTGCCCCCTTTGGTGAGATGCTTCATGCTTCCGCTGGTGTCAATCAGATACACCACGTCCGTACTGCCTGTACCCTTACGCTGTATAAACGGTGCCATCAGTGCCAGAATAAGCAGCAAAAGGATCACGATCTGCAGATACATCAGCAGATTGTGCAAAAACTTTTCCCAGAACGTTTTAGACTGTTCATTATAAAAAAGCTTCTTCCACAACAAGTTCGAAGACACTGGTGTGTCTGTCCCCTTTGGCACAAGCAGATATAAAATCACAACAACCGGAACCGCCAGCAAAAATGCCAGTGGCCACAAACTCTCAAATATCATAATCCATCCTCAAATTTTTCTCAGACAAACAAAGGTCTTAAATCTTCTAAAATCAGCGCACGTCTCTCTTTTTCGGAATCACAGAGTATATAAGTGCCTCCGGCAGCCGATGCACTTTTTTTCAGCCGCACAGAAAGCTTTTGCAGTTCCTGTTCATAACGCGCAATCACATCCGCACGCATCGTCACGCGCAGTTTTTCTTTGGACTCCATATCTATCAGATTACGCGTACCGTCCATTGTCACACGCAGTTCTTCCGCACACAGTGTCTGAAGCAACACGGGTCTTTGTTTCGTAAAGTCCAGATACTGCATCGTTTTTTCCAGACAATCCTGCGTGGGATCTGTCGCTGCTTCGGTCAGGAAATCACTGACGATCACGGTAACTCCCGCCCCACGCCTCTGCATCTGGCGCACGGCGGAAAAAGAATCCGTCTCTGTCCCCGAAAATGTACGTGCCTGCAGCCATCCAAGTACTTTTGGCAGTGCATTCTTTCCCCCGGAAACCACAAGCGGAGTTCCCATCTGGCTGCTGTCATACAGCACCAGCCGGTCCATATGGTGCAAAGTCAGAAAGGCAATCACCGCGCACAGATCCTGTGCCAGTTCTGCCTTGCTCTTTTTTCCATAGTGCATTGATGCACTGGTATCTAAAATAACCGATACCACTGCTTCCTTTTCTTCGAAATATTCCCGGATATACATGCGCTCCGACCGCGCATAGACATTCCAGTCCAGCCTGCGCAGATCATCTCCCGGCATATACTCCCGGAAATCGGAAAATTCCGCAGAAGTCCCTTTCTGTACGGATCTGCGGTTTCCTGCCATATTCTGGCTGCTTTTCTGTTTCATCGCGATCACAAGCCGCGACAGCTGTTCATAAATTCCCGCATCAAGCATACAGTCCCTGTTCCTTTTCTGTTAAGATCTGCCCAATCACCGCATCTTCCGTAATCCCCTCCGATACTGCATCGAAACTGAGCAGAATCCTGTGCCGCAATACCGGAAGTGCGACACATTTGACGTCCTCAAACGAGACATTCAGGCGGTTTTCCATAAACGCGCGTGCCCTGGCTGTGCGGATCAGTGCCTGTGCCGCACGCGGGCTTGCCCCCTCCCGGATATACGGATTGTCTGCATGAGTTGCCATAACCAGATCCAGAATATAATCCATGACGGCATCCGCAATCGGAATCTGTGCAACGCATGCGCGCGCTGCAAGCAGGCTTTCCCGGTCCATGACCTTTGCGATCTTTGGCGGATGGTTTCCCTCCGTCAGTTCCACGATTTCCCGCAGTTCCTGCCGGTCCGGAAATTTTACCAGCACTTTAAACAAAAAACGGTCCAGCTGGGCTTCCGGCAGCGGATAAGTTCCCTCGTTTTCGATCGGATTTTGTGTGGCAAGCACCAGAAACGGCTCCGGCAGCTGATGGCTGGTCGTTCCGATCGTCACGGTGTGTTCCTGCATGGCCTCTAAGAGAGCTGACTGTGTCTTTGGCGTGGCACGGTTGATCTCATCCGCCAGCACCAGATTGGCAAAAATCGGTCCTTTTTCAAACCGGAATGCACTTTTTTGCTCTTCTTTTACGATGATGTTGGTACCGGTCACGTCACTCGGCATCAGATCCGGGGTAAACTGGATTCTCTGAAAACTCAGATCACACACCTGGCTGATCGTGCGCACCAGCATGGTCTTTCCCAGTCCCGGCATACCTTCTAAGAGTACATTTCCGCCCGCCAGAAGTGCCAGCATGACCTGGCGGATGACGTCTTTTTGTCCGATAATTCCCTTTGCAATTTCCTGTTCACATGCCATGGTGTTCTGCTGGCATACTTCATATTCTGTCATAAGATCTCCTCTCCATCAGTTCAGATTTTCAAAATAATTCCGGATGACATCTTCCATGCCGGCCGGGTATTTTCCATTGGCAATGCCTTCGTAGGCCTCTTTCGTGTAATCGCCGACCACGGAATCTAAATCCACGTGTTCGCCTTTCCATGCCAGACCATTCTTCGCCTTGTAATAATCGGAATTCTTCGAATCCCCCTTGTCCTTTGTGATACTGCTGTCGTTTCCGAGTTTATTCGGAACACTCACATAATCATGTGTTCCCCCTCCGGATCCGGTTCCGCGTCCGCTGCCTGTTCCGTTTCCTGTTCCACTTCCGTTTCCGCTTCCTGTCCCCTTGCCGTTTCCGCTTCCACTTCCATTGCCACTTCCACTTCCGTCCTTTCCACTGCCCGGATCTTCCCCATCCCCGGAATCCTGGGAACTGGTTTCCGAAGACTGCGTGGATTCCCCACGCTGCGTACCGCTTTGTGTAGTG
>ERZ1673701.3173-NODE-3173-length-11585-cov-4.638508_pt1 | contig 11585 bp, 14 predicted proteins | sample MGYA00580231_ERZ1673701 | MGnify/ENA primary metagenome ERZ1673701 (study PRJEB41218, sample SAMN15661798) | gut metagenome | host: Homo sapiens | place: Canada: London | collected 2015-08-20/2019-03-30 | study: EMG produced TPA metagenomics assembly of...
GGCAAAAAGTGCCCGAAGAAGTCAAGAAGAAAGCGCAGAAAAAAATTGAATTCGTTGATTATTACAATCCTGACGACAGTTATTGGAAGAGAGTGTACAAAAACTTTACGCATTCATATGCCACAGGCGGAGATAAAATCACATTCTACCGATATGATCGCCCTCATGATTCTGACTATGTTGTGCGAACATACTGCCACGAAGCTGGGCATTATATCGACACAAATCTGTCAGTAAGCGGCGGACGTTTCAGCGAAGAAAAAGAATGGCAGAAAGCTATTGTCGAGGACAAGAAATTGTCAGGCAGTAAATCCCCGACAGCATATGGCGAAAATTCCCCGGCGGAAGATTTTGCGGAGAGCATTGCAGAATATGTGCAAAATGCAAAAGAATTCTCGAAAAATTTTCCCAACAGGGCTTCCATTTTGAAAAATAAAGTGCTATAATATGATTGAGAGGTGATTTGTATGGCATTCGAAAGAATCAACGAAAAGACCCCCAATGGCGGCGACTATTCAGAAATACATTTTTTGGATGATAAAAACAACGAAGTTGAGGAGAAAAATGCAACACATTGCGTTATCCGCGAGTGTATGAATGACGGCTCTGTTATAAAAGAAACATGGGCTAAAACTTAAATAAACTAAGCACCCCGCACCAAACGGGGTGCTTTTTCATTCCAAACGGTGAACGAATCGTTCACCATACAATCAAATAATTCAGCAACTATTTCCAAAACGGAAACGGTTGCTTTTTTATTGTCCGAAACACGCTGACGACATTAAAAGCCCGCGCGGAATACAGTCATACGGACGTTAAACGGAGGTAACAATGGCAGACGAACAGACAACCCAGACCACACAGGAGCAGGGCGCAGCTTTAAGCGCCGGAGGTGATCCTACCACATCTACGCAAAGTTTTGCGCAAAACATTCCCAACTACATAAGCCCGGAAAGCATTGTGCGCAAAACTGCCGAGCCGGAGGCGGAAAACAAACCGGAAAAGCCCGCTGAAAAGACGTTCACCCAGGCAGAGCTCAACAAGATCATCGCGGAGCGCCAGAAGCGCTGGGAGAAGAAAGCTGCGGACGAAAAGGCGGAAGCCGAGCGCGTAGCAGCCATGACAGCGGACGAAAAGTCGAAGCACGAGCGCGAGAAGCAGGAAAAGGCTCTCGCGGACCGCGAGGCGGCTCTGACGAAGCGGGAGCGCACCGCCCTCGCAAAGGAGTATCTCGCGGAGAAGAACGTCCCCGCCGCTCTGGTAGGGGCTGTGGACATCTCCGACCCTGACGGTATCGAAGCAAGCGCGGCGGCAGTCGCGAAGGCTTTCACGGACGCGGTCAGCGCGGAGGTAGCAAAGAAGTTAGCCGGAGCTCCCCCGAAGAAGGGCGACCCCGGCGCAAAGGACCCATTCCTCGACGGACTGGGAGTTTAACAGGAGGTAATTTTAATGGCAGTAAATCTCGCAACAAAGTATTCTGACAAGGTCGACGAAGTATTCAGGCTCGGAGCGCTCACCACTTCGATGGCGGGCGGAAAGTACGAATTCACCGGCGCGCAGACCGTCAAGGTCTACAGCATGGGAACCGCTGAGATGAACGACTACAAGGCAACAGGCTCCAACCGCTATGGCAATCCGGAGGAGCTTGAGGACACCACCGAGGAGCTGACCCTCACGCAGAAGCGCTCCTTCACGTTCACCATCGACGCCACCAACGCGGTGGATTCCCCGGCGGGTATCCGCGACGCGGCAAAGGCGCTCCGCAGACAGCTCGACCAGGTCGTAATTCCGGAGGTGGACGCCTACCGCTTCAGGACAGCCGCGAACAAGGCTGAGCACGTAGCAGTCAGCACGACCAGCAACTCCACTGCGTACAGCGATTTCCTCGCGATAAACAGCGCCATCAGCGACGACGAGGTGCCTGCGGTCGGCAGAGTGGCGTACGTTTCCAACGCGTTCCTCAATGCGATAAAGCAGTGCGACGGCTACACCAAGGCTTCCGAGCTTGCGCAGAGCATGCTCATCACCGGGCAGGTCGGCGATGTTGACGGCGTGAAGATAGTCGCTGTTCCCAAGAGCAGAATGCCCGCCGGTGCGTCGTTCATCATCGCTTACGGCGAATCCGTGTGCTCCCCGGAGAAGCTCGCGGAATACAAGATACACGACAATCCTCCCGGTATCGCGGGACACCTGGTCGAGGGACTGGTGTACTACGACGCATTCGTCACCGAGAACAAGAAGTGCTCCGTCGGCGTGCATTTCGGCGCTATGGGCGAGATACGCGTATCCATGACCGCCGCGGATTCCGGCAAGGGCAGGCTGAAAATCGCGCGCAACGCCGCCGGAAAGCTGATGTACAAGGCAGACAGCTCCGTCACCGTCCCGAAGTTCGGCGCGGCGGCGACTGGATTCACCGAGGTCCCTGCGGACGGCATTATCTCCGCGACTGCCGGAAACAAGGTCGCTGTAGTTTCAGTTGTGGACGATAAGGTCGTAGCGGCTTCCGCCGTATTAGACGCGGCGGTCGGCGCATGACCCCGCTTGAGCGCTTCAAGCTCCTCGCCGGGATAACGGACGATTCGCAGGACGGGTTAATAACCGCCCTGCTGTCGGACGCGGCGGATTCCGTCCGCGACTATATCGGGCGGGATGAAGTCCCGGCGCGGCTGATATCCGTGCAGGTTCAGCTTGCAGTGATAGCGTACAATAAGCGCGGCGCTGAGGGCGAATCCTCCCGCAGCGAGGGCGGCATTTCCCAGAGTTTCGACGGACTTCCGCCGGAGCTTCTTGCGCGGCTGAAAAACTATCCCAGAAAGGCGGGGGTGCTTTATACGGCTGATACAGAACAGGCTTAAAACGCTCCCGCTTTCCCGCGCGGTGACTGCAAGGAGCGCCTATATCGGCACTGAAACCACATGGCAGCATATCGGCGATATCCGTGCGGAAGTCCAGCCGCTCTCCGATAACGCCACCGCCGAACAGTACGGCGTGAAGTTCAGCCGCTCGGTGGAGCTTTTCTGCGATACCGGAACGGATATCCGCGAGCGCGACCGTGTGAAGCTCCCCGGCGGCACTTACGAGGTCAGAGGGGTGACTACCTACGGCAACGTCAGGAAGGCGGTGTGCGAGCTGGTATGACGATACAGGAGCTTATCAAGAAAATGCAGTCCGTCCGCGCGGACAGCGGGAAGGTCCTCGACCGCGCCCTGCTCAGGGGCGGCGAGAAGATACGCGGAAACGCCGTCCTGCTCTGCACGGTGGACACCGGAGAACTCCGGAACAGTATCCGGGTACAGCGGATCGCGCCGGGCGTAGTCACGGTCGGCACCAACAAGGAATACGCGATATTCGTGGAGTACGGCACCGGCACGCAGGGCGACCCGGGAGTGCCGCACACCGCAAAGCTGCTCTGGCGCTGGCAGGACGAACAGGGCAACTGGCACACCTCGCACGGGCACAGGGCGCAGTCGTTCCTCCGGGCGGCGGTCGGGAAGAACGAGGAAAAGAAGATATACGCCATCGTCGCGGAGGAACTGAGAAAGGCTATAGACAATGCTTGATATCAACATCATTATTCCGCCGCTGGTGGAAGATATCGTCCGGCTGGAGCCGCAATACCCGGAGATAGTTCCGGAGTTCCCGCTGGCGATACTCACGCCGCTGGACATGGGTTCCGGCACGATAATTTCCGGCGAGGAACGGCTTGCGGCGGTGTCGTTCCAGGTGGACGTATACGACACGAAATTGCAGCGCTGCACTGAAACGGCGCTGAAAATCTCCGCGCGGCTGATATCCCGGGGATTCGTCCGGAACTCGGGCGCGGATATCCGGGAGGACGGACTGCACCGCCGTACGCTGACGTTCAGCGCGGCGATAGACGAACACACAGGACTAGTTTACAGGAGGTAAATATGGAGCTTTTAACAAAGGACACGCACCTTGATTTTTCATCCGACGACGGCGCAACATGGCTTGAGCTGTACGGTCTGGAGAGCTACCCCGATATGGGCGCCGACCCGCCCAAGGTCAAGGTGACGAACATGCGCGACGCTAACGAGCGCTACATCGGAGGTATTCCCGACGTCAGCGATATGAAGTTCGGATTTTTCTACAACAAGGAAAAAGATCCTGACGCCGGAACGATGATAAAGAAGAATTTCGCAAAGCTCAAGGAGCTTGAGGAAACGGGAGATAAAATCAAGTGGAAGCTCAACTATCCCGACGGAACTTCCTACGCCTGGGAGGGCAAGCCCACCGTTTACGTTAACGGCGGCAATGTCGGCGAGGCTATGAAGTACACTCTCAGCGTTACGCTTGAAAGCAAGCTGGTGTGGGACGGAGGTAACACATGACAGGAGCATATCTGAAGATATCCGATGAAAAGAGCCTGGAGCTGCGCTTTACTGCGCGCCGGGCTGAGAAGCTCGAATCAGAGCTTGACTGCGACCTGCTGCGGGGACTTTCCCGCTGCCAGAGGGTCGGGGTACTTACGCGGTTCATCGCATGCGGCGCAGATATCTCGCATAGCGAGGCGTGCGACGCGTACGACGAGTTCGTCGATAACGGCGGCACCATAGAGGACGCGTCCGAGGTCGTCATGACCGCGCTGAAGAACGGCGGATTCATCGCGAAGTCAGCCGTAGAAGCCGCAAAAAAAATCCAGGGGCAGCTCCTCGACCGTGCAGCGCGGGGGAACTGATAGCCCAGCTAAGAAAAACGGCGGTAGACTGCGGCGCTTATACGGAGCAGTTCTACGACCTCACCCCGGCGGAGCTCTGCGACCTGAACAGCTCCGCCGTGAAGCGCCGCACTGATGAAGCCCGGAGCCGCGCGGTGTTCGCCTGGCATACGGCGTACCTGACCGGGCTTGCTACGAATGCTCCGAGGAGCTTCCCGCAGACCCCGGAGCGGCATTTCGGGGCGCTCATGCAGGACGATACTCCGGCATGGAAGCGCTCGCAGGCGGCGATGGCGAGGATAGCGGCCGTCCACAATCAGCATTACAGAGAGGAGGCGGGTCATGACCGTTGAGGAGCTGAACATAGTCATTTCCGCGAACGACCGGAAGTTCAACGAAGCCATCGGCGATGTAATAGGAAGGCTGGACGACCTGGAGGAGCAGTCCAGACGTTCCACCGATGATATCGGGAATTTCTTCACGAATCTCGGGCACAAGCTTGCGGCGCTAGGTATCGGAAAGATAATCGGCGACAGCATAATGTCCGGCGGCGAGCTTGAGCAGCAGCTCGGGGGCGTGGAGGTCGTGTTCTCGGAGCATGCGGAATCTATGCGGAAAGCCGCCGCGACCGCATACAAGGACATGGGGCTGTCGGAATCTGACTACCTTGCGAAGGCAAACAAGATGGGCGCTCTGCTGAAAGGCTCCGGCTTCGATACCGGGTACGCTTCGGCGATGTCGCAGCAGGTCATGCAGAGGGCTTCCGATGTGGCTTCCATCATGGGCGTTGACGTCAAGGACGCTATGGAAGCCGTCACCGGCGCGGCAAAGGGCAATTTCACGATGATGGACAATCTCGGCGTTGCCATGAACGACACGACCCTCCAGGCGTATGCGCAGGAAAAGGGGCTCGGCAAGCTCGAAACGACCCAGCAGAAGGTCAGCGCGGCAATGCAGATGTTCCTTGACAAGACGGAGTACGCCGCCGGGAACTACGCCCGGGAAAACGACACGTTCTCCGGCTCGCTGACGACCGCAAAGGCGCAACTTGAGAACATGACCGCCGACCTCGGAACGCAGCTCCTGCCGACCGCGACTTCGCTTCTGACGATGGCGCGCGGCGGGCTAGAAGCGATATCCCCGCTCGTCGTGTCGCTGGGCAACGGGCTGAACAGCGTGGCGCAATACCTCATAGGTCTGTCGCCGAGCGCAAAGACCCTGCTCGGGATAGCTGTGGGCGCCGCTGTAGCGATCCCGGCGGCGACTAAGGCGCATGCTCTGTGGACTGCCGCAAATGAGAAATGGAACAGCCTGCTCAATATCCTCATTCCGAAGGAAGCAAAGCGCGCGAATATAATGAAGGCTGCGGCGGGGTGGCTCGTTATTTTGGCGGGACTGTTGTCTATCGTGGCTTCGGTCGGAGCGACCGCCCGGGAGATGAACGAATCCGAAGGCGCTGCGATGGAGGATACCGCCGCCGGAGCCGACAAGGCAGCCGAAAGCACTGACAGCCTTTCTGACAGCATGGCAGGGCTGGGCAAGAGTGCGGATACCGCCAAGAAAAAGCTCGCGGACATCGATACGCTGAACATATTCGATTCCGGCAGCAGCACCGGCGGCGTGGATTTCAGCGCGATAGTTGACGGCGCAGAATCCGCGCAGGATTCCATCGCGGGGCTGACCGACGATCTCGCAGGCGTAAACAACAGCATGGACGAGCTGAATAATTTCAGCCTGGACGGGCTGGCGGATACGTTCTCGACTACCTTCGGGGATATCGGGACGGGGTTCAGTACGATGTGGTCGGCTGTGTTCGGCTCCGGGCAGGAACAGTATGACAGTCTCCTTGCGTGGAACGAAAGCATCAAAAAGCTCTGGGGCGAGGACTGGACCAGGTTCTGGAACGATATCGGCAGTACGCTCTATCAGGCGTTCGGAACAGACCAGAACACGGAAGAGCACAAGCAGGCGCTTCGTGATGTGGAGGATTTCCTGACCGGTATCCAGAACTCGGTAGAGTCTTTTGCTTCGCCTATACAGCAGGCGGCTTTCAAGGTCTGGGACGGAATATTCATGAGCCTGGGGAGCGCTCTGTACAGCTTTCAGGATAAGCTGATGTCTGTCGGAGCAACAAGCACGGGTGATTTTTTCTTTAAATACATCACGGGTCAGATCACTATTGACGACCTTGCCGACGTAATGAAGATAGACCAGATGTCCGGCGAGCTTGAAACGCTGTACGACGACATGAACTCCGCGCTCCTGGAACGCTTGAAGCGGGGAATGAATGCGGCAGACGCGTTGAACTCCGTCAAAAATGATTACCTTACCGACAGCGCAAAGCAGAAGTTCTTCGACGATAACGGATACGGTGATATGCTGAGTATCGCCTACGCTTACGGCTTGCAGCAGTCCCTTGAGGAAACAGGGCAGGTGCGCGGCTACGATTACGCTGATTATTCCGCACAGCAGAGCAGCATTCCGGGCGCAGTATACAGCGGAGGAGCAATGACGGGTCCTGTTCAGCTCCCCGACAGTTCGGCGGCACCGCAGATAATAGAGTTCCACAACTATATTGACCTGGACGGGCAAATTATAGCGGAAAACACAACGCAGTATCAGAACAATGAGCAGACCCGTTCAAACGGCTATTGACGTTTGGGATAAACTGCAATATGATCCGTTTGATCCGGAAAGGAGGAACAATGTCCGAAAAAACCGCCTCGATCATAAAGATAGACGGCGTAGAAATGCCCACGCCAAGCAGCTTCAAGCCGCTCTATAAGGACTACGACAGCAAAAATTCCGGGCGGTCGGAATCAATGTATGCGACCCGTGACATAATCAGGTCGGACGTCCGGAAGATGTCGTTCACCTGGATAGTGCAGACCCCTGACCTGCGGAAGATTCGCGAGGCTATCAAGCCCCCGAAGATACAGGTCAGGTTCTTCGACATCAACCAGCCCGCCGACGTTCAGTTCAGCACGATGGAGTGCTACGCCGACCCGAGCCGAGAACCGGAGGTGCTCCGCTGGGAGGCTTCCGACCCGGAAAAGAGCTGGTGGAGCTTCACCACGTCATTCACGGAGTATTGATATGTACAATGTTTCAGATACCTATAGGGAGCTTATAAAAGCGCCGGTCCGGTACACCGGGATAAGCGGCGCGGCAAGGCTCCGGGACGGCACTATAATTCACCTGACCGACGACAATATTGCCGCCGGTTCCCTTTCTATAACGCAGAAAATGAACGGCCGCGGGGACTTCCGCCCCGGCGGGGTGTACTCCGGGGAGCTTTCCTGCTCCCTTAAAGGCTTCGCGGGGAAAACCAGCGACCTTGACGGTGCGGCGATACGGCTCGCGTTCATTCTGTACCACGACAGCGATATGCAGGCTGCGAAGTCCGAGACGGTGCCGCTCGGGCGCTTCTATGTGGACGGCTCGTCGATAAAGCGCCGGAACGACACGGTAACGCTTTCCGCGTTCGATGGAATGGCACTGTTCGATGTGGAGGCGACCGAGCGCTCCGGCACGCTGTATGAGCTTGTGTGCGGCGCGTGTACTGCTGCCGGGTTAAGCTTTGGAATGACACAGACGGCGTTTGAAGCGCTGCCGAACGCGGCGCAGACCGCGAAGATAAACACGGCGCGTATCCAGACAGAACGCGACCTGCTGATGTATGTAGGCATGATGACCGCTTCGTTTGCGAGAATCAGCCGCAGCAACGAGCTGGAATTCGTGCCGCTCACATGTGAGAGGAACGACGGCGGAGTAATAGTCCCGGTGCGTGAAATAGCCGGGAATATCCGCTTCAATACGGATTTCTCGGACGATACGACCTGCATTGCGAAGCTGTTCACCAGGCGAAACGGCGCTGCGGTGTACTCCACAAGTGAGATATCAGCGGGCGGCAGCGAGAAGCTCGCGGTCATGGAACTGAACGAAAATCCGCTGCTTGCGGAGCTTTCCGACAACGTTGTCGCGGTGGTGCTCAACAACGAACTTTTGCAGATGTACAAATGCCTGAACCGCGTTTTTGATTCGAGCTTCACCGGCGACCCTGCTCTTGAGATCGGGGATTATGTCCGGCTGCGGGGCGGCGCTATTGATACCGACCGGGGATACGCAACGGGCATGATCACCTCTCAGATCTGGAGGTACCGGGGGCAGCACACAATAAAATGCAGCATGCCCTCGTCCCTGTCAGCGGTGGAGGAATCCGTGGCAGCGGCCTACTCTGCGGAGACTTCTACAGAATCAAGGCAGCGTACGCAGCCCAAATCCCAGCTGGAAAAGCGCATGGACGCGATGGAAGCGGCTTCTTCTGGCACAGCCGAAAAGCTGCAGACTTCTGGGACAAATACTGCCGCCATAACCAATGAGTACGGTGGCATAACCACAACGGAAAATGGTGTAAAATCACTGAACATTGAAGCAAGCCCTAGCTGGAACTACTTCGAAATGAAAGCACCGCCGGGATTTTATATTCACGCAAACGAAGACGGGTACAGTATAACACAACAGTATTCTTACGGCAAAGAAAGATGCATTGTGCTTAACAAAAATAATGGAATACGAATTGTATCTGATTCGGGCGAGCAAATTAGATTAGAGTTGCCAAACAGTAATATGGGAATCTTTATGGATAATGTTGATTTCGAAATATATTCCGCTGGAAATAGGCTGTATACAGCGGGTGGCAGCCTGTATTTTAACGGCAAAAAGGTACTTTTGGAGGGATAAATTATGACATCAAAGACTATCGCGCTCACGGGCGCGGAAATCAGGGCGAATTACAGCGGCGGCGCAAACGCCTGGCTCAGAAACGACGGCACTGCAACGGTGTACGCGTCCACAGCACCGGGCGTGACCGCAGGCGCTGACGGAGTAGTCAGCATTCCGGCGGGGCAGTCCGTTGGCGTTTACGGCGCGAACGGCACGGTGTACCTTATGGGCACCGGCTCGGTGCAGCTTGTAGGTTCAGACTACACCGCATGCCCTTTTAAGACGTCAGCACAGGGCGGCTCGGGTGCTGACGATGTAGCAAGAGCCGCCATAGAAGCGCACGCGGGGAACGCGGATATCCACGTTACCGCTGACGAGAAGGCATACTGGAATACGCTGAGCGACAAGAACGATCTTGACAATCCGGACTTCCGGGTAAATCAGCGCGGGCTGAGCGAGTACTCCACCGGCTACACCGTGGACAGATGGTACATCTCCACCGATAAGTGCAAAGCTGCTCCGGAATCCGATGGAATCCGCCTGACTGCTACAGCGGCGCTGACGTCAAACACCCACGCATTCTGGCAGAATATCGAATTCCCGCTTGCTCCCGGAAAGTACACGCTCTCGCTGAACGTTCTGGATGTATCCGGGGTATGGTCGGCGAGAATCCGCACCGTGAACGCTTCGGGGGATTACGTGGACAGCTACTATACTTCGGTGCTCCGCGAGGGAGTGAACAAGGTATCGGTCGACCTTCCCGAGGGCGAGTACATCTCCGCAGTCTCCATCGGATTCAACAAGGGCACCGAAGCCGGGAACTCCCTGAAGCTCGCATGGGTGAAGCTGGAGGGCGGGTCGCTTGCGACCCCGTTTGTTCCGCCCGACTACGCCGCGGAGCTTGCGAAGTGCCAGCGCTACTATCAGGTACGGACAACGAACGACATTGACCCGTTCGACCTGCGCCCGAGCATGCGGAAGATAACAGACATCAAGGCAGTAGAAGGAGGATACGCATATGTCGCAGAATTATGATGATATCGAGCCGCGCGAAACAGACGAGCAGCGCGCCGCCCGGGAACACAGGCTCAGAGCCGCAGAAATATCCCGCAGATTCGCGGAGATTGATCGGGAGCGTATACGCCCGCTTGCGGCAATAGTCGCAGGCGTCGGCACTGACGAGGATAAGAGCAGGCTCAAGGCGCTTGAGGAAGAAGCAGCCCAGCTCCGTGCGGAGCTGGCGGAAATGGAGGAATAAATGGACAAACTTGAAAAAATCGGATTCACAGCGCTGCTTTCGGCGCTGTTCGCGTGGCTCGGTGTGGTAGCCGTGCCGTTCCTGCTGCTGGTGCTGCTCCAGCTTATAGACTACGGAACCGGGCTTGCGGCGGCAAAGTACCGCAGCGAGAAGATAAGCAGCTACAAGTCGTTCCGGGGGATCGTGAAGAAGGTCTGCATGTGGCTGCTCGTGGTGGTCGGCGGCGTGATGGACTGGCTCGTTACATACGCCGCGAACAACATCGGGATTCAGCTTGAGGTGTCGTTCGTGTGCGCAATCGTCGTTTGCGCGTGGCTCATGTGCAACGAGGTGATATCCGTCCTGGAGAATATGATAGATATAGGCGTGAAGCTCCCGCCGTTCCTGATGAAGCTTGCGAAGCGTATCAGGGGAGATATTGAGAAGAAGGCGGATACGGATAAGGAGGACAGCGACGATGGCGATAACATTTGAAGCATACGCCCGCAATAACGGAGCGTTCAAAGCCGCCCGCCCCATGCCGACAGGCAGCCCGGCAGGAATCATAATCCACAGCACCGGGGCGAACAATCCGAACCTTAAGCGCTACGTCAACGCGCCGGAGATCTGCGGGGAGAATCCCTACAGGAACTACTTCGACCGTGCGGATTCCGATGTGTGTCCGCACGCGGTCATAGGCAAGGACAAGAACGGCGAAGTGAAAGCGGCTAAGCTGCTCCCCTGGAACGTCTGCTGCTGGGGCTGCGGAAATGGCTCCAAAGGAAGCTACAACTACGCTCCGGCATATATCCAGATAGAAATCTGCGAGGACGCGCTGAACGACCGCGCCTACTTCGAGGAGGCCTTCGGGCTTGCGGCCGACCTCTGCCAGCGGCTCATGAAGAACTACCCGACCATAAAGCCGGGAAACATCATCAGCCACAA
>ERZ1673701.3180-NODE-3180-length-11564-cov-4.418803_pt1 | contig 11564 bp, 9 predicted proteins | sample MGYA00580231_ERZ1673701 | MGnify/ENA primary metagenome ERZ1673701 (study PRJEB41218, sample SAMN15661798) | gut metagenome | host: Homo sapiens | place: Canada: London | collected 2015-08-20/2019-03-30 | study: EMG produced TPA metagenomics assembly of...
GACGTGCTCGAAGTCGCTTCGTTCAGGGAGGATATGTTCGACGTGCTCATCGTCGCCGCAGTAATCGGCGCGGCGCTCAACTTCGTCCCCTACCTCTTCTACGATCTGACCGAGACCAAGCAGCGCGGCATAGTCAAGGTGCTCAAGATACGCGCGATGTTCGAGGACTACGGCAACGGTATTCTCCGCGACGAAAGCATCGTTGAAGCCATAGACATAATCGACGAAGCAAATCTCCTCTACAAAGACAGAACCCTCATGACCACAAAGGACGACATCAAGAAGGCAGAGAGACTGCCCGCGAGAACGCCCGAGGAAAAAGAGTTCAAGAAGAACGAAATCAAGCGACTGAAAGCCGCTTACAAAGAATTCAACACTCAGAACCGCGGCATAAAGAAAGACCGCATAAATCAGGCAAAGGCCATGCCCAAGAGCACCGACGCCGAGAAGGCGTCGAGAAAAGCCGCGAAGGCGGCGAGAAAAGCTGCAATAAAGGCCGCGAAGGCTATGCCAAAGGACACCGACGCCGAGAAGGCGGCGAGAAAAGCCGCGATAAATACAGCGAAGGCTATGCCCAAGGGCATCGACGCCGCGAAGGCGGCGAGAAAAGCTGCGATAAAGGCCGCGAAGAAAGAGAACAGAGAGCTCAACAAGCTCAATGCGGACATCTCCGTGTGCGATTTCATCATCGACGAGATGAACAAATACGACACTCTGCGCATCAAGAAGCAGGTCGAGCGTTCCCGAGCGCTTGAGGCTGCCGGATACAACGGAATCTTTGATTACAACAAAGAGATCATGATCGAGGCAAAGGCTCTGCCGAAGTCCACTCACGAGGAGCGCGAGATTCGCAGCGACGCCATAACCCACGCCCGCGCGCTCAAGAACGCCAGAAAGGCAATGATAAAGTTCTACGGCTCGCCCGAAAATATCGTCGAGCCTTCAGACGATGCGTTCAAGGCCGCAGAGGCTCTGCCGGACGACACCTTCGCGCATCAGCTCGAGAAGAAGAGAACCGTCAAGAAGCTCGTCAACGAGAAGTCGAAGTACATCAGAAGCGTCAAGCCTCTTCTCGACGCAAGACGCCAGCTGACGGAAAAAGAAAACTACGCGCATCTTGACGATATTCGCGCAAGATACGCTGACGCAAAAGCGAACACCGACGCCGAGTACGAGGCGCGCAGAGTCGAGATCGAGAGACTCGAAGAAGAGCGCAAGGCAGACCTCGAGCGCAGGAAGCAGGAGCGCCTGGCAAAGAAGAACGGAAAGTGAGGAACAGACGATGAAAAAATTCAGTAAAATAGCAGCCGTTGTTGCGCTGATGCTCGTTGTCTGCCTCTCTTTCACAGGCTGCGGCAATCTCGGCAACGCGATAATCTCCGCCCTCTCCCTCGATGTCACGGTCGACGACCCGGCGCTCATCAAGGTTGAGGATATACTCGACAAGACCGTCAAGACGGAATCCGTCAAGAGCGGCGACTTCACCTATACATTATATACCGACAACACCGCCTGCATCACGGGATACACAGGGAGCAACCCCGTTGTTTCCATTCCCGCGGAGATAGACGGCGCAAAGGTAATCGGTCTCGAGAACAAGGCTCTCAAAAGCAGCAGCACGCTCAAGGAGCTCATACTCCCCGACTCTGTCGAGGCAATCGGCAACTATGCCGCGATGTACTGCGACAATCTTGAAAAAGTAACTATCGGCAAGAACATCAAGCACATCGGCATCAGCGCGTTCGAGGGCTCGCAGGAGAACGCCTACACCGGAAAGAGCAAGCTTACGACCGTTGTTTTCAACGGCGCGCCCAAGACCATATCCGAAAAGGCTTTCTACTTCTGCTCCGCGCTGACCGAAATAGTCCTGCCCGAGGGCGTTGAGACCATCGGCGACTGGGCGTTCGCGAAGTGCTTCAGTGCAAAGAAGATAATTATCCCCGAGGGCGTCACTCAAATTGACGACCACGCGTTCCTCAAGTGCACCGGAGCGGTCGAGATATCGATTCCCGGCACGGTTGAGAGCATTGCGGTGAGCACATTCTACCGCTGCTCCTCTCTCGAAAAGCTCACTCTCGGCGAGGGAGTCAAAAAGCTCGAAAAGGGCGCGTTTGAAGAGTGCAAATCGCTCAAGACAGTCGTCCTGCCCGAGAGCATGGAAGAGCTCGGCAAATATGCGTTCTACAACTGCACCGGACTCGACGAGATAACCGTTCATTCCGGAGTCAAGGTATTCGGCGGCGAAATATTCAAGGCTGTCGGCGAGCTTACGGTTATAACCGAGAGCGGAAGCGGCGCCGAGAAATATGCTAAGGATAACGGCTTCAACGTGAGCATTATCGGTTGACGGAGGAAAAATGGGAACGATAATCGCACTCGGCGGCGGCCGTTATGACGACGGCGAGGTCATGCCGATATTTGAAAGGATAGTCCGCGAATCGGGCAAGGAGCATCCTCATGTTGTGTTTCTGCCGACCGCGGGGCACGACGATACCGAGGGCGACGAGCCTATTTGGGAGAGCTTTGAAAAGCTCGGGTGCACGGTTGAGACACTCAAGCTCACCGACCCCGCGAACACCCGCGAGCACATATATGATACGCTCGTAAACACGGACATTGTCTACGCCGGCGGCGGAAACCTCGAGTTCATGATGAACACATTCAAGGCGACCGGCGCGGACGAGGCGCTCAGAGAAGCGTATAAACGCGGAAAAGTCCTTTCGGGGCTCAGCTCCGGCGCGATGTGCTGGTTTGACATGGGATATGACGACTGCGGCGAAAACGGCAGCTTCATGTTCATCGACTGCATCGGACTTCTCCCCTACTGCTACTGCCCGCACTTCATCAGCGAACGCTGGCAGAGTTTCGGAACAGCCGTAATAGGCTGCCGAGTCTCGGGCATCGGAGCCGAGGACGGCGCGGCGCTCATATTCAAAGACGGTCATTTCTCCGCCATGTGCGGAAACGACGGCGGAAGCGTGTTCTATTTTGACAAAGACAACGGCTTTGCAAAGAGCGACATAACCGAGGATGCGTCGGCGCTGGATATATAAAAATCATGCAGGGAAAACGGATGATATCTGTTTCCCCTGTTTTTTATTGGGGTATTGATGACAGCCGTCATTTTCGCATATCCCGTCAGTTGAGCGTATGCGAGTAACCCCTCAGTCACTTCGTGACAGCTACTCTGCAGGGGAGCCTGCGGACAGGTTCGTGCGTGGTTGCTCTTTTTATCGTCGGCGGCGTCGGGGTCGCCGTACCCTACAAAATCAGACTTTATTATTGGGCGCAAGCGAGGCAATTAACCAACAGCACCGACTCCGCATATTCTTATAGTAAATGAATATGCGGAGGTATTTTTATGCCCGATGTCTATCTCAGCCCCTCAACTCAGGGCTACAATCCATATATAATCGGCGAGAGCGAGAAATACTATATGAATCTCCTCGCCGACGCAATGGAGCCGTATCTCTCTTCAAGCGGGATAAGCTACGGCAGGAACGACCCGAACGGCAACGCGGCGGCGGCTGTCGCGCGCGGAAACAGAGGAAACTATCGGCTCTATCTCGCCCTGCACTCAAACGCCGCGCCCGCCATATATGAGGGCACTCTGCGCGGACCGGACGTCTACTACTATCCGACGAGCACTCCGGGAAAGCGCGCTGCCGATATAATCGCAAACGGACTGCGCGAGATTTACCCCGAGCCCGAGCTTGTGAACACACGCACCTCAACAACACTGCTCGAGCTAAAACGTTCGAAGGCTCCCGCGGTTTATCTCGAGCTTGCCTACCACGACAACGAGCAGGACGCGCGGTGGATAGCCGACAACATTGACGCGATAGCCGAAAACCTTGTTATAAGCATCGCGGACTTTCTCGGCGTGCAGTACTATCCGCCCGTTTTTCCCGCCACGGGTACCGTTAGCACGCGGGGCGGGGTTCTGAACGTCCGCCGTGCGCCGAATATGACCTCTGCCGTTATCGGCACTCTCCCCAACAGACGCACCGTAAAAATAACCGGCGCACTCAACGGGTGGTATGCCATAGACTTCAAAAACACAACAGGTTACGTTTTTGCGGGAAACATCAAGAGAAATTGACACAGGTTGTACACAAAATTGACATATTTATACACTTATACGCTTTTTTACGACGGCGTTTGTATAAAATGCAGATTTTTAAACTTTTCCTTGCTTTTACCCCCAAAAAGCCCTATACTATTATTGTATTTTCACCGTACTTTTCTTTAGGGGGAACGAGGATTTGAAGCTGCTTGAGGAGCGCATAATTGCTGACGGCAAGGTGATCGGGGACGATATTCTCAAGGTGGATATGTTTCTCAATCACCAGATCGACGTGAACCTTCTTCAGGAAATCGGCAAGGAGTTCAAGCGCCGTTTTGACGGGTGTAATATAAACAAAATTCTGACTATCGAGGCATCGGGCATAGGGATCGCGTGCATAACCGCGCAATATTTCTCTGTGCCTGTTGTTTTTGCCAAAAAAGGCGCGCATAAAAATGTCGGCGACAACGTCTATTCCACCGTCGTTCACTCGTTTACAAAGGGTACGGACAGCCTCGTCGCAGTATCGAAGGACTACATAAAAAAGGGCGACAGAATCCTCATTATCGACGATTTCCTCGCAAACGGCGCTGCCGTCTCGGGGCTTATCGATATAATCAAGCAGGCAGGCGCCGAGCTCGAGGGCGTCGGCATCGCCATTGAAAAAGGCTTCCAGCCCGGCAGAAAGGTTCTCGAAGAGAAGGGCGCGAGAGTCGAATCCCTCGCCATCATCGAGAAGATGGGCAACGGAACAATAACATTCAAAGAACAGGACGACTGAGTTATTTTTTCCCGTGTAGGACTGCGGGATAAATATAAAAAAATTTTTTGGAGGTAAGTCAAAAAATGAAGAAATTCACAAGAATCCTCGCGATCGTTCTTGCGCTCGCCACCATTTTCAGCTTTGCAGCTTGCAGCAGCAAGGACGGCGGCGAGAAGAAAATGAAGGTCGGTTTTATCTTCCTTCACGACGAGAACTCGACTTATGACAAGAACTTCATCACCGCAGCTGAGGAAGCTTGCAAGGAGCTTGGCGTTGAGATAGTCAAGAAGACCGGCATCGGCGAAACTCAGGCTTGCTACGATGCAGCGGCTGACCTTGCTGATCAGGGCTGCTCAATCGTTTTCGCTGACAGCTTCGGCCATGAGAGCTTCATGATCCAGGCTGCCGAGAAGTATCCGGACGTTCAGTTCTGCCACGCTACCGGCACCCAGGCTCACACCAAGGGCCTCAAGAACTTCCACAACGCTTTCGCTTCCATCTACGAGGGCCGTTACCTTGCAGGTATTGCCGCAGGTATGAAGCTCAACGCTATGATCAAGGAAGGCAAGTTCGAAGCTAAGGACGCTAAGATCGGCTATGTCGGCGCATTCCCCTATGCAGAGGTTAAGTCCGGCTACACCGCATTCTTCCTCGGCGTAAGATCCGTCTGCAAAGAGGCTACCATGGAAGTCCAGTTCACCGGTTCCTGGTACGACGAGGCCAAGGAGAAGGAAGCTGCTACCCTGCTTATCGGCAGAGGCTGCAAGCTCATCAGCCAGCACGCTGACTCCATGGGCGCTCCCACCGCTTGCGAAAACGCAGGTGTCCCCAACGTTTCTTACAACGGCTCCACTCTTGACGCTTGCCCGAACACCTTCATCGTTTCGTCCAGAATCAACTGGGTGCCCTACATGAAGTACATGATCGAGTGCGTCAGAGACGGCAAAGAGATCGACACCGACTGGTGCAAGGGCATCAACGAGGGCGCTGTTGAGCTGACCGCTATCAATGAAAAGGTCGCAGCTCCCGGCACTGCCGAGGCTATCAAGGCTGCCGAAGAGCAGTTCAAGGCCGGCACTCTTCATGTTTTTGACACCTCCACTTTCACTGTTGGCGGCAAGGTTCTCTCCAGCTACAAGGCTGACGTCGACACCGACGAGAACTACACCCCCGACACCGAGGTTGTTTCCAACGGTTACTTCCATGAGTCTGAGAAGCGTTCTGCTCCTTACTTCGATGTTGACATCGACGGCATCACTCTTCTCAACAAATAATTAAGCTATAACTTTCATTCAGACGGGGCGACGAAAGCCGCTCCGTCTGAAGCAGTTCAAAAAACAAGATTTTTAAGTTTGAAAAGCCGATTATCCTTCCTGTTTTAATCGGCTTTTGAGATTTAAAATAGGAGGATAAGTGGGCTTGAACGCAGCAATTGAACTGAAAAATATTTCAAAAAGCTTCGGAAGCATCATCGCCAACAAGGATGTATGTCTGACCGTCAACCGCGGTGAGATACTCTCCATTCTCGGCGAGAACGGCTCCGGAAAAACAACGCTGATGAACATGATCGCCGGAATCTACTATCCGGATCACGGTCAGATTTTCATCGACGGCAAAGAGGTAGTCATCCGCTCCCCCAAGGACGCGCTCGACTACAAAATAGGCATGGTCCATCAGCATTTCAAGCTCGTGGACGTGTTCTCTGCAACAGAGAACATCATTCTCGGACTTGACGAGGGCAAATTCAACGTCAAGAAGTCCGCCGAGCGCATCAAAAAGATAAGCGAGCAGTACGGCTTCGACATTGACCCGAACAAGAAGATATACGAAATGTCCGTCTCGGAGAAGCAGACCGTTGAGATAATCAAGGTGCTTTACAGAGGCGCGGACATCCTTATTCTTGACGAGCCCACCGCCGTTCTCACCCCGCAGGAGACGCTCAAACTCTTTGACATCCTGCGTCGCATGCGCGACGACGGCAAGGCTATCATAATCATCACCCATAAGCTCCACGAGGTGCTCTCCCTCTCCGACCGCGTATCGGTTCTCAGAAAGGGCGAATACATCGGCACGGTCAACACCGCAGAGACGAACGAATCAGAGCTTACCGAGATGATGGTCGGCAAGAAGATAAGCCTCAACATCGACCGCAGCGATCCGGTTGACCCTGTGGACAGGCTCGTTGTCAAGGACATCAGCTGCATCAACCGCGACGGAGTCAAGCTTCTTGACGACATCTCGTTCACCGCGCGTTCGGGCGAGATTCTCGGCATCGCGGGCATCGCCGGAAGCGGTCAGCGAGAGCTGCTTGAATCCATCGCAGGACTTCAGCATCTCAACAGCGGCGAGATTATGTACAACAACCCCAAGACCGGCGGCCAGGACAACCTGCGCGACAAGACGCCTATGCAGATCCGCGAGCTCGGCGTGCGCCTGTCGTTCGTCCCCGAGGACAGACTCGGCATGGGACTCGTCGGCAACATGGATATAATCGACAACATGATGCTGCGAAGCTACCGCAAGGGCAAGGGCGCGTTCCTTGAGCGCAAGAAGCCCAAGACGCTCGCAGAAAAAGTTATAAGCGACCTCGAAGTTGTAACCCCGAGCGCGAATACGCCCGTTCGCCGTCTCTCCGGCGGCAACGTGCAGAAGGTGCTCGTCGGCCGTGAGATTGCTTCCTCCCCCACGGTCTTTATGGCTGCCTACCCCGTGCGCGGACTCGACATCAACTCATCTTATCTTATATACAACCTGCTCAACGAACAGAAAGAAAAAGGCGTCGCCGTTATCTTCGTCGGCGAGGATCTTGACGTTCTGCTCGAGCTGTGCGACCGAATCCTCGTCATAAACTCCGGCAAGATAACGGGAGTGGTTGACGCAAGGACTTCCACAAAGGAAGAGCTCGGTCTGCTTATGACCAAAACCGACGGAGGTGAAACCCATGAGTAAGTCAAACGGACAGAAGCGCGAGCCTCTTTTCCACATAGTCAAGCGCAGCGCCGTCCCCTCATGGGCGGCATGGCTCATCAGAATCGGCGCGGTCATTCTGGCGCTGCTCGTCTGCGCGGTCGTGACCGTCGTCATCACCGGACAGAATCCCGCGGAGGTCTATTCCGCGATAATCTTCGGCGCGGTCGGCTCGCCGAGGCGTATATGGAGCCTGCTCCAGAATCTTGCAATGCTCCTGTGCGTTTCGCTCGCAGTCACCCCCGCATTCAAGATGAAATTCTGGAACATCGGCGCTGAGGGACAGGCTCTCATGGGCGGCTTCGCAACAGCGGCATGCATGATCCTCTTCGGCGACAAGCTCCCGTCCTATCTTCTCTTCCCCGTTATGATTATAACGAGCATTGTTGCGGGCGCGATATGGGCTTTCATCCCCGCATTCTTCAAGGCGAAGTGGAACACCAACGAGACGCTCTTCACGCTGATGATGAACTACATCGCAACGCAGATAGTCGCTTACTTCTGCTACAAGTGGTCGAACCCCAAGGGCTCGGGTCACATCGGAGTCATCAACAGCGTCAGCCACAACGGCTGGCTTCCGAGCCTCGGCGGTCAGGACTACCTGCTCAACATACTTATCGTTGCGGCGCTGACCGTTTTCATGTACATCTATCTCAAATACAGCAAGCACGGCTATGAGCTCTCCGTCGTCGGCGAGAGCGAAAACACCGCGCGCTACGTAGGCATCAACGTCAAGAAGGTTATCATGCGCACTATGCTCCTCTCCGGCGCGCTCTGCGGCGTCACCGGACTTCTGCTCGTCAGCGGCACCGACCACACCATCGCGACAAACACAGTCGGCGGACGCGGATTCACCGCGATAATGGTATCGTGGCTCGCGAAGTTCAACCCCGCTTACATGATCCTCACCTCACTGCTCATCGTCTTCTTCCAGAAAGGCGCGATTCAGATATCGACGAGCCTCGGACTCAACGACTCGTTTGCCGATATCATCACAGGAATCATAATCTTCTTCATCATCGGCAGTGAGTTCTTCATCAACTACTCTGTCAAGTTCCGCAGCAAGGAGGCGAAGGCATAATGATAATCACATTCATTCAGCGTGCTATAATGCAGAGCATACCTCTGCTCTTCGGCTCAACGGGCGAGACGATAACCGAAAAGGGCGGCAACCTGAACCTCGGTATCCCCGGCATCATGTATGTCGGCGGCATCTCCGGCGTTATCGGCGCGTTCTTCTATGAGAAGAGCGTCGAGACGGTGAACCCGTTCCTCGCAGTGCTCATTCCCCTGCTCTCGAGCATTTTGGGCTCGGCGCTCATGGGTCTGCTCTACTGCTTCCTGACCGTCACTCTGCGTGCAAACCAGAACGTCACTGGTCTTGCGATGACAACTTTCGGCGTCGGCTTCGGCAACTTCTTCGGCGGCTCGCTGATAAAGATAACCGGCAGCGACATTCCCTCGATAGCGCTGAGCGCAACGAGCAACTGCTTCAAGACTACGCTCCCGTTCGCCGCAAAGCTCGGAAAGGTCGGAGATATATTCTTCTCCTATAGCTTCCTCGCTTACGCCGCGATAATCATCGCGCTCATCACCGCCTATTTCTTCAAGCACACGCGCACAGGACTTCAGCTGCGCGCGGTCGGCGAGAATCCCGCAACAAGTGACGCGGCGGGCATCAACGTCGGCAGATACAAATATGTCTCGACAATCGTCGGCAGCGTTATAGCTGGTCTCGGCGGTCTCTACTACGTCATGGACTACGCGAACGGCGTCTGGTCGAACAACGGCTTCGGCGACCGCGGCTGGCTTGCGATCGCGCTCGTTATCTTCGCCGTCTGGAAGCCCGATCTCGGCATCCTCGGCTCGTTCCTCTTCGGCGGTCTCATGGTCGTTCACAACTACATCCCGAACCTCAGCTTCGGCGCGCAGGAGCTGTTCATGATGACTCCCTATGTTGTTACGATAATCGTCCTTGTCGCGGTCAGCATGCGCCGCAAGCGCGAGAATCTGCCGCCCGCGAGCCTCGGACTTTCTTACTTCCGAGAGGATCGATAATATTGATTTTTTGAAACTTATGGTGTATAATAAAGCCATAAAACTTAGGAGGTTTTTACTATGTTAGTTTCCGCAGCAAAAATGCTCAAAGATGCAAAGGCCGGCAAGTACGCGGTCGGTCACTTCAATATCAACAACCTTGAGTGGACAAAGGCAATCCTTCTCACCGCTCAGGAGCTCAACTCCCCCGTTATCCTCGGCGTGTCCGAAGGCGCGGGCAAATATATGTGCGGTTTCAAGACCGTCACCGCCATGGTTGACGCTATGGTCAACGAGCTCGGAATTACCGTTCCCGTCGCTCTTCACCTCGATCACGGCTCCTATGAGGGCGCGCTCAAGTGCATCGAGGCGGGCTTCTCCTCCGTCATGTTCGACGGCTCTCACTACGGCATTGAGGAAAACATCGAGAAGACCAAGGAGATAATCGCTCTCGCTCACTCGAAGGGCATTTCCGTTGAAGCCGAAGTCGGCGCCATCGGCGGCGAAGAGGACGGCGTTATCGGCGGCGGCGAAGTTGCTGACCCCAACGAATGCAAGATGATCGCTGATCTCGGCGTCGATATGCTCGCAGCGGGCATCGGCAACATTCACGGCAAGTATCCCGCGAACTGGAAGGGTCTGAGATTTGACGTTCTCGCCAACATCCAGGAGCTCACCGGCGAGATGCCCCTCGTTCTCCACGGCGGCACAGGCATCCCCGCAGACATGATAAAGGAAGCTATCTCCCTCGGCGTTTCCAAGATCAACGTCAACACCGAGTGCCAGCTCGCTTTCGCTGACGCTACCAGAAAGTACATCGAGGCAGGCAAGGATCTCGAGGGCAAGGGCTTCGATCCCAGAAAGCTTCTCGCACCCGGCTTCGAGGCTATCAAGGCTACCGTCAAAGAGAAGATGGAGCTGTTCGGATCGGTCAACAAGGCATAAGAAAAGCTTCAAAAAAACAATTTACCGGCAGAGTAAAATCTGCCGGTTTTTTCATTTGGGGAGATGATAAAAATTGCCGCCGACTGACAGTCGGCGGCTTTTGCATATGAGAATGAAGTTATTAAAGCTTCTCCAACAGCTTCTGACGCTGTTCGTCATACTGCTCCTTGTCGAGAGTCCCTGCGGAGAGTTCGGCGTTCAGTTTCTTGAGCTGTTCTTCGATGCTTGGCTCCGGACTGAATACCTTGAATAATAAAAGTGCATGTGCGACAACGGTGATTACGGGGAGAACTAAAGCTGCAATTCTCAACCACATTCTGTTTATATCTTCGAACCCTGACAAATCTTCTATGATATATGTAATTTCCTCTACAAAATCGGCATTACTCTGTATCCATACAATGCACGGAAATACTAAGAATATAACACACGCCACTTTAAACAACTTATATTTACCAATTTTAAGAAAATATAAACCTGCAGGTAAAGCGGCAATGGGCAACAGCAAAAACAGGAAAGCCATAAAATCCTCTATATCCGGAGAGCTAAAGGAAAAAACTTCACTGCGAATCAGCTGATATATTTCCAGCACTACTTCAGTTAACACAAAAATTTTAAAGAGTCTATACGGATCTGCCTTTTCGTCTTTTCCTTTCACATATATGTATATGCTCACCCCAAGAGGCAATCCATAAGCAATAATCGAATTTATTACACCTTCCATTACATTTTGTGTAATATCATATATGTCATCTGCTTTATAATAAGGGTCTTCATAATATTCGG
>ERZ1673701.3184-NODE-3184-length-11545-cov-3.875805_pt1 | contig 11545 bp, 3 predicted proteins | sample MGYA00580231_ERZ1673701 | MGnify/ENA primary metagenome ERZ1673701 (study PRJEB41218, sample SAMN15661798) | gut metagenome | host: Homo sapiens | place: Canada: London | collected 2015-08-20/2019-03-30 | study: EMG produced TPA metagenomics assembly of...
CATCCTCGTTATGCTGCGGGTCTTCAGAGCCGGCGTACTGGTGGTGCAGTCCGTAGTCAGGCATCAGGTGCACTGCGACGATGGCAGCGTATGGGTCATGTCGCAGAGCCACGGCAAGGCGGTACGGTTCAATGCGGACATCGAAGAGCCCACAGGAGCGGTGCGCGCCATGAAGGGTCGCTTCGACATCCTGCAATCCGGAGACGATGCGCTGCTTGCCGGAAGCACGCATATCGCTTCCATAGACGCACCGACGTTGAACATCACCGACTATGACGTTTCCGCACGCGACAGCATCATGCTGCTGGGCGGCGGAACCGTGGCAATGGTTTCCCGCCGCAGCGGCGACCTGCACACCGGCTCCCTGGAACGCATCGGTGAACTTGCCAAGGCGAGCGGCACGCCGGTCATGCGATTGGGAGCCGGAGGCAAGGCGGTCGTCGATTACCAAGGCACCGTATGGGGGTACCGGCCGAGCGACGGCACGGTATTGTCGTTCACACGTTCAGACCGACGAGCGGCATCGGTCTGCTCCCTGTCCGGCGGCGAGCGCCTGGCTGTTTCAGCATTCACCGTAGTCGACGGTGTTCCCGTCGTATTGTCAGGCAATCGGCTCGTGTTCCCGGGAGGCGAAACCACCATCGATGATTCCGGGCGCATGCTCTTGCAGTCGACGCCGACCGATGACAGGCAATCCGGCTGGGTTGCGATTGCTCTGCCGGGCAAACTCGCCCTGATCAGCCTTCGGACGCAGTCGCCCGAACCCGTGCTGTTGGATTCCCTAGGCTCGGGAGCACCGGCGCAACCGGCTTCGACTGGCGGATGCGTGCACGCGGCGTTCGCACAGCATACCGATAATGCCATCCAAGCATGCTCGCCGTCTGCCGAGCATGCGGATTTCATATCGCTCGCATCGGTGACGCCTTCCTCGGAGCTGGTGTTTCGGGCCAACCATCGTCATGTTGTGCTCAACGACATTGCAAACGGCACCATCTGGAACCCGCAGCGTTCGCCTGAGACCATCGCGCTGCAGTGGAACGCCCTACAACCGGATCGCGACCAGCAGCGCGAGGATTCCTCCACAGCCGTGGAAGCCAAGCATTCCGTAACGCCCGACTGCGATTCTTCATCCTCATCCACCGGCCATATACGGGCTGTGGATGATGAATTCGGCATTCGCCCGTCAAGCCGCATGACACTTGACGTGCTACGTAACGACGAAAGCACCGGCTGTTCCGCGCTTCGTATCGACCGGATCGGCGCGCCGACAGGCGGCGCTGTGCGCATCACGCCGGTTCGTCATGGGCGATATCTGCAGGTCGATGCTTCCGAATTGCCAAGCGGCACCATACGGTTCACCTACAGCGTTTCGGACGGGCACGGCCAAAGCGCTTCCGCCTCCGTACGCCTGAACGTCGCCGAGCCCAATCGCAATCAGCCGCCGGTGCAGACCGACGTTCCTGCGGATATCCCCGTCGAACGGGGCGCATCCTACACGGCAAGCGTGCTGGATTCCTTCACCGACCCGGACGGCGATCCGCTGACGTTGGTATCGGCAAAGCCCCAGAACAGCGGCACACGCCTCTCCGCCCGCGCGGATGGGCGACTGACCTTCGACGCCGGAACGGTGGAATCAGGCAGGATCGGTGTTGAGCTAACCGTTTCCGATGGAACCGCCGCCACGACGGGAATCGTGTTCTTCGCCATTCACGCCACGGATAGTCTGGGCGCGCAGATCGACCCGATATCGCAGGATGCCATCTCGGCGGTTCCCGTCACCGTCGACCTGTCGCCCTACATTCATGCCACTGGCACGCATACCCCGTTATTGACCGACGTCACGGCACCAGAAAACACGAGCGCGACGGCGAACGGATCGGACATGACCGTCTCGTTCACCGCGGCCTCGCCAGGCACCTACCACGTGCCGTTCACGGTGCGACAGGGGCGACAGCAATCCGCAGGAACCATACGATTCAACGTCAGTCCGCCTGCCACGGAACGTTCCACACCCATCACGACAAACGATGTCGTCGTATTAGGAGCCAACGGCACCGCCATACTCGAGCCGTTATCCAACGACCTCGACCCGATGGGCGGCGTGCTTTCCCTCGCTTCCGCTTCAGCACCGCCCGATACCACGATCCGCACGACCGTAGTGGCACGAAACAGAGTGCATCTGGAAGCCCGGCACCCGTTGGACGCTCCGATCACCATCACCTATACCGCAGCGAATGCGGTCGGCACCTCGCAGGGAAGCATCATCGTGCATCCGGCAAGCACGGTTTCAGGCCCGGCACTGATACGCGCCGAGGACTTCACCGTCCCCGTGCGATGCGGCGGCACCCGCACCGTGGATGTGCTGAGCCATATACGCTATGACGAGGATGCCGGAATGACGCTGGAAGGCAGGCTGAACACCACGGCATCCTTTCAAGGCACGGTGCACGCATCGGAACATGCTATCCGCTACCAGGCGCCGGACCGCCCCGGAGAATATTCGGCCGTCTACACCGTCGGCAACGACTACGGCGAAACCGTGTCCGCAACCGTAACCTTTGCCGTGCACCAGCGTGATGCCGACGGCAAAAAACCACCCAAACCGCGCGATATCCAAACCCGAGTCGCTCCAGGCGGCACGGTACGCATCCCCATCGCACTTGGCGGCATCGACGATGCCGACGACGTGATGCTGTTGGGATTGGGCAACGAGACTCCCGCGCGCGGGCGAATCGTGGAAACCGGCGCGGATTACATGATCTACGAGGCCTATACCGATGCCAACGGTACCGACAGCTTCTCCTATGCGGTGGAGGATTGGTCCGGACGCAAATCCCAAGCCACGATCCGGGTAGGCATATCCGCGGCATCCTCACCCAGCGGCGTAACGGCCCGCGACGATGATGCAACAGTACGCCCCGGAAGCACACTCGCCGTGCCCGTCACCGCCAATGACCTATCGCACGACGGCGCGAATCTTACGCTTCTGCGCAAACTGGAGACCCACGGGCGAATCGACGCCCGCGTGACCGGCAGCGCAATCACCTTCACAGCGCCCGAGCACGAAGGCACCTACTACATCATCTATACCGTGCGCAATCAGGCAGGTCTTGAAGACACTGCCACACTGAGCGTACAGGTCAGCAGAACCGCCAGAATCAGACCTCCGCAAGCCTACGACCACAGGATCGCGGCGCATACAACGCTCGGCAAACGCAAGGTGACGGTGAATATCGCGGACCGGATCGCAAACCCTTCCGGCCCGCTCAGCGAATTATCCGTGCACGTGGACGATGCGGCCCGGCGACAAGCGCACGGCAGCGTGCAGGGTACCGTCATCACGTTGGAACTCGCGCAGGAGGCGTACACGATTCCATACACCGTTACGAATACCGTGCATGGACTGAGCTCCACCGCCTTCATCCATGTACCGGCATACGGGGCCTTTCCACCGACGCTGCGACCCGATGCACCGGAACTGACCGTACCATCGGGGAAAACCATCACCTTCGCCCTTGCCGATTATGTACGCGTCGGCGCAGGGAAAACGGCCTATGCCGACAGCCGCGAACCCATCGCAACCGCCAAAGGCGGGGACGGCATAGCGCTTGACGGCGGGAAAACCATACGATTCACCGCCCCGAACGATTATGCCGGCCCGGCTTCGATCGCGCTCACCGCCACGGACGCCGATCCCAGAAGCGGAAAACCTGGCGCATCCGCAACGATCATGGTGCCCGTCACCGTTACGGGAGGACGGCAATCACTGCCCACGTTCCCCACGACGACAATCGATATGGCACCCGGCGATACCGATCGCCTCATCGACCTGCATGCATTGACCGTATCCACCAGCCATCGCGAGTCTTCGGAGCGTTTCACCTATTCGGGGGGACTGACCTCTCAAGCCATACAAGCCACCGTGTCGAACACCGGGCAGTTGCGGATACGCGTCGCCGATGAGGCCAGTCCCGGCGCAACCGTCAGCATTCCGATTCGCATCCATGCCGGAACGGATACGGTGGAAGCGGGATTGAGCGTGCGCATCGTGGCCTCGTCGCGTCCGCTCGCCCGCATCGCGGAACGGACCATACGGCTGCACGCCGGCGCAACACAGCATGTCAACATACTGGCCGACGCCTATAACCCCTTCCCCGGCACTCCGCTTACGGTAACGCAATGCACAGGCACAGACACTGGCACAGCCACAGGAGAGTCCATCACGATACGATGCGACGAATCAGGCGACATCGCAGTACGCGCCATCAATGGCAGCGGATCGTATGATGTCGCCGTTACCGTCGCGGACGCGACCCGGGCGAAGGACCGCATGGTCACCGGCATACTGCATGTGGCGACAACGGACGTTCCCGACGCCCCGTCACTGTCAATCATGCGCGCGCAATCGCAGGATGGAGCCGTTACCCTAGTCTGGAATCCCGGCAGGAACAATGGTGCTGAGATTCTTGAATACGAGGTGCATGCCACCGGCCATAACACGGTATCGTGCGGAACCGATACGGTGTGCACCATCGATGGATTGTCCAATGGCAGGCAATACACGTTCACGGTGCGAGCCAGAAACGATATCGGCTGGTCGGCGTATTCCAACACCGTCACCGCCACTCCGGACGCTCCTCCGGGAACGCCGTTGCGACTCCAGGCGACCGGCGGAAGGAACGCTTTGCACGTCACGTGGCAGCCTCCTTCCGGCAGCGGCACGGCGTTCAGCGCACCGACGTCCTACACCGTCACGCTCACCGGTTCCGACGGCAGCCGCCATGAACAGCAGATCGAAGCCGATGCTTTACAAGCCTCATTCCAGATCTCGGACGCCATGCTATCCGCTTCCCTGTCGTTCACCGTCGGCGTCCGCGCCGCGAATGCCGTCGGATCCGGAAATCAGGCCAGCCTGACCGTGAACGCCGGTGAAGTCTACGGCGTCCCCGACCGTCCTGTCATCACCATGCGCCAGGATGCCAGCGACCCGAATATCATCAGGGGATCGATCGCCCTAGGCGACATGCGCGGCAATTCCTGCACCAGCATTACGGTGAATGGCCACGCACTGAGCAGGGAGCCGACTTGCACAAGCACCTCGTTCGCATTCGACATCGCAGATGGCGAGTTCTTCTCACAACTGTCGATAAACGCCACCGTGGAGACGAATCATGGTCTGCAGATGCGTTCCGAATCGGCATCGGTCACTCCCGTCACGCCCATAGGGCGCGCCGAGTTCGCGAACGCGGACGGTTCGGATGCCGTTTGCACCATGCGATGGCGTATTACCGGCAAAGCCGATTCCGTTATGGCCCAATTGCATGGCATGACCAGTTCCCGGAAAACCGGTGTATTGGAATACACGCCAGCCCCCTGGACCCCATGCGAAACGGGGACCGTCACCGCTCTGCTGAACGGCGAATCCGGAGCCACCATGATCGGGCCCGCCGATCTCAGTATGAACAAGCCTGCCGCGAATATCACGCCACCGACCTCCATCCGATGGGATGGACGCAACCACATCATCGTGCGTGGCGGCCGTATAGACACGTATGGGCAACCAGCCACCATTCGTCTGCTCATCAATGCGGTTCCCTTCGTATGGGAACCATCAGTCGCCCAACGCATCGACGTGTCCTCGCTGCCGGATGCCGCCTCATACCGTTGGACGGTTCACGTCACCGCCAACGGCGGCGACCACCGGCTTGACGCAGTACATGAGTCCACAGGGAATCTTGTGGAGGGCGCACGCGCCGTCATTCCCTCTTCCATGCCGGCGATGCTGCGAAGCCGGCGCGACACGAATTCCGGACATGCAATAGCACCATCAAACAACCACTATTCAGGAGACGCCTATGAATTGCGTACGTATTCCCGGTAGCCCCGAACACCCGCCCATTAAGGGACGGATACCGGACGAGAATCGGATACCGGACGAAACCCGGATATCTGACGCCACGCGCATATCGGACGCCACGCGCATATCGGATGTCACACGCCAATCGGCCACCGCCCGAACCGCGAGCGCATACCCCTTCACCGTGCCGCTTCATATGCCTGAGGCGGGGCGGAACCAGCCACGCCCCCATACCGATGCCAATGCCGACACCGATGCCGACACCGATGCCAATACTCTGTTGGGTGCAATCCCCGCCACCGACCGCAGCTCATATGCCAGTCCTGATGGCAACGGCGATACGCCGCCCGCTGCAGCACCGGAAAACGTCGAGGCGTTCCAACGGGCATTCGCCGAACTTTCGGAACGCATAGCGGCCGATATCATCGGCAAGCCGACTGCGATCAGGCAGCTGCTCACGGTATTGTTCGCCGGCGGGCATCTGCTGTTGGAAGACGAGCCCGGCACCGGAAAAACACGATTGGCCCGCACCACGGCGTACACAATCGGCTCGACTTTCGGACGCATCCAGTTCACACCGGATCTGCTGCCGTCCGATGTGCTGGGCGTCACATTGTATGACCAGAGCACCGGCACGTTCTCGTGGCGGAAGGGGCCGGTATTCGCCTCGCTGGTGCTGGCCGACGAGATCAACAGGGCCTCACCGAAAACGCAGTCGGCTCTATTGGAGGTAATGGAGGAGGAACAGATCACCATCGATGGAACGACATATGACGTGCCGCAGCCTTTTATGGTGATCGCCACGCAGAATCCTTCCGGCCATCTTGGCACCTATGCCTTGCCGGAAGCGCAGATGGATAGGTTCATGATGCGTATATCACTGGGGCATCCGGAACGTGAATCCGCACTGCTGATTCTGCGCAATGCCAGTCATCGCAAGTGCGTCGAGACGACCGACTCGGATGGTTTTCGCCCACCGGATAACCAATCGAGCGGATCGGGATCGCCATCATCCGATGCCCCAGCACATGCATCGTCATGGATGCTTGCCATGCGCGGCATTGCCGAGCGCGTACACGTGGATGATGCCATTGACGAGTACATCGTCCGACTGGTTGAACAGACGCGTTGTGATAGTCAGGTGGCGTCCGGCGCGTCCATGCGCGGCGCGCTGGCGTTGTTGCGCTGCGCACGTGTTGCCGCTGCAGCGAATGGCCGCGATTACGTGCTGCCTGACGATGTTATGGAGCATGTCGTCGCCGTACTTGCGCATCGTCTGGCACTCACCGATGAAGCGGCATGCGCCGAAATACGTCAGGAGGATGTTGTGCGACGCATCAGCGAACAGGTTCCGGTACCGTCAATGGGCGGAGAAAGGGCCCTGCCATGACAGCGCGATCCCATTGGCTTCGTCGTCCTGCGTTGGCACCGGCATTGGCACGCTCACCGTTCGCCGCCGTCAAATCCTTTGCCGGCGTGCTGGCGGCGCGAGCACGCTCTTTGACTCCATCGGTTTTGCAACATCATGCCCGAAGCATGTATCTGCGACGTCTGCCCGGCATCACCCCATCAGGCAGATTTGCCGGATTGTTCGGCATGGTTCTGATTCCGGCTTTCGCCCTGTTGGGTTGGCATGAACTGCTGGTGTTCGCAGTCGTAGTACTGAGCGTGCTGGGTGCGGCACTCATACTCCCCACACCGTGCAGCAGTATCACCGCAGCACTGAGCGTCGACGCCCTGCATGTGGTTCAGGGGCATGATGTCGGCATTCAGATGATTCTGCATACCCCGGTTTCCGTAATGCTTCCCTCCGCTATGGTTCTGCATATCGACGGCACCCCGCACCATATTCCCGTTCCTCCACTCCACGCCGGGCAGGAGCATCGGATCGACCTGAGTCTGAACGCTCCGCCACGCTCACGGATCGCCATCGAATCATTGTCGATACAGCAGACAGGACCGTTCGCCCTCACCTGCCATGAGCAACGGCTCTGTACAGGACCAACCGTCCACATTCATCCGAGAACCGTCTGCCTGCCATACTCGCTGACAGGGCGTTTCCAGGATCTTGACGGCGACGATCTGCCCGGTATTGCGGATGATGGGATTTCCTTTCAGGGGTTACGCCACTATGTTCCAGGGGATGACATGCGCGGCGTGCATTGGCTGAGCACGGCAAAAACAGGTGTTCCGATGATTCGTCAATATGATCGCACCCGTTGTTCAACGACCCGGCTGTGCTTCGATTCGAATGCCTCGGACTATTCGGACAGGGAGGAATTCGAACTGGCCGTATCCGTGGTCGCGTCGATCGGAGCGCATTGTCTGAACCGGCATGATCGCCTATACGTCGATGCCGTTTCAGGTCGGATCGGCATTCAACGCGTGGCGGATCTGCTCGACCTGTGCAGCGGCTTCACCCCGCAGACCAACCGGACCGCCCAGCCATGCGACACCGCTTCCCCACCACAGCACGGCATCTCGATGTACTGCCATGTGATCGGCTCCCGTCATGACGCCCATACGCTGCGATCGCAGATCAAGGGGCGTTACCCACAAGCCACTCGCATCGTCATAGTGGCGAGCGCCGATGCCGAACCATCCATCGCTCCCCACACGGACGAGACGATACTTACCGTTGGCTCGCTCGATCAGCTTGCCCAGCTGTGGAAGGCGGTGAGCCGCTATGGGCGCATGGCATGACACGCCAACACGTCATTCGTCGACCGCATCATCCGCATCGACTGGCACGCCGACATCGCCCGCCACAGCGAAGGCATTGGTCATGGCGGCACACGCACTCCCATCCAGGGCAGTCCGGCGGGACGTCCCCGAATGGGCTCGCACACGCCCCGTCACCGTCTCCATCCAGTCGACGCGGCAGTCGGCGCGGCAGTCCGCGACGGCAGCGTCATACCCTGCTCCCCCACGCGCCTTGGCGTCCGAAACAGCGGATTCGCGCGGGTTTGCGTCCGTCACCGTCAATCTGGCGTGCGTGTTTGCACTCACCGTGTTGGCATGCGGCAATCTTGTCGGAGCATACGACCATCCAACCGCATGGGCAATCAGCGTGCTGACGGCAACGGCATGCGGATGCCTGCCGGCGGTCTGTTCATCCGTATTCCGGCGTGCCAGCCGATCGAAGCCTGTCATCCGGTGGATGGCGACGCTGGCGTTCATGATGCTCTGTCAGTTTCTTATCGGGCCGGCGCTCGTTTTCCCCGGCGTGACCGGTGATACGGCAGCGTTTGCCGTCGGCACGATCACCCAACGATGGAATCAATTGCTTGCCTCCTACAAGTATCTGATCTCCGCCACACCACCGGTCGGCACGGATGCCATGTCGTTGCCGGCGGTATGGACGATGGCGCTCTGGTGTGCGCTGGCCGCCTCCAGCGCCGCCCTGAGCCGCATCGCCGGATTCGACGTTGCACCCGCAATCCCCATTCTCGTCACCTTCGCCCTGTCCGCCCTGTTGGGCACCAAAGACGGCTGGCATGCCGGCCTGTTGGGAGCCGCCGCCATCGCCGTGCTTCTCCCCTGGACCGCCGCGCGATGCGGATGGTGCCGGCCACGACGCTGGCTGGCGTCGCTGTTGGTGCTGGCACTGGCGCTTGGCGCCGGCTTGGGCTCATGCAGACTCATGTCACATCATCGATTCGTACTGCGCGACCATTACGAGCCGCCGCTCATCATGAGGGACACCACCAGTCCGCTTGCCGGCATGCGCACATTTGTCAAGGAGCATCGTAACGATACGATTCTCACCGCATACGATCTACCTGCCGCCACTCCGGTGCGTATGGCCGTCATGACCTGTTTCGACGGCAATGTGTGGAATGTCGCCGGGTGCGCCGACGAGCGCGGGACCGCCACCTACCGTGTTATGGGATCGGGCGCTTCCGACACCGCCAAGTACGACACCGCCAAGTCCAGTACCGCCAAGTCCGACACAACGGCATATAGCGCCGAAACCGGTACGGCCAGCGGCAACGGCACAACCGTCACCTTCGCCATAGGCAAAGGGCTTTCCGGACATAGCTGGCTGCCCGTCGCCGGCACGCCAAGCGGCATAACCATGCAGGGCCGTGCGGATCGGCGCAATCTGTTCTACAGTGCAGAAACCAACGCGGCCATATATCCGACCGGCATGGAGGAGGGCATGGTCTACACCGTCGGTACCATGCTTCGCCCCATTCCGAAGAATACGGATATCGCAGCGGCAGTGGGCGCCGAAGCCACCGTATCATCGGCCGACAGTGTTCCTCGTGAAATAGGCGCGTTGGCTTCGGGCATCGCCGGCGGGCAGACCACCGGAGGGGCGATGGCCCTGGCACTGTCTACATGGTTGCATTCCGAGGGATGGTTCTCACATGGCTTGCAAGGCGAGCATCGCAGTCTTCGTTTGCTCTCGATGCTGCAGGGAAGCGGCATGGTGGGCGATGGCGAACAATATGCCTCCCTGATGGCGTTGATGGCTCGGGAACTCGGTTTGCCCAGTCGCGTAGTCCTCGGCGTTATTCCCAAGGATGGCAACGGCATGCTGTCGTCAACGCGCGCGAAGCAGATCGACGGCCATACGGTGACCGAATTCACGGGCAATGATATTGAAGCATGGGTGGAGATCGAGCTTGAACGGTTCGGGTGGGTGCCGTTCTTTCCCACTCCGAAGGAGACGAAAACCCCTGACGAGTCGCAGGATCTTACTCCTACGAGCGTTGAATCCCCTTTGGTGCGGTCATCGCCTTCGCTTGCCGACCCGCTCCGTGAGGAACGCGATCCTCCAGACCAGGCGCAGCAAAGGGAACGGAATACCTCGGCATCGAAAAAGCCTCGGACGTGGCATGCGTTTCTTCGTATTGCTGGCGTTGTGGCGCTGTGTCTCGGCCCTGTATGGCTGGTAGGGACCGCGGCGGGATCGGCGTGGCTCTACAACGCATTTCGAGTGCGACATGCCCGGCGCATACCTGTTCCACGACTGTGCATGGCGGCGGGATGGCGGATGCTGGTCGAGCACCTTCGCCATACCGATCTGGCTGACGTTCCCCTCAACCGTACTCGGCGTATGCAGGCGTCAATCATCGAACGGCAATGCCCCGCCATCGCCGGTATGGTTCGTCAGCTGGCCGATGCCGCCGATGCCGCGGCATTCGCGGATGCGCAGGCGACTGCGACCGATGCCGTGGCGTATTGGCGGCAGCTCGATCAGGTGCGTTCCGCGGCATCGGCGTCACTGACCCCTGCACACCGTTGGCTGGCCCTGACCACGCCTCTGCCTTTGCGGCCGCAGCGGTTTGCACAGTCGGTTGCACGGTCGGTTGCGCAACGGCTTCGTCGACCAGCCGCCCAATCACGCATCGTGCAAGCTCAACGGCGGGGGTTCCGAACGCGCCGGCAAGCAAACGCAACGGAACACACCGACAGACACCGACAAACGAACGGCATCAGCGGACACGGCATGCATCCTGATCGCGCATTCCCGATAACGCCCTGAACTACGCGAATGGCCCGGAACCGTTCTACCGGTTCCGGGCCATTCGTTCTAGGCGTTGCGGTTTGTCATGCAAACCGACCGCTGTTCAGCGGATCAGACGGTCTCTCCGCCGAAGTCGGCGGTGCCGCCTTCGTCGTTGAGGAAGTCATCCGGGTTGAAGTCATCGCCCAGCTTCAGGTCGCCGAAGTCGATGT
>ERZ1673701.3194-NODE-3194-length-11512-cov-8.341887_pt1 | contig 11512 bp, 8 predicted proteins | sample MGYA00580231_ERZ1673701 | MGnify/ENA primary metagenome ERZ1673701 (study PRJEB41218, sample SAMN15661798) | gut metagenome | host: Homo sapiens | place: Canada: London | collected 2015-08-20/2019-03-30 | study: EMG produced TPA metagenomics assembly of...
GGATCTCCTTACCGGTCTGAGTAGCGGATACGCAGCAGCAGATGCTGTAGTCATCACCCCAGATAGGCTTCATAACGTCATCGTTCTCGTACTGGATGGAAGAAGTATTTACAGAAATCTTAGCTGCGTACTTCTTGAAGTTATCAGGCAAAGCGCTAGAGTACAGAACGGTCAGGTTCGGCTCGGGGCTGGGTCCCATGTTCTCCAGAGTATGCAGGAAACGATAGTCGTTCTTGGTAACCATATGACGGCCGTCCATGCCGATACCACCAACTTCCAGAGTAGCCCATACGGGGTCACCGGAGAACAGCTGGTTGTAAGAAGGAATACGAGCAAACTTAACCATACGGAACTTCATGGTCATATGGTCGATCAGCTCCTGAGCTTCCTTCTCGGTCAGGGTGCCTTCCTTTAAGTCTCTTTCAATATAGATGTCCAGGAAAGTAGAGATACGTCCAACGGACATAGCTGCACCGTTCTGGGTCTTGATAGCTGCCAGGTAACCGAAGTATAACCACTGGATAGCTTCCTTAGCGTTGGTAGCGGGGCCGGAAATATCGTAACCGTAGATCTTAGCCATTTCCTTCATTCCCTGCAGAGCCTTGATCTGATCAGCAATCTCTTCTCTCAGACGAATGATATCCTCGGTCATAACGCCGGTACCGCAGTTCTTCTTATCCTTCTTCTTCTCCTCGATCAGGAAATCAATACCGTACAGAGCAACTCTTCTGTAGTCGCCTACGATACGTCCACGACCATAGGTATCGGGAAGACCGGTAACGATATGGGTATGACGAGCAACCTTCATCTCATCGGTATAAGCATCAAATACTGCCTGGTTGTGAGTCTTGTGATACTCATTGAAGATCTTGTCATACTTTTCATTTACTTCGTAGCCATAGGTGCTTGCAGCCTGCTGAGCCATCTTGATACCACCATAAGGCATGAATGCTCTCTTTAAAGGCTTGTCTGTCTGCAGACCAACGATCTGCTCCAGATCCTTCATAGATTCATCAATATAGCCAGGGCCATAAGCGGTCAGACTGGATACGATCTCTGTTTCGCATTCCAGAACGCCGTTATGCTCACGCTCTTCCTTCTGTAACTCCTGAAGTCTGCCCCAAAGCTTATCAGTTGCTTCGGTAGGTCCCTCCAGGAAGCTCTCATCTCCATCATACGGAGTGTAGTTGGTCTGGATGAAGTTACGTACATTGACGTCTACATCCCAGTGGCCATCTCTTTTAAAGCCTCTCCATGCTTCTGCCATGAAAATTTACCTCCTTCTAGTAAAAACAATTAATATTATCAACTGAGAGTACCAGTTGCGCTGGCATCCCAAGCTGTTTCTTTACGATAAAAGTGTACTACCTGACAAGGGTAAGTGTCAACAGTTTTAGACAATGTACCAAGTTTTGTACATCAGCAACAAAGCTTCCTCATTCATAAAAGCGCTTGCTTCGCAATCGGCGCTGCATTCGCAGCTCATCTTTTATTTCATTGAGGAGCGCTTTGTCCATAAAATACCGATTATCTGACTCTGTGTGCAAGCACCCTCGTCAGAAATCCGGTATTTTATGTCAGAGCTGATGTACAAGAATATTCTTGTAATCTTTTGGGGAAAGTATTATACTAAAAAAGCCTTATACGGCAGAAAGGAGACCGATATGACCGGAGTAACAAAAGACATGACCATTGGTGAGATCTTACGTGCCAATCCTGAAGTAGCTCCCGTACTCCTCGATGCAGGAATGCATTGCCTGGGATGCCCTGCTTCACAGGGAGAGACCCTGGAAGAGGCAGCTATGGTACATGGCATTGATGTAGATGAGCTTATGAAAGTGATCGAGGAGCTGTAAGCTTTGTATGTCTGTTTTGGAAACATCACCTGACCGGGGCACACAGGTGAAACAAAGTATTTATGGAATTTCATAGCTCAGATTTCCGCGCAATCGAAATGTGTCCGCCGATTGCGCGGATTTGAGAAATCTAAAGAATTCAGATCATCGGCCTCTGGCCGTCTTTTTTTGTGCATTTTCCCTTAGATAAAATGTACGAGCCGGCATTATAAAGTATGCCTTGCCCTACACGGGCGTTCCGGGGGACCTTAATCCTGTGGTACTTTCAGTTCCCAGCCGGAATAAATCAGAGCAGGGTCGCGGATCAGTTCCCGGTTCAGGGAAACGATTTCAGCCACGGAGCAGCCGTACTTTCTGGCGATTTTCCAGAGGGTGTCGCCCTGTCTGACGATGTATATCCCACTTTTCTTATTCTCAGGCAGAACAGCATCGGGAGTGCCGCCTGTGATAGGTGCTCCGCTTTGGGGAATCTTAAGCTGCCAGCCGGCGTGGATCCGGTTCGGGTTCTTGATCCGGTCACTGTTGGCTGCCACGATCTCGGTTACGGAGCAGTTGTATTTTCTGGCGATTGCCCAGAGAGTGTCACCTGCCTGTACGGTATAGGTCATATAGGAGGTGGTGTTTTTCACGACAGGAGAGGGAACTTCACGGTCGGTCTGTTCTCCTGAGCTGCTGTCGTCAGTCTTATACTGCTCTACGATATTGTTGGTGTTGTTGCCGGGAATGATGGGAGTCGTGTTCTTCGTCCATTTTGCCTTGAGGGTCATAGTGCATTTGACTGTATCCGTGTCAAAGTTCCATTTTGTTTCCGTACCGTTGTTATCATAATACCAGCCTTCAATACTATGCCCCTCTTTGGTGGGAACGGGATCCGGTGCGGTGAGTGCCGCTCCGTCCTTGCGCCAATTCACTTTCTGGGTGATGCTCTGGTCTCCATTGTCCGGGTCAAAAGTGATCACGAGCATACCGTTCAGGGTGGCTTTGCTGAAATCACCGCCTGAAACCGTACCATCATTGTTCGTGATCGTACCGGTAAATGTACCGTCGATAATGGCACCACTGCTCTCATTAATAACCTCATTCGTGAATGTGCCATTTCGGATGGTGCCGTTGTTGGTTATTTTGCCCGGAAACTCAGTGCTGCCGGCAGCATTCTCACTGCCGGTGATCGTGCCGGTGCCGTACTCGTTACCGTTTGTCACGGTGCCGGACATTTCGCCACCGTCAGCATTCAGAATGCCAACGTTTGTTACATCTGTGTAGATTTTTGCATTGCCGCTTATAGTAAGAGTAGTCTCCTGACTGGAAGTATTGTATACATGGCTTGCGTCATTCTCATTATACGGATCACCGATTGTGCCTCCTGTCATGGTGAACTGATTACTGTTCCGCACCCCGCCACCTGAAGCATACTGACCGTCGGGGCTGGTGCAGCCTTTAATCATACCATCTGACATAATAAAAGTTCCCTTGTTGCAAACACCGCCGCCCCCAAACGCTACTGTCGTGCATGCACTGATTGTTCCACCGTACATTTTAAAGGTGCCGTGGTTTATTACACCGCCACCATCGTTATTTGCGATGCAGTTGTGGATATTAGAGCTGGTAGCCATGACGAATGTGCACCCCGAGGCGACATACACGCCGCCTATCTGGGCCGCGCAGCCGATAATACTTCCGCCCGTCAAGGTGAATGTGCTGCTCTTGCCGATGGCAGAGTCATAGGCAAGGCGTACACCGCCGCCGAGACCACCTGCCGAGCATCCGACGATGCTGCCACCGGTCATGGTCAGTGTACCGCCGGCATTAACAAGCACACCGCCGCCATCATTGTAGACAAAATCACCGCCACCGCCCGTAATAACTCCACCGGAGACAATTTCCGTGCCATCTTTGTCCAGTTTCCACATGTCAATGTACCAGGTCAGATATTTACAGTTCGGGTTAAAGTTGTGTTGTGTGGTTTTGTTGCTGTCCGCAATTGTCAGATTGCCGTCCGACTCTACCTTGATTACGCTGCCGCCGCCGGTCATTTTCAGTACACAACCGTTCAAATCCAGTGTCACAGTACGGTTGACCGTCAGTGTAGAGCCGATATCGATATCCCTCTTCAGTGTGATCCAGGAAAAACTGCTATCTGCCAGTGCCCCAGTCAGTTCCTCCGCTGTCGCCACTTCCTTCACACCGTTTGCAACCGGCAGTGCTGCGTACAGTCCGTTCAGGGCCGCTGCAGCTTCATTTCCCGATGCGCTTTCCAGAGAACCCAACTCCTCTGTGGATGTCGGGGGATTTGTCAGCTGTCCGGTTTCTGCTGCCGATACCGGCGTGGAGACCAGAGAAAGTACCATGGAACTGCAAAGCAGCGCCGCATAGATCCGTATTCTTTGCTTTTTCATTTATTTTTTCCCTCCCGTTGTTGTGATGCATTTCCTTTTCCCGTGCCTTGTCCGCAGTGTTCTCTTTCCCGGAGTCTGATACACAGTACTGTGATCATGACCGCCGTGGCGAAAGAAATTACCCCCACCAGCACATAACCGCCGGCGTCTTCATGCAGCAGGATAGAACCGTACATTCCCCGGGCGGTGATCTGCGTCTGGCCGGTTGCTGTGTGCACCGTTCCCACAAGGAACGCAGACAGTGCCGTGCACAGGGCAGACAGCCGGCAGATCCCGCGGCGCTCCTTCCGGCGATATTTTTCATGCACCCGTTTTTTCACCAGTTCGACCCGTTTTTCTGTATCATACATATCGTTGAAAACCTCCCTTCGGAAAGTAAAGTCATAAAATACATATGCCCTTCATCTAATTAGGTACAAAAAAGCGAAAAAACTCTCACCTGAAATTCAATTTTTTCAAAAAAAGTTTCAAAAAAAGTTCTTCAAAAAACAGGAGCTGCCGACAGCAGCTCCGCAAAAGACAGGATTCAGTTGTGATTCTGGGTAAGGCGGCGGGTGATCAGTTTCCCTGCCGTCAGGATCAGCACAGGCAGAATGTATGCGATATACTGTATCGCACCGCCATAGGCGATCAGAAGATTATAAATTGCATGAAAAGTGATGGCTGCCCCGAGCAGACCGCAGGTTCCGGCGATCTTCAGCCAGGTGCGCTGCCATACATACGCCAGTCCACCGCCGACGATGGCACCACAGATCACGTGCATGGCACCCGTTCCAATGCCCCGGAAAAAGATAAAGGAAAAATGTTCGGCTCCGTTTTGAATCAGATAGCAGACATTTTCAAAGGTGGCAAAGGAAAGTGCAACGATGATGGCAGCATTTTTTATCGGCACCGGTTCAGGCTCAAATACAAGAAGATAAAAGAGCAGCGGCAGGAGTTTCATCACTTCTTCTACCACAGGTGCGATCTCTGCGGTGGCGGCAATCGTATCTGCTGCGTAAAGAGCGGCAAAGAAGGTATTGATGTAAGCGGAGAGCAGGCATGCCCCCATTCCTGCAAGACAGCACAGAAAGAATTTGGCCTGCCGCCTACCCATGCACAGGGCGGCGATCAACAGGGGTGAGGCCATACAGATAAATACATTTTCAATATAGGTCATGTCCGCACCGCCTTTCCTGTGGCAGGCAGCAGCCCGAAAAGGCAGAACGTCAGCAGAAGATCACACCAGCAATAGGGACTGAAGATAGAGTCGCCCGGCCAGAAGCAGCCGGAGGTCCACAGAGCGTATTCTACCGCAACATAGCAGAGGATTCCGATGTGAAAATACCGCAGGTTCCGCCCTTTTCCCGTCTGTGTCTCTGCGTAGACAAGACCGTGGATGGAACGATAGGAGACAAGGATCATCATGCCGCACCAGAGCAGGTTGGAGAGAATGTCACCAAAGGTACAGTAAAATGCGCACAATGGGACTCCGATCAGCGGAGCCAGCAGGGATTTCCGACAGGAAAAGCTTCTTTCCTCCGGGGAGGAGAGAGTATATTGTAGGAGACAGAGAAAAATAACGCTGGAGACCCAGCCGAATTCCGATACATAAAAGATCCGTGGTGTTTCGGAAAACAATAACAGATACAATGTCCAGTACAGGGAGCCCAGTGCGAAACAGCCATAAAAGCAAATCAGCAGAAAATATGACAGTGTCCGATGTCTCAGATAACGAATGCCGCTCAGACAGAAGCCCAGCAGGGTAACGAAAAATTGCAAAAGATTAATGATCAATTCCATTGGTGCGGTCCCCCCTCTGCTCTGCCTGCTCTTCTTTGTCCAACAGATGGACACGAAAACACAGGATCGTCACGCATACGCCGAGAAGAAATGAAAGCAGCCCTATTATGATATATTCGGGTGCAGCGCCACCGCCAAGGATCGTTGCCGCCGTTTCATGTCCGGAGGAGATCCCCGGCACCATTTGCCCGGAAATCCCAGGCATGACAAAGGAAGCCCCGAAGATCACAGCAAGGCATGTCGCTATGCAGGAAATAGCAACGATCCGCCGCTGTTTCCGCCTTTTTTGCCGCTCTTTTTCCGCAATCCTTCGTCGGACTTCTGCAATCCGTTCCTCATGACTCCGCATTTGTTATTCCCTCCCGTTCCAATAATCCCCGCAGACGCTCTTTTCCCCGGTACATTATATTAGTGATCTGCTTCACGCTTTTTCCCATAACTTCAGCGACCTGCCGGTAACTCATACCCTCAAAATAGGTCAGATAAAGAGCTTCTCTGTAATCCGGATTCAGTTCACCCATGCATAAATGCAGGATCTGATTCCGTTCTTTTGTCCGGATCACCTCATCCACCAGTTTTCCACCTTCCGGCTCTTTGGTCAGATCATCAAGACAGAAGTGATGCCGTCGGATGCTTTTATGGCGCAAAGCCATATGTCGCGCAGCTTTATACAGGTAGGCCCTGAATCCGCCATCCCGGATATGGGGCCTTTTGGCGAACAGGTAGGAAAATACTTCTATCATCAAGTCCTCAGCCTCGTGAACGTCATGCAGATAGCCGTTGATGTATAAGGTCAGTGGATTGTCGTATTTTCTCATCAATTCTTCCAGCCCTGTTTCATCGCCGCTTAAATATTGTCGGTATAATTCTTCGTCGGAAATCATATTGTGTACATCCTTTCCACTGTAACCGGCGTTTTGATCCTTTGTAATTTCGAATGTGTATGGAATTGCGTAAGCTGCATTGCAACGGAGCAATCATGTATTAAATTTTATTATATGCGAATAAGATTATATTTTCAAGTTACGCGTTTCCCGGCTTCTTTTCTGCAGATCTTCGCCGGGAGAGACAGGTATAAAACAGCCATAAAAATAAGAAAGTCCCCACAGAGTGGGAACTCTCCTGAATGTTATGATCTGTTGTTACATTGAAGTGTTAGAAAGGCTCTGTAAAGCATGATCTGCAATCAGTGTGGTACAGTGCTCTTCTAAGAATGTCCGGCTCGCCACAGTGGAGCGTTTGGGAATTCCGTATTCAGAGATTACGTTGCAGACTCTGTCGAATACATCACGGTCTTCCGGACCCTGTGTGAGAACGAGATAGTATGCATTCCCCTCTTCATGGTACAGTGTACTGAACCCATGATAATGACCGGCAGTCACGACGGCAGCGTTGATTACCTGATTCAGAGTATCCATACGGAACAGGCGGGATCTGACAGCGTCGTTTTCCTCGGGAGTGGGAGCAGCGGGAGTCTCGGCTGCAGTCTCCTCATTTTGGATGCGGCGGAACAGATCCAGCACCTCATCCGCGGAACTGTTGTCACCATCCTCATCGGTATCTTCCGTAACGGAAGGTGCAAAGCGGGAAAAACGGGTATCCAGCTCATCCGGGTCTTCCACTTTCGTAATGATCAGTACGATACAATCCGCATTCAGCGGGATGGCCTCGATCATCAGGGGAATATCTTCTGCCTCAAAACCAAATTCAAAATTGGCCTGCTGCATCATATCACGGAACAGAGATTTTGCCTTTTCCGTGCCGTAAGCAAGCTCACTTATTTTCAATTCGCGGCTGGCGAGATCTTCGCGGGTCAGCGTGCAGCGAATCTGATTTTCATTTACTTTTTCTATTTTCATGCGACAACACTTCCTTTCTGCCTTCGCATTGGTATGGTATATAGCTTATACTTTCCCTATATTTTAGTCAATAGACGCAGTTCACTCTTTAAAAAAATTTAATAAAACAGCTTGCCAAACAGGTTGCGACAGTATATAATCTAACCCATAGATGCCTCTGATACTCCGGTACGGAGAGGAGGCTGACGGTTTTTCTTTATTCTTGTTGATTTACTGGGAACGATTCGTTCCATTTCATCCCATTTTTATTTATTATGCAGATAGCTGTTAATGTATTAGGGTATTTATAGGTTATGCGCATCTGTAAAATATAGTATGGAGATGTCTTACAGGCATATACGTGTCTGGTCATAATATTTCAACGGATAATTTCACAATCATAATTCCAAATTTTTCATTTTATTACCAGTACTGTCAGAGGCATTTATATTTAATGAAGAGGTGTCTGCAAGAAAACGGCAACTGAGGGAAGTCTCACGAATACTTTTGGTCGAAGGCTGCTGCAAATGGTGGATACCGGTATTTACTCCTATATAGGGACAGAAAGTGTCAGCTCACACCCGTGAGAAGATCTGAGATCTAAAAAGGGAATACACTGCAGGAGCGCAAAACGGGATTGCCTCTCTGGCTGTGTCCTGCAGTGTATGAATAAACAAGTATGAATAAACATGTACTAATGAACTTTTATGTGTTCCTTGTATTATATGGAGGAACTGTGATAGAATAAAAATGTTCTGCCGATGTGGGCGGAATGTAAGAACGGGCAAAAACGATGCAGGTTGGCCCTGCGGATGGGAGCACATATGAAGAAAAAGATATTACCGGTGATCATTGCAGTCCTGTTGATCCTTGTGATCGGAGGCGTAACACTGGGCAAGGTGCTGCTGGATAAATATTCCTACAGCAAAGAAGAAGCAGACTGGAATGAATTCTACCAGGTGTCAGAGACAGACAGAAGCGCTATTATTTTACAGGATGAGATGGTGGAAGAACAGGCGCTTATCAGAGATGGTGTCTGCTATTTTGATCTGGCAACTGTGCATAAATATATGAATGAAGTGTTCTATGCGGATGTGACGGAGAACCTGCTGTTATATGCCACTCCGACGGAAGTGATCCGGACGGTGTTCGGCGAGACATCCTACAGCACAACGGAAGGAATGCAGGATGCAGGCTTCGTTATCAGCTTTGTCGAAGGAGATACGGTATATGTGGCTGCGGATTATGTAAAGCTGTTCACGAATTACTCCTATGAATGCTATGACAGACATGTACAGGTCTATACGGAATGGGGCACCAGACAGGTGGCGCAGCTGAAGAAGGATACAGCTGTCCGTTTACGCGGCGGTGTGAAGAGCCCGATCCTGACGCAGGCAGCGAAGGGAGATACCCTGGAGATTTTAGAGCAGATGGAGACATGGAGTAAAGTAAAGACTGCGGATTCCGTGATCGGCTATGTGGAGAATAAGCGTCTGGGAGATATTACGGAAGAGACCGAAACTCCGGTGACGGATTATCAGGAACCGGAATATACTTCACTCACCGGTGATAGCAAGATCTGTCTTGGATGGCATTCCATTGGTGGCGTCGGCGGTAACGATACGCTGTATTCCATGGTATCCGGTACGAAGGGAATGAATGTGATCGCACCTACCTGGTTCAGTATGACTGATGAGTACGGAGCATTCCGAAGCTTTGCAACAGCGGATTATGTAACCACCGCCCACAATATGGGACTGCAGGTATGGGGCGTACTGGATAACTTTAATTACGCTAATGAAAACGGTATATCCATCAGTACATTAAATATGTTGTCATCCACCACGGCGAGACAGACCCTGGTGCAGAATGTGACGGATACGGCAGTCAGCCTGGGACTGGATGGCATCAATGTAGATTTTGAACAGCTGAGCAGCGATTGCGGCCCTCATTATGTGGAATTCTTAAGAGAACTTTCCATTCAGTGCCGTAATAAGGGACTGGTACTCTCCGTAGACAATTACGTACCGTTTAATTTCAATGATTATTATCGCCTGGATATTCAGGGACAGGTTGCTGATTATGTTATCATTATGGGATATGATGAGCACTGGCATGGCAGCAAGGATCCCGGAAGCGTGGCAAGTATCGGTTATGTATCCGATGGACTGGACAGAACCCTGCAGGAGGTTCCGGCGAATAAGGTAGTCAATGCACTTCCGTTCTACACTATCCTGTGGAAAACAGAAGGGACAGATGTGACGGATGAATACATCACCATGCACAATGAGGCAGATTTCATGAGCAGAGCCGGTGTGACGGCAGAGTGGGATGAAGAGACCTGTCAGAATTATGCGGAGTGGACCTCAGGTAATGCTACCTACCAGATCTGGCTGGAGGATGCGGAATCCATCGCCGTGAAACTGAACATGATGACCACGAAGAATATCGGTGGTGTGGCAGTATGGCGACTGGGCTACGGAACACAGGCAGCCTGGGAATTGATCAACGCCTACCTGCAATAACTACTTGAGAGTTACGCGAGCAATGAGCCGCGCATAGGCATAGTGAGGACAGCGATGGGCGCTTGCACACAAATCGCTGTCTTTACTTATGCCGTGATGCGGCGAACGCCGCGATATGAAATAAGATTGGCAGCGCCTTTTGCTGACAATCTTATGAATAGCGTGGCTCATTGCGGAGAACTGCCAATAAATGTGGAGCGTCCTATGCGACACATTTATGAATTGAGTGCATGGCCCGTAACGTAGGGCTGTCGTAAACCAGGCAAGTTCCGCCTGCGCCCATTCTTTTGTCTCAGCGTAGGCACAGGAGACAGAAAGAAGCTAGTCTGTGTCCTTCTTACGCCTCAGCGTGGGCACAGGAGACAGGAAGAAGCTAGTCTGTACCCTTCTTACGCCTCAGCGTGGGCACAGATGATAGGAGCAAGCTCCTCTGTACTCTTAAATCAAGGTACGGGGCGTTATACACAAGATTTGATGATCACGCCCCGCACAACATAAACTCCCGGGCTTAATGGGCTATAATTGATGATCACGCCCTGCGCAACATAAACTCCCGGGGCTTAATTGACTATAATTAATGATCACGCCCCACATAACATATAAACTCCCGGGGCTTAATTGACTATAATTGATGATCACGCCCCGCACAACATAAACTCCCAGGGCTTAATTGACTATAATTGATGATCACGCCCCGCATAACATAAACTCCCGGGGCTTAATTGACTATAATTGATGATTATGCCCCACGTATCGAATAAGACTGGGATTTGTGCGCAAGCGTCCACGCCAAGTCTTTCTTGTTCTCTAGAGTGGCTACGCTTTCGTAGCTTTCCAGTTTGGTGTAAAACCCTAAAAAACAATGAATTCCGTACAAAAAAGTTCCCAAATCAGGAATTTTTGTACGGAATTTCTTCATTTTGCACGCTCAGCGAAAATAACAGCTTTTTACATGTCAAAATCTCCTGTTTTTGTATTTTTTTAGCAAAAAATGGCGTTTTTAATACAAACAGAACTCCCCGAGCGGTTTACGACAGCCCTACGTTACGAGCCATGCACCCAATTCATAAATGTGTCGCAAAGGGCGCTCCACATTTATTGGCAGTTCTCCGCAA
>ERZ1673701.3202-NODE-3202-length-11493-cov-3.120301_pt1 | contig 11493 bp, 10 predicted proteins | sample MGYA00580231_ERZ1673701 | MGnify/ENA primary metagenome ERZ1673701 (study PRJEB41218, sample SAMN15661798) | gut metagenome | host: Homo sapiens | place: Canada: London | collected 2015-08-20/2019-03-30 | study: EMG produced TPA metagenomics assembly of...
CCGCAAGGAAGCGATGCTGCGATAAAAAAATAACGGCCTGCATGAGGCAGGCCGTTATGAAAAAGCTACGTGTTTACGTGTGGATTAGTACATTCCGCCCATTCCGCCGCCCGGAGCTGCGGGAGCAGCCGGTTCCGGAGCAGGAATATCTGCCACAAGGCACTCAGTTGTCAGCATCACGCTGGCAACGCTGGCTGCGTTCTGAAGCGCAGAACGGCTGACCTTGGTCGGATCCAGAATACCCTTTTCCACCATGTTGCCGTATTCGTCCTTTAAAGCGTCGTAGCCGTAGCCGGTTTCGTTCTTAGTCAGAACCTTATCGACAACGACAGAGCCTTCCACACCGGCATTGAAGGCGATCTGGCGGATCGGCTCCTCGAGCGCGCGAACAATGATGGCAGCGCCGGTCTTTTCGTCTCCGCTGAGCGTTTCCATGTGCGCCTTAACCTTGGGCAGCACGTTCAGGAAAGCGATTCCGCCGCCCGGAACGATGCCTTCTTCCACTGCGGCGCGGGTAGCGGCCAGCGCATCCTCGATGCGCAGCTTGCGCTCCTTCATTTCAACCTCGGTAGCGGCGCCAACGTTGATGACGGCTACGCCTCCGGCCAGCTTCGCAAGACGCTCCTGAAGCTTCTCGCGGTCGTAATCGCTGGTGGTCTCTTCGATCTGTGCTTTGATGGAAGCGATGCGCGCTTTGATATCGTCTGCATTGCCTGCACCCTCAACGATCGTGGTGTTTTCTTTATCCACCTTGACCTGACGTGCGGTGCCGAGCATATCCATGGTCGCGTCCTTGAGTTCCAGGCCGATCTCCTCGGAAATGACCTGACCGCCGGTAAGAATCGCGATATCCTGAAGCATTGCTTTTCTGCGGTCGCCGAAGCCCGGAGCCTTTACAGCCACGCAGGTGAAGGTGCCGCGGATCTTGTTGACAACCAAGGTCGCCAGCGCTTCGCCCTCTACGTCCTCAGCAATAATGAGCATTTTGCGGCCCTGCTGAACCACCTGCTCTAAAACCGGCAGGATCTCCTGAATGGAGCTGATCTTTTTATCTGTGATCAGGATCAGCGGGGAATCCAAAACCGCTTCCATTTTGTCGTTATCCGTTACCATGTATGCGGAAGCATAGCCGCGGTCGAACTGCATGCCTTCCACGATGGACAGGCTGGTTTCAAGCGTCTTAGCTTCTTCAACGGTAATAACGCCGTCCTTGCCGACCTTTTCCATTGCGTCTGCGATCAGCTGACCGATCGCTTCGTCGCCGGCGGAAATGCTGGCAACCTGCGAAATAGCGGTTTTGTTTTCAATGGGCTTGCTGATGGTCTTGAGCGAATCGACCGTTACGTCCACTGCCGACATAATGCCCTTGCGCAGCACCATCGGGTTAGCGCCTGCCGCAATGTTTTTCACGCCCTCATGGAAGATCGCCTGCGCGAGAACAGCCGCGGTCGTGGTGCCGTCGCCGGCCACGTCGTTAGTCTTTACGCTGACTTCCTTCACCAGCTGCGCGCCCATGTTCTCAAAGGGATCCTCTAACTCGATCTCCTTAGCGATCGTAACGCCGTCGTTATTGATCAGCGGGGAGCCGTATTTCTTATCCAGAACTACGTTGCGGCCCTTCGGACCGAGAGTGATCTTCACCGTGTTTGCAAGAACGTTTACGCCGGCCTCAAGGCTGCGGCGTGCTTCCTCGCCGTATTTGAACTGTTTTGCCATATTGATGCACGCTCCTTCTATTATTCGATTACTGCCAAAATGTCGCTTTGCCGAATTACGATCAGCTCAGAGCCGTCCAGCTTTACTTCGTTGCCGGCATATTTGCTGTAGATAACCTTGTCGCCTAATTTTACCTGCATGGCTACCTCTTTGCCGTCTACGTTTCCGCCGGGGCCTACCGCTACAACTTCGGCTACCTGCGGCTTTTCCTTTGCAGCGCCCGGAAGAATGATTCCGCTCTTTGTGGTTTCCTCACAATCGACCAGCTTTACTACTACGCGGTCGAATAAAGGTCTTATGGTCATATAAAAAACCTCCTTTTAATGAATCGGTGTAAATTTGGCACTCTTGCTCTTTGAGTGCTAACACGCTTATAATATATAACTTGGGGGCGATTAGCAAATGTACGAGATTCCTGAAAAATGCCATTTTTTTGGAATATCAGTGAATAGCTTCGGATATCTCTTGAAATCTTGATTTTTCTGCCAATCATAATTTCGGGGGCTGAAAACAGGATTTTTACGGCGATTTCGGTGTTTTTACGCAGGAATTATTCACAAACCGTCGAAATATTATTCATAAAAATTCTGCTTTTTTAGGCAGCGGAAAGCGGTGGGTATCTTGGATAAATGGGATAAACGATTTATGGAGCTGGCGCAGACGGTCGGCGGCTGGTCAAGCTGCTATCAAAGCGAACGGAAGATCGGCGCGGTCATCGTGCGCGATAAACGCATTTTAACGACAGGCTATAACGGCGCGCCGTCTGGCATTCCCTCCTGCGCAGAGCGCGGGGAATGTTTGCGCCGAAAGCTGGGGATCGCCAGCGGCACGCGGCAGGAGCTGTGTTATGCGATTCATGCGGAGCAAAACGCGCTGATTCAGGCCGCAAAGCTCGGCATCAGCGTGGACGGCGCAACGCTTTACTGCACGCATCAGCCGTGCGCCATTTGCACAAAGCTGATTATCAATGCGGGCATCAGCCGCGTGGTTTACCGGTATCCGTATCCGGATGAGTTTGCGCGGGAGCTGTTCCGGCAGGCGGGCACGCGGGTGGAAGCGTTTGAGGATTAAACGGTCTGCCCTTTGAGCTTGTTGATCGTTCGGGGAATGCTGTCGCGGGAATTGCCCCAGTCTGCGTCCTTATTCGCATAGTCGAACTTTTTTGTAAACCAAAGCAGTTCTTCGTCGAGACGCTGCATCGCTGTCTTCTGCCGCTGGATTAACACGGCAGTGAGCGGCGATTTTTTTTCGGCGCAGAGCATAAGCAGCTCCAGAAAATGCGGCACGCAGAAGCCCTTTCCGTTTTCAACGAGGCGTTTGAATTCACTGTCCTTTTGGTAAAGGGTGAGTACGGTCTCCTCGTAGCGGCGCAGATTTTCCTTTGTGTGACTGCAGATCACACAGGTTCCCTCGCTGCTTGTCAGGGCGGCCTTTAAGCGTTCCAGCTCCTCATTCAGCTCTTTCTTTTTTCCGCTGAACAGGCCGCCGCTGTTTGCGGCTTTCTTTGCATAGGCGTCAAGCAGTTTGGCGTTTTTGACGTTCTGCTCGTGCAGGTGCGTTTGCAGCTGAAGCGCGAGCGGCAGGCGGGTTTGGGCGTCGTAGAGCTGCTTTAAATGCGCTGTGCAAAAGCCGCAGCGGTTCACCTCAACGCGCCGTTCCGGCACCATTGCGCCTGCGCCCAAGCAGGAGGAAACGTAGGCGGCGTCCATATCGGCCTTGATTTTGCATAAGGGGCACTCGCAGTCTTCCTTGAAGGCGTCAATCACGGTAATGGTATCGATTTTATAGTCCATAACACTCTGTTCCTTTGCTGAATTTTCCTTATTATTATAGCATATCTGTTTCCTGATTCATATTGTTTTGTGCCGGTTCATAAAATTTTAACGGCTGAAAATGATTTATATGAAAGAGGGAGCGGCGTATATGCGTTATAAAACCGGTTTTTCCATTCAAAGGCGAAGAAAAGAAATAGGTAAGCGGGCGGCGGGACTTATGATGTTTACCGCTGTGATCGCGTGCTTTGCGTTGGTTGCGTTTGCGGGAGATTGGATTGCAAGGGTGGCGCTCGTGCCGATGCTTGGCATCGGGGAGGAAAAAGACGCGAAGAATGCGGTTGCGCTGGAGGGCTTTGAGATTTACTGTGCGCAGATCGGCATGTATACCACGCAGGAAAAGGCGGAGCTTGCGGCGGAAAGCGCACAGAAGCGCGGCGGAGCGGGTTTTGTGGCGGAGGACGGCTATTACCGCGTGCTGGCCAGCGCCTACAGAACGGAAGAGGAAGCGCTCAGCGTGGCGGAGAAGCTGGGCGAGCAGGGCTATGCAGCTTCCGTTTATACGATCAAGGCGGAGGCGGCGGTCTGCTGCGTTTGTAAGGATCAAAAGCAGCGGGAGGATTTGCAGGAACGCCTGTCCTTTTTTCCGTGGCTGTGCCGCCGCCTTGCGGAGCTGAGTCTTTCGATCGACCGGGAGGAGATCACGCAGACGCGCATGCTGGTGGAGCTTTCCGGCTTGAAGGCACAGGCGGCTGAAGCGGCCAAGGCGTTTCCGGATATACCGGATCAGCCGGCGCTGACCGCCGCGGTAAAGGATGCGCTGGCGCTTGCGGAGCAAACGCTTGGCAGCGCACAGGAATCGGAAGAGGTAAAATACGCCTGCATTCTTATGGCGCAGGCTTATGCGCAGCTTGGGGGCAAGGTCGTAGCGTGATAGCGGAGGAGAGTGGCGTGATGCGGGGCGATAGTATAGCAGCGTGGGATGATTAGAAAAAAATGTTGCATTTTCGCCTATATATGGTATACTAAAACATTATGATAGGGTATTTCTACAAAATACGGAGGAACATACATGGAATATAATGCCGGTGATATTAAAATTCTGGAGGGCTTGGATGCAGTCCGTATGCGGCCGGGTATGTATATCGGCACTACTGGCTCTAAAGGGATGCACCATTTGCTGTGGGAGATCATTGACAATGCGATCGATGAAGTGGCGAACGGCTATGCGGATCATATTTGGGTAACGCTGCATCCGGATAACAGCGCTTCCGTGGAGGATAACGGCCGGGGGATGCCGGTGGGGATCCATCCGCAGAAGGGGATTTCGGCTGTGGAGGTTATTTTCACGCAGCTGCATGCCGGCGGAAAATTCGATGCCCATAATTATAAATACAGTGGCGGGCTTCACGGCGTAGGCGCGTCGGTGGTGAATGCGCTTTCAGAGTGGACAAAGGTGGAGGTCTATCACGATTACAAGATTTATCGCTGCGAGTTTGCCTCCTATTATGACGCTAACGAGCGGCGCACACTCTCAGGCGTAACGACAAAGCATCTTCAGGAGTGCGGCAAGACGCATAAGAAGGGCTCGCTTGTTACGTTTAAGCCGGATAAGACCGTGTTTGACATGGCGCAGTTTAATTATGAAACCATTAAGCGCAGACTGAAGGAGCTTTCGTTCCTCAACGGCGGCATGACGGTTACGCTCACGGACGAGCGGATTAAAGATGAAGCAGGGCAGAGCAAAACGGTGGAATACTGCTTTAACGGTGGAATTTCCGATTATGTTCAGTATCTTAACGAGGAAAAGGAGACCTGTTTTGAGAAGCCCATCTTTATTGAGGGGGAGAAGGACGGCATTTACTGCGCCGCCGCCATTCAGTATACGGATTCCTACACGGAGAGCATTTTTTCGTTTGTCAATAACATTCCGACAACGGAGGGCGGCACGCATGAAACGGGCTTTAAGGCCGCGCTGACAAAGGTGCTTAACGATTACGCCCGAAAGAACGAGGTGCTCAAGGAAAAGGACGCAAACTTTCAGGGAGAGGATTTCCGCGAGGGCATTACGGTGGTGCTCAATGTGAAAATGCAGAATATCCAATTTGAAGGGCAGACCAAAACGAAGCTCGGCAATGTGGAAGCGCGTCCGGCGGTGGAGGCGATCGTTTCTGATAAACTGGCGGCGTATTTGGAGGATCTGAAGAATTCCGAGGCGGGCGCTGCCATTATGGAAAAAGCGGTGCAGGCTTCGCGCGTGCGGGAGGCTGCGCGCAAGGCGAAGGATCTGGCGCGCAAGCGCAGCAGTCTGGAGGGTGCGCCGCTTGTGGGCAAGCTTTCCTCCTGTACGGGCAGAAAGCCGGAGGAAAACGAGCTGTTCATTGTAGAGGGCGACAGCGCGGGCGGAACGGCCAAGCAGGGGCGGGATCGGCGCTTTCAGGCGATTCTTCCGCTGCGCGGAAAGCCGTTGAACGTGGAAAAGAAGCGGCTGGATCAGGTGTTGGCAAACGATGAATTCCGTTCCATCATTACCGCGCTGGGGACAAGCATTGATGTGGACTTTGATATTTCCTCGTTAAAATACCATAAGGTCGTGATCCTTGCCGATGCCGATCAGGACGGCGCGCATATTCGGGCAATCTTGCTGACATTCTTTTACCGCTATATGCGGCCGCTGATAACCGACGGCCATGTGTTTATCGGCGTGCCGCCGCTGTATAAGCTGGAAAAGAGCTCTACAAAGGAAACCGTGTATGTCTATGACGATGCGGAACGCGCTGCGGTGGCCGAGCGCATGGGGCGGGGCTACACGATTCAGCGCTATAAGGGCTTGGGCGAGATGAGCGCCGAGCAGCTGTTTGAAACCACGATGAACCCGGCAACGCGCACGCTGGTGCAGGTGTCCATTGAGGATGCGGCGGAGGCGGAGCACCTGGTAACGGTGCTGATGGGCGATAAGGCCGATGTGCGCAAGCAATATATCATCGAACATGCGAACTTTAATAAGGAAGATCTTTTTGCCAAAGAGAAGGGGGTGCAGTAAATGGCCAAGAAACAGGACGAGCAATATTTTATTCCGCTTTCACAGCAGAATGTGCGCACTGAAACGATGGAAGACGTGATGCACAGCAGTATGCTGCCGTACGCGGAGCATGTTATTTTGGAGCGCGCGCTGCCCCGTGTGGAGGACGGCTTGAAGCCTGTGCAGCGCCGTGTGCTGTATGCCATGTATACGCTGGGGCTTTTTCCGGATAAGCCTACGAAGAAGTCTGCGCACATTGTGGGGGAATGCATGGCGAAGTATCACCCTCACGGGGATTCGAGCATTTATGAAACGATGGTGCGCATGGCGCAGGATTTTAACCTCCGCGAGCCGTTGGTATACGGCCAGGGAAATTTCGGTTCTATCGACGGCGATTCTGCGGCTGCGTTTCGGTATACCGAGGCGCGCTTAGCGCCCATTGCACTTGAAATGCTGCGGGACATTGACAAGGATACCGTTAAATGGTCGTTAAACTTTGACGATTCGCTTAAAGAGCCGGACGTGCTTCCGGGGCGATTCCCCAACCTGCTGGTCAATGGCTCTTACGGTATTGCGGTGGGTCTGGCCACAAACATTCCCACGCATAATCTCGGTGAGGTGATCGACAGCGTGGTTGCGCAGATCGATAACCCGCGCATTTCGCTTTCGGAGCTTTTAAAGCATGTAAAAGGGCCGGATTTTCCGACGGGCGGCTATATCATCAACGGCGGAGAGATTGAAAACGTTTACAGAACCGGTAAGGGAAAGCTGACGGTTCGTGCAAAAACGGCGGTGGAAAATGCGCCTAACGGGAAAAAGCTGATCGTGATTTCGGAAATTCCCTATGGCGTAAATAAAGCCAAAATGCTTGCGGATATTTTAAAGCTTGCCGAGGAGAAAAAAGGCGTGCTGGCTGCAATTAATGATATTCGGGATGAATCGGATATGAAAACCGGTATGCGCGCCGTCATTGAGCTGAAAAAGGACGCCGATGTGGAGAAGATCCTTGCGCTGCTGTTTAAGTACAGCGATCTGCAAAACACCTTTGGCGTGAATATGGTGGCCATTGCGGACGGGAAGCCCATGCAGTTGGGGCTTTTTGAGATGAACCGTTATTATATCGAGCATTATAAAACAGTCGAACGCAGGCGCGTGCGGCACGATCTGGAAAAAGCAAGGCTGGACGAGGAGATTCAGGCAGGGCTGCTGATCGCGATTCAGAATATCGACCGCGTGGTTAAGATCATTCGCACAAGCGCCAATGTTAAGGAAGCAAAGGAGCGCCTGCGTGCGGAATTTACGCTGACCGACCGGCAGGCAACGGCGATTTTGGAGATGCGCCTTGCACGCTTGACGGCGCTGGAGGCAAAGCAGATCGAGCAGAAGCTTGCCGAGCTGCGCGCGCTGATCGCGGAGCTGGAAGCGCTGCTGGCCGATAAGCAAAAGCTTATGCAGCTGATTAAAAAAGAGCTGCTGGATCTGAAACGCAAATATAAATCTCCGCGCAGAACGGTGATTTTATCGGAGGCGCCCCAAAGCGCAGAGGTTTCCCAGCAGGATTTTAAAGTGGTGGAGGACGCCGTTTTGGCGATCGACAAGGCCGGAAGCGTGCGGCGCGTTTCGGTAAAGAACTTTAAAGCCTCCAACAAAGAGGTTGCTTCGCCGGAAAATTTTGTGGTGTCGCTGCTTACGGTGCGCACGGACGAGCGTGTGCTTGCGTTCAGCAATAAAGGATACTGCTATGCGTTTTCAGTGGACGATATTGCAGAATGCAAGTGGCGTGATAAGGGAACCTCTAAAGCAAAAGCGTTTTCGGGGATCGGTGAGCAGGAAGTGATTCTTTTTGCTTTACCGTTTAAGGATGATATGCAGGGCAGACTGCTGTTCTGCACGAAAAACGGCATGATTAAATGCTCGGAGCTTGGCGAATATGCCGTGAAGAAGCAGCGTTTTCAGGCGATTTCCCTGAAGGACAACGATGAAGTTTTAAATGTGGAGCTTGAAAATGCGGAGACGCAAACCGTTTTGTTCGTTACGGAGAAGGGTATGAGCCTGAACATGACAAAGCAGGAGCTTTCATCGACAGGGCGTGTTACGTCCGGCGTAAAGGGGATCGCGCTTGATGACGGAGACCGCTGCGTTTTTGCGCGGCAGGTAGACGAGGAGGGAGAGCTTATCGTTTGGAGCGATAAGGGCTATGCAAAGCGTTCTCTTTTGGTGGAATACGAGGCGGCGCTTCGGAATCGCAAGGGTCTGAAAACCTTTGATTTTAAGAAAAACGGCGCAAACGGGAGCGTGCTGATCGGTGCGCTGTGGGTCAAGGAGCCGTATGAAATGCTGCTTGCTCACGCCTCCGGGCAGATCGAATCGGTCAATACCGAGGATATTATGATCGAAAGCCGGCTTTCTGCGGGCAAGCCGTATATTTTGGTGGTTATGGGCGATGTGCTGACAGAAGCAGTGCAGGCGCTGCAATAAAACAATAAAAGGAATGGGGATCGTTATGAATTATATTTCCGCAAGGGCGCGGGCGCTCAAGCCCTATGTGCCAGGTGAGCAGCCGCAGGATCGGCGTTATATCAAGATTAATACGAATGAAAATCCGTATCCGATGTCTCCCAAGGCAAGGGAAGCGGCTGCGGCGGCATTGGAAAACGCCGCGCTGTATCCAGATCCGGATGCGACGGTGCTGCGAAAGGCTGTGGCGCAGGTGGAGGGAGTCCGCCCGGAGCAGGTATTCTGCGGCAACGGCTCCGACGAAGTGCTCGCGTTTTGTTTCGCGGCGTTTTTCGATCCCGACAGACCGGTGCTGTTTCCGGACATTACTTATAGCTTTTATCCGGTCTATGCGGATTTTTTCGGCATCTCCTATGAGCGCGTTGCGTTAGACGAGGGGTTTGGCATTGATCCCGCACGTTATGACCGTGCAAATGGAGGCGTGATCTTTCCCAATCCCAACGCGCCGACAGGCAGAGCGCTCTCTGCGGACGAGATCCGCGCGCTGGCGCAGATGCAGCGCGGCAGAGGGGTGCTGATTGTGGATGAAGCGTATGTGGCGTTTGGCGCGCAGAGCGTTATGCCGTTGATCGAGGAGTTTGATAATCTTGTTGTGGTGCGCACCTTCAGCAAATCGCACTCTATGGCGGGTATGCGCGTGGGCTATGCGGTAGCGCAGGAATCGCTGATCGCAGGGCTGAATGCTGTGAAAAATTCATTTAATTCCTATGTGGTGGACCGTGCGGCAGCCGCAGGCGGCGCGGCTGCGCTGCTGGACACGGAATATAATGCGTCCGTTGGGGAAAAAATTATCTGCACAAGGGAAAGAACGGTAAAGGAACTGAAAAAGCTAGGCTTTACCATGCCGGAAAGCAAGGCGAATTTTGTTTTTATCACGCATGAGCGTATGCGCGCGGAGGAGCTGTACCGTAAGCTGCGGGAAAAGGGGATCCTCACCCGTTATTTTGCACAGGCGCGGATCGATAACTACTTGCGCGTGAGCATCGGAACGGATGATGAGATGGATGCGTTTCTGAAAGCTGTGCGGGAAATTTTAGCGGAAAAATAGCTAAGGTGTTTCTATGCCGCATTCGCAGGAATCAAAGCGGAACACACGGCCGTATCCGGCTTTTCGCAGAGCGGCGTAGGCGGAATCAGCGGCTTCTGCGGAGGCAAAAAGGCCGTACATCAGCGCGCCGGAGCCTGTCATCACGCTTGTAAGCGCGCCGAAGCGCAGCAGCGCCGCGCGCAGCTCCGTAAGCTGCGGCAGCAGCGATTCCGTTACGGGCTGCAAATGGTTATGCATGTGTTTTGCGGCGTCGGCCGGATCGCCGTGAAGGATTGCGTGCAGCAGCGCATCGTTGTTGACGGGACGGCGCGGCAGAGAATCGTCAAACAGGGAGAATACTTTTCGGGTGGAGGCGCCGCGGCGAGGCATAATGCCTACGAAGTAAAAACGGTGTTTGTTTGGAAAGAAGGTGAGCTGCTCGCCGATCCCCTGTGCGCGTGCAAGACCGCCCTGCAAAAGAAAAGGAACGTCGGCGCCGAGCGATAGAGCAAGCTCGGAAAGCTCCGTGCGGCGCAGAGGCGAGCCGTACAGGCGATTCAGTGCTGTCAGCACAGCGGCTGCGTCGGCGCTGCCGCCGCCCATGCCTGCGCATACGGGAATGTATTTATGCAGGTAAATTCGGCAGTCGGGCAGGATCTCCGTATGCTGAAAAAAGGCATTCGCAGCTTTAAATGCGAGGTTGTTTTCTATATCGCCCAGCGGGCGGGAGCATAAAAGATCGATTCCCTTGCTTCTTTGAATGGAAACCGTGATAAAATCATGCATGGTAACGCTTTGCAGCAGCATGTCAAGCTCATGATAACCGTCATCGCGCTTACCGGTTACCGACAGCGACCAGTTGATTTTGGCATGAGCCTTAAATGTAACAATATGCATGGGAAGCCGCCCCCTTCTGCAAAGCAATAAGCATAATATAGTACCCATATTATAGCGCAGTTTTTGCGTGCTGTAAACAGCGCAGCGTTAAAAGGAGAAAGAGGTATGCTGATATACAAATGGTTTTCCGGCGAGGATCACATTGAAGATTGCAAGGCTTTGCGCCGCGAGGTATTTGTCAGGGAGCAGGGTGTTTCGCCTGCGGAGGAAGAGGATGGCTGCGATGCGCAGGCGATGCATTTGGCGCTGTATTTGAACGGAGAGCTTGCGGCGACAGCTCGGTTGTTTTCTCAAACTTGGCTTGTTGGGCGCGTAGCGGTAGCAAACGGAGAACGCGGAACAGGCCTTGGGAGAAAGCTTATGGAAGAGGTTTTTCGTTATGCGCTTGTGCACGGCGCAGCGTGCATGCATGTTCATGCGCAGCGGCAGGCTGTTCCGTTTTATGAGGCGCTGGGGTTTGTTTCCGAAGGCGAGCCTTTTTCAGAGGCAGGAATTGAGCATCTGCCCATGCGGAAGGATTTGAAGAAGCCTGTTTGACGTCA
>ERZ1673701.3244-NODE-3244-length-11326-cov-6.390649_pt1 | contig 11326 bp, 9 predicted proteins | sample MGYA00580231_ERZ1673701 | MGnify/ENA primary metagenome ERZ1673701 (study PRJEB41218, sample SAMN15661798) | gut metagenome | host: Homo sapiens | place: Canada: London | collected 2015-08-20/2019-03-30 | study: EMG produced TPA metagenomics assembly of...
TAGGGCAGATCCAATCAACTTTCGTATGGAGGGTTCCCATGAAAAAGATCGCACAGAGCATCGTGCGTCTGCGCAAGCTGATCTTAACAGTAGCGGTCCTGCTGTTGATCCCTTCCGCAATCGGCGCGGTTGCTACCCGCATCAATTATGATGTCCTGACCTATCTGCCGCAGGAGCTTGACTCCATGATCGGCGAGGTAGCGCTTGAGGACGACTTCCATCTGGCCTCCACCGGTATGATCACGGTGGAAGGCCTGCCTACCAATGAACTGATCGCCATGAAGAAGGACATTGATGCGGTGCCCGGTGTCACACAGACCTTCTGGCTCAGCGATGTCATCGACCCCAGCATCCCCACCGAGATGCTGCCCGCGGATGTCCAGCAGTTCATGTTCGGCAAAAACGATTCCACCATGCTCATCGTCCGGTTTGATGCGCCCAGCGCCAGCGACGAGACGATGAACGCCGTCCAGCAGATCAAACAGGTGCTGCGGCACGACTGCTACTTTGGCGGCATGAGCGTCATCTTGCAGGATACCAAGGCGCTGATCAATGAAGAGATGCCGCTGTACATCCTGTGCGCTGTGGGTGCCAGTATGCTGGTGCTGTTCCTCTCGCTGGAGAGCACCATCACGCCCGTGCTGTTCATGCTGGGCCTGCTGTTCCCCATTGCGTACAACTTTGGCACCAACATCTTCCTGGGTCAGATCAGCTACATCACCCAGGCGCTTTCCACGGTGCTGCAGTTGGGCGTGACGATGGACTTCTCCATCTTCCTGCTCCACCGTTATCAGGAGGAAAAGGAACTCCGCTCCTCCAACGAGGAAGCCATGGTGACCGCCATCTGCAAGACCATGACCTCCATCACCGCTTCCTCCCTGACCACCATTGCGGGCTTCCTGGCACTGTGCGCCATGCGCCTGACGCTGGGCCGCGATATCGGTGTTGTTATGGCAAAGGGTGTGGCGCTGGGTGTCATCTGCACCGTCGTCATCCTGCCTGCTTTGATCCTGACCTTTGATCAGCAGGTCGAAAAGTACAAGCACCGCACCATCGTGCCCAAGCTGACCAAGCTCAGCTACTTTGTTTCCAAGCACGCAATGCCCATCGTGGTCGTCTTTCTTGTGCTGCTGGTGCCCTTTGTGGTGGCCCAGCAAAAGACTGAGGTCTACTACACCCTGTTCGACTCGCTGCCCCAGGATCTGACCGGCATCGTTGGCACCAACAAGCTGGGCGAGGACTTTGGCATGACCACCTCCCACTTTATTCTGGTGGATGAGGACCTGACCGCAACGCAGGTGTCTGACCTTTGCGATGAGCTCAAGGATGTGGATGGCATCACCCAGGTGGTGAGCCTGGATTCCATCACCGGCCCGGGCTTCCAGACCGAACTGCTGCCCGACAGCGTGACCGAGATCCTGCAGTCCGGCGGCTACAAGCTCATTCTGGCCAACAGCTCCTATAAGACCGGCACCGATGCCATCAATAACCAGCTGACCGAGATGAACGACCTTATTAAGGCGGTTGACCCTAACGGTGTCATCACCGGCGAGGGTGCCATGACCAAGGATCTGATCGAGGTTGCGGACGTGGATTTCAAGAACGTCAACGTCTGGTCGATCATGGCGGTCGCTGCCATCATCCTGATCTCCTTCCGGAGCCTGTCCATCCCTGTGCTGCTGGTTGCCAGCATCGAGGCCGCCATCTCCATCAATATGGGCATCCCGTACTTCACCGGTACCCAGCTGCCCTTCATCGCCAGCATCGTCATCGGTACCATCCAGCTGGGCGCGACTGTGGACTACTCCATCCTGATGACCACCCGTTATCACGAGGAGCGCAGCTATGGCCGCACCCCGCGGGAAGCTGCCCAGCAGTCGCTGGAGCACTGCAGCCAGTCCATCCTGACCAGCGGCCTGACCTTCTTTGCCGCTACCGTCGGCGTGGCCGCCATCAGTAAGATGGAGCTGCTGCAGAGCATCTGCCGGCTCATCTCCCGCGGCGCACTGATCAGTATGGCCGTCATTCTGGTCGTTCTGCCCGCCGCCCTGATGCTGCTGGACTGGGTCATCCGCCACACCACCATGCACTGGCTGGTTCCTGAATCTTCCAACGCCAAGAAGTCTGATAAGGAGTAATTACCATGAAAAAATCGCTTCGTTTCGCCAGTGCGGCGCTGGCGCTGACTCTCGCCGCAGGCATGACCCTGCCCGCCTTTGCAGCCGCCAAGGCCGACTATTCTAAGGATGAGACGGTCTACGCCGTGATGAACGCCGACGGCTCCATCAAGTCCACCACCGTCAGCGAGCACCTGTACAGCGCTTCCGGCCTGTCCAATGTCACCGATGAGAGCACTCTGACCGATATCCAGAACACCGAGAGCGATGCCGCGTTCACCCAGGACGGCGAAAAGCTGGTCTGGAACACCGACGACACCGACGTGTACTATAAGGGCAATACCGACAAGGCCCTGCCCATCACCGCAAATGTCACCTATACGCTGGACGGCGTGACCGACAGCCTTGAGAACCTGATCGGCAAGAGCGGCCACCTGACCGTGACCGTCGACCTGACCAACAACGAGACCGGCACCGTGACCGTCAACGGCAAGGAGCGCACCGTTGTCACCCCGCTCATCACTGCTGTGGGCGTGATCTTTGGTCAGGATGCCACCAACCTGAGCGCCGAGCACGGAATGCTGGAATCCGCCGCCAAGAGCAGCGTGGCCGCTTTCGTCTGCCTGCCCGGCGTAAAGGACTCTCTGGACGGTCTGCTGCCCGATGACCTGTCTACTGTGGAGGATTATCTGCAGGACAGCGTCACCGTGGAAGCCGATGTCGAGAACCTGACCGCACCGCAGGTCATGCTGGCCTGTGCCACCAACGCCGATGCACTGGGCACCAATGCCTTTGACCTGAGCAGCCTCAACGAGCTGACCGATGGCATCAGCCAGCTGAACGATGCCATGAACCAGCTGATGGATGGTGCCGCCCAACTGGTGGACGGTGCTTCCCAGCTGGCCAACGGTACCCTGGCCCTGCTGGACGGCGCTTCTCAGTTGAACAGCGGTGCTTCTGCCCTGGACGATGGTCTGGGCCAGTTGACCACCGGTCTGGATACCCTGAGCTCCAATAACGCCGCCCTGCAGGCCGGTGCCCAGCAGGTGGCCGATGGTGTTCTGGCCTCCGCCAACAGCACCCTGATGGAGGGCGGCCTGATCGACACCCCCATGACCTGGGACAACTACGCTTCCGTCATTGACGAAGTGCTGACCATGAACGAAAAGACACTGGCCGCTGCCCGCAAGAAGATGGTGCGCACCGTCTGGGAGCAGGAGCCTAGCTTCAAGGACAGCCAGCTGGACATTGCCCTGTATCTCTCCGCAACCAAGACCAATCACGACCTGGAAGCTGCTCTGCGGCTGATGCAGAGCTACGACCCCTCCATGTTCAGCGCCATGCTTGATCTGAGCACTGCCAGCGCCAAGCAGACCGTGCATGACGAGCTGAAGTATCAGGCTGAGAACAGCCAGGATATCGCAGATGTCCGTGCCCTGAAGAACAGCCTGGCGCAGATCCAGTATTTCGTGTCCAGTGTCAACCAGTACACCAACGGTGTCGCCACCGCCGCTGACGGTGCCCACTCCGCAAAGGACGGTGCCGCCCAGCTGGCCGATGGCACCAAGACCCTGTATGACGGCGTGACCACCCTGAACGATGGCGCAGGCCAGCTCAGCGATGGCACGGTCCGGCTGAACGATGGCCTGAACCAGTTCAATGAGGAGGGCATCTCCAAGCTGACCGGCGCTCTGGACGAGGAGCAGATCCACGGCCTGAAGACCGTGCTGGACGAGATGACTAGCCGTCTGGAGGACTACACCAGCTTTGCCGGTAAGTCCGAGGATGCTTCCGGCAGCGTGAAGTTCGTCTATAAGACCGGTGAGACGGTCGCCGCTGCGGATGTTACCGCCGAGACCACCGCCGATGTGCAGGAAGGCAACTTCTTCACCCGCCTGTGGCAGCGCATCGTGAACCTGTTCAAGTTCTGAAAAAACGGCGTGCCTGCTTGACAAGCCGCCGGAGATTGACTATACTACAAATAGATTCGTCAAGAAAAATGACCGCTCAGGCACTGAAACGTTGGGGCGGTCATTTTTTATGCCAATTTTAAGGAGACCACAGCATGGCAGAGAGGGAATTGTATCCGGACGGGGAACAGCGCCGCCGCATCATGGATTTTATTATGGCGGCTGGTCAGACCCTTTTGGAGAACGGGGCAGAGGTGTTCCGGGTGGAGCAGACCATGGAGATCATGGCGGCCAGCTTCCACCTGCGGGAGTTCCATGTCTATGTGCTGACCAACGGCATTTTTGCCAGCGCAGGCACGGCGGAGATGAGCGAGGTGCGCAACGTGCCCACCCGTACCACCCACCTGGGGCGGGTGGCGGCGGTGAATCAGCTTTCCCGCCAGATCGCGTCCGGGGAAGTGGACACCATCGATGTGGCTGAGACCCGGCTGGCTCAGGCCAGGTGCATCCCTTTTCCGAAGGACTGGGTGCAGCTTGCGGCGGGCATGGGCGGCGCGTTCTGCTTTGCGCTGATTTTTGGCGGCGACCTGAAAGCCGGGCTTGCCGCCGCTGCGGCCGGTGTTGCGGCCAACGCCTACCTGCTGTTCTGCGGGCGGCACGGCGTGGGGGGCGGGTTCCGAACCATCTCCACCGCCGCCCTCATCACCCTGTGCTGTATTCTGGGCTGCAGCCTGCTGGGCACTGAAGCCAGTCACGCCATCATCGGCACCCTGATGATCCTGACCCCCGGCATCGCCTTTACCATGGGCATCCGGGACTTTGTGCAGGGAGATTACCTGTCCGGCACCATCCGGATGATCGACGCGCTGCTCATTGCGGCCAGCATCGCCATCGGCGCCGGCCTTGTGCTGAGCCTCTATGCCTTTTTGAAGGGGGTGGCCGTGGTATGACAGAACTTCTTTTCACCGGGGAGCAGCTGGGCCGTCTGGCCCTGCAGTTCCTGCTGGCCGGGGCGGGCACCCTGAGCTTTGCCATCCTCTTTGCCTGCCCCAGGCGCACCCTGCCCTACTGCGGGCTGGTGGGCGCAGTGGGGTGGCTGGTATACGAGATCGCGGAGCTGTTCGGGATGGAAGCCTTTGCAGCCTCGCTGCTGGCGGTCATTCCGCTGACGCTGCTGGCCCGCATCCTTGCGATGACCCTCAGAGCACCGGTGACGGTGTTCCTGCTCACCGGCATCTTTCCGCTGGTGCCCGGTGCGGGCATCTATTACAGCGCCTACTACTTCATTCAGGGCGACAACGCGCTGGCGCTGGCAAACGGCATCTCTACCTTCAAGATCGCCGTGGCGCTGGCCGTGGGCATTGCCCTGGTGCTGGGCATCCCCCTGCCAAAGAAACAGTGATAAAACAAAATCGAGACCGCCCACTGGGCGGTCTCGTTGGTTATGCGGGAAAATCAGGTGGTGGGAACCATCCGCAGCAGCTGGGCCCCGGTGGTGACATCCAGACGGAAATATGCTTTGTTCAGCTCGGTGTTGTAGGAAACACTGACCGGTGTTTCGGTACCGTCGGCATTGATCTGCATCAGGCTGTAGCCGGAAACGGTATTGGCGGGTACCTCGATGCTGGCAATGACTGGCTGGGCCATCACACGGGAGGGGATGACCTCCTCGCTCTTTACGGTGCCGCACTTTTCGCAGATGACCCGTTCAATAACAGTGGGATAGTAGAATGCTGCTGTCATTACCTGCTCACCGTTTTTCAGAGTCCCGGTGTGAATAGTCAGGTTGGAAAAGTTGGAGAAGACACCGTTTACCTTGGTCAGCTGGGTGTTATTCTTTACTTTGCCGCATTCGGGGCAAAGTGTAAGGGTCTCGGTGGTGCCATCGGGGAGCTTATACTGGAAGGTGGTCTCCACTCACTCAGTCTTATACTCTGTCGTGGTCTTCCAGGTGTGTTCCTTGCACTCGGTTTTGCCCGGGGTCTCTTCGGCCATGCTGACCACAGAACTGCCTGCCAGCACACAGACGGACAGACCAAAGGAGGCCAGGGCTTTCAGTATACGATTTTTCATAGCAGGATCCTTTCTCCCCGCATCCCGGCGGGGCAGCACGATTTGAGCTTGGCTGCTTTTACCATGCTTCCAGCCTGATTATACCAATTAGAAGGAAAAGGTGTCAATGTCCGGGATTAAGTCCTGTGGGAAGATTCACTAGCAGAATACAACGGAATGACAGAAACACAGAAGTAAAATGAATATATACACTGAGAATGGGATGTAACCGGTATAAATGTTTTCAAAAGGGTTTCATTTGTTCCGATTTTTTGCACAACACTTGACTTTTTTATTTGTACAACATATACTAATCCTGTTCCTTGATGACACGATGAAGCGCATCGTGCCGGGAAAGTGAAAAATTATACAATCAACAGAGGAGTGTTTGAATATGAAAAAGATCAATCGCCGCAGCTTTCTGGCTGCCGCTGGTCTGACCGCTGCCGCTCTGGCTCTGACTGCCTGCGGCGGTTCCGCCTCCAGCACCGCTTCTTCCACTGCAAGCAGTGCAGCTTCTTCCGAGGCTGCTTCCACCAGCGCTGCCGCTGAGCTGACCACCGTTGAGGCTGGCAAGCTGACCATGGCCACCAACGCTGCCTTCCCTCCGTACGAGATGACCACCGATGCCGGTGAGTTTGAGGGCATCGACATCGACACCGCCAAGGCCATTGCTGAGAAGCTGGGCCTGGAGCTGCAGATCGATGATATGGACTTCGACGCAGCACTGCTGAGCGTGCAGCAGGGCAAGGCCGATATCGTCATGGCTGGCGTTACCGTGACCGACGAGCGCAAGGCTGTGATGGACTTCTCCGACAGCTACGCTACCGGCATCCAGTCCATCATCGTGCCCGAGGGCTCCGACATTGCTTCCCCCGACGATCTGGCCGGCAAGAAGATCGGCACCCAGCGCGGCACCACCGGCTACATCTACTGCTCCGATGACTTCGGCGATGAGAACGTGGTTGCTTACGACGACGGTCTGACCGCTGTGCAGGCCCTGAACAATGGTCAGGTGGACGCTGTGGTCATCGACAACGCTCCCGCCAAGGAGTATGTGGCCGCCAACCCCGGCCTGAAGGTGCTGGACACCAGCTACGCCGAGGAGGATTACGCCATCGGCATGGCAAAGGGTTCTTCTCTGGAAGCTGCCGTCAACGCCGCTCTGGAAGAGCTGAAGGCTGACGGCACCCTGCAGTCCATCGTGGACAAGTACATCAACGCTGAATAATTCAGCTGTACCTTGTATCACGGGGAGGCGGCCCCATCTGGGGCACCTCCCCTTTTTTGGAAAGAACAGGTTACAAAATTCTAACAATTTTAGAAAGCGAGGATGCGAATGGCCGCACAATACGAACTGCTGAAAGAGCTGCTCAACAGCGGCACGAAGCTGGACTTCGGGCAGGAAATGTTCTTCAAATTCTATCAGGCGTTCATCCTGAACGACCGCTGGGTGCAGTACATCCAGGGCGTGGGCACCACGCTGCTGGTCACCGCCATTGCGCTGGCACTGGGCGTGGTGCTGGGCAGTGTGGTGGCACTGGTGCGTGTTGCGCACGACCAGCAGCGTCCCGGCCGCAGGAACCCGGTGCTGGGCTTCTTCAATGCCGTCTGTCAGGTGTACACCACCATCATCCGCGGCACCCCCATGATGGTCCAGCTGCTCATTATGAGCATGGTCATCTTTTCCAACAGCCGCAACTTTACCATGGTCGGTGCGCTGGCACTGGGCATCAACTCGGGCGCTTACGTCTCGGAGATCATCCGCGGCGGCCTGATGGCGGTGGACCCCGGCCAGATGGAAGCCGGCCGCAGCCTGGGCCTGAACTACATGACCACCATGGTGGTCATTGTCATTCCGCAGGCCATCCGCGCGGTGCTGCCTGCACTGGGCAACGAGTTCATCGTCCTGCTCAAGGATACCTCGCTCATCACCGTTATCGGCGGCAAGGAGCTGCTGTATGCGGCGCAGGGCATTATGAACCGTACCTACGAGGCCATGTTCCCCCTGTTGGGCGTTGCAGTGGTCTATCTGGTCTTAGTCATGCTCTTTACATGGCTGCTGTCGAAGTTTGAGAGGAGGATGGCGCAAGGTGACCGCTAATCATGCTGAAAAGATCCTGGAAGTCCGTGGTCTGACCAAGACCTACGGCGGTGAGGCCAAAAAGGGCGCAAAGCAGCCCACCCCCACCCTGGATGTCCTGAAGGGCATCGACATCGACATCTACCGCGGCGATGTGGTCTGCCTGATCGGCCCCTCCGGCTGCGGCAAGTCCACCTTCCTGCGCTGCCTGAACCGGCTGGAGATCCCCACCGGCGGCTCCATCAAGTTTGAGGGCATCGAGGTGGATGATGCCCACATCGATGCCGTGCGCCAGAAGATGGGCATGGTGTTCCAGCACTTCAACCTCTTTCCCCACCTGACCGTCAAGCAGAACCTCTGCCTGGCCCCGGAGCTGCTCAAGCTCAAGAGCAAGGAGGAGGCTTCCAAGCGTGCCGAGGAGCTGCTGGCCCGTGTAGGCCTGTCCGATAAAGCCAATGTGTTCCCCAAGAGCCTTTCCGGCGGCCAGCAGCAGCGCATTGCCATTGCCCGCGCTCTGGCCATGGACCCGGATGTCATCCTGTTCGACGAGCCCACCTCCGCCCTTGATCCTGAGATGGTCGGCGAGGTGCTGGAGCTGATGAAGGAGCTGGCCCACACCGGCATCACCATGCTGGTGGTCACCCACGAGATGGGCTTCGCCCGCGAGGTGTCCAACCGCGTCATCTTCATCGATGAGGGCAGGATCCAGGAAGATGAGCCCCCGCAGGAGCTCTTCTCGAACCCCAAGCATCCTCGTCTGAAGGCTTTCCTTTCCAGGATGCTGTAATTGGAACTGAAAAAACTGTATTGAAAAGACCGCCAGAGCAAGCGTTTCTACTTGCTTTGGCGGTCTTTTTGCTGTGAGGGAGGTTATCCAAGAATGACAGAGACCTCTACACTTTCACCGGCCTTTGCCAGCGGCAGGAGGGTGCCCGCAATAGGAGCGCCGTTCACGGTGATGCTCTGCACGCCCTTCTGCACGGCATGGGGGTTCTCCACCCGGATGTGGTACACGGCACCCCGATAGCGGCGGGTGACGGTGTAGCCTGCCAGCGTGTGGGGGATGCAGGGGTCAACGCGCAGGCCGTCCAAAGTGGGCTGGATGCCCAGAATGTACTGGCTCACGTTCACGAAGGTCCATGCCGCCGTGCCGGTCAGCCAGCTGTTCTTGGCCTCGCCGAAGGTGGGGGCATCGCGGCCTGCCACCATCTGGCTGTAAACGTAGGGCTCGGTGCGGTGGATCTCGCTGATGTCCTCGATATAGGCCGGGCAGGTCTTTTTGTAGACAGCAAAGGCCCGGTCACCGTGGCCCAGCACGGTCTCAGCACAGCTGATCCATGGGTTGTTGTGGCAGAAGATACCGGCGTTCTCCTTGTATCCCGGGGGATAGCTGGAGATCTCGCCCAGATTGAGTCGGTAGGTGGTGTAGGCGGGCTGGAGCAGTACCACGCCGTACGGAGTGTCCAGCCGCTCCTCCACGCTCTTCAGTGCGGCTTCGGCCTGACCGGTCTCCCGGCCGATCCCGGCCATCACGCACATGCCCTGGGGTTCGATGAAGATCTGCCCCTCGTCGCATTCCCTGCTGCCTACGGGGGCACCAAAGGCATCGTAGGCACGGCGGAACCATGCGCCATCCCAGCCGGCGGTCAGGGTGGCCTGTTCTACTGCGTCAATGGCGGTGCGGGCACTGGCGGCCTCCTCGGTGAGGTGCAGGTGGTCACAGAGTTCGGCGTACTCGCGGCCGTATTTCACGAACATGCCCGCAATGAATACGCTCTCGGCCACGGGGCCCTCGCTGGGGCCGGTGATCTGGAAGCTCTCGCCCGGGTGCTCCGAGAAGCAGTTCAGGTTCAGGCAGTCGTTCCAGTCGGCCCGGCCGATCAGGGGCAGGCCGTGGGGGCCCAGATGGGTATGGGTGTAGCGGAAGCTCCGGCGCAGATGCTCCATCAGGGGCTGTGCTCTGGTCACGTCGTTGTCAAAGGCAACCGGCTCGTCCAGGATCGACCAGTCACCGGTCTCCCGCAGATAGGCGGCGGTGCACGCAATGAGCCAGAGCGGGTCATCGTTGAAGCCGCTGCCCACATCGCTGTTGCCCTTTTTGGTCAGGGGCTGGTACTGGTGGTAGGCACTGCCGTCCTCAAACTGGGTGGCGGCAATGTCCAGAATGCGCTCCCGTGCGCGGGAAGGGATCATGTGGACGAAGCCCAGCAGATCCTGACAGGAATCCCGGAAACCCATGCCGCGGCCGATGCCGCTCTCGTAATAGCTGGCACTGCGGCTCATGTTGAAGGTGACCATGCACTGATACTGGTTCCACAGGCTCACCATCCGGTCCAGCTTTTCCTCGCCGGAGGTCAACTGCCAGCCCGAGAGCAGCTCCTGCCAGTAGTCGGCCAGTGCCCTGCGGGCGGTATCCACCTGTGCGTCGGTGGCATAGCGGGCCATCATGGCCTCGGCCCGGGCTTTGTTGATGATGCCGGGAGCGCTGAATTTTTCCCCGACCGGGTTTTCAATGTAGCCCAGCCCGAAGATGATGCTCTTTTTCTCACCCGGTGCCAGCGTGAGATGGAAATGGTGGGCACCCACCGGAGCCCAGCCGTGGGCAATGCTGTTCGAGCAGTGACCGGCTTTGACCGCTTCCGGTGCGGCGGGGCCGCCGTACACACCGCAGAAGGCATCCCGGCTGGTGTCGAAGCTGGTAACAGGGGCGTTGGCCCAGAACACGGCGTAGTGATCCCGGCGCTCCCGGTACTCTGTCTTATGATAGATGGCACTTTCCACCACTTCCACCTCGCCGGTGGAAAAGTTGCGCTGGAAATTGGAGCTGTCGTCCATGGCATCCCACAGGCAGAACTCCACATAGCTGAACACGTCCAGCGTGCGGGGGGCAGCGGTTTTGTTTTCCAGCGTCAGCCGGTCGATCTCACAGGCATCGCCCCGGGGCACGAACAACTCCTGAGCGGCCGCAATGCCGTTTTTTTCGCCCTGCAGGATCGTGTAGCCCAGACCGTGGCGGCAGGTGTAACTGTCCAGTTCCGTCTTGGCGGGCTGCCAGCCCGGGTTCCAGATGGTGCCGCCATCGTTGATGTAGATGCGGTGGCCGTCCATGTCCAGCGGGGAATTGTTGTAGCGGTAGCGGGTCAGCCGCCGCAGCCGGGCATCCC